>ULMV01046663.1_pt1 | contig 31901 bp, 20 predicted proteins | sample 1951751 | NCBI WGS metagenome assembly ULMV01 (sample SAMEA4835560, study PRJEB28245) | human gut metagenome | biome: gut microbiome; material: fecal sample | place: Denmark | collected 2008 | reverse complement strand
ATATACAGGAAAAGCGCCCAGCCAACGGATTCCGCTGTACTGGGCGCCTTTGCCTTAACAATTGTATGCTTTGAATTGTACGACCTCATTTATATTATAAATTGTAAAAATCAGAACTAAACTGTGCCAGAATCTATATACATAAACAAGTGTTGCTGATTGCAATATGTTCGTAAGATTTTTTATTTACCTGACTATCAAAATAAATTTACATAAATTTCATGCATTCTTTTCCATAATGTGCTAGACAAATGTATTAAAAGGTGTTACTTTCTTATAGGACTAAAGGACTATTTATATTCGAATTTGTTATTCGATATAAAGCATTTATGAAAGGAAAATTAATGAACAAGTACGGACATGTAACCGTAACCAAAAGACTTACTCCTAACCTTAAGAAAAGACATGATTTTGCTTTAAGACTTGGAAGTATTATGCCAGATATTCTTCTGCATACTTACATCAAAGGTCATACATGGGATTCTTCATATGATAAAATTGCCAGAAGACTTCATCGCCTTGAAAGACACGGCAGAATGAATTGTTTATCCTTCTTATCTTTAGGATATGCTCTGCATTACATAGAAGATTACTTTACATTTCCACATAACTCATGGTATCCGGAACCAATGTCTGAACATGTGTTATATGAAATTAAGTTCATGAATTATATAAGAGAAGCTAAGAATGATATCAACAAACCTCTGATATCTAATAATGGACGCGGCGTGTCTGCTGACAGAATGTTAGATTATCTCATAACTAACCACAAACAGTATGCTGCTAACGAGCAGGGCTTTGATAATGACTATAGTTTCATCTCTTCTGTTGGTTATGCATTTGTTGACAACTATGTAAAACTATTCATGATTAACAGCGGCAAGGATATCGTTATTGAAATGAATGAAGACTACATTGCACTTAATACTAATATCTAAAGAATTGTACTTTAAAAAACACAAGTACAACATCCCACGGCTTAATGTACGCAATAGCTGATAAACACTGGGGTTGCGACCTTTTAGTAAAGTTGTAAAGTTCTAATATTGTCAAATTATACCTTGTTTTACCATAAACTGTGTGTTATATTAGACGCGTAGATGATTTTTGCTCAAATCATTGCAGGGCTTACCCTCTTCCTTGGGTAGGCCCTTTTTCTGCCTTATTCAGCCTATTCTTCATTTTTCTTACCACTTACCCTTGTAGAAATTACTGCTCCAAGCGGTACCATGCTAACCAATATTCTTCCATCAGGCTTTCTCGTAATCAGAGTACCGCCTCTCTGGATATAACTCTTATCTATGTCCTTATATCCCAGATAATCTATCGACATTCCATATGTCATCTGGATTCCCTTATATATAAGTGAAAGTGTATTCAGATGGTCATGTCCGCAAAACATCCATTTAATAACACCATTCTCCACTGCTTTATTAAAAAATGTTCCTTCAAACTTTGAAATCCCAAAATGCTCATTCTTCTCAGCAATACTGCCATGCTGATATATTACGCTCTTATCACCAAGTTTCATCTTACGGTATGCTTCCTTAAATTCCGCAGGCGGCATGTGGAAAAATGCCATCGCCTTAATATCTGGATTACATTTTTTCAAGTCATTAAGCCTGGTCATGCACCAATCCACCTGATCATCATGTATCCGGTCAAATCCGCTGTAAAACCAGCCTCCTTCACCATACATATTAGAATCAAGCATAACAAGTGGCAATAAAGCATTGCCATCTGAATCGGTAAGATTAATAAAGAAGTTTCCTACACCTGTAAGCTCTTTCCTGCCTTCAGTAAATATGCAGTATTTCCCCTTCTTATAAATCTGTGCCAGTTCTTCCTTATTACATGTCGAACCCATCTCGCAATCATGATTACCAAAAACAAGCGTATATGGAATTGCAAAGCTGTCCATGAATTTCATCAGCTTGTACGCCTGCTTTCTGTTATTAAGCGTTCCTGCCTTTGGCAGAAATGGAAATATAGAATCTCCAGTTAGCACTATCATATCAGGCTTTGCTTTATGAATAATCTTTGTTACTGCATTTAGCGCCAGCTTATCCTTCTTTCTTGATATAAAACCAAATCCCAGATGAAGGTCTGTAAGCTGCAATATCTTAAAATCTTTATTCTTATCAATTGTATATGTAAATGTTTCATTGTCTGTCTGCTTTAAATTGTCCGATTTATACATACTTTCACACCTTTCTTTCCGGCACTAAAATTAATACCGGTTATATGTTTAGCTGAGCGGTATTAATGCTCCTATAGCCGAAACTATCGTCGATACTACCATAAGAATCTGAAATGGCAGCGTTCCTATCACTCCGCATATAGGACTGGCTCCTGCTTTCTTTCTTGATTTACCATATGTCAGAACGAGCATTATGCTCACCAGTACAACTACACCACTCATAATTCTTGTAAGTATTATAAAGCTGCTTACTCCGAATATTGCAAATAATATACATGGAACTGTCGCTATAAGCCAGCTTACACGGTTGCCGATTCCAACCTGCTCATGCACGACATCTCTTAAAGCAAGTGTGTTACTCCAGAATGTTGTAAGCAGTGCAAAAAGCGAAAAGATACCTGCAAGAATAACTGCCCATTTTCCGATGCTCTCTCCAAGCTGCATATAAGCAAGTTCCTTATCTATTGTTCCCTTAGTTCCAAGAAGAACTGTAAGTGTCACAACAAGCACGAACGCTGACGACAGACCAAAGCCTATGAATATTGATTTTCTTATCTTACCCGGATTGCCATCAAGTCCTTTAACAACCTGAATAACCGCCTGATTAGCTGATGTCGCAAATACAACCATACTATACAGTGCAAGCAGATTATTCCAATGGAAAGGTGCTGTATAGAATCCATTAACTGGATGTGTAAATGTTCCTACTGTCATAACTGCAACTATTCCCATAAGAAGTATTACAGCGTATTTCTGTGCAATTCCTACCGCCTTCATTCCCATGAATACTACAATTCCAGCAATCACATAATATATTATCTGTGCTGCCCACAGTGGAAGTCCAAACCAGTTCACAAATATCTGCGCTCCACCATTAATATTGCCACTTACTCCTATCATAATCGCAAGTCCATACACCACAAAAACAATCCAGCTGAATACTTTCTTCATCACTCCATGGAACAGCTCACCCTCAAAGCTTTTTACAAGCTGCACACCGCCGTTGTTATACGAAAATTCCGCAATTATAAGATGCAGAATTACATTAATGATGTAAGCTGCTCCTACCATCCAGATAACATCAATCATACTGTTCTTCGTTGCAAGATACGGAACTGCTATTATTCCCGTTCCAATGCTGTTTCCTACAATCATGCTAATCGCCTCAAATGTGGTGAGCTTTGCTTCTGATTTTATTGCCATGTGTGCCTCCTTTTTACTTAGAATATAATGCATCATTTCTAGAAAGAAGATATACACAATATTGATTCATACTTATTCCTTCTTTCTTAGAATGTTCTACAAGAGAACGATGCAGACTTCGAGGTATTCTAAGTTTAAACTGCCCTGAATATTCGTCTAAGCTATCCGGTTCATGTATCTCTATTCCTTCTTCCAAAGCTGCCTCTAACCATGCCTTTTTGGCATCAATAGCATTTGCTACTGCTGACTCAATAGTTTCACCACATGTAAGACATCCCGGAAGTTCTGGATACGAAACTACATATCCGCCTTCTTCTCTATCCTCTATAATTTCCATACGATAATTCATTGCCATATAATCGTTAAGCGTTTTCATTATTCATTGCCTCACTTTCAACAAGCGGATATCCTTTGATAAATTAGATATTCTCATTAATAATTTATCCCATTTGGACATTACAAATACCCCCTATCTATATTATATATGGTGTCATATACGGTGTCAATCTATTCCAAAATCATCTCATGTAATTGTATATGTATATTATCATTATTTTATATCATATTCAATATATCATATATAAATATTTTATTAAGTATAATGCCCATCCGTATTTGACCACAACCGCCCCCAGTGCTATATTATGTACAAAAAACGCGCATACAGAAAAGGAACAAACGCAATGAGCAGAAATGATGAAAACAATTATACACTGCGTCCTCTTACTATAGATGACGCTGAAGAATACAATGCACTCTTAAGATATGCCTTTCAGGTAACAGAACAGGAGCTTGCTGAGACAGGCTGGAAGGATGATGAGATTACCCAGTCCAAATTCCCAGTTCTTCAAAGAGCTGATGTACTTGGCTGCTTCAATGGTGATGATCTGATTGCACAGTTTGCAGTGTATCCACTTGATATGAACATTTACGGTGTTAAATACAGTGTAGGTTTCGTTACAAGCGTATGTACTTATCCTGAATACACAGGACATGGAATTATGAAAAGACTGATGATTCAGAGCCTTATACGAATGAGAGATGCTCACAAATCATTTGCTTTGCTGTATCCATATTCAATTCCATTATACCGTGGTCTTGGCTGGGAAATTATCTCTAACAAGATGACTTATACAATCAAGGATACGCAGATTCCAAGAAAGCTTAATGAGTCTGGTTATGTCAGACGAGTTTCATGGGACGACAAAGAATTTAAAGAACTTCATACCAAATTTGCTGAAAAGACTCATGGCTGTCTATATAGAAATAACCTTGCATGGGAAGAATACTGGCGCTGGGACGAGGACGACACTTCTGTTGCCATCTATTATTCTAAGGACGATGTTCCTTACGGATATATGGTATACATGATAAGTTCTGATGTCATGCATGTGAAAGAAATGATTTATCTTAACCGCGAGGCACAGCTTGGCTTGTGGGAATTCATACATGCCCACGATTCAATGATTGACGAGGTCCGTGGAAACAATTACTACAGTGAGCCAATCGCATTTGAACTTGATGACAGCGATATTAAAGAGACAATCCGCCCATACACAATGGGGCGAATTATTGATATCAGACAGTTCTTTGCCAAATATGCCTGCGACCCGGACGAACCATCTGTATGCATACGCTTCTACATAGAAGATGACCTTCTCGCATGGAACAATGGTTATTTTACATACCTCTTTGATAGCGGAAAATGTATTGAAACCGAACAGCAGCCTGATTACGAAGTATCCATGTCAATCGGCACATTAACTACATTAATGCTTGGTTACAAGACTGCTGAAAAGCTTCACGTCATGGACAAGATACAGGCATCAGATGAAGCTATTGAACATCTGGATGACATACTTTTCCATAGAATTCCTTATGTGTCAGATTATATCTAAAGCCAAGAAAAACAAACCGCTTTCAACAATTGCATCGGAATTAGAGAAGAAACAACAACTATTAATTGCAACAGCCCGTAGAATCTGCTTCTACGGGCTGTTTTGATGCTGATATAGTTATATAATTGTCCTCTTCAATTAATTATTGAGCGTATTCAATTTCTTAATAATTGCTTTCTCATCATAATCAGGCGCAGCTTCCATCACAGCCTCATATATTGGTCGGATATCCGCCACATCCTCTTCTAAGTCAGATGCAATTGTTGTAAGTGACTTGTCTTTCTTGACTTTCTTTATAATGATATTTACTAACTTTAATTGCTGTTCTCCCTCAAGCTCTTTCCTAGCCTCAGCCATGACCTCAGCCCTTACTTCCGCCTCAACTTCATCCCTGCACATTTCCTTAGCCTCTTCAAACAGAGTTTTTCTGGTCTTTTCCTCATCATAATCATATATACTCACTTCTACGACCTCCTCCCTGTGCTCCTCAAAGAAATCAACAAGTATGCCCTCTTCTATACATTCGTCTATGGCATTAATAACGGCTGTCCTGATATCCAGCTTGTCAACATCAGTTTTATGCCTTACCTTATTAACAAATGTCATATAATCATGAAGGGTTTTGCACCTTTTTAAGATATCTGCATTCCCATTAATGTTAATAACACGCACCTCAATCTCTATCTCCGGCTTGTCAACCGGCAGTTCAAACATATCTGACAGCTTAATCTCTTCATCTGTCTCTATCCATTTCTCCAAGCCATTATAAAATGTCACAAAATGTGGCACTGGGAGCTTTATCATACTTCTTCGGTGAAGCATGTCATTGCTGTACATATTTCTGTATACATCAGACAGATAGTGTAAAAACCTTAATGGCATGTTAGGGTTCTTGCTGGATTGCTGTTCAAACATGTATAGGTTCATAGTTAATAAAAATGAAGCATCATTCTTATACTTCATATACGAACCGCCATTCAATGTCGTAACCTCAAGTTCATCCACATTGGTATGATGCGAATTATTAAGTGCGTTGTACAAATCTAAGAGATTCCTCTTGTCCCTGTACAGCATGCAGAACACATTGTCCTTGAATTTAACTGCTACATTGTCTTTTTTCTCTGCCATAGATATCCTCCTCGTCTCTTTCACAGGCTGATATCCACGCACATATACTAATAGTTCCTATGTAAGTATATTAGCATCTGCAAGTACCTAATACAAGCCTGCATTATTAAATTATAGGTTATGGGGTTACTGCCGAATGACAATATTATATGACTATGCATAAATGAACGTCTGGCGTGATAAGCATCATCCGAGGCTATTAAGAATTCAGATTCTGCTTAAGATGTAAGAATTATATAAATTCTTATACTGTATTAATATCACAATATTGCTTGTATGTCAATAGAATATTATAGATATTAAAAATAACTATCAGCTTTATTCTGCATGAGAAGACAATTTCGTTATATATTTTATACTTTATAATATATATCATGACATAAAATGTTAAACATTAAAAAATAGACACTCTAATTAAAATATGCTATAAAATATATATCATTAACATTTTGGGGGGTATTTATGTTAAATATTACAGAAAAATCAGAAGGCGAAGCAGCTAAAGATTATGTACTCAGACAGCTTATTTACAATATTGTCCACACTAACCTGCTGCCAGGTCAGAAGCTTGAAGCACCTGAACTCTGCTCACTTATGAATGTCAGCAATAATCCTTTACGCGAAGCAGAATTAGAACTTGCACAGTCAAAACTGATAGAGATAAAGCCTAAGATTGGAGCATTTGTATCATATGTTAACTCAGATATTGTAGAACAGCTCCGCGACTTACGCTGTGTACTTGAGGCACAGCTTGCAGTTGAAGCATGTGATATACTGACAAAGAACCAGCTTGATTCATTATATGAAAATGTAGCTTTATGGGAAATGTATATCAAACGCGGTGATGAAGAAAAGATTTTCACACTTGATAAAGAATTTCACGGAAGTCTGTATAAAATGTGTGACAAAACTGTATGGTACAACCTTGTAGAAAGCATGGCACCACATTTTGACAGAACTACAATATTAAGTTTCAGATGCAAAGAAACAGGTAGAATTCTGAAAGACCATGGAGAACTTGTAGCCGCCATCGAGAAGAAAGATAAAGAAAAAGCTGCCCATATATCACAGAGACATATGAGCAGATATTCTGAAAATATTGATGCAATCAGGAAAATGTTCCCTGAGTACTTTAATGATTAAATACGTGTTGTCCACTTTCCGCAGTCCCACACATCAGTCGCAAGACCATCGTAGAACTCTGGTTCGTGGCAGACCATAAGTATACTGCCCTTATATGCCATAAGGGCTCTTTTTAATTCATCCTTAGCGTCCACATCAAGGTGGTTAGTAGGCTCATCAAGTACAAGGATGTTACTCTCCCGGTTAATCAGCTTGCACAGACGCACCTTTGCCTGCTCTCCACCAGAAAGAACCTTAACCTTGCTCTCGATATGCTTGGTTGTAAGACCACATTTGGCAAGGGCTGAACGAACCTCATACTGTGTATATCCTGGAAATTCCTGCCATATCTCCTCAAGACATGTAGTTTCAATTCCAGCCGGAGTCTCCTGCTCGAAATATCCTATCTCAAGATAATCTCCCTGCTCAACATCACCTGACAGAGGCTTAATAAGTCCTAATATGCTCTTTAGCAATGTAGATTTACCGATACCGTTAGCACCTGTAAGCACAATCTTCTGGCCTCGCTCCATCTCTAAGTTAAGCGGACTTGAAAGCGGCTCATCATAACCAATTACAAGGTCGTGTGTCTGGAAAATATATCTTCCCGGTGTTCTCGCTGTCTTGAAATTAAACTCTGGCTTTGGCTTCTCTGCTGCCAACTCAATAATATCCATATTATCAAGCTTCTTCTGTCTTGACATCGCCATATTTCTTGTGGCAACTCGCGCTTTATTTCTTGCAACGAAATCCTTAAGCTCCGCAATCTCCTGCTGCTGCTTATTGTAAGCTGCTTCAAGCTGCGCCTTCTTCACAGCATACACCTTCTGGAAATTATCATAATCACCCGTATAACGGTTCAGTTCCTGATTATCCATATGATAAATAACATTTATAACACTGTTAAGGAATGGAATATCGTGCGATATCAGTATAAATGCGTTCTCATAGTCCTGCAGATATCTCTTAAGCCACTCAATATGCTCCTTATCAAGATAGTTAGTAGGCTCATCAAGAAGAAGGATGTCCGGTTTTTCAAGAAGCAGCTTTCCAAGCAGTACCTTAGTTCTCTGTCCGCCTGAAAGCTCAGTTACATCTTTATCAAGTCCAAGTTCAGATAGTCCCAATGCTCTTGCAACTTCCTCAACCTTCGCATCTATCATATAGAAATCATGCATTGTAAGAAGGTCCTGAATAGTTCCCGCTTCCGCCATCAGCTTATCCATCTCTTCTGGTGATGCGTCGCCAAGCCCGGCATATATCTCATTCATCTGATTCTCCATGTCATACAGGAAGTCAAATGCAGACGCAAGCACCGACTGGATTGTCATGCCCTTCTCAAGCACAGCATGCTGGTCGAGATATCCGACTCTGACATTCTTAGCCCACTCAACCTTTCCCTCATCAGGCATAAGCTTGCCTGTTATTATATTCATAAATGTGGATTTACCTTCGCCGTTGGCTCCCACTAATCCAATCTTATCAAGCCTGTTAAGTTGGAAAGACACATTGTTAAATATCGCTCTGTCGCCAAATCCGTGTGTAAGTCCGGTTACTGTAAGTAAACTCATATCTGATATCCTTTTCTTTAATAAATTTATTAAAATATTATAAGATATTATGGCTATTATTGTAAATACCTTAAACATCTGTTAAAATGTGGAGTTGTGTTTGTATACACATATTTACAAAATAATCCAAACAAAAGGAGGATTCCATGTCAGAAGATTTCGAAATTTTATATTCTGATTCTAAAGAATCTGGTTCACATCATTCACATCACCATTCTGATGGAGAACATCACAGTTCACATCACCACTCTGATGAATCACGCCACAGTTCACATCATCATGGTTCACATAGACACTCTAAGCAGCGCAAGCGCAGAAAACGCATACTTATAATTACTTTGAGCATTGTCGCATGTCTGCTGATTGCCATTGGTGTTGGCGGTGCTTATGGCTACAAGATTGCTAAACGCGAGGTCGCTGATGTTAAACAACAGGCTTACACTCTTAAGGCTGACCTTAAAAATGTTATGGCTGGACTTAAAGCACAGGACCCTGTTGCCACAGAAACTGCATGTGACCAGCTTGATGTAGCAATTGAAGATATTAATAAAACATTTGACAAAAAAATATGGAAGACAGCTTACAAAATCCCTAAATTCAAAGGATATATTGATTCTGTCAAAGAACTTCTTGATCTCGTTCAGGAAGCTTCCTCAGATATTGCACGTCCAACAGTTGCTGTACTTAATGACTATCCGCTTTCAGGACTTAAAGTTGATGATGGCTTCAGCATAACCACTATCAACGCATATCTTTCACTTCTTGAAGATATAGAGCCTAAGATAGACCATATAGTTACAGCAATGAATCAGGTTGATCTCCCAATGGGACTTAACAGCATGATTTCAGACTATTCTGTACAGATTGCTTCAATGACAGGTTCATATGATAATCTCAAAGAGTTCCTTCCTCTATTCAAAACATTTATAGGAGACGGCTCTGACAGAACATATCTGCTTGCTGCACAGAATTCATCAGAAATCCGTGCTTCTGGCGGTTTCCCTGGTTCTATAGGTACAATCCGCATCCGTGATGGGGTACTTACAATTGGTAATTTCAGCAGTGTATACAAGGTTCTCGCTTCATATACGCCTTCCGCTGCCAATATCACATCCGAAGAAAAAGAGCTTTTCGGCTCATGGATGAACGGTCCAAGAGATGCATGTTTTGACCCAGATTTTGAAAGAGTTGCGTATATATGGGCGCTCGCATATGAACAGAAGAATTCCGAACACGTTAATGGTGTTGTTTCTCTCACACCTGCTATTATTCAGGGAATGCTTGAATATATAGGTAATGTAACACTTTCAGATGGTACAGAATTAACAAGTGAAAATGCTACAAAGGTTCTGCAGTATGACCTTTATTACAAGTATCTTAATGCAAATGCTTCTGCTACTGCTGGAGATTATGTTGATGATTTATTTGCAGAAACAGCCAAAGCTACTATGTCAAAGCTTGTATCTGATTTTGACGTCAAGAAGGCTGGTGATTATTATAAGGTATTCTCAGACGGTGCTAAAAACCGTACAGTCATGATGTGGATGGAAGATGAGGAAGAGCAGGAACTTGTCAAAAATGCAGGCTGTTCCGGTGGACTTAACGAAGATCCGGAAAATCCGGAAACTGGTGTTTACTTTAGCATTTCTGATCCTTGTAAGCTTGGCTGGTTCTTAGATATTGATACTGAAATCGGTGAACCGGTTGTTAATGATGATGGCACAAGAACATATGATGTAACAGCTACTTATAGCAATGTATTAAGCAATACTGACAAAGTTAATGCTGGAAATTATATACTTGGAAGCTACGGCGGAACAATCACTGGTTATATCCATATATTTGCTCCTGCTGGTGGAACAATCTCAGATATAAAAACTAGCAATGGTGGAAGAATGTATACAGGTACTTACCACGACCTTGATGTTGCATATATGTTTGGCAGCTCAATTGCTCCTGGTGCGAGCATTACAATTACTTACAAAGTAACAACCGCTGCTGGTGTAACAACTCCTCTCGGAGTTAATTCAACACCTACTCTGCAGAATTACAGATAAAAATGCTTATATAAAAAACTGGCTGGTGATATGATTCACTCATATCACCAGCCATTATTATTATCTGTTTAACTGTTATTATCTTACTGCTTTCTTCTTTCTAGAAATCTCAATAACAACTACTCCTGCAGAGATAATCATTGCCACTGCAAATGGTACTGCATGCATTGTATCTCCTGTCTGTGCTGCAGGTGCTTTCTCTGATGAATCTGTTCCTGTTGATGGAACATTTGCATCATCCTTATTATCAGGTGTTGAAGGGGTTGGATTAACCTCTTCGCTGCCTGCTGTAAGCTTAGGAATAACTGTTACATTAGTCTTCTCTGTACAACCTGCATGTAAGCAGTGCTGTGACTTAGAGCCTTCTTCTGTAGTAGTAGCTTCCTTATCTACTGTGAACTCGTTGGCAAATTCGTGTCCAAGGGCTTCGATTTCTCTTGTTTCTTCATGTCCACATACTGTACATATTCCATGCTTTTCACCCTTTTCTGTACATGTTGCTTCCTTAGTTGTTGTCCACTCAAATACATGAGATACAACTTCGCCAGCCTGTGGCTTAACGCTTATTGCTTCTTCACTTGTTGTATCAAGTCTTGCACCAACATTATCGCTTAATACACCGCTCTTAATAACTAAGAGATTATGCATATCAATTGTTCCATCTGCATTTCTTGATGGTCTAATTGTTGTATCTACACTTTCGAACCACTCATCTGTAGCCTTCTGACCAAGATTATTGTATGATTCTGAACCATTATAAATGTAGTTATCATCTCCGTGCTGTGAGAATGGAATAAGGTCTGCCTTAGCAGTTAAATCTGCCTTAGACATAGATATAAGGCCGCTAACCTTCCACTCCTTAAGCATAGAATCCATTGTATTAAGACCTATGCTATATGAATCTGCATTACCATTGTTGTAAGCTGTACATCTTGTAATAGAGATATCAGGACAGCTGTTACTTGTTATTCCCTTTGCATGATTTCCAAATGAAACACAGTTAATAAGCTTATGTCCTCCCTTAAGATATCCTCCACCTAACTTAAATCCGTTACCTTCACCATAGTTATAACCTGCTGCAGTTACATCATCTGTTGTAAGCCATCCATTGTTGTATGCTACACAGTTTTCAATTGTAACTGAACCAATTGTACCAGATACTGACTTAGCATAGAGATCCCAGCCATCATCAATATTGTTATGTGATATACAACCATAGAATCTGTTGCCTTCACCACATGTTAATTTTGCTGCAAATCCATCTGCATCATTTCTTCCTGCATCACAGTTATCAAATGACTCACAGTTCTTGATAAGATTTCCTGTTGGCCATAACTTACCCTGAATTCCTGCATAGTTATCAGCTCCACCATTTCTGCTTATCTGAATACCGCTGTTTGCCGCATGATTTACTGTACACATATCTATTGTATTATAGTTACCGCTTACCTGAATACCTACCCCTGATGAATCCTTTACATATAAACCATATACATGCCAATAACTTCCGATTACTGTAAGACCTGCGCCTGACAATACAACACCATCAGTTCCATCTGTTGACATTGATTCTGCAACAAGATTAATTGGCTTATCTGCTGTTCCGCATACACTTCTGTTAATTGTAATCCATTTATCATATACACCATTCTTCATAAGAATAGTCTGTCCTGGCTGTGCATATGAAACTGCTGTATTAATATCTAATGGACTTTCTTCAGTTCCGTCACCAGTTGTCTTACCATCTGGAGTTACAATAATTGTCTGTCCAGCCTCACCATATACCTTACGAGTAACATTTGTTTCGCTTGCTACTGTCTTAGTTGATGTAATATTAGCTGCCGCTGCTGGTTCAAATTCTGCCTTAATAGTATTGCTTCCAACATTAACTGCAACTGGAATTCTTACAACCTCATCAGCTGTTACTTCCTTAGAAATAGCCTTACCGTCAGCACTTCCTGTTACCTTTAAAGTTCCTGCACAATTAGGAACTACCGTGTATTCATACTCACCTGCTCCACATGTGTTAGAAGAATATACTCTGATTGATGGTGTTACCTTGTCTTCTACGACCTCAGATGTTGCAAGTCCCTTACTTTCTGATGTAGTAAACTTGATATCAGTAATCTTAACACCAATCTTTCTTGCTACCATAACACCTACAACTACTGTTCCATCTTCCTGTACTGATGTAAAATCATTAGCTGTAAGCTTCTGTGTCTGTGTTCCATTCTCTGTTGTTGCAACTGCTTCGTATCCATCATCAGTCTTTCTTACTGTAAATGTATACTCAGCTCCAACCTTGAACATATCTGTTCCTGTTAACTGGTTAAACTTAACGTTATTATTAACTCTGTCTACACCATCTTTGTTAGATGTATCTGCTGATGTATAACCTGTGATATAACGCATTGTTGGTGCATTATTCTTAGAGCTGAACATAATTGATGAGAAGTAGTTAAAATATTTGTGTACATAACTTGGTGTACCCCAGTTATTAACACCTAATGTATCTGCAACTACAACACCAAAACCAGTCTGATTATCAGGTGTAAGAGATGCATCTGTTACTGTAAATGTTGCAGTTAATTCAAAGTTCTCTTTCTCTGGATTAACCTTAGTGTAGTAATATGAGAATCCATCTTCATCATCAGAAATCTTTCCTGTAGCCTTAGCCTGAATTTCCATACTTCCTGTTGTATTAGTAATATCTTTTGCTTCAACTGTAGCAACTTTCGTAGATGCTGTATCACCATTAGCAATATTTATAACCTGTGCATTACCATCAGCCTCTGTGATAGTTGCCTTAGTCTCCTGAGCTGAACCAACAGTTGATACATACCAGTTCTTCTGTGTATCTGCAGTTACTGATAACTCTTTTTCTGAAACAGCTGAACAATATCCATCTGCTCTATTTGCAACAACACTGAATACATATGTACTTCCAACTGTTAAATTCTTAACTGTATAATCACCTTCTGTGATTCCATCAATCTTAACTGCTGTGCTTTCATCAGAACCTTTAACCTTATATGTTAAAGTATAATCCTTTGCATCACTTATATTAACCCAGTCAAGATATACTTCTCCATTACCCTTGTTTTCAGCCCATGTAATAGTTGGCATCTTAACACCGAGTACAAAATCTTTTACTTCATAAACATCTGAAGCTTTATCAGCACAACCTAATCTCTGTGCTGTTGCTACAAATGTATAATCACCACTTTCATGAGCTGTAAAATTAACTGTTGCTGTTCCTTCTGATCTCTTTATAACAGCTTCTCCAGCCTGTCCATCATTATGAAGCATTGTTACAACAATATCTTCAGCCCCATTATACTCATCCACAATTCCTTCAACAGTAACAGTAAAGCCATCTGAGCCTGCTTCTACTTTACTGATAACTGGCTTTGCTACTGATTCCCAGTCAACTACAGTCTTCTTATTTAACTGTGAATAATATACTTTCCAGATCTGAGCTGTCGCTCCTCCAAGGTATGCATAATATGTCTTACCGGCTTCTACCTTAGCTTTAACAGTATTATATGTACTTGCATCTGTGGAATTTTTCACCTCTGCTGCCTTGGTTCCATCTTCCGCTACTACATAGAAAGTCTTTCCCTTTCCTATCTTAGTATCAATTGCTAACTCTCCATTAGCTGCTGCTGTATATTTCACATAACATCCATTATCTGGTACTGTTCCTGCTGCTGTCTTTCCATTAGTCTGTGCTTTTACTGAACCTGCCTTAGCATTATCACCCAATGCACTGAACCCATCATCAAATGTCTTGTCATCTGTGGCATTATTATTAGCCCAGCCTGTTCCACATAATGTTAAACCATTATTATATGTTGTTGAAGCTAATATGTCTGCAGCTAACCACTGTGCTTCTGCAGGTGTAAAATATACCTGCCAGATCTGAGCTGTTGCTCCTCCAAGGTATGCATAGTATGTCTTTCCAGCTTCTACTTCTGCCTTAACAGTATTATATGTACTTCCAGAAGTTCCATTTTTTACTTCTGCTACCTTAGTTCCATCTTCCGCTACTATATAGAAAGTCTTTCCCTTTCCTATCTTAGTATTAATAGCTAATTCACCATTAACAGGTGCTGTATATTTTACATAGCATCCATTATCTGGTACTGTTCCTGCTGCTGTCTTTCCATTAGTCTGTGCCTTTGTAGATCCTGCCTTAGCATTATCTCCTAATGCACTAAAACCGTCTTCAAATGTCTTGTCATCTGTAGCATTATTATTAGCCCATCCTGAGCCACATAACACTAATCCTGAGTCTCCTTCTTGTGCTGCAAGAATATCTGCTGCTGACCATGTCACAACAGAAGACTCTTCACTTGCTGTCGATGCTTTAGCAACAATGTTATTAGAGCCGTTAACCGGCATAATACTAACAACCATTAAAGCTGCCATAAGAACAGACAACATTCTTTTAGTTCTTTTTCTCATGAAAAAAGCCTCCTTTTCCTTTTCATAAATCTGTAATAAGAGTACCATCTAATAGAACAAATAGTCAATAACACTTTTAGTAAATGTTTTTCTAAAAGTCGTTAAAACTAGATATTACTTTGTAATAATTATACAATAATAATTATATATCTATATACAAAAAATGAGGTCTGGATAACCAGACCTCATTCATATGTTTTATTATACTATTTGCTTACACTAAGCTCTCTTTCTCTTCTTTTCGAAAAGAACTACGGCTGCTGCAAGTAATGCCATAAGCATAATTCCTGCATATACAGCTATCATATTTCTAGAGAAATCGCCTGTCTTAGGAAGAACCTCAAGCTTAGTCTCTGCAATATAACCATCTGTAAAGCATGCTCTGAATGTATGCTCTGCTGCTTTTAAGCTCTTAATGTAAGAAGCCTTGAATGTAACAACTGTTGTGTTACCATTAGCTACTACTGTGTACTTAGAAGCATCAAGAACTACATCATCAACCATAATATAATCAAATGTAGATGCATCTGCATCGATTGTCCACACAATATCTGTAGATGTTCCCTGAATAACTGCAACATCTGTTGTATTACCCTTAACAACATCTTTACCTGTTATAGATATTGTCTTATGTCCCTTAATTCCCTCAGGAACTTCAATCTTAGCTGATGGAGTACCTGTCATTCTTGCACCTGTATTAGCTGCTGCCTTGTCTGTAAGTACAAGAAGACCATTCATGTTGATTGTGTTATCAGCATTTCTTGTTACCTTATGTGATGCATATACATGTGTTGCATAATCCATTGCTGTATCAACTGATTCAAACCAGTCATCTGTTACAGTTTTAGCTGAATTCTTAGCTGTTCCTTCATAATTCCAGAAGTAGTTAGTATCGTTATCAACCTTTGTCTTGTCCTGTGTTCCAAGTAACTTAAACTGCTCAACATTATCTTTCATATATGTTCTGTATGAAAGTACACCTGTTGCTGAGAAATCTGTATTCTTAGCTGAATTTGTGTAAAGAGCAATATTATAAGACTCATTATTGAATGTTGTACAGTTAATTACATTAATATCTGGACAAGAGTTAGAATCAATACCCTTAGCCTTGTTATCAAATGCTACGCAGTTCTCAAGAACATGCTTGCCTGACATGCTGTCGCCACCAAGCTTAAATCCATTACCGTTACCAGCATTTGTACCATCTTCAAGGTAACCATTGCCATAAGCAACTGAATTCTTAATTGTTACAGCGCCAATTGAACCTGACTGAACCTTAGCAAAAAGATCCCATCCATCATCAGCGTTGTTGTATGAGATACAACCATCAAATACATTACCATCACCAACTGTTAACTTAGCTGCAAAACCATCAGCATCTTCATAACCTGCATCAGCGTTACCATATGATGTACAGTTAAGAATTAAGTTATATGCTGGCCACATATCAAATTCATCTGTTGTAAGATATCTGCTAACCTGAAGACCTGTATTACCATTGTGGTAAGTCATAATGTTATCCATTGTATTGTACTTACCAGAAAGCTGGATACCCTTCTGTGCATTAGCTGAATTAGTTACATCAAATCCCTGGAAGTACCAGTAATCACCTGCAAGTACCATACCTGCACATAATCCCTGGAAATCAAATACTGGTCTTGAAGAAGCATCTGTATCAGCTACCATCTGAATAGGCTTATCTGCTGTACCATTAACACCTCTCTCAACCTTAACTGTCTTATCAAGGTAATATGTACCTTCCATAACAACAATAGTCTGTCCTGGCTGTACATACTTAACAGCATCATAGATGCTCATTGGATCTTCCTTAGTACCAACACCATACTTACCTGGTGCTACATAAATTGACTGTCCTTCAACGCCATATGTTCTGTATGTTACAGTAAATGTGCCTTCAATTGGCTCATATGATGACATAACCATATCCTTTTCTGGAATATAGCCAGCATCTGGTGTAAATACATATCTAAATGAATTCTTACCTACATTAAGTGTTGTTGTTGCAGGCTTAACAACTGTATTAGCTGCAACAGCTACATCTGTAGCAATTGCGTTATCTTCACTATCCCAGATAGAAAGAACACCATCACAGTTAGCTGTGAATCTGAATTCATAATCACTTGTACCTGTTGCAGTCTTAGAATTAAATGCTGCATTAGTTACTAATTCTTCAATTGGCTTCTCTTCTGCTGGAGCATCATCAGATGGGTTAATTGTAGTAAATGTTACATCTGAGAATGTTGCCTGTGCATATCTACTTGTGAAGAAACCTACATATACATTATCAGAATCAAGCTGTGATAATGTTTCAGTATCATAATACTTCTTAGTTGTTGAATATGTTCCATCTACTGATTCGTATGATACAAAATATCCTGTGTTATTCTTCTGAATTGTAAGATACATCTCAGTAACAGGATTCTCTATTGTTGCATCAACTGGCTTAACAGCATTACCAATAACATTGACATTCTGTGCATATCTCTGCTCAAGAGGATACATAGCACTCTGGAACTGTTTTACTGTTTCAGTATCATTAGCTTCTATTGCTGCAATGTTATCCTTAGTAAGGCCCTTCTTCTCCTGTGAAGCAATACCGATCTTCTGAGATACCTTAAGTGCTGTTGTATCATTAGTAACTTTACCAGCTTCTTCATTCCAGTAATATTCTGTCTTAGAAACTACAGCCATATAAGAATTGTTCCATCCAGAACCGCCAAGTCTGTCTGCTGCCATAAGACCGAAGCCTTCCTGACCGTTTGATAAATTCCACTGATCTACAGTTACTTTAGCTCTTAATGTAAAGTTAAGTGATGTAGGTACTGCTGTATAATAGAAATTAAGACCATCAAATGATGCTGGAACTAATTTTCCGTTATTACCGCTTCCCTTAAGAACTCCATTAGCATCTACTGCTCCAGATCTTAATGTAACTGAACCAGTTTCATTAATGTTTCCTTCATATGCTGAATTAGACTCGCTTGCACCGTTACCATATACGATATAGCCCCATACCTGCTTAGCATCAGATGTTGCTGTTGCAGATATTGTTGACTTATCAGATACAGCAGCTGGTGTCTCTCTAACTGCTTCAACTGCAAAATCATACTTTGTTCCAACAGTTAATCCTGTAACATCATAAGATGTAGCAGATGTTGAACCAACCTTTGTTCCACCAACATAAACATTGTATGATGTAGCTTCCTTAACTGACTGCCATACAAGACTTACTGTACCATTACCCATGCTTGTTGCACTGCTGATAGATGGTGCTGAGAGTGGGTACTCAAAATTAAACTTAACTGTGTTACCAGCCTTGTCATTCTCGCCCTCTCTAGAAGCTGTAATTGTAAATGTATATTCTCCTGAAGAAGCTGGAGTAAATTTAACCTGTCCACCTTCACCCTCAAGAGCATATCCCTTTGTTTCTGTATTACCTGAAGCATCTGTCATAACAACGCTTACCTTATCAGCACCGTCATTACCAAGAGCCATTGTAAATGGAACTGTAACATCTGCTCCATCCTGAGCTACCTCTCCAATTACTGGAGCTGCAACTTCTGACCAGTCTTTTCTAGGAACAACTGGAGTATTTCCACCTCCAACTGTATCTGTAACAACTACCTTGAAGATATAATTGTTATTTTCAAGTCCTCCAAGATAATATGTTCCTGCATCTGCTAATTCTAATGTAGAAACTACTGTCTCGTTCTTTGCTGCTGTTACTTCTGTCTTAGTTACTACTGCACCTGAAGTATTGAAGATTGCCATCTGACGGTTATCATCTCCACCTTCTACCCAGTAAATCTTAACCTTAGCTGTTCCTTCTGTCTTGAAAGAAACAAAGTTCTTCATATTAGCAATATCAGCCTTACCACCAAAGTTAATTCTCTGTGTTCCAGCAAATCCGTCATCCCAAGTCTTGTTGCTTGAGTCAATCTTAGTCTTTGCACTCATATATAATGTAAATGCATTATCTGTTCCTGCATTAACAGTCTGTCCATCTGTAAACTTTCCTGCTGCTGCCGCCTCAAGCTTAGCACCATCAAGTTCGTATTCCTTAACAACTGGCTCTTCAACTGCTGCTGTCTCCTCAACTTCAATCTTGAAAATATAATTGTTATTCTCAAGAGCACCAAGGTAATATGTTCCTGCATCTGCTAATTCTAATGTAGAAACTACTGCTGCGTTCTTTGCTGCTGTTACTTCTGTCTTAGTTACTACATCTCCTGTAGAACCAAAGATTGCAATCTGACGATTGTCATCTCCACCTTCTACCCAATAAACCTTTACCTTTGCTGCATTAGATGTCTTGAAAGAAACAAGATTCTTCATATTAGCAACATCTGCTTTACCACCAAAGTTTACTCTCTGTTTACAAGCGTAACCATCTTCCCATGTTTTATCACTTGAGTCGATTTTAGTTTTTGCACTCATATAAAAAGTAAAATATCCATCAGTTCCTGCAGTAACAGCCTGACCATCTGTATACTTTCCTGCCGCTGCTGCTTCAAGTTCAGTACCCTCAAAAGTGTACTTCTTGCCACTCTCTGCAGCCTTTGCCTTGCTTGTGAATATACCACTAAACGAAGTAAATGGCATAATAGCAACAACCATCAGCACTGCTAAAAAAGCGGCTAAAATTCTTTTACCCTTTTTCATAAAATCCTCCTTATTATATTGTAGGCATAGTAAAGTTCCTGTTATTAACAGCACATAACATGTTCTTTTCGACATGTTGCACTACAGCATGTCCCCTATACCAAAAGTTAATATCATTTTAACCCAACCGCCGATTTGCGTCAATAAGCATTATGGTTAATTTTTATGTATATTTTCTATATTGTTAACAATTTTTGTGCAATTCTGCTATAATTATCCAGTATTAATGTACATAATGTCTAGATAAAACAATTACCCCCTGCAGTATCTGACGATACCACAAGGGGTAATTATTCTACTGTCCACCAGTAGTTAATACTGACTGAACTGTCTTAAACAGAATCTTAATATCAAGCATAATACTCCAGTTATCAATATAATCCAGATCCATCTTAACAATATCTTCAAAATCACTAACTGTCTTTCTTCCATATGCCTGCCACATTCCTGTGATACCAGGCTTCATAGAAAGTCTTCTCTTATGATGACCTTCATACTGCTTGAACTCTCCTACCGTTGGTGGTCTTGTACCAACAAGACTCATATCTCCCTTAAGAACATTTATGAACTGTGGAAGCTCATCAATACTTGTCTTTCTTATGAACTTACCAACCTTAGTTATACGAGGGTCATCTTTCATCTTAAACATAAGACCACTCATCTCATTCTGTGCCATAAGATCTTTCTTTCGTTCCTCAGCATCCATATACATAGAACGGAACTTATATATCTCAAAATAACGACCATTCTTTCCAACACGTTTCTGTTTGAAAAAGATTGGTCCCGGAGATTCAATCATAATTGCAGGTGCAACGAATATCATTGCAATTACCATAAACACAAGACCAACAAGTGAGCCAAAAATATCTATACATCTCTTAACGAATAACTCTTTCCAGTCATATATTCTGTTAGCAAATGTAATAACAGGTACACTTCCTATGAAACCGAGCTTACAATCGAAATCCTTATAGCTGTCAAGAATCTCAAGCTTAAGATTAACTACTACACCCATATCTTCAAGCTCCATAACCATAGGCTTGATACTTTCGCGTGTCTTGTAATCCACATCAATAAACACTTCATCAACAATCTCATTCTTAATATAACGCATCATTGAGTGGACATTGGCAACTACAGGAAATCCTTCTATTGACTGACCTGTCATATCTTCATCAGTAATTACAATACCATCTATACGACGCATCCAGTCATTCTTTGCCGCAGCTTTGGAAAGTGTATCTTCCGCCCTGTTTTTAATAGTGATAACAAGTATACTGTTGGTACGCTTTCCTCCATTACGATGCTTCATATATACCTTGACAAGCATCCTTAATAAAAACATAAGCACTGTTCCCATAAAAAATGTAATTACATACACACTTCTTGGAACACCCTGTGCAGTTTTACTCAAAAGTTCATAAACAGCTATAACAGCTGATGAAATAAGACTTTTCTTCATAACAGAAGCAAGTTCTTCAAATTTGCCACGATTAAGTACATCGCCTTTAATGTTACAGAATAAAGCAGCTATTAATACAGCTATAATAATTGTGACTATATTGCCATTAAGCACTTTCATTACATATGAAAATGTATTATTTCTTATTTCCATCAGCCATATAAAACCAGACATGTAATAAGACATTATAAGCGCTATTGCATCTGTAATAAATATTAAAACATTCTGAATACTCTCTTTGGTTTTGTTTACATTAACCATACGTTAATTGGTCTTACCCTCCCCGCTATTTTTTAACTTTTCATAACAAGTCGTGTATTAATACTTCATATTAAAATATACTTTCCCCAACTGAAATACGCTAATCAGCTCATATTTCAAAATGAGCCTTGCTAATTATTATATAGTCACATATTAAAAATATCAATATATATTTGCATATTCTGTAGCAGCTTTGCAATAATGATACATTGCCGTCATAAGATTCTTTAGTGCTATATTATCTAAATATTTATCGACATATCTGGCGTAAACATATGCACCATACTCAAGCATCATTATTTTATCTTCACTATCTCCATTCTTCTGAACGTATATATTAACATTATCAGCAAGCTCATACGCTTTCACATTACTGATATCTATATAATATAATGAAGAGTCTGTCTTTTGTGGAACAAGGGTATTCTTGGTTCCATCTTTATCCTTCACATAAAATGTATAATTATCAATATTATATCCATCTGATAACTCAAAATAATTCCTTAATATTGTATCTGATTCAAGAACAAGAGAACTTCCATAATAGCTTATTCCTGAAACACTGTCTGCATTAACCAGCTTTCCTGTATATGTATTGAATCCAACCATATCCATATTCTTATCATCATCTGTCATTATAGAATTGGCAGGATTATCTGTGTTATATCCAAAATACTGCTGTGCAGCTGTTCCGTAATTAAGCATTGCTTTAACTGCATTTACAGCTTTATCAGAATAAACTCCACTTGCAGCATTAATTACAGATTCAGCATAATCTGTTACTGAGTATGTATGAACTTCACCCTTAACGCCATTACTTACAATTCTGGCATTTACCTTATCAGCCATCTGCTTTGCTGCTATTCCGCAAGAGAACACATACAAACCGTCGGTTGTCTTTCTTGCATCGGCTAACATAACCTTTGACACATTTCCATCAGGCATAGTAAATTCCATGTACGTGCTGCTGTCCTTAACCAGTTTATCAGGAAGATTCATGTAGAAATTCATATCAATCTTTCCGTCCATGCTTAATGTATATCCTTCTAATACATCACCCAAATCAACATTATTTGATGTAAATGCTTTTATGCAGAAGTTATAATAATATTTTCCATATCTGCCATAACCATTATAATAATAGCTTCCTTCACAGTCAGAATCATAGCTTACTACATTTTCCCAGACCATCTTATCATCAGTTTTCCCCGGATTAGTGCTCTCTGAATACGAATATTCAACTTCAAATGCCTTCTTATCAATATTTACAACAACTGCATAATAAGTCCCAGGATTGAGAATCACTTCTTCCTCCAGAGGAATAGTGTGTATTCCTGCAAAAGTTGTTCTTCCACTTGTACTCGCCTCAGCATGCTTAGTCCCGCTTAGCGGGTTGGTGGCATCCTTAAGGTCAGTATATATATCAATTGTATATCCAACATCTGCTGTCTGTGTAAAAGATAAAGATACTGACTTAAGAGTTTCAGATGCAACACCTTCTTTTTCTGATACATAAAATACATTAGCTGCACCTGTATAATATCCTACTGTTGCTGTATGCAGCCCACCATCAAGCTGATAATTATTATCCAGCCCATCCTCTGCTGACATATCAAATACCCAAACAGTATCTGCAAGCGAATAAGTTTCATATGACATCCAGAAATAATCAAAATAATCTCCCCAGCTGTTTCTTATAAGCCATGCACCATTATTTGAAGGCTTTGTAGTTGTCGCAAAATTATCCTTGGAATAATCATCGTCCCAACCCACAATCATAACTGCATGTCCACCACCTGAGCTTACAATTCCCTGCATATCATAATATGAATTATTAAGGTGGTTCTCTCCAGCATAATAATGAGTATAGCTTGCACCAACGGCACCATGCTCCATAATCTGCTGCTTAACAACATCTGGCTGCTCCTTAACATTAATCCTGTATGCATTCTGTAAATGTGCCACATCATAATCATAAGCATATTTGTTATCAAGACCATTATTATATACTGTCTGGGCATCAGCATATGGAACATCTGATTCATTGACAGCTCCTACCCACTGGCTGAGTCTCTTTACTGCATACTCGTAGTTACCACCCTTTTCCAGATATGACATGTTGGTATTATTATTATAATACTTAGAATAATCCCCTTTGGTTCCACCGAGCGGATCAATAACTGAGTTAAATGTAAAATGTATAAGCTGCAATTCACTCAGGTCAACACTAGAATCTCTCTGACCCTTAGCTATAAGGTCAAATTCTTCAAGTCCTATAGACGAGAATGCCCAACATGTTCCATAAGGATTCTGATTTCTTGATGGGTGTTCCTTCTTATATGAAGAAACATCCTCTGGGTATGCCGATGGTACATTTCTCTGTGCATATGTTGCAATATCCGATACATATACCGGAGCATCACTATCAAGACTACTTGGTATGTAACTTCCTATATACGCAGAATCCACAGACTGTACCTGCTGCGAATAATCTTTTGCGTCAATTGTGTCTCCATTTACAGTCATATATCCAATAGGACTTGTAATAAGAAGTGCACTTAATAATAACGCTGATAACCTTTTAATTCTCATATAGTCAATTCCTTTCTCTATTCAGTTAACACGTATGTTTCATAATAAAATAATATCATACCTTCATATAAGTTTCTATGTTTTTCGTTAAAATATTAATAAAAATGTTAATTATAATTATCTCTTATCTGCTCCCTTGCATTCTCCACACTTTCCTCATCAGGTACCATTATGTATAACGACCACCCTGGCATTGAATATGTTGTTGATGAATAACTTCCAACTCCCGTAACACTTATCTGTGTAATATTCCATGCTGCCATATCATTAAGCTGTGTCTGTGCAAGATCTGCAATAAAGTCATAACTCATATCTGTAATTACATTTTTAGACACTTCTGATAATACAGATGTATAATTTGATATAATTGCCGGAGAACAAGCTTTTTTAATTGCTGCCTCCATTATCATCATCTGGTTACGGCCTCTCTGTCTGTCCCCATCTGAATATGCGTATCTTTCTCTTGCAAATGCAAGTGCCTGCTCACCATTAAAATGATTAACACCATTATGTACTGTGAGATTTCCAGCCTGACTAAGAGTTGCTGAATAATCAAGTGTCACATCAACACCTCCGAGTGAATCAATTATTTTCTCAAATCCACTGAAATTAACTTTTACATAATAATCAATCTGGATACCATAAAGCATCTCCAGAGTATTTCTGGAACACTCAATTCCATAAACACCTGCATGTGTAAGCTTATCCCTGACACCATTGGATATAGAAAGTGGAACATAATAATCTCTTGGCGTATTAATCATAAGAATATTGTGTGTCTTCTTATTAACAGACATAATAATATTGACATCACTACGGCTCACCTCATTAATACCGCCTCTTGAATCAATTCCTGATATATATACATTTATAACATCATCACTTGAAAGATAATTATCTATAACATTCTCTTCTGTCGTTGCCACTTTAATTGTAAATTCACCACTATATATAAGCTTCACATCTGACGCAAACCCAGTGAAATCTCCCATCTCATCAATCATTTCAATACTGCTCGTTTTCATAATGGCAGCATCAATCTGTCCCTGCAACAAAGCATCTGCCAGCTCCATTATATTAGAATACTCTGGATACTCCGCCATAAATCCACCTGCACCCATCTTTTTAATAAGCTCATCAGTACTTTCACGATCCACAGCTGTTCCTATACCAATGGATTTATTATTAAGCATATCTACGCTGTCATATCCGCCGTCGTTAAGGACATACACACCCATAACAATTTTTTCTTCCTGAGTTGTTGTAATCTGGTTTATCATATGTCTTGTCTGATTAAGGTAAATGCTTCCCATAATAAGCACAACAATCATAATAATGGCAATTATCTTCGTAATAATTCCGGGAACAAACCACTTTTGTGTAAATGCTGTTACTGCCGTTAATATAACAATCACCACTGCAGCAATGATGCAATGTTTGACCGGAACAACCCTTACATTTATTAAAAGAGCTATAAACACCACAGATACTGCAAGCATAATAATACTTACTGACAGCCCTGTATATTTTAGTATCTTCTTCATACATACATCCTTTCTTAAATCTAAAAAAGGCGACACATTTGACTTATGTGCCGCCATCATATCAATAACTAATTATTATCCTCATGTCCATAGTACTTGCCATAATATTTGCCATAGTACTTACCATAATAAGAATTTCCTGCCATATCAACTTTATTAAGTACACAGCCAAGAAGCTTGCACCCTGTCATTTCAAGCTGCTCCTTTGACTTTCTTGCAAACTTATAGCTTATATCACCTGCTCCGATTACAAGAATTCCGCCATCACACACCTTAGAAATAACCGCAGCATCAATAACACTTCCTATTGGTGGTGTATCAATGATAATCATGTCAAATGTAGCTCTTGCTTCTTCAATCATCTTAGTAAATCTTTCATTACCTACAAGCTCACTTGGGTTAGGTGGTACAGGTCCTGCAAATATCATGCAGAAATTAGGAACATCACTTACGCATATAACATCCTTAAGTTCATTCTTTCCTGAAAGATAATGAGTAAGCCCATATTTAATCTTACCCTTCTTACCTCTGTTCTTCATAACTGACTTTCTTGTATCTGCATCAATAAGCAGTGTCTTCATACCATTCTGTGCAAAAGACATAGCAAGCTCAAAAGATACTGTACTCTTTCCCTCACTTGGTGTACTGCTTGTTATAAATATTACCTTATTATTATCACCAGAGAATTCTATGTTAGTTCTTAACATCTTATAAGCTTCTCTGGTCCTGAAATCAAGGTTGCTCTGTTTTACTGAAAACTCCTGCATCTCTAGTCCTCCATAAACTCTATGCCATCAGCATTTCTTTTACTGTTCTTGTTATTAGTGTTCTTATTAATATCAGATGATTTAAAACTTCTTGCCTTCTCATCATCAGTGCCAAGTACTACTTTCTCTTTACCTTTCCGGGGAGACCTCCTTCTGCTGGCAGTTTCTTCATCAGCCTGATTCATAGGAATAAGTGCAAGTGTACTGATACCTAAATATTTTTCGATATCCTCAGAACTCTTAATAGAATCATCAAGCAAATGCTGTATAACAACAACGGCAACCGCAATTATAATACCAATAACAGCTCCAATCAGTGTCCACTTAGGAACTGATGGTGAAACAGGGCTTGTTGGAAGATTAGCTGAATCAACCACATTAACAGCCTCAATATCCATAACCTGTGTAATATGCTGTGCTGCAAGATCTCTTACCGCATTAGCAACCTTCTGAGCCTGCTCAGGATCCGGATCTATTACTGTAATAGCAATTATTCGTGTATCATCTGTATTAGTTGCAGATACCTTTCCAACAAGGCTTTCATAAGTTTCATCCAGATTAAGCTGTTTAATAACACCTTCTATAACATAACGGCTTGTAACAAGCTGTTCATAATCCTTAGAAAGAGTTGTTGAAAGCTGTACATCACTATAAGTAACTGATGTACTGTTCTGCTTATTAAGGATGTAAACCTTAGTTGTAGACTGATACTGAGGTGTTATAAGAAAATAGCTGTAAAGAAATCCTACTGCACCGCATACAACAGCTGCCAGTATTATAATCCACACCTTATGAAGCAATAACGCAAATATTTCTCCAAGATTGATTTCAATCTCATCTGTACTCTTATTAATTTCCATCATTAATTCTCCTTTAATTATTCGTATCTGCTAACAGTCTGTCAAATGCATTGCCATATAATATACTGTCAACATACCCCTCATCATATTTTTTATAAAGCATCCTGCTGCACTCTTTCATCATAGGTGTTCTGCTGCCATCGCAACGATGGGCATCTGTTCCTACATAATCAACAAGCTGTTCTTTTAATAGTTTATGTACAAACTTCTTAATTTCTTTACCTGTATCTCCGGTAATGCTTGATGCATTAACCTGAATCTCTACCCCCATGCGGCTGAGTCGCCTGACATTCTCAATGTCATCAACCATACATCCATATCTTTCAACATGTGCTATAACAGGCTGATATCCCTCACTCATAATTTCATCAAGAGAATTTCTTATATACTGATATGGATCAGATGGCAGGAATTCAACAAGAACATAATCAGTTCCGTTTATTCTGCTTATCCTTCCATTATCAAGTTCCTCACACATCTCATCATGAAACAGAATCTCATTGCCCTGGTAAAGCTTAATATCTGTTCCCTGTGCAGCTGCTTCCTTTCCAACAGATTGAATAAGTTCCTTAACATTCTGCGGTGAAGCATTACGATGCCCACTTTTAAAATGTGGAGTAGCAATCATGTGTGTAATTCCCTCTGATTGTGCTATCTTAAGCATCTTAAGAGTTTCTGTTATATCTCTTGAACCATCATCTATCCCTGGCATTATATGACAATGTACGTCAACGATATACTCTGCATTTTTCTTATTATTACCAAACAACATACTATTCCTTATACTATCTTATTATTAAGTAAACCTTAAATATTTTATCAATGTACTTAGAACATGTCAACCATTGAAACGAATATTTTAGAATTTGGTCAAAAAACTCAGGGAACATATTATTTCCCTGAGCCTGTGTTTTTATTATCCAATTAATTCATAGCTTTCATTAATTTTCCCAGCCTTAATCTGAGCCATTCTTTCCTCAATCCTGCTCTTAACCAGCTCAGCGACCTCTTTTTTCTTAAGCTCGCCATACTCTGAATAAAGAATTGGCTTTAAGAAATGTACCTGTGTATCTACTCTTTCAAATGTATTGCTATTCATGGATTTATACGAATCAAAAAGTGCTATAGGAACGATAGGTGTCTTAGTCTGTAAGCTGCACGAAAAGCAGCCAGCCTGAAATTCCTGAAGTTCATTCTTATTGTCAGTGTAACCTCCCTCAGGAAATATAAGGAAATTCCTTCCTAACTTGACCTGTCTGGTAACATCCATAATAGCCCTTACCTTGTCACGGTTATTGTCAAGATCAATAACGACTGCATCAATAAGACCACATACCTGACGGCTCATAAGTCTTTCAGCCTGCTTTTTCCCCCAGAGGACACCACACGGCTTTTCCTGTGCAAGAATAATTCCCAGTGCATCATATTTGCCCTGATGATTAGGATACATTATGTAATTGCTGTCCGTTGGAATATTTTCTCTGCCATACACTCTGGTTCTTGTTCTGGCATGCTTTCTCATGTAATTAATAATCCACTTGGCATACGCAAACCGTTCAGTTTCTGAATAACGGTTCTTGTTGGCAATCATTTTATTAGCCTTAGGTACAGCATGAAGCACCATGTGCCAGCTTGATATAACAGTACATTTGAAACGCAGATTAAACATTATAATTCCTCATCTTTCTATATAATACCTGCTGCAGATGCAAAATATTTTTCGAAATCACCACGAATAAGTGCATATCCTGCCTCATTAGGATGCATCCCATCCTTACTATAATATGCCTTCTTAAAATCCTGTGGGGCAACTCTGTGCCTATGTTCATAATCACATCTGCCCTCACATATTGACTTCCAGTTATAGTCGCAGTCGTTACCGCCGCATTCAAGAAATGCCACATCAGGTACCGGATGACTTGACATTACCTGTGTAAGACACATTTTTACTCTCTCTGATGTGAATGTTGGCATTGCGTAATTAACAAACTTCATATTATACTGTGCCTGCATTTTCTCAAAACCGATTGCATCTGAGCTGTGATAATTCCATGCTTCATCCGGCATAACTCCTCGCATAAGTGAGTCACCAAACATGTAGTATGTTTTCATAAGCTGCCTCTTATCTTAAATTAGGAGCCGGAAGAGGATTCTCTGGTGTAACTGCATCCCAGTAATTGTTCATAAGCTTCTCTAATGCTCTCTGTGGAATCATTGGCTGCGAAGCGTAGTCAATCATATCCTGAGGGATATCCTCACCTTTTCCCATAACCTTACCAATTTCTGTATATCTCTTAAGATATTCATTAATCTGGTTTACCATTGGTGGAATTGCAAACATTTCACTCTGTGGACAAAGGAGAGCCTGATATCTGCCTTTGCCATAGATAAAATTAAATTCCTTGATAAGTGCGTCATATATCTCATATGTTCTTCCATATCCGCATGATGATATAACATAATACTTCTTATCACCCATATCATAACGGAACTCGTGAAATGCATCATCACCGATATCTCTTACCTTACCCTTGTAAGTCTCCATAAGTGGCATGATTCGGTCAACAAATGTTTTCATTGGACCCGGCATGCCAAAGAAATACAATGGGAAGCTGTATATAATAACGTCAGCGTTCATGAACTTGACATGAACATCCTGCATAACGTCATTGATAACACACTGACCTGCTGTCTTTCCCCAACAGCTCATACATCCCATACATGGCTTAATATCCATATCTTTAACTGTAAGAAGCTCAATCTCTGCTTCTGGATTAGTCTCCTTAAGTCCCTTAAGAACCGCATTCGTCATCTGCATAGTATTACTCTTAGGTCCTTTAGGGCTTCCGTTTACTACTAAAACCTTCATTATTAATCCTCCTTGTTTTCCGCAGGAAAATCCGAGCCTCTCTAGCGAGGAGAGGATTTGTCCTCCATAAACTTCTCAAATGTTCTAAACTGTTTTCTCATCGTGTCATATCCATACTGATAGCATTGAAGAAGTTTTTCATTATTATTCTCAAAGTGTCTTATCATCTGCTCCTCCGGACGGATAACAAAGACTTTCCCCTCTTCCACAAGCTTTTTCATGAACTTATCCTGCCTGTCATAAGCCTGCCTTCTGTGTGCCATAACCTCACAAAGCTCTGGGTATTTCTTGTAACTCCACTCGATAAGCTTCTTTACCTTAGAATAATCCGTAGGCTTAGAACCCTCTGGCTTGGTAAGTACAACAACAATCTTATCGCACCCTTTCTCAACTGCTCTCTCAACCGGTATTGAATCAATAATGCTTCCATCAAGATAATGATAGCCGTCAATTTCAACAGGTTCGCATATAAATGGCACAGAGCAGCTTGCCATCTGACACTTCAGGAATTCATCTTTAGTCTTAAAATTCCCTTTATACTCAGCCTTTCCAGTCTCGCAATTAACAACAACACTCTCACACTCTGTCTTAGATGCGAAAAATGTGTCAAAATCATAAGGAATATCTTTAAGTGCATATTCGGCTACCAGCATTTCAAGATTAAGAATCTTCTTATTCTCGAAAAGCTGTCCGACTCCATAATAGCTTTCAGCATTTTCATGAGTAATTATCTTTTTTGTTCTTCCTTCCTGTCTGGATACATAGTTTACTGCATTACCTGCCCCCGCAGACACACCTATAACATAGTCATAATAAATGTCCTTCTTAAGCATGTAATCAAGAACTCCGGCTGAGAAAATACCTCTCATAGCCCCGCCTTCCAGTACAAGCCCTGTCTTTACTTTGCTCATAAGCGCCTCTTATTTAACGTTAGCTTCTACATAATCAACAATATCTTTAACAGTTTCAAGCTTGGCATCAGAACTGAATCTGATCTTGAACTCATCCTCAACAGTAATAGCAAGTAACATCATATTAAGAGAATCAACTCCTAAATCTGTTGCAAGAACACTGTCCATTGTAATAGTTGCCGGGTCGCACTGTGGCATAACCCTTCCAAAAATTTCCTTTAATTTCTCAAATACCATGATAAAATCTCCTTTTGATTTATTTTATGAAATCCGGTGGGTGGGGTATGCAGACGACGGACGGTTCAC
>ULMV01040794.1_pt1 | contig 36796 bp, 28 predicted proteins | sample 1951751 | NCBI WGS metagenome assembly ULMV01 (sample SAMEA4835560, study PRJEB28245) | human gut metagenome | biome: gut microbiome; material: fecal sample | place: Denmark | collected 2008 | reverse complement strand
TTTCGTCGGACAGTCCGGCGGCATTGGCAAGGTCATGGAGCTTTCTCTGTGCTGCTGCGGCGTAATCGCGCAGAACTATAGGCAGCAGGACGGCATTGGCAAGTCCGTGAGGAATGTTATATTTTCCGCCAAGAGAGTGTGCCACAGCGTGCACATATCCGACATAGGATATTGTAAATGCTACACCGGCGTAGTAAGAAGCGTGAAGCATATTTTTTCTTGCAGTCATATTATTGCCATCATGGTAGGCGGTCTGCAGGTTCGCAAAAATTAATTGAACTGCCTTGAGCGCCGCCTTGCGGGTCTTTTTGGTGGTGGAACGTCCTATATATGCTTCAACCGCGTGCGTCAGGGCGTCAAGCCCGGTGGAGGCGGTTATAAATGGAGGAAGTGAGCGCGTAACCTCCGGGTCAAGCACGGCGTACCTTGGGATAAGCGGAAAATCGTTGATTGGGTACTTGACGCGCGTCTTTGCATCGGTGATGACCGCAGCGAGGGTGGTTTCGCTTCCTGTTCCGGCAGTGGTCGGTACTGCAAAAAGCGGTGGCAGTGGGCGGATAACCTTCAAAATGCCCTTCATTTTCATAAGCGGGGTCTTAGGACGTGCAATGCAGGCACCGACAGCCTTGGCACAGTCCATTGAGGAGCCGCCACCGAAGCCGATCAGGGCCTGGCAGTTGTTTTCCTTATATAAATGCAGAGCCTCATCGACATTGTCCGTGGTAGGGTTGGCAACAGTGCCGTCATATACGGTGCAGAAAATATTGTTTTGCTCCATAAGCTGTTCAAGATGGCTTGTGAGCCCGAGGCTGCGGATTCCCTTGTCCGTGACAAGAAGAACATTGTTAAGCTTAAGGGATTTCAGCTTGTCTATGAGCTCGTCCATTCCATGAAGAAGCTCAGGGGAACGGTATGGAAGGAACGGGATTGCAAGCTTGAAGACAGTCTGAAATGTGCGGCAGTATAGCTTTTTTAATGGATGCATGTGGGAAAACCTCTCTTTATAAGATTTTAAATTTCTAATTCAGTCCGGTTGAAATACAGCCGTCAAATGCACTGGTTCGCAGATGTATGTTAAGTCCCGGAATACTCTTCGAGATTACGTGCGATCAGCAGCAATGAGTGGTAAAATTCAGCGCGCTGTCTGTCGGTTAATCCGGCTCCGCCGATTTCAACGGCACTCTGGATTGCCTTTTCTATATGCTGTGCGGCGTCAGTGCCGGAGGCTGTAAGGACGAGCGGAATGCGGTATTTTCTGCCGTCCGATTCCGCTTCGCGGACAAAGCCCTTGCCGGTCAGCTCTTTGAGTGAACGGCTTATGGCAGCCTTGTCGACCTCGCAGTTCTCACATAGCTGTGAGGGAGTTAAGCCGGCAGGATTCTTTTTTAACTGAAAAAGTATCATAACGTGGTTTGCCTTCAGACCGTAGGAGTTAACCTCAGTCGACTTGATTCGCTGTACACTCTTGTTAATCTGGGAAATGGCTGTTGTGAATTGTTCAAAACGATTGAACATGGGGCACCTCTTGTTCGTGTATGTATTAATAGCATAAATGTTGACCTGTCAACAAATTATATTAAAAATACTACAGTCCATTAAAGCTGTCAACTTAAAATTATATGATTCGGGTGTCAAAATATGCTATATATACCTAGCTGTGTATAAAGTATTATGTTTATGCATATCACGATTTTTGGGAGAAGCTGAGATGCATAAATATAATACGTTATACACTCATAAATTAGATTAGTATGTTTTGATACTTGAATCATTACATGCCACAGAATGAAAAAGCTGAGCCGCGGCACATTGCCTTTTTCATGCATGGTGGTGCCTGATGGCTCAGCAAAATTCAGCGATTTTTCTTGCAAGCTTCTTCTGGTCATATCGTTTCGCAACTGGAACGCGGATGAGCGGAAGGTTGATGCTTTCGAGTACGACATCCTTTAGAAGGTCATTTTCGCGGTTGGGCTTGTTAAGGTGGGAGGGGTCATCAAGCTCAATGGCAACCACCGGAATGAAGTCCGAATCGCACAGCACAAAGTCGAGATGCTTGGATTTTACTTTGCCGAAGTATCTCATATATGTGCTGTAGTCCTCAGCGCGGGCGGTCTTAGCAACATCGGCAAGGCGCACCTTCGAGAAGAGATACAGCCCATAGTCGGCGGCAATTTCGTCGATAACAGGAAAAAAAGCAGCTTCTGTAGGCGTGAGGAGAGCGGTGGCGTTATAGCGCCCCTTTATTTCAGCGGCGAGCAGTCTTTTTTTGTCGGTGAGAAAGCGGATGAGAATAATGAAAAGAACCAGAAATATCACGGCGGAAATAATATATATAATAATATGAATATTCATGTAAGGTACTCCAAAAAAATATTTGCGGAAAATTGCATAAAATAATGGAATGCTTCGGGTGTCAGAATATGCCGATTTAATCTACGGGTGTAAGACATGTTGTATTCCCGGATTGTAATGGCATAAAAAAAGCACCAACCCCGCAGTCATCTGCAAAACTGGTACCTTTAGTGCGCGATCAGGGGTTCGAACCCTGGACACCCTGATTAAGAGTCAGGTGCTCTACCAACTGAGCTAATCGCGCTTATTTAAAAGCACCAACCCCACAGCCATCTGTAAAACTGGTACCTTTAATGCGCGATCAGGGGTTCGAACCCTGGACACCCTGATTAAGAGTCAGGTGCTCTACCAACTGAGCTAATCGCGCACATTTAATAAGTGTCTTGTTTTCGGCACAAACATTATTATACACATGCCGGGGAAAAATGCAAGCTTTTTTTTTATATTTTTTAAAAATTTTAAAATTTTTTAGCATAAAACTTGAAAACCCTTGAAAATAAAGGAAAAATTGCAATCGGGGTTGCTTAAATATTTTCATAAGTGTATACTGAAAAATAAGGCTAATATACAAAAATCAGATAAAAATCTCAAAAAACATCATAAAAGATAATTTTTCCAAGGAAGAAATTTTGAAAATTCAAAACAATACAAGCAATATAAAAAATAACAACAATACAAGCAATATGAAAAAATAACAACAATTATAGGTATAAAGGCTTAAAAGCACTAAGGGAAGGTTGGCATAACTGTCCGGCAGAAAGCCTGAATTTTAAATATCGGATATTAAAACATATTATCTTATTTAAATAGGGAGGTTAGGTTATGAAATTAAAAGTACACAAGCCCCAAAAAAGCGGTGAGCAGATTTCTGATGAAAAAGCAGGGACAGTCAATGCGGCGGCAGACAACGCAGAAACAAGCTGTTCTGCTGTGCCGGAGCAGGGCAGGACGGAACCGGACGGCACACAGCCGGATGACAATAGTGCAAGGACACGAATGGATGCAAATGACAATGATATGTCCGGGGGTGGAACAAATGCAGCACATAGAGAAGGCGGCAGACATGAGAAGTTCACATGGAACATCAAGTATCTGACGATATGCCTGTACGCAGTGCTGGTTGTACTTGCGAGTGTACTTATAATAAAGGCGGTAATAGACTGGGACAATGTAATGCATCACATCAAGGGAGCTATGAATGTGCTGTCACCATTTCTGTGGGGTGCATTCATAGCATTCCTCATCAACCCTCTTGTTAAACTGTTTGATAATAAGATATTCGGAAAAATAAAGCCGCTTAAGAAACACGAGAAGCCACGCAAGATGCTGTCTCTGCTCATATCATATCTTCTTGTCATATTCGTGGTGGTTATCATGTTTGTCTATCTGCTCCCGCAGATAGGGATAAGCCTCACCGAAATTGTGAATCAGGTGCCGGGATGGATTGCGGAGATCAACAATGGATTGCTGAAATTTGAGGAAGAGCATCCGGATTTTGACTATAATATAATCAATGATTTTTTTAACAGCATCACTCCGCAGCTTATGGATTTTTCCAAGAATGTGGTGACTAACGTGGTGCCTGTAATTTTTACCACATCAATATCCGTTGTGAAGGGATTGCTCAATGTACTGATTGCATTCATCGTGAGCGTATATATGGTATCGGATAAGAAGCTTCTCGCAAGAGGCTTCAAGAGAGTTCTCTACAGTGTAGCATCGGATAAGGCTGGTGATATGATAATGGAGACCCTTCGCGAATGCTACCATATATTCAGCCAGTTCGTACTCGGAAAGACGGTTGACTCATTCATAATAGGATGGATATGCTTCTTCCTTATGACGATACTCAGGCTTCCGTTCACTCCTATTGTAAGCCTTATAGTCGGAATTACGAACATGATACCATATTTCGGACCATTTATCGGTGCTGTTCCGGGAATTGTCCTCATACTTATGGTCGATCCGATAAAGGCAATCATATTCACGGTTCTGATTATTGTGATACAGCAGTTCGACGGATTGTACCTCGGACCTAGAATCCTTGGTGAGACAGTGGGTCTGCGTCCTCTATGGATAATATTTGCCATCACCGTCGGCGGAAGTATAGGGGGCGTTGTGGGAATGTTTCTTGGAGTGCCGGTGGTTGCCGTGTTCGCTTATCTTATGGACAAGCTGCTTAATAAGCTGGTTCGCAAGAAAAATGTTGATATTAGTGGGAAAATAGATTAAAATTAAATAAATAATGTCCTGTTGCTGCAGGATGTCCAGTTTTGTCGGAATTAAGGATATTGACATTGATTATGAATGAAGCAGATATAAATAACAAAATAGAAAATTTCCATGGATATGAAAATTTCCATGGATATGATAATTCCCAAGGATATGATAATATCCATGGATATGATAAATTCCACACTCCCTTTTTAAGTATAGCCATAGCCTCATATAACTATGGTAAATATCTTGACAGAGCTTTTGAGGCTATATTAAGGCAGGATTTTAAGGATTTTGAGATTGTCTATTTAGATGACGCCTCTTCTGACGATTCAGTGGATATAATCAGAAGGATTATAAAGGAACATCCCGACATGAGTATAAGGCTTATACAGAATAGTGAGAACATGGGTATATTCGAATCTAAGACAAGACTTATAAGAGAATGTGCCGGAGAGTTCATTATGCTGTGCGATGCGGATGACTGGATGGCAGACGGATGTCTCGAAGCGCTTGTACAAGCTGTGAAAACTGAGGGAACAGACAGGGCAGTGTGCGAGGTTGTCGATATAGATGACACAGGGAAACAGCTTCAGATTCAGGATCTTCCACCGGAACCCTCAAGATGGCTGTGGAATATCAATCATGGCTGTATTTACAGAAGAAGTATTATTATCGAAAATGATATAAAAATACAGCTGGAGCCGGATGATGTGAATTTTATAACGGAATTTAACAGATTTTCCGACAAAGTTTCATGGATACACAGACCTCTGTATTACTGGTATGTACATTCAGATTCAAGCGGAAGAAATATATCGGAACACGACAGGGATGAAACACTGTCCAGATTCGAGGAGATGATGTCATATCTTGGAGAGATATGTGACAGCATTAATTCCGAACAGGACAGAAAAGAATTAAAGCTGCTTGCAATGAAGCTTTACTATCTGTATCTGTTTCACACGATGAAAGGCTACAGCTGCAAGGAGAAATGCAGAGGCTATAGGTCTGTCAGCCGGATTATGAATACATATTTTCCGGGATACCTCAGCTCAGGGGCACTTAACGGAATGGACAGGAAGCTGCGCTCGTATGCGTATAATATTATCCGCTACAGTGTTTTGCTGGAGCGGCTGAAGCTTTTTTTACCTGCCTACATGGGATATCATCTTGTGTCCAAAGTGCATTATTTTGACCAGTAATTATTTGACAGGAATGGAGATTGATATGAAAGTATCAGTTGTTATGGCAGTGTATAACGGCGGAAAATATATAAGACGTCAGTTAGAATCCATAATGTCACAGACAAGGCTTCCTGATGAGATAATTATATGCGATGACCGCTCCGCTGATGACACTGTCAGAATTGCGGACGAGTACATGTCTGATATGTGCATGCATGGTTCGCGGGTTGAATATAAAATTATCATAAATGAAGCAAACAAAGGATATATAGAGAACTTCAGATACGCACTCAGTGTCAGCCATGGTGATATACTTTTTACATGTGACCAGGATGATGTATGGGAGCGCGATAAGGTTGAGAAAATGTGTGAATGCTTCGAAAATAATTCCCGGGTACAGCTTGTTGCATCAAGTCTCAGATTTATCAATGCCAAGGAGAATGTGATTGACAGGGCTTACGTTCCTTATGGTATGACAGCAGGGAATAACGAGCTGGTTAAGATTGGCTTTGACAGGATACTTGAGAAAAATTATTTTCCGGGATGTACTATGGCAGTCTCAAAAGTGGCAGCTAAGAAGTATTTAGACAGTGTGCATAGTAACATTCCACATGATTGGTCCATGGCGCTTATTGCGGCGGCAGACGATGGACTATACTGGTATAACAGGATTTTATTGAATTACAGAATACATGGAGATAATACGCTGGGACTTGCCGCTGCGGATTCCAAGCTCAATTATATCAGGAGAACGGTTGCGACATGGCCGGATTATTGCTATGAATTGTGTGACAGAATAAGATATATCAGACAGACATTGGAGTTAAGTGCTGCCTATAAGGATTATTTTGACGCAATGGAGGAGTTTGCCGGATATCGCAGTGAGGTTATTACAGGAAAATTTAAGGTTGGGAGCTTTGCCAAGGAATGTCTGATATATAACAGGAAGCTGGCACGGAAAATTGACAGAAGAGGAATAATACTGGATTTTATATATATTTTTTTGACAACGAAAAAGCAATGAATATGCAATGTTATACAGGGGGCAGGATGGTTGATTTTTTAAAGATAGTATGTATGCTGGTAATATATCTGCTGGTGTTTACGATGTCAGGTACAATAGCCAACAGAGTTCTTGGCATTAAGAGAAGTGGAGGGATAACAATCATAATGGGATTTTTTGTATGGTTTGTTATTCAGGAGATATTCTATATCCCTATGCTTCTTATGAAAGCGAAGCTGGGTGCGCTGCTTGTAGAGCAGATTATATTGGCAATTGTGGTTGCCGTTGTATATATGATTTTCTTCCGCTCAAAATTCATGGGTGTTGTGAGAAATATTGTAAAGGAAATCAAGGGTGCTTCTACTGCAGCAACAGTATTTTTTATGGTGACACTGATTTTAGTTATGCTGTTAGCAGGTGTTAAGAAGGCATACAACACGGATTATGCACACACTGTAAGTTCAATTGAAATGGCAGTTATGACTGGGAGAATGTATATGTATGATGTCGATACCGGTAAGCTGTTGGCACATCCGGATTATATAAGAGGGTTTGGCGTATGGAATATGAATATAGCTGTATGGAGCAGCCTGCTCGGTGTGAGCGCGTTCAAGCTTGTAAGATACGGAATGGCATGGCTGGGGATTATATTGTCGGCACTTATCCATATACGCATAGGGCGTCAGCTGTTTAAGGGAGATGAGAGGTATGCTTTTGCGTATGCAGGGACAGTGCTTTGGATTATGGCGGTATTTGCTGTCGGAAAGACACCTGCTGCCATGCTGTTTACCAATGGTGGAACAGCACAGGCAATTGCAGCGAATGTACTCATGCCATTTGTCTTTTATTGGGCTGTAGGAAACAGAGGCACATATAAAAAGGAGTTTGATATCAGGATAATACCTATTATGGCTGGTGCTGCCTTGGCAATATCTGTTTATTCCTTGGCTGCAGTGGTTTTTTCAATACTCGTAGTGCTGCTTACGGATATGATTATTGCTATACATAAAAAGATGAGGGGTGTGGAGAAGGACAATGCGGATGCTGCTTGAAAATCTATTGGATGTTTATCAAGGAAAAAGCCTACTTGTGATATGTTTTATAGTATCAATGATATATATTGTGTGTGTGATAAAGGAAACTACATTGAGGAGGAATCTTATAGTTGCAGCTTTTGCGATTATCTTCGTATTCAATAATATAGCATTGTGGATATGGAAGGATCTGATGGGGGAGAGTATATTGTATGAACTTCTCTATGCGGTTCCTGTTTTTTCGTGCATTGCCTACTGTGTGTGCCATATTATCGGAAGACAGAAGAGTGTGGTAATGAAAGTGATTGTAGGAGCTGTTGCTGTAGTACTGATATGTGTGCTGAGCAGCATGCCTGAGAGAATATATGATGACGTGAAAGAGCAGAATGATACAGGAATGGATGACATTGAAGATATTGCTGATTTTCTCAAGGGCAGTTTTACGGAGATTGAGAGCAGACCGGTTATATTATGCGGACAGGAGGGCTATGATACTCTCAGGAGCTTTATGCCATATATGTTTACTGCGATAGGGAATGACATGTTCAATGACGGACAGCCCGACAAGGACAGCGATGAATATGTGGCGTTGAACATTGCCAATGCAGACTTGACCGAAGATATGGACAGAGTGAACGAAGCTCTTGAAAACCTTGAAGTTGAATATATTGTTTTTCCTGACAAGGATGGGGTGCGCGAGTACGCGGCAAGGCTTGGATTTTTTAATGTTGTGGATAAACAAATATTTGATTTATATGAAAAACAGGATTATGATTTAAACTGTGGCATTGACGGATATATAAGGAGGCTGTATTTTTATATTTTAAAACGAAGATGCACAGATGAAGAGCTTAACGAGCTGAAGACGTTATATCAGACAGGGGAAAAAAGCTTTGGGGATGTGGCAATGTCAGTTATTAACACTCAGGAGTATGAGAACCTGGACTACGATAGGGATACGTTGCTGTATTGGCTGTTTGAGGCGATTTTGGATAAAACACCTGATGCTGGTGATTTGGAATTTATGAAGAAATATCTTGGGGATATTGATGATGTACATTTCATAGTTGAGCAATATATAAATAGTGACAGATTTTATGAGCTTATAGAAAGAGGAACAGACAATGAGAAAAACTAAAGGAATCATACGAAGGATAACAGCGTGCCTTATGGCGGGTGCGGTTTTTGCTGCAACATTCACAGGTGGGACAGCAGGAAATGCAGTGCAGGAGGTTAAGGCTGAGGATATTCCGGCTGACGTGGCACAGTTTCCAAGAAGCTACCAGGCAGCATTGTATGCGTTAAAGACAGCGCACCCTAGCTGGACATTCCAATTGTATGATACAGGGCTTGAATGGGATACGGTTATGTATAATGAAACTAACCCTGCAAGCAGAAGTCTTCTACCGTCATACTTTGACAGTTCGATGGTAGGTGACAGCTATGGAGACGGCTGGTCATGTGCTACATACTATGCAGTTTCATATTATCTTGATCCAAGGAACTGGCTGACAGAGGATTACATATTCCAGTTCGAGCTTCTGACATTTAATGAGGCATGTCAGAATGTGGTTACTGTACAGAGGGTCCTTCAGAACTCCTTTATGAGAGGTTTTATTGAGGATGCGGAAGGCGTCACATATGCCCAGACATTCTATGATATAGGAAAGGAGCTTGGAGTAAGCCCGGTTCATCTTGCGTGCCGTGTATACCAGGAGCAGGGTGCGAGCGGAACTTCTGAGCTGATTTCGGGTACATACCCGGGATATGAGGGATATTACAATTATTTTAATATACAGGCATCAGGTAAGACCAGAGAGGAAATAGTGACTAATGGTCTTAATGAAGCCAAGGCGGAGGGCTGGACAAGCAGAACAGCAGCGCTCAGAGGCGGAAGTGCCAAGGTATCCAACAATTATATATTGAAGGGACAGGACACGCTGTATCTTCAAAAGTTCGATGTAGATGGAACATATTATGGAAGATACTGGCATCAGTATATGCAGAATCTGGCTGCACCTTCGAACGAGGGAAGAAATGTTAAGAGAACCTACGAAAAAACAGGTGCTCTTGATGGTGAGTTCGTTTTTAAGATTCCGGTTTATAATAATATGCCTGACCCGGATAATGTGGCGCATATTGTGAGTGATGGAAGATACTATATCAAGTCTGCCGATGGGAAATTCACATTGCAGACAGGTGCAGCAGTAACCGCAGATAATGGTGATACACAGCAGGCTTCTGTGATAACCGGGAATGACATCTCATGGACAGAACTTGAATATGACAGAAATATGCAGTGGACTCTTGCGCAGATAGATGAGAATTATTACACTATAACAAACTTCATGGATGGAAGGATTCTAAAGCTTGAGAATGACAGCCTTGAACGCGGAGTAAAGGTGGTTGCGGAAAAGCTTGATGGCGCAACACCGGGCGATAATGCCAAGTGGTATATTAAGCAGAATGATGATGGACAGTATTACATCTGCTCTAAGTATAATGGAATGTATTTGTCTTTCAGCAAAGTGGAAGCAGGACAGACACCTGTTGTGTATACGAAAAATGACAGCTATGTCCAGACGTACGACCTTGAGATTGTTACGGAGATTAAGGAAGCAAGCCAGTATATGATGGAGCATACGGAGAGTGTGGTTATTGGTCTTACAACAGAGAGAAATGCTTCGAATGGCAGTATTGAGTACTACTGGGAGGTAAGAGGCACGGATAACAATGAGATCGTATATCAGACAGGATGGGTTAAGGATAATGAATGGCTTATATGGACACCGGAAGTATTCAAAGAACTGAAGGTATTCGGATGTGCACGTCCGGTCAATGACCCGGAGGCTGTGACGTATACAGAGAGCGTATTTGAACACCATCCTCACATCAAGGGAATCTGCCAGATGCCTTACACCGGTGAGGGCGGTGGCTTCCTCATAGGTGTGGAGACAACTGATAATCCAGAGCAGTCCTACAGCTACGAGATGTTAATTCTCGACTGTACACTTCTTGCTGAGGGAAAGGACGCATGGATATATGATACAGGCAAGTTCACGGTAAATGAGGGAAATGCAGGCTGGACAATATGGCAGCCACAGTATGGATACTATTGGACACTGTTCAGAGTGTTTGATAAGGATGGACGCATGATTGATGAGCAGTGTTACAGCTTTGTGAATGCGTATTAAAAATATATGCTGTTTATATGGCAGATACTATAAAATATGTGTATGCGGAATGGAGATTATATGGCAAGGATTGATGATGGGTTTAAAAGAGCCTGTATTTATTTCTTTTATGATGGGCAGGGGATAGTGGACGATTATATTCCCTATCTGCTCGATGACCTTATGGAAAATGTGGATGATCTTGTTGTTGTATGCAACGGCAAGCTTACGGACGATGGAAGAAATAAATTTGCCAGGTACGGCAAGGTAATAGAGAGAGCTAACGAGGGGCTTGATGTATATGCGTATAAGGCGGGTATTGAATATTTTGGATGGGACAGGCTTGAGACATTTGATGAGCTTATCATGCTTAACCATACAATTTTCGGACCGTTTTATCCGTTTTCTGAGACGTTTGAAAAGATGAAGAACAGAGATCTGGATTTCTGGGGCATTACAAAACATGCTAAGTTCGATTATGATCCGTTCGGACTTAACCCATATGGTTATCTTCCGGAGCATATCCAGTCACATTTTATGGTATATAGAAAGAGAATGATATGTAAGAAGGAATTTCAGGAGTACTGGGATAATTTCAGACCGGTCAACAACTACAGGGATTCGGTATGTTATCATGAGTCATTTTTTACCAAGCATTTTGCAGACCTTGGTTATAAGTGGGATGTGTCTGTGGATGTATCTGATATGGAGGGGATGTCTGATTATCCGGGGTTGTACTGCGCAAGACAGCTTGTAGAGGAGAAGAGATGCCCTATATTCAAGAGAAGAAGCTTTTTTCATGACTATGGACAGCTCCTCGAGACCACAGCAGGTCAGCCTGTATATGAGATATTCAAGTATGTACAGGAGAATACGGATTATGATACTGAGCTTATCTGGCAGAATATCTTAAGAAGCATGGACCATTCAGACCTTGCAAGGAATATGCAGCTCAACTATACTCTCGCAAGCGACTATGCTAAGAAGCCGTTGGATGAAGAGTTTTTTGCTAAAAGCAGAGTGGCACTTATGATGCATATCTATTATGTGGATGAGCTTGCCGGGAAAATGATGAACTATGTGAGAAATATTCCGCCTCAGATGGATATACATGTAACTACACAGAACGAGGAGAAAAAAGCAGAGATAGAGAAGCTTCTCTCGGTTCTGCCTAACAAGGTCACAGTTAGAATTGTCGAGAATAAGGGAAGAGATGTATCAGCACTTCTCATGACGGGCAGGCAGCTTGTTGATGAGTATGATTACATCTGCTTCATACATGATAAGAAGGTCACACAGGAAAAACCGGGAACAGTAGGAGAGGGCTTTGCGTATAACTGCTATAAGAATGCCCTTAACTCGAAGGAATATGTCAATAATATGTTAAGACTGTTTGATGAGAATCCACATCTCGGTGTAGCATGTCCGCCTAAGCCGATACATGGACCTTATGTGTTTGGCCTTATGACATCATGGAAGGTAAATTTTCAGAATACCAAGGATTTATTAGCACGTCTTGGGGTGAAAGCACCGATTGACGAGATGAAGGTACCGGTGGCACCACATGGTTCCTGTTTCTGGTTCAGGACAGATGCACTCAGGAAGTTGTTTAAATATGACTGGAAGTATGAGGATTTTCCTGAGGAGCCACTTCTGATAGATGGAACAATCTCACATGCGATTGAAAGATGTTATGCTTATGTTGCGCAGGACGCAGGATATTATTCTGCTATTGTTATGTGTGATGAGTATGCAAAAATTGAGTATACCACACTTATGCATTATGCGTCCAAGTTCGGAAACAGTGCACTTATGGGAATGCTCGGCTCGGTAAATGGAAAGCAGATTAATTATCACGGATGGGATAATAGGATAAAGTACTGGATGAGGAAATGGATGCCTAAGAAGCTGTTTGTGGCGATAATCAATACCAAGAGAAGGTTCCTTGGACCTCACGAGACATATAGATATGAGGATAATTAGGAGTGATGAAAGGAGTATGCACATGAAAGTAGTGGTAACCGGAGCGGCGGGATATATTGGCAGACATGTTGTTGAGAAGCTGTTGGAAGCAGGTCATGAGGTTGTTGCTGTTGATTTGTTTAATAAGGGAATACCGGAGGGAGCGGAGTATTGCCCTGTGGATATATTCTCCGGGGATAGTGATATATATGATAAGCTTGGTAAGCCCGATGCGTGCATACATATGGCGTGGAAGGACGGATTTGTCCATAATTCCGCAGCGCATATGGTAAATGTATCGGCTCATTATAAGTTTCTGTGTTCAATGATAGATGCAGGCTGCAAGAGAATTGCAGTTATGGGAACCATGCATGAGATAGGTTTTCATGAGGGTGTGATTGATGAGTATACACCGTGCAATCCGCTTACATTATATGGGATTGCGAAGAATGCGCTTCGTCAGGCACTTCTTCTGTATGCCAAGGATAAGAATGTTAACATATACTGGCTCAGGGCATACTATATATTGGGTGATGATATGAAGAATCATTCAGTATTTACCAAGCTTCTTGAGGCTGTTGATGCGGGGAAGAAGACCTTCCCATTCACTACAGGTAAAAATAAATATGATTTTATTACAGTGGATGAGCTGGCAGATCAGATAGCGGCTGCCTCGACCCAGGATGAGGTCACAGGAATAATCAATGTCTGCACAGGTACGGCGATGTCGCTCGCAGACAGAATGGAAATGTTCATAAAGGAACATAAGCTTGATATTAAGCTTGATTATGGCGCGTTCCCGGACAGACCATACGATTCAAAGATTGTATATGGCGATGCCATGAAAATCAATGAGATTATGCGCAATAAGAATAAGAAACATAATTAAATGTTTAGATTAGGATATAGAATATGGGAAATACACTTAATTCCAAGAAAAATAGGATGCTTATACAGGAGATATATGTGAACAGAAGACTGGTATGGGATCTTGCAAAGAATGACTTTAAGACAAGATATTCAGGTTCGTTCTTAGGTATGGCATGGGGGTTTATACAGCCTGTCATAACTGTGCTTGTATACTGGTTCGTGTTCACTGTTGCGATGGGGTTTGATAAGATTGAGGGAGTGCCGTATGCTCTGTGGCTTGTGTCCGGACTTGTGCCATGGTTTTTTTTCAGCGATGGTCTGACCGGAGGAACCACGTCAATGCTTGAATACAGTTATCTGGTAAAGAAGGTAGTGTTTAACATAGACATACTTCCGGTTGTTAAGGTTATGGCAGCGGTATTCACACACATATTCTTTATTATATTTACCATAATCATGTTTACGGTATCGGGAAGACCGCTGAATGTGCATTATCTCCAGATAATATACTATTCGTTCTGTACCTTTATGTTTTCTCTGAGCTTGTCATATATAACAAGCTCAGTGGTAGTATTTTTCAGGGATCTTACCCAGATTGTGAATATTATACTTCAGATAGGTGTGTGGATTACACCTATTCTGTGGACGATGGACAGAATACATGGCAGTCTTGTATGGTTTTTCTATCTTAATCCGGTGTACTATCTTGTTTCCGGGTACAGAGATTCATTGATATTGAATGTATCGATAATATCAAGATGGAGAATGGGATTATATTTCTGGGCAGTGACACTTGTACTTATGCTGGTGGGCAGAAAGCTGTTTAGCAGGCTTAAAGTACATTTTGCGGATGTGTTATAGAGGAGCAGTATGGGAATGGAACAGGATTATGCGATAGAAGTAAATAATGTGAGCAAGGTGTACAAGCTGTATGATAAGAATTCGGATCGTTTCAAGGACGCTCTTGGCTTCGGCAGGAAGAAAAAGCTGTACAGGGAACATTATGCGTTAAATGATGTCAGCTTCAAGGTGGGGACAGGCGAGTGCGTTGGTATTATCGGAACGAATGGCTCAGGTAAGTCGACCATGCTCAAGATAATAACAGGTGTACTTAACCCTACAGCTGGAGAGGTTAAGGTAGATGGAAGAATATCGGCACTTCTTGAGCTGGGTGCAGGGTTTAATATGGAGTACACAGGAATAGAAAATGTATACCTTAATGGAACGATGATTGGCTTCACGAGGGAAGAGATAGATGCGAAGCTTCAGGATATATTGGACTTTGCCGATATAGGAGATTTCGTGCATCAGCCTGTGAAGACGTACTCAAGCGGTATGTTTATAAGGCTGGCATTTGCTGTTGCGATAAACATTGACCCGGAGATACTCATAGTTGATGAGGCATTGTCGGTTGGGGATGTGTTCTTTCAGTCAAAGTGCTACCATAAGTTCGAGGAGTTTAAGAAGCAGGGGAAGACAATACTGTTTGTAAGTCATGACCTTAGCAGTATAAGCAAATACTGTGACAGGGTGGTGCTTATAAACAAGGGCGTGAAGCTGGCTGAGGGAACACCTAAGGCTATGGTTGATATGTATAAGAAGGTGCTTGTAAACCAGTATAAGCCGGAGAAAGCCGGGAAGAATGCAGACGAAAATACAACCGGACAGGGTGCGGGTGTTAAAGGTATAAACGGTGCAGACGGAAAACAATTCAGTCTGTGGAGATCAAGACTTGAGGTGAATTCACGGCTTTTAGAGTACGGTGATAAAGAGGGAGAGATAATAGATTTTGCCGTATTTGATGACAAGGGCAATATAACAGCTGCGATTGAAAAGGGAACCGAATTCACAGTTGGTATGAGAGTGAGGTTTAATCAGGCACTCGACGAACCGATAGCGGCATTTACAATTAAGGATATCAAAGGAATCGAAATAACAGGAACCAATACGCTGTTCGAGAAGGTTGAGAGCTTCGATGCTTCTGAAGGGGCAGTGAGGGAAATATACTTTAAACAGAAGATGAACCTACAGGGTGGTAATTACCTTATATCATTCGGATGTACAGGTTACAGGAACGGAGAGTTTGTGGTGTATCACAGACTGTATGATGCGCTTGGAATCACCGTAATATCCGGCAAGGATACGGTGGGATTCTATGATATGGAGTCTGAGGTAAGCGTGAGGTAAGGAGGAAGTATGCAGGAAGTAATTGGTAAGGTAAGACTTAATCTGGATTATTATAGTGGCAGGGATCTTTACGATGAAGGTGCGAGCGAGGATGAGATACTTGAGATTGTAAAGAATGTTGCTCCATGCGACTATAATCGTATCATAAATGAGAGAAAGAGCTGGTCGGTGCTTTACCATCTGTCGAATATCCGTGGAAATATTGTTTCATTTCTTCCTATTACGAAGAATGATGATGTGCTTGAAATAGGTTCGGGATGTGGTGCGATAACCGGTGCACTTGCCGATATGGCGGGAAGCGTGACCTGCATAGAACTGTCTAAGAAAAGAAGCACCATAAACGCCTACAGAAATAAGGATAAGGACAATATCGAGATAATGGTCGGCAACTTCCAGACTGTAGAGAAGCAGCTTGAGAAGAAATATGACTATATAACTCTCATAGGTGTGTATGAGTATGCCGCGAGCTACATTGAGAGTGCCTCCGATGCCTATGAGGAGTTCATGAGCATAGTGGCAGGCCATCTTAAGGAGAATGGCAGACTAATCATAGCCATTGAGAACAAGTATGGAATGAAGTATTTTGCCGGGTGTCGTGAGGATCATGTGGGAATGATGTTCGAAGGCATAGAAGGCTATCCAAGAACGAATATAGCCAAGACTTTTTCCAAGGAACGAATGATGGAGTATGCTAATAAAGCAGGACTTACTGAGACATATTGCTATTATCCGTATCCTGATTATAAGCTTCCAATGGCGATGTACTCGGATGAACGTCTCCCGAGGATGGGAGAGCTGCTTAGAATACCATCAATTAATTTTGATCAGGACAGATATGTACTGTTCAATGAGGCAAAAGCACTTGAGGAGTGTGTTAAGGAGCATACCTTCGGGAACTTCGCCAACTCATTTTTATTTGTTTTTGGAAGGCAGCAGTATGAAGAAGACAGGACGGTATATGTAAAGTATTCAGATGACCGCTCTGAGAAATTTATGATAAGTACCGGAATACAGATCGGACATGCAGATGCCGTGCAGATAGTGTATAAGGAGCCGGAATCCCGGACGGCGGCAGCACATGTAAATGGGATGTATGACAACTATGTAAAGCTGGAAGCTGCCTTAAAGTCTGAAAGGAACAAAGAGGATGAGTATGCTATTGAGTATAACCACTGCAGTGCCGGGGATGGGAAGGCGTATTTCGAATATATCAATGGTGAGAATCTGGGCGATAAGCTGTGCTCACTGTTTAAAGCAGGAAAAGAGCAGGAGGCAGACATTATCGTAGAAAAATATGTCAGAACAGTGAAAGGACTTGCGGTGAAACCGGAGGCAGAAATATCTGATGCATTTAAAAACGTATTTTTTGATATGGATTTCAGCTGTATATCCGATGAGAATATCAGCAGTCTGAAAATCACAGATATTGATTTGAATTTCGATAATCTGTTCATCACAGGTGAAAACAAGCTGACTGCCATAGACTATGAGTGGGTATTCGACTTCGACATTCCGGTGGGATATGTGATATACAGGGCGCTTAAGTATCTGAGCATAGATATTACAGGTCTGGTTGATGAGTACAAGAATACATTGGCAAAATTCTGCAGAAAATATGGAATCTCTGAGCAGGAGGCAGGATTGTTCGAGAAGATGGATGATGCGTTCGGTGCTTATGTGCGTGACGGAAGGCATATTATTGGAGAGCTTGCAAAGACAATTGGCAAGAAGACTATCGTTATCAATAATGGCGCGGGCATATCAATTGACAGCCTTATGGAAGCCGAGAGAAAGTCGGAGGCGCTCAAGGAATACTGTGATGCTTATGAGCTTGAGCTTGCAAAGAGCCGTGATGAGGTGAATAACCTTAGAGAGTACTGTGCTGAGTATGAGCTTGAACTTGATAAGAGCAGAAATGAGGCAGAACAGTTAAGGCGGAGGTGTGAGGCTTATGAGCAGGATGTAAGGGAGTTTGATAAGTCAGTTTTGGGAAAAATGTATAGGAAGCTGGGTAAATGAAAATTAAAAATGTATTAAAAGTATCGTCAAAAACTTTTTAATTAGTTGACAAAAGAAAACGCTGATTATATACTGAAATAAGATATGCAAAGGAGAATATTGGCGGCATGGAGAAGTATAAGAGACGCAGACAACAGGAAAGATTCGATGATATTAAGCACACAATGGAAAAAATAGAAATGGCTATTGAGGTGCTTATTCTTATGACAGCTTACTATGTTATGTGGAAATATCAGTATAGTACAAGGTATTTTACCGATTACTATGCGAGCGGACGGTATGTACTCATAGGAGTGTACGGATTCCTTATCCTTATACTGTTCTGGAACTGTGAGGCATTCAGGTTCGGTCATCTTAAGCTGGCAGACGTATTTGCATCACAGGTAATTGCAACCTTCCTTGTGAATACGGTTACTTATTTTCAGTTATGCCTTATGGCGCAGCGCATGGTTACGGTATATCCTGTCTTTATGCTGATGATAGGAGAGATATTTATAGAGCTTGTGCTGGTATATATATTTACTGCATTGTATCATAAGCTGTATATACCAAAGAATATGATTATGGTATATGGCAACAGAGATGCTATCACACTCAAGTTCAAGATGGACGAGCGCGGGGATAAGTATAAGGTTGACAAGCTTATATCAATCAATGAAGGATATGATAAGATATGTGCTGCAATTATGGATTATGATGCGGTTATAATTAATGATGTATCTGCTAAGATAAGAAATGATCTGCTTAAATACTGCTATGACAACGGAATAAGGGCGTATGTGACACCGAAGCTGTCGGATATTATACTGAGTGGAGCGGATGATGTGACATTGTTCGATACACCTCTAAGGCTTGTGACAGGCAAGGGTCTCAGCATTACACAGAGGTTCTTTAAGCGTATGTTAGATTTGGTTATATGTATTATTGCCATGATACCGGCTGCACCTATCATGCTTATAGTAGCTGCTTGCATTAAGATAGAGGACAGAGGACCGGTATTTTTCAAGCAGAAGAGGGTAACCAAGGATGAGAAGACATTTGAAATTCTTAAGTTCAGAAGTATGATTGTGGATGCTGAGAAGGGTGGCAAGCCTATAGCTGCGACAGGAAGAGATCCAAGAATCACAAGGGTAGGAAGAATCATAAGAATGACCAGACTTGATGAGCTTCCACAGATTCTCAATATACTTAAGGGCGATATGAGCATCGTTGGACCGAGACCAGAGAGAGTAGAGTATTTCAATGATTACTCGGAGAAGATACCTGAGTTCCGTTACAGAGCCAAGGTCAAGGGTGGACTCACGGGATTTGCACAGATATACGGAAGATACAACACTACAGCGTATGATAAGCTGAGACTTGATCTCATGTATATAGAGAATTATTCATTTCTGCTTGATATCAAGCTTATGTTAATGACACTTAGGATAATGATAACTCCCGAGTCAACGGAGGGCTTCGAAAAACAGGAGGAGCTTGAAAGACGTAAGGAAGAGCTTCTTAAGGAATATGCAGCAACAAGTGAAAGGACTCATATAGATGAGCAGTAGAATACACCATTAGGAGCAGCACGCTATGTTAATCAAGGCAATACTTGTTTTTATCTTATATTTAATTGAATATTATATATATGGAATAGCGGTTGCCAGACTATGCAGGCGCAGGGATATTTCCATGGTGAATTGTATCATTACCGGCTTCTGGACACAGGGGCTGGTATTCTTTGTCTTTATAATGCCATTTAAGCTGGCTGTAAAAGAGGTAGGTTTTACTTCTAAGATATGGCTTGGAGTATGGATTGCATTGATGGCAATCATTATCGTAACATGTCATAGGGTGATTAAAGACAATGTCAAGAAGACGTGGGGATGGATATGCGATAATATATATATATTCATAGCGATTGGACTTGTGATGGTGGCAGAATTGCTGTATGAGGGCTTCTTTGGAAACTATACCGATGGAAATGGTGCTGCATATTTTGTGGGTGCAGCTGCGTCAGATTTATTTTCTAATCACTTCGGTACTGTGATGCCGGAGACAGGATATACCCTTGACACCTTTGATACGCAGTATTTTCTTCAGACATACGTGCATCATACGGCAGTGGTGTGCAAGCTGACCGGGCTGGCAGCAGCGGCTGAGATGCGAACTGTTATGTCCGGTATAGTCATTCTGCTGTCAGGATTTACCATATATGAGCTGTCTAGGGCAATATTTAAGAACAAACTAAAAAAAGTGCTGCTGTTCTGGATGATATATCAGGTGGTGATACTTATATTTGCTAACTCTGTATATATACCGGCATATTATCTGTTCTACAGAGCATTTGAAGGAAAGACGATATTCGGAATGCTGCTCATACCTTATGTGCTGGCATGCTTCTGGAGGTTGTATGACGATGAGAGGGATGTATATACATTGGTGTGTCTGGTGCTTGCTCTACTGGGGTCATTTACCTTCTGCATGTCTACCATGTATGTGCTCCCATTCCTGCTGCTAGGTTTCCTGCCTGTGGCAGTGGTCCAGCACAGGCTAAGACAGCTTATTAACTGGTGTGTTATGATGGTGCCATCCGCTATGTCAATATTGTATTATCTGCTGGTTATGAAGGGCGTAATTGACCTGACAATCAAGTGGTAGTGAGAAATAACTTCTAAAAAGTAATATGGGGATACAAACATGCATTTTAATTATGATGACTACCCGGGAACCAAGTTCTTCTGGGGGTGGTGGAAGACAATCAGCATGACGATGTCCAATGTGGAGTTGGTGTTTGTCGGTTTATTCGTGGCTGTGCTTATATATTATCTGATTCGCGGAAACAAGAGAGAGAGGCTTATGCTCTTAAGCATCTCTGTGATAATGGCTGTTCTGGTGCTGAATCCATGGGCAACTGCAAAGATTTATGAGATTCTGGGATTAATGTTCGGACTCAGGGTATTCAGATACTTCTGGCTCTATCCTATATATATGGTATTAGCATACTTTGCAACACAGATGGTGTATAAAGCTAAAGGAAAGCTGCGTATGCTGGTTATATGGGTGTGTCTGGTGTGCGGTGCGACAGTGGGATGTGGGCAGCTTGTAGATGGACATTACAGCACACTTGGTGGGATGGAATTCAAGCCGGTTGACAATATATACAAGGTAAGTGCCGATGCGGTTGACATTGCAGATATGATAGAGGCTGACAAAAAAGACCCCGGGAAAGAAGCATATGTCCTCTATGAACGTGATCTTGGGATGGAAATCAGGACATATGATGCGTCCATAATAGCTTCGCATGCTAGCCAATATTGGTCATTGATAGTAGATCGAAAAGAACTAAGTGGTTATATAACAAATTATTCATGGAGAGATATTATTGTATCTATAGTATCAACAAAAAATACACAGGGAATAATTGGAACCGACGCAGCAAGAGTAGCACTCGCAGGTAGTAACACAGAGTATGTGGTTATAGATTCGCAGAGTTATAATGTAGAATTATTAGATGAAGCAGGCTTGATAAGGCTTGGTAAAACGCAGTCTGAAGAGTATATAGTATATAAGGTTCCGGAAGAAGTACTTAAACTTGATGATGGAGTAGCATGGAATGAGAGACTATACAGTCCTACACAGTTAAACAAGTTCGGTGAGTTATATTTTATCAATGACTGCTGGCAGCACAGAATAATATATAATGATAACCTTGAAGCACCGGTTTCAGAGTGGAAGACCATGACGGATGATATCAAGGGTGGACATACCTTGTCATCGGATGGCAGCATATATGTCTGTGATGATACGGACAATAATGCGGTGAGAGTGTATGTAAGAAATGAGAGTGGGTTCGAGCTAGTACAGACTATAAGTGAATTGTGCAATAGACCCCATTGCACATATTATGATGAGGAGACGGGATTATTCTATGTCCTTGGAGCTGATAATGGAGAACTGTTTGTGTTCAGAAATGAGAACAATACCCTGGTACAGGAACAGCATATAACATTCGAGAATCAGATAAGTGGGTACACGAGAACATTCTCTATAATAGATGGATATATGTATATTGTAGGAAACAGCATATATGCAGTTGACTATAAGAATGGATATAATGTTATAGCTGCGTATTCCATTCCGGAAGAAATGCAGGGAACAGTAGGGCTGTGTAAGATACAGGATTATTATTATCTTACAGTATATACGGACATCAATTATAGAAAGACACCAGCATTTATAAGAACTACGGATTTATCATCAATTGAACTGGGAAATTATGAGAATATATATGATGAGCTTGGTCTTACCGGAACGCCATATATGATGACGGAGATTGATGGAAGATATTATGTGGCTGAGGTTGATCAAGGGAATGGGATTGTTGGGTTTGATGTGGTTGACAATGCAATCTGTAATGTTAACAATCTGTATTTTTTTGGAAATGCTAATATGGAATCAGTTGTGCGGTTTTACTCACTATATAAGTAATTGCAAATTGACTTAAATAGAGATATAGACTATAATTGTGTTGCAAATCTGTAGATTTAGTTAAAAGATACGTTAGGAGATAGTATGACAAATGGCAAAGATATCAATAGTCACTATAGCATATAACAGTGAGAAAACCATATCAAGGACAATTGAGTCTGTGTACAATCAGACATATCAACCATATGAATATATTATTGTGGATGGTTTATCAAAGGATTCGACTGTAGAGGTTGCAAAGCAATATGAGCAGAAATTCAGGGAAAAAGGTATAATATACAGGATAATATCAGAAAGAGACAAGGGCTTATATGATGCAATGAACAAAGGAATCACGATGGCTGAGGGTGAACTTATTGGTATGATAAACAGTGATGACTGGTATGAACCAGATGCACTTAAGGAAGTAAATGAAGCCTATGAAAAAGAGCACTTTGATACTTCCTTTGCCAATATTAATCTCATAAAACAAAACGGAACAGTGATACTTAAGAAAGCAAGGCTTAGAAAATACAAGACAACAAGAGACTGGAATCACCCGACAATGTTCGTCCGAAAAGATATATATAATGATATTAAGTATGATAACAGTAATGTATATGCGGATTATGATGTGTTCTTAAAAATAGCAGGAAGAGGATATAAGATAGTAACTATTGATAAGACATTGGCTAACTTCATGGTAGGTGGAGTGAGCAATGAAAAATCGTTATCTAGTGTTATGAAGAGAATAAAACTCAGATATGGTAATTATCGTAAGAATGGGTTTAGTTGGTTATATATATTCGAAAGCGTGTTTATGGAGATTGCAAAATTTATCATTGCCTAATTTACATACAATATAGGTATTAAAATCCAAAGGAGTAAGAGTTAAGTGAAATACTTATTTATTAACGTGGTCGCTGGAAATACCAGCACAGGCAGGATTGCAGCAGAACAATGTCGTGAATTACAAAAAGAAGGACATGAATGTGTATTTGCATATGGGCGTTGGAAAGCTAATTGCGATGATATTAAGACTGTAAAAATAGGAAACAAATTAGACTACGAAGTGCATGGAGTTTTGACTCGATTATTTGATATAAATGGATTTGCGTCAAAAAGGGCAACCAGAAAATTCCTTAAATGGGCAGAGGAATATAATCCGGATGTGGTATGGTTACATAATATACATGGCTATTATATAAATATTGAAATGCTGTTTGCTTGGATAAAAAGCCGACCTGATATGCAGGTGAAATGGACTTTACATGATTGTTGGGCATTGACAGGACATTGTACCCATTTTATGGTTGCAAAATGTGAGCAATGGAAGGAAAACTGTGTAAATTGTACACAGCTTAGAGAATACCCAGCTTGTTATGGAATATCAAATGTAAAAAAGAATTATGAGCGAAAAAAGAAAGCATTTGTAGGTGTAAAGCATATGACAATTATTACACCTAGTAAATGGTTGGCAGAACTGGTTTATCAGAGTTATCTTAAAGACTATAAGGTTGAAGTTGTATATAATAAAATAAATACAGATGTTTTTAAGCCTACTGACACAGGGTTTAGAGAAAAATATGGATTGGAAGATAAAATAATTGTGTTAGGGGTTGCCAATGTTTGGAATGAAAGAAAGGGGTTAAATGATTTCTATAGTCTGGCGCAGATGTTGGATGAAGATTATGCAATTGTTTTAGTGGGAATGACAGAAAAGCAGATTTTGGAATTTAATAAGAGTGTAAGTGGTGAATATGCCACAGTAATATTAGATGATAAAAGTCTTGTTTATACTAGACAAGAAAATAAGATTAAAAATTTAAAACAAGAATGTGAGAATAGTTTTTCAATTGACAGGAGCATGGTAATACAACAAGACGTGGGGGAATTATTTAAAGCTATAACAGGAAAAAGTTATTGTGGCGAGGTTACAGGTATGACTTGCTCTAAGTTTGTATGTATACAACATACGGATTCTGTAAAAGACCTAGCAGGAATATACACAGTAGCAGATATTTTTGCAAACCCAACTTATGAAGATAACTACCCAACAGTAAATTTAGAAGCGATGGCTTGTGGAACAATGGTTGTAACATATGATACTGGCGGAAGCAAAGAGACAATTTTAAATGGAACTCAGATGAAATAAATATAAAGGGGTATTTTAGTTAACTATTAGTAATATAAAAAAGAGGAATTAAATTTATGAAACAGGTAAGAAAGTATATTCCTATATATGCTGTTCTAATAATTATATCTATAATAATTTGTTTGGCAAATAGAACAATGTTTTCTGCTAGAATCTTTGCTGTGTTATTAGTAGGCATTAATATAGCAACTGTAATAATAGTGCGAAAAGACTTGAAAAAAATTATAGTAAGTGGTTTTATATTGTGGTCAAATTACAGTATATGTGTCACGAATTATTGTTTATCCAATGGTGGTTTTTTCTCGTCATGGGATAATGATAATGTTGTTATAATTGCTATGAGTATCCTTCTTGTGTTTAATATTTTTTTAATGAAGATATTAATTACGACCCAAAATAGTGGTTATAGCATTTTGATAAATGAAAAAAATAATAGTTTTTTAGTGTGGATTACAGTAGGAGTCCTGATATTTATATTTGTGTTTTGTTTTCAGCGTCCTGAAAAATTAGGTATGCGAGGAACTCCTAATAGCATATATGAATATTCTGTAATTCTTTTTATACTTGCTTTTTTATATTCTGGAAATAGATATGAGAAAATATCACTTCTTGTACTTGCTTGTCTTTTTTGCATACAAGATTTAGCATTTGCAAATAGAGTTACATCATTGCAACTAATTATATGCTGTCTTGTTATTTATCAATGTAAAGTTAATGTTAAGCTAATAATTCCAATCGCAGTTATAGTGGGAGGCGTGCTTTTGAGTGTTGGTACATTAAGGGCAGGGTTATCACTTGATGGATTATATGCTGTTTTTGAAGATTTGTTTAAAAGTAAGTTAACATTTGACACGGCATATTCTGCTTTTTATACTTCATTGACATTTATCAAAGTAAGTGAAATTACACCTCCAATTACAAAAGTTGGAATGTTAATAATGTTCATTTTATCTAACATTATTGGTGGGGGTAGAATACCTAATTCAAATTTACCTGAATATACACATGATGTGTTTATACATTATTATGGTGGAATAACACCATTTTATTTCTTTTTTTACTTGTCATGGATTGGCTTAGGGTTGGGAATAGTATATATATTATTTCTTTTTAAAAATATATTTAATAATGATAAAAAAAATAAATTTGTTGACTTAAAAGAATGTTTGGCGATATATGTTGTTGCAACTTGCCCAAGATGGTACTTGTACTCACCATTACCTTTAATTAGGGGTATATTGCTTCTATCTATTGCATATTTTATATATTTAGCTGCTGATATTATATTAAAAAAATTATTATCAATATTAAAGGAAGAACGTCATGGATGATTATTTAGTAAATGTACCTGTAAAAATAAATATATGGATAAGACCTGATTGCCAAAAAAGACAGTTTGAAGTATTAAAAAAAGCAAAGCCAAGTATTTTATTTATTCAATCAGATGGTGGACGAAATGAAAATGAAAAAAAATGTATACTGGAAAATAGAGAACTAATAGATAATGGAATAGATTGGAATTGTACTGTTTACAGAATGTATAATGATGAAAATCGAGGTTTATATGAAACGGGAATGGCAATGCGACGGCTTATTTGGAGTAAAGTTGATAGATGTATTTTTCTTGAGGATGATTTGCTACCGACAGTAGAATATTTTCAATTTTGTGCTGAGCTATTAGAAAAGTATAAAGATGATGAAAGGATAGAATGTATATGCGGGTTTAACCATTTAGGTATGTATGATTGTGGAAGTGCTGATTATTTTTTTTCACGTCAGGGTTCTATATGGGGAACAGCATCTTGGAGAAGAGTTGCTGAAAAAGATAGTAATTTTTCGTACGCAGATGATGAGTATATAATGCGTTTGTTAAAGCAAAGAACTAAACATAATAGAATGATGAGGAGTAGAATAATTGCGTATTCTAAAAGTAAAGAGTATGAGGGGCATATACCAGGAACAGAATTTTTTTATGAATTCAATATGTACGGTCAAAATAGATTGCAAATTATTCCTAAGATAAATATGATAAGTAATATTGGATGTACAGAAAATTCAGAACACGCAGATAAAATAGAAATGCTTCCCAAAGGGATAAGAAGAATATTCAATAGTGAGACATTTAGATTGAGTTTTCCGTTAAAGCACCCGGATTTTGTTATTCCGGATATTGAATATGAAAAAAAAAGAAATAGGATAATGGCATATAATCATCCATTGATAAATGGATATAGAAAATTGGAAAGAGGATTTCGTAAACTGTTGTCAGGGGATATTGAATATATAGTAAAAAAAATAAAAAAGACAAAGGAAAAATGAAATAATATTTAAAGAATAAAGATGATAAGGAGATTACAGAAATGAGTGAAAAAATTTTGGTTACGCGTTCGTCAATGCCATCATATGAAGAATACTGTGAAGAAATAAAAGAATTATGGAGTACACATTGGCTTACTAATATGGGCACAAAGCATAAACAGCTACAAAGCGAACTTGAGAAATATATGGGAGTAAGTCATGTGACATTATATACAAATGGTCATTTAGCACTTGAAGGTGCATTGAATGGATTGAATTTAAAAGCAGGTTCAGAGGTAATAACGACACCTTTTACGTTTGTGTCAACAACAAATGCAATTGTAAGAAGTGGTTTAAAACCAGTTTTTTGTGATATTAATACAGATGATTACACAATTGACGTAACAAAAATAGAAGAACTAATTACTGATAAAACAGTGGCCATTTTACCCATACATGTATATGGAAATATTTGTAAAGTTAACGAAATAGAAAATATTGCAAAAAAATACAATTTAAAAGTAATATATGATGCGGCTCATGCTTTTGGAGTACAGTATTGTAATAAAAGTGTTGCAAGTTTTGGAGATGTAACAATGTTTAGTTTTCATGCTACAAAGGTATATAATACAATTGAAGGTGGAGCAATTTGTTATTCAGATGATGGTCTGCAACAAGTGTTTAATGATCAGAAAAATTTTGGGATTAGAGGACCTGAGGAATGTGAATTTATAGGTGGAAATGCTAAGATGAATGAATTCCAAGCAGCAATGGGAATTTGTAATTTGCGGCACTTAGATCAGGAGATTAACAAAAGAAAAATAATTGTTGAAAGATACAAAGAAAATTTAGAGGGAATACATGGAATAAAGTTGTGTGATATTCCTGAAAATGTTAAGAGCAATTATGCGTATTTGCCTTTAGTTTTTGATGAAAAGGTTTTTAAAGGTGGAAGGGACAAAGTGATGCAGGAATTGGATAAAAACAACTATGGAGCTAGAAAATATTTTTATCCGCTCACAAGTGATTTGGCTTGTTATGCCGGTTATAATAAGGGGAATACGCCTATTGCAAGGAGTATAGCACAGAGAGTTTTAACCGTTCCGTTGTATGCAGATTTATCTTTAGAAAATGTGGATGAAATATGTAATATTATAAAGAAATGTGCAGAATGAAGGAGATAATAGTTGAAGAATAAGGAAAATAATCAGTTTGTGCTTAACATGTGTTCTAGCATTTTGGCATTTTTAATTAATATAGGTTTACAATTTATAATAACACCGATTTTAACAAAGCAGATAGGTGATGAAGCATATGGATTTATAACTATAGCAAATGATTTTACCAGCTATGCAAGTATATTCGCAACAATTCTAAATTCTGTGGCGGCAAGATATATAGGGGTGGAATTACATAAAAAAAATAATGATAAAGCGCAAGAATATTATAATTCTATATTATTTGGGAATTTTATAATATCTTTTGTATTGGTAGCTTTATCTGGAATATTTATTTGGAAATTTGATACGTTTTTGAATATATCTTCAGATATATATCAAGATGTTGTAATATTATTTATATTAACTTTCACAAATTATATTATAAGTATAATAGTTTCACTATTTTCAGTATCCGCATATGTTTCAAATAGGTTGGATTTAACTTCTATAAGAACAATTATATCTAACATTATTAAATTAGTATGTATTATTTTCCTTTTTGTGGTTTTGCCAGCTGTTAAAGTCTATTATTTAGCAATAGCTACAATATTGTCAACTATTTATATAGGATTTTCAAATGCAAGACTTTCAAAAAAGTTGATACCAGAATTAAAATGGGTCAAGGGTAAACACAAATTAAGGTTAATTTATGATTTAATTAAAACTGGTGTATGGATGACAGTAAATAATTTATCAAATGTATTATCAGGAAATATAGTTACTGTTTTGATAAATATATATATAAGCTCATCTAAGGCAGGGTTTTATTCTGTGGCTAGAACATTACCTAATTGTGCAAACTCATTTGTATACACTTTATATAATATTTTTGTTCCAACATATTTAAAGTTATATGCAGAAGGAAAAAAACAAGAGTTAGTTGATTATGCAAAATTTTCAATTAAAATTATGACTTTTATTTTAGGCGTTCCATTCGTTGTGGTGTGTATATTAGGAACAGAATTTATAGGATTGTGGCAAAGCTATAGAAGTGTTGAAGAAATTGAACTTCTTGGAAAAATATTGAAAATTTCCATGGTATTGATTATTTTATATACACCAGTATTGCCTTTGTCTCAATTAGGATTGATAACTAACAAAATTAAATGGCAGACAATAAATAACTTATTTATATCTGTTGCATCTGTTGTTTCAGTTTATGTTATGCTTGCATATACAAAGATGGAATTGATTGGAATTACTGTTGCAATGGTTGTTGTTCAAGGTTTAAAATGGATATCTTTTACGCCAATATATGCGGCATGGGTTATAGAAATATCACCATTTACTTTTTGGACTTTGAATGTTAAAATGATATGTTCAGAATTGATCGTTGGACTTGCTTTGTATATTATCAATAATAAATTGTTGTGCGCGGTTAACAATTGGTTTTACTTAATATTAAATATAATTATACTATGTTTTATAGGGTATATTGTGATGGCTATTATGATATTTAATAAAAAAGATTGGTCAGCGTTTAAAAATAAAATAAAAAAAGTTAGAAGGTGATCTGAAATTGAAAGAACAGATAATTAAATGTGTAAAGAATAATAAATTTTTATATAAAACATGCATCAAATTTAAAAGAAAAATAGAAAAAAATGTTAGAACTAATATTATGGTAAGAAAAATATATTGTTTTGTTCAAAATAAAAAAATAATTGAGTATTCTAACGATTCAGTAATAGGATATGCAGAAAAGAATAAAATCGCAATTAATATTTTAGAAGAGAAAAAAGAACGTGAAATATATAGTCCACCTATATATCCAATACAGCCTAATGGAAAGATAGAAAAAAAAATATCTAATGAAATATATTATGTGATATTAAAAAATGTACTTGTTTCAGGAGAAAATAATATTATTATTGCAGATAATTACTGTTTAAATGATAAATATGCCTTAGAATATGCAAATGAATTTCAATTTGATACAGGTGCGGTTATACAATTTTCAGATAATAAAAGTAAAGTATTGGTTGATAAAAAGATTAATATTATTGATGAGGCTGTTTTATTAATTGGAGAAGCTTCCAATAATTATTATCATTGGATTTTTGATATTTTATGTAGAATAATATATGTGAATCAATTCGATAAGCTAAAAAAAGTACCATTAATTGTGGATGAAACGGTTAGAAGACATGAAACATGTTTAAAACTATTAGAGTATTTGAATTTCAGCGAAAGAAAGATTATTTATATTGAAAGAGAAAAATTTTATAAAATTAATACATTACATTATTTTTCACCATGTACGTGGTCATCAGTATATAATAATATTAATGCGAAAACGGTAAATAAAGCAAGATTTATGAAGTCAAGAGAAACAATCACTTTATTTAGAGAAGAAGTGTTAAAACAAATAAATCAAAATGAGAAGACGTACCCTAAGAAGATATTTATTTCCAGAAGGGGTTCAACAGTGCAGAGACTTGTTAATGAGAATGAACTAGCAGAATTATCAACGAAATTTGGATTTGAAATATATGACCCAATGCAACATAGCATAGAAGAACAGATTGTTCTTTTTAAAAATGTTGATTGCATAATATGTGATGAAGGTGCAGCGTTAGTTAATATGCTGTGGTGCCAAAATAAAGCAAAGATAATTTGTGTAAGACCGACAGCGTATGGTAACTTTGAGGACTTAAATTTTCCAACAATAGCATATTTATGTGGATTGGATTTTATATATTTAGATGCAGAAACAGTAGATGGGGTTTACCATAGGGTTAATAAAGAACTTTTTTTAAATTGTATAAAAAATAATATGTTAGACATTGCTTAAGAACATAGATAGGAGGAAAAAATGCAAGTTATAAAATACGTTTTTCAACCACATGGAGATGAAAGAGGACAATTAGTTGCTCTAGAGGAATTTAAAGATATACCATTTGAAGTTAAAAGGGTTTATTATATGTATGATACTGCAGAAGGTGTAGTAAGAGGGTATCATGCACATAAATGCTTGCAACAGATACTTATATGTATACATGGAAGTTGTAAGGTAAAGCTGGACAACGGAAAAGAAACTAAAGTAGTACCATTAGAAAAACCATATGAGGGTTTATATGTTTCGAATGTAATGTGGCGAGAAATGTATGATTTTTCACCTGATGCAGTATTATTGGTATTGGCATCAGAGCTTTATGATGAGGCAGATTATATTAGAAATTATGATGATTTTTTAGAGTTTGTAAAAAATTGTGGAGCAAGCATATCAATAGAAGGAGAGGAATAATAGTATGAATGTACCATTTGTTAGTTTTTTGCCGATGGAGAAAGAGTTGGGACAGGATTTAGAAAAGGCTTTTAAAAAAGTTCTAAGCAATAGTTGGTATATTGAAGGCAAAGAAGATGAAAAGTTTGAAAGAGAATTTGCAGAATATTGTGGAGCTAAATATTGTATAGGAACAGGCAATGGATTAGATTCGCTGACTTTAGCATTAAAGGCACTTGATATAAAAGAAGGTGATGAAGTTATTGTTCCTTCAAATACTTTTATAGCTACTGCTCTTGCAGTAACATATGCAGGTGCCAAAGTGGTTTTTGTTGAACCTAATATATACACTTATAATATAGATCCACTGAAAATTGAAGAAAAAATCACAAAGAAAACAAAAGCAATAATTGCAGTACACTTATATGGTCAGCCATGTGATATGGATAAAATTGTAGAAATTGCAAAGAAATATAATTTATATTTGATAGAGGATTGCGCACAGGCTCATGGAGCTGAATACAAAGGAAGGAAAGTTGGTACTTTTGGAGTTGCGTCAGGCTTTAGTTTTTATCCGGGAAAAAATTTAGGAGCGTTAGGGGATGCGGGGGCTACTTTAACAAATGATAAGGTTGTTGCAGATAAAGTACGTGCTTTGAGTAATTATGGCTCGGATTATAAATATCATCATATATATGTAGGATGTAACTCTAGATTAGACGAGATGCAGGCAGCGTTTTTATCGGTAAAACTGTTACATTTGGATAGAATGAATAGTGAAAGGGCAAGAATCGCTAATAGGTTTTTAAATAGAATTGATAATAAGCAAATTATTCTACCATATGTAATGGATGGTGTTAAACCAGTATGGCATATTTTTGCAATTCGTTGTAAACGCCGTGACGAATTACAAAGTTATTTAAATGATAAAGGGATAGGTACGAATAAACACTATCCAATACCTATGCATATGCAGCAGTGTTATAGTGGTTTAAATATAGCACAGGGAGAATTGCCGATTGCCGAAGAGATTAGTGCAACAGAGTTAAGCTTACCAATGTATTATGGAATGACAGAAGAACAAATAGATTATATTATTGAGTGTATTAATGCTTTTAATTAGTTCCTAAATAGAATTCAGAATTACTGATAAAATAGTAGTTTAAGAAAAAGGCAGAGGTTACCTTGGAACAAAAGTGCATCTATTAATGTATTCTCGTTGTTTCAAAATATTAAGTGATTGTGAAAAAAATAATATTTTGATTATAAAAATAGCTTATAAGTTATATGTTTTTTAAAATTATCTTTGAAAATGGATTTGTTTATATAATTAAAGTGCGGTTTGAATAAAAGGAGTATAAAATGAAAATAAAGCGATTGTTATTATTAGGTGGCTCTGCACAACAGGTAGTTGCAATAACGACAGCAAAAAATATGGGAATATACACTATAGTGTGTGATTATTTAGCGGATAATCCAGGACAGTTTTATGCAGACAAATTTTATTTGGAGAGCACGACTAATAAGGAGGCAATTCTAGAAATTGCTCAAAAAGAGAATATAGATGGAATTGTTGCATATGCTTCAGATCCTGCAGCACCTACCGCTGCATTTGTTGCGGAAAAACTTGGATTACCAACTAATAATTATGCGTCAGTACAGATATTGTGTAATAAAGATAAATTTAGAGATTTTTTAAGAGCTAATGGCTTTAATACACCTCTCTCAATTGCATATACTTCCATAGAGGAGAAAAGTATTTTTTCTAAGTTTAATTTTCCTGTAATTGTAAAACCTGTTGATTCATCAGGAAGTAAAGGGATTACTGTGGTAAGAGGACAGGATAGTATTTTAGATGCAATGAAGTTTGCACTTTCATTTTCAAGGTCGGGAAAGTGTATAGTTGAGGAATTTATAGAAAATAAAAATAAGTATTTAATTGGTGGAGATGTATTTGTTGTAGATGGTAAAGTTATAATGTGGGGCTTATTGAATTGTCATAGAGATTCAGAAGTTAATCCATTAGTTCCGGTTGGCAAGAGTTATCCATTATGCTTAGGTGAAGAAGATGAGTTTAATGTAAAAAAATGCATACAGAAAATTGTGGATAAGTTAGGGATAAAACAAGGTGCAATGAATGTAGAATTGATAGTAGATAAGGCTGGAAAAGTATGGCCTATAGATATGGGACCAAGAAATGGGGGAAATATGATTCCGGATCTTCTTGGTTATATATATGGGATAGATGTTGTAAAAATGACAATTGATGTTGCTCTAGGAAATAAGGTAGTTTGTGATATAAATTATGCAAAGCCATATTATGCAACACATAATTTGCACAGTAAAGAAAATGGTAAATTTGAAGAAATTATTTTTTCACAATGCTTAGAGGATAAGATAATAAAGAAAGTTATATATAAGAAAAAAGGCGACGAAGTAGAATATTTTGATAATGCAGCAAAGGCACTTGGTATAATTTTTATGCATTTTGAATCAAAGGAAGATATGTTAAAGATATTGGAAAATATAAATGAGCATATTAAGATAAAATTACTATAAAACTTGAATCTTTGGCAACGAGAAGATGCTTTCTTAACACAGGTTGCTAACCACTTTGATTTTACTGATTATTTACCGCATTTTACTTGTTTTTTCATTGTAATTCTTATATGAATATTCTTACGTATATTCCTGTAGAAATTATAATTCAGTATGCAAAAAAGTGAATTTAAAAAGTTATTTACATATCTCGGGACAGTTTATGGAAACTCATTCGGAATGTTTATTATAGTAATAGTATATAAACATGATAGGGTGTGATATGGCAATTTTTGCTCAAACAGATAAAAGAATCAGTATCATATATGTTAATTAAACTCAGTATCACCGGATAAAGAAAAAAGATATTCTCCAAGCGTATATGCGTGAAAACAATTGACCAGACTACTGATAAAATTATTCCTACTCGAGGTAAAGCTAAGAAGAAAAAGTAAATGTTACAGTTGCTATTAAGACTGTCTTATAGCCATTTGCTTAGACAAGGTATCTTTATTAGGGTGCTGATTATCTGTTTGATAAACTTTAAGATGAATTCGGTCTCATATCTGATTTGAAGTAGTGTTTTCCGAATTCCTATTAAGAAGATTCTGTCGGACTCTTATTACCAGATACTTGAGCAAAATAACATCCTGTATCGTTTTGAAAAGTGGAGCTTCACACATAAGAAGCCTTATGATGATGTAGATATAATTTCGTCGTAAGGTAGTGCATTTTTTGCCTCCATTACTGATGAACATGTGAATAAATTCTTAGACTGTAGGAAAAATGTCATTTTTTCAGAAAGCTAAGGATTAAGGAAGTATGTCGGTTATTTTGCTTTTATCACAAACGAAACAATGGCTACATCTGCTACACTACATATTTACAGAATGAAAGATGTAGTTAATAGGGTGCATTTGGCAATATTAAGGAATGGCCAAATATAAGATATATTCTTGTATCAAGTGAAAAGGGTTTGAGGGAAAATTTTCACATAGTTTGTTGTATTGATTCTGTTTTCTTATCTTATTCATAAAATGAAGAAATTAGGTTTACTTGTTGCGTATACAATGTAGACACTGCCAAATAAATTCGAAATTTTGAAATGTTTTGAGGTGCAAACCATGTACTATAGATTAGTAAAATCCTTAACAAGCAGACAGAAATATACAAATAGTTCGGGATAGATACATAAGCCTCGTCATGTTAAGTCGAGTATATAGGATAAAAGTAATAAGTTTGGAGTGTGATTGAGAAATGCGAGAAATAGGAGGATATATTGAGTTAGATACCTATAGTGGAAGCATGTTGCATAGTGATGGTATAAGATTAAATTGTGGAAGAAATGCGTTGGCACACTTGATTAAATTGCATAATATACGAACATTATGGATGCCGAAATATATGTGTGACTCATGCGATAACGTTTTAAAGACCTCAGACGTTACGGTGAAGTATTATCAAATTGATGAAAAATTCAGACCGATTTCCTTTCTAAGAAATTTTGATGAATGGATATATATTGTAAATTTTTTTGGACAGATAGATAATGCTTATATTAAAAAATTTGGAAAAAGAGTCATTGTTGATAATGCACAAGCTTATTTTCAGAATCCTATTGATGGATTAGATACTATTTATACATGTCGAAAATTTTTTGGTGTTTCAGATGGTGCAATAGTATATGAAAGTAAGAAGAGCGAATATAAGTATGATCAAGATATTTCATATGAAAGAATGAATTTTTTGTTAGGTAGATATGAAAAAAGTGCTCAGGAATTTTACTTAGAATATGTACAAAATAATGCATTGTTTAAAAATGAAGCTATTAAAGAGATGTCTAAGTTAACAACTAATCTTTTATGCGCCATAGATTATGATAATGTGAGAAGAATAAGGACACAAAATTTTGAGATAGTTGATAATTTATTAAATAAATACAATAAATTAAATTTAAGCATTCCAGATGGAGCATTTATGTATCCATTGTATTTGGATAATGGAGAAGTGATTAAAAAACAATTACTGGAAAAAAAAATTTATGTACCTACACTTTGGCCGGCTGTTTTTAAGAGGTGTGACGAAACCGAGCTAGAGTATGATATGGCAAAAAATATGGTGCCACTTCCTATAGACCAGAGATATAACGAAAATGATATGAAATATATTGTAAATGAGGTAATAAAATGTATAGGTTAAGGGAATTAGAAAAAAAAGATATATTTGCAATAAATAAATGGAGAAATGATGCACAGTTAATAGAAAAGTTAGGAGCCCCTTTTAGATATATTAATATTGAGGTTGATCAAAAGTGGTATGACGACTATATGATGAATAGAAGTAAACAAGTGCGTTGTGCTATAATTGATGATAATGATTATATTTTAGGATTAGTAAGTATTGTAGGTATAGATTATATTAACCAGTGTGCTGAATTTCATATAATGATAGGAGATAAAGAAAATCAAGGCAAAGGGATAGGTCTATTTGCTACAAATGAGATGTTAAAGCATGCCTTTTTAAATTTAAATTTAAATAGAATAGAATTAACAGTTCTAGAAGATAATATACGAGCTCAAGCCTTGTATGAGAGAGTAGGATTTGTTAGGGAAGGAATAAAAAGAAAAGCTAAATATAAAAAAGGTAAATTCGTAAATATGTATATGTATTCAATTTTAAAAGAAGATTATTTAAAAAATCATTAAGAAGGAGATTGTGTCCAAATGAAAACTTATTTGGTAACCGGAGGAGCCGGCTTTATTGGTTCAAACTACATACACTACATGTTTAAGAAATATGGCGACACTATCCGCATCATCAATGTAGATGTGCTCACCTACGCAGGAAATCTTGAGAACCTTAAGGATATTGCAGACAAGCCTAACTATACATTTGTAAGGGCT
>ULMV01025084.1_pt1 | contig 43778 bp, 70 predicted proteins | sample 1951751 | NCBI WGS metagenome assembly ULMV01 (sample SAMEA4835560, study PRJEB28245) | human gut metagenome | biome: gut microbiome; material: fecal sample | place: Denmark | collected 2008 | reverse complement strand
GGCAGCCCCGGATTTATATTTATTTTACGTCAATAAGTGTTATTTTACAAGCATTTTCCTTGCTTTTGAGAGCAAAATTGTAAGAGGCTTATACAGAAACAATGCTGTAAAAAAATTGCCTATACAATGCGCGATGTCAAAAGGAATTCCGCTAATAAAATAAGCAAAGCCTGAACCGATACCGAACATCACACCCTGCGTGATGGAGCACAGTGCACCGAAGCTCAGCCCATAAGCGCCGTTGATTATAGCCCATGTAATTGAGGAATCGTTGCGGCGGCACAGCATCGTTATGCCCCACAGAATAGCCCATATATAAAGATACATTATCCACCAGCTTCCAAATCCCCAGAAGATTCCTTCCAGAAGAACAAATACATATATCGGAAAGAGAGCCTTTTTTCCAAAGACCTTGGTATAAACAATGAAAAGTATGGACACAACCTCTATATTGGGAAGGAAGCTCAAAGCCACCTGACATACATAGGCGATAGCTCCAAGCATTCCAAGTATTACTATTTCAAAGGTTGTATATTTCATGACAATTTACGGTATTTTAATATGACTCAATTACGAACTTAAAGGAGTCACCATCGTTGACCGGTGTTGTATCAACGCCTGTCTGGGAATAATCGTCACCGATATAGAGTGCCCAGTACTGATTTGCGGAATCATCTGCGGTCACACCGGCAACAGTCTTGACGTATAAGCCCCAATCGGATTCGTCTCCTGCGATGAGGTTCTCCTGCTCAAGAGCACCGCGAAGAAAGTCCTCATTGGTCTTGATAGTGAATTCCTTGGTGCTTTCGTCTGCGAATACTACAGTTAATGTGATGGTTTTGCTGCCACCTGCATCCTTTGGCTGAGGTCTGAAGTTGATGTAGAGCAGTGCCAGAACTACAACAGCTACAACTAAGCCAAGAACACCGAATAAAATCTTTTTGTTCTTTTTGCTCATTTGTTTTCTCCTTAAATAATAGATTGTATTTTTGCGTGATGAAATAATGTCCGGATCCACGCAGACATATATTTATTTACATAGGGCAGGTCTTCTGACTCAGGACATGGCACCCATCCACGTCTTCCCGGGAAAATAACCCAGTGACTTTTACACGGCACAAGCGTTGGACGGACTATTCCTATACAGCGACGGGTTCGTTCAGGCCTTCCACCTGATTCCCTCTTAGCAGGCATTAAGAATAATGCCTGAACCGCTATGATATCACAGTTCCTGTATTGCAGGAACTAAAACAGTTTATAACAGCGTGAATGAAAAGTCAACGCATTACATTTATTTTGAAGTTAATTTATTCTGATATGCATAGATATAATACGTTATACACTAATAGCTAAAATGGGGATGTTTTGGTATCCGAATCATTTTATATTGTCCGGAAAAATGTGGGTGGAAAATGCCGGCATGGACAGCCTGTTAAAATGGGGCTTTTAATTTGGATCTGTGTAATTAGTCACTGTTCTGTGAAGTTTCCCGGAATATTATGTTGCTAAAGATGATACATTGTGATAACATGTTAAATATAGATGTCCTATATTCCGGCATGACTTGCAGACAGATGGGTGTGGAGATACGGAAGGCTTTTGTCCGGGAGGATATGAAATAACAGTCCATTTTAAAGAAAAATGAGGATTGGGATGAATCGTTTGACAGGAAAAGATAAAAATAACAGAATACATCTTCTTGATATAATAAGGGGAATACTGATAATATATGTTGTCTATTACCATTTCATGTATGATTTGAATGATATTTTAGGACATGAGATACCATATCTGTATTCAGACTGGTTTTCTACCGTACGCGACTGCATGTCCGGTTCACTTATATTGATATCGGGTATATCATGTAATTTTTCGCGCAGCAATCTGAAAAGGGGCGTAAAGACGGTTGCTATAGCTTTGCTGTTGTCTGTTGTAACGATAGTTGTAATGCCATCGCAGACGATTATTTTTGGTATCCTTCATCTTCTTGGAACGATGATGGTTATATATGGACTATGCGGATATATATCAGGGAAAAAGGCTGTGAAAAGGGAAGCATTTGACAAAGAAAAAGTGTATGGACGTCTTATATGGATGTTAGTATTTTTGTTTTTGTTTGTTGTATGCAGGGATATATATGATGGTTATATACAGCTTATGTACCGGCGCATTCCTATGCCGGGCTTCCTCTATGGAGGAAAAAATATATTTCTGTACATAATGGGATTTTCGCAGAAGCTGTTTTCCGCCGACTATTATCCGGTTATTCCGTGGGGCTTTTTGTTCCTGTCGGGTGCCATGGGTGGTTATGTTTTAAAAAGTAAAAAGCTTCCGGGATTTTTATACAAAAATTTTTGCAGACCGCTTGCCTTTATCGGAAGACATACCATGATAATATATCTTGCGCACCAGCCTGTTTTGTTCGGAGTATTCATGCTTATTGATAAATTGTTTTAAAATAACGACGATTTATGGAATCAATGTTTGATAAACTATGTATACGCTTATTTATATGAAATCTGACATCGATACATATATTTAAGCAATTAATCACTGTTCAGGAATAAAAAACGAATTCTGTTCCATACTAATCATGCAATGATTTTTCGTTGTATATTATTATTGGAGGTGTGGACATGAATGATTTAGCTTGTGGTGTAAAGAGTTGCGCATACAATGACTGTAATTGTTGTAAGAGAGACGGAATCAAGGTGGAAGGAACAATGGCTGAGAGTTCATCAGCTACCTGTTGTGCATCATTCTGCGAATGCGGAAGCCCAAGAGTGACATCTGCATGCGAATGTGAGCCTAAGAGGGTGACAAATATCATCTGCGATGCGGTTAAGTGCCGTTACAATGATGATAAGAACTGTACAGCAAAGCATGTCGATGTGACCGGGACACATGCTATGATATCTTCTGAGACGGAATGTGCTACATTTGTGAGCAGATAACAGTTGATAATCTGAATATTTATTGATAACCACGAGACGGAGCCTGCTGTAGCTAAAAAGAATGCAGGCTTCGTTTTTCTGCCATATTATAGCATGACTAAACACCGGCATGTCAGGACATGAAGTGGCATGAGTCAGGACACTGTTGCATACGTTAGTATGTCCTGATAAGCACCGGTATGTCATGATATGCGTCAGCATGTCATGATATGCGCCGGTATGTATTTATATAAGCCTGCATAGCTTGACATGCAGGCGCATGGTGGGTAGAATGTTTTAAGATACACATATATACGGATACTATACAGCAATTCCTAGGAGAAATGAGGGGTAATATGCAGTCTAATGACGCACAGAATAACGCAATCAATCATATAGAGGGGCCTATGCTGGTGCTTGCAGGACCTGGCTCAGGCAAGACTACTGTAATCACAAGGAGGGTTAAGCGCTTGATTGAACAGGGAGTCAATCCGCTTAATATTCTTGTGATTACGTTTACGAAAGCGGCTGCGGAGGAGATGAGGGAACGTTTTTACAGGCTTATGGATGATAACAGAGGCAGAAGCGTGACATTTGGAACATTTCATGCGGTATTTTTTACTATATTAAAGCATGCCTATAATCTCTCAGCATCGAACATCGTGAAGGAGGAGGAAAGATATTCCATTGTTAAAAATGCGATTGCAAGGCATGAGCTGGACATTGAGGATGAGCGTGAGTTTGTCGGGAATGTGCTTGGTGAGATAGGCCGTGTCAAGTCGGACAGAATCGCCATAGAGAATTACTATTCAACCAACTGCCCTTCGGATGTATTCAGGAGCATTTATGAGGAGTATTCCGGTAAGCTGCGCGGCAGCAGAAAGATAGATTTTGAGGATATGCTGTGCTATACCTACGAGCTTCTCACAGCGCGGAGGGACATTCTTTCTGCATGGCAGAGCAAGTTTAAGTATATCCTTATCGATGAGTTTCAGGATATCAATAAGATTCAGTATGACACAATAAGGCTTCTTGCACAGCCGGAGAATAACCTGTTCATTGTCGGGGATGATGACCAGAGCATCTATGGCTTCAGAGGCTCCAAGCCGGATATCATGCTCAACTTCGGCAATGACTACAGGAATGCCGGGAAGGTTGTGCTTGATGTGAACTACCGCTCCACGCCGGAGATCGTGAAGGCGGCGGGAGACGTTATAAGATTCAACAATAAAAGATACAAGAAGAACATAAGAACGGACAAGCAGGGCGGCGGAGCCGTGATTGTGAGGCAGACCAAGGATTTTATCGATGAGTACGCCGAGGTGTGCGAGAGGATAAAGGCGCTTGTGCATGGGGAGAAGAAAAGCTACAGTGACATAGCTGTACTGTACAGAACCTCAGCGGGAATCGGTTCGCTGGTAAGAAGGCTCATGGAGAATGGGATTCCGTTTCAGATAAGGGATAAGCTGCCGGATATGTTTGAGCATTGGATAGCCAAGGATATTTTTGCATACATAAGGCTGGCTCTTGGTACTGCTAACAGGGCTGATTTCATTTCGGTGTGCAATAAGCCGAAGAGATACATAGGCAGGGATTATCTAACGGACGAGGAGATAGACCTTGATAAGCTGTGCTCATACTATGAGGACAAGCAGTGGATGGTGGAGCGCATAATGAAATTAAAGGATGACCTTGCCATGGTGGCAAAGCTTAATCCATACGCAGCTGTCAACTATATAAGACGCGGAATAGGATACGATGAGTATATTGCGGATTATGCGCTAAACCATCACATTCAGCCGGATGAGCTGTTCGATGTTTTAAATGACATCCATGAGAGTGCGAGAGAACACAATAACTTTGTGGAGTGGGACAGGGCGGTGAGCGAATACAGACAGCGCGTACATGAGGTTCCGGACAAAAGCGTGCCGAGGGTTACATTGACTACAATGCACAGCTCCAAGGGACTTGAGTTTGACACGGTTTTCATTATAGATGCCAATGAGGGGGTATGCCCGCACAGGAAAGCCGTGCTTGACTCAGACATTGAGGAGGAGCGCAGAATGTTCTATGTGGCAATGACGCGCGCAAAGAGCCGGCTGTACATATATAGCGCGAGCGAGAAGTACAATAAGAATCTTGAGGTTAGCAGATTCCTCATAGAGGCTGGTCTGTATACAGCGCAGAAACCAAAGGACAACGAAAAAGCCCCCGCTGGCGGAGGCTTTAACAGGGGCACAAGTGGTTACAGATGGAACCGCTCAGGTACCAATTATTCAGGGTAATGTTTTTCCGGGGGGGGGTGAGGATTATTCCTCATCCTCATCGTCTGCTAAGAGCTCTGCGTATTCATCCTCATCCATAAGCTCATCGAAGGCATCCGCAACACGCTCATACTCTTCGTCATCCTCAATATTGCCGAGAGATGGCTCTCCGTTCTCATCCTCAAAATACTGGTAGAGGTATACCTCGCCATCGCCTGCATCCTCATCGTTAAGTGGAAGAAGCGCGATGTAATCCTGCTCACCGACAGGGAATACTGCAACGATACCACATTCTACTTCTTTTCCGTCATCGAGGGAAAGTGTTACTGTACCCTCCTCAAACTCATTCATGTAATCCTCATTATTATTTTTGTTAGACATATTCTCCTCTTTCTGCACCGATAATGTAGGGTGCTATATTATTCTTTTTAGAAATATTCTGGTGTCTGAAGCTGCTTCCATTACAAAATATCATATACATGACAAAAAAGCAATCAGAATAAGGCGTAGGCATGGGATATACGGTAGTTTTTAAATTCGGTTTGAATGATTTTACAGTGTCATCAAAATAATGGATGTAGACAAAATATTATCGGGACAAAAATAATTATAAAAAAAACTTGATATTTTAATTAATGTAATGTATTATGTATTCAAATTAAAAAAATTAATATCAAATGTCAAAGAAGACAATATTTGCCGTATGTGCTTATTTTAATTAAGCGGGCGGGGATATTGTCTTTTTTATTTTCGGAGGAATGCTTATATGGACAGAATTGATAAAAAAATAATTACATTACTTCAGAAGAATGCGAGAATGCCGTTGAAGGCGCTGGCGGAGCAGGTATTCTTGTCTTCGCCTGCAGTTTCAGCGAGAATTGAGAGGCTTGAGAAGGAGCAGATTATCTCAGGCTATGAGGCAAAGGTGAATCCGTTTAAGCTGGGATACCATATAACGGCATTTATCAATCTGGATGTAATGCCGACACAGAAGCCGGAGTTTTACCCATTTGTAAAGGCATGTCCGAATGTTGTTGAATGTAACTGCGTAACAGGTGATTTTTCAATGCTGCTTAAGGTGATGTTTCCAAGTACGCAGGAGCTTGATACATTTATCGGACAGCTTCAGAAATTCGGAAGGACGAGTACCCAGATTGTGTTTTCGACCCCGGTTGAGACAAGAGGCATAGACGTCAAGCTGGATGATGTGGAGCTTGAAGAAAATGCCTGAAAGCTAAGTCTTTTAAAGAGTGTGTGAAGAATGGATTACATTTTTCATGCACTCTTCTATTTATTTATTTATGAATTGACGGTTATGTGAGTATGCATTATAATCATTCTGATAAGAATAGAAAATGTTAAACATAGAAAATGATAAACACAGGTATTTTGGAGGATGTATCGGATGAAGACGATCCGCGATATGAACAAAATAATTCTTGCGTCCGCATCACCAAGACGCAAGGAACTTTTAAAGCAGATGGGACTGGAATTTGAAGTTATGCCAAGCCATTGTGAAGAGGTAATTACGCGTAAGATTCCATGGGAGATAGTCATGGAGCTCTCATCGCAGAAGGCGAGGGAGCTGGTGTACAAGGCAGCTATGGATTCGCTATCTGATGATAAGAGTGGGAACGATGGGGACGGACAGAATGTGCTGGTTATAGGTGCAGATACCATTGTCGCATATAAGGATGAGATACTGGGAAAGCCGAAGGATAAGGATGACGCTGTGAGAATGCTTAAGCTCCTTCAGGGAAAGCAGCACAGTGTATATACGGGAGTTTCACTGGTATATCTTAAGGAAGGAATTGCACAGACAAGGACATTCGTCGAGGAGACGAAGGTTTATGTCGCACCGATGACGGATGAGCAGATTGAGGCATATGTTGCGACAGGAGAGCCGATGGATAAAGCGGGTGACCATATATGCGATACACCCAAGAAGAAATATTACTGGGAGGGAAAAGCCGGAGCATACGGTATTCAGGACCCGTTTGGCATGATGTATATTGAGAAGATAGAAGGCGACTATTACAATGTTGTGGGCTTACCAATATGCAGAATGCGCAAGGAGATAAGGGTGTTTGGCATCGAGTGGTAAAAGCAAAGAGGCAGATGATATATAACATCTGCCTCTGCTCCTGTTATGTGAACCTCCAATGTATATATACATTATCGTCATCCAGTTCTATGTACCGGATGAGGGAGTCTATTACCATGCGAATCTCATTGAAATCACATTTATTAAGAACCTCATCGAAGTCCTTGACAATTTCTCTTGTCTCATCTTCGGACAGGATACCCTCATCTGCCATCAGTTCACTGAGTTCAAGTTCAACGTCATGCTTATGCTGATTCAAGGGCTGCACCTTTGTGGACACCTGTTCAATGGTAAATGTGCCTAAACCGTATAAGTCAAGGAACCTTGATATCTGTTCCTCAGTTTTTCTGATTTCTTTTTTTAAAATTTCAACCTTATTTGCCGGGGTTTTTCTTTGCGATTCCCTTGATTTTATCGTGTCAATATATTCAGGCTCAAGATACAGTTTTTTAATCTCATCCAGAACAATATTGTCAAGGTCTGTCATACGCCAGGTTTTATTTTTACAGTTCGGATCCTTAATCATCTTTGGAACCTTATGTGAGCGTGAATAGCAGGAGTAGTACAGAGGAGGTTCATTGTTCTTCCATTTCTTACCGCTGTTTCTGGCATATCTGGCACCGCATTTTTTACAATAGAGCAGACCTCCGAGGTAGGTTGTCTGTCCATTCCGCTTTTTTACGCACTGCATATTACTTTCGTGGCGCTTGGTGAATAAGAGCTGCGCCTTTTCAAAGGTTTCAGAAGTTACAATCGGTGGATGTGTCCCTTGAAACCAGGTATCTTTATAGCGGATGTAACCGATATAAACCTTGTTGGTGAGAACATACTTGACACGTTTGGCATCCCATATACCGACATGTCCGTTTTTTGAATTATAGGTATAACCCTTGCCTGTCAGGGTTTCAGCTATTGTTTTATAGGGAACCCCGGCGAGAACCATATTAAAAACTTCACGTACCTGTATTGCCTCATATTCATTGATGACCAATTGGCCGCTTGCTATGTCATATTCGTAGCCCACAGGAACAGTGGAACCGCCTTGCCATTTGCCTTCCTTGGCTCTGGCTTCTTTACCCATTCCCATACGTTCTTTTATCTGATCACGCTCAAGCTGGGCGAATACAGATAATATTCCAATCATGGCACGTCCAAGAGGAGTGCTTGTGTCAAAGTTCTCATTCATCGAAATAAAATCTATATTGTTTACCATGAACACATCCTCAATAAGGTGCATGGTATCCTTTTGAGAACGGGATAAACGGTCAAGCTTATAAACCAGAATGGTGTTGAATGTTTCTTTTTCTATATCTGATATAAGCTTCGAGATTGCCGGTCTCTGTAAGGTGGCTCCCGAATAGCCGGGGTCAACATATTCATCCACGAGAGTCCAATCATGTGCTTTACAAAACAGTCTTAACCGTTCTAACTGTTCACCTATGGAATAGCCTTCTGCAGCCTGCTCCTGTGTCGATACACGTACATAAATTACTACACGTCTCATTCTATCACTCCTTAAAAAAGGGCGCAAAAATAGCCCCAAAATATTTTCTTGTTTTTTGGAGCCATACGATGTATAATAACATTTGTTTGAAGGGTGTTATTATACATCACATGGAACACGCCCATAGTCATTACGCCAATAGTGACTATGGGCTTTTTTTATTCAATTGATTTCGAAATGTTGAGTCCTGTCTCACTGAACATGAACAGGTAACCATTCATTTCAAGAAAAGGACCATACTTACTGTAATATGCGTTAATACAGTCGATAAGAAACTCCTCCGACACTTCAAGGAACTCCGCCGTCTCATGTACGGAGCGGCAGCCGTGCTTAAACGCGAATATGAAGAAGTGCAGGGGAAGAAGCTTCCCGTAAGCCCACATACGCGCCCGGTGCTCCTGCTTGCGGTTACTGACATCGGTTTGGTCGATGATGTCTCCGGTTGTAGTGTAGTAGTGGCCAAGCTCCTCAGCCAGCGTGCAGGCCTTATCAACTGTGTTCATATCGTGCCGGATTGCGATTCGGTTATTATATATCCTGCCGTTGCTTGATTGCAGCGGTTTTTCCTTTATAACTATATCTTCGGTATCATATTCTATTAATAAATCTTCGTAGTTCAATATAATCACTCACTTATTTAACATAAAAGCCTGTATCAGCTAATTGCTGCCACTTAATGTACATTTCCTTGTTCAAGCTGCGTCATCTATTCTGACCTCCTTAATTGGGTTAAGAAATGCATTTATATCATAATAGAGCATCTCTAGTATCGGAATTAAGTCAATGTATTCTTCTACCTCAGGAAGCCCTTGGTATTTTGCCATAACAACAAGATAACCGTTATCCCATTCAAGGATTTTTGTGTACTTTTCAAGCTTGTTGGATGTGACAAAACGTATCCTCTGATTGTTAAATTCAAATACAGTGTAAATTCCATCATTTGTTAGAAGAGCATAGTCTTTCATTAAAAATCCTCCCCCTCCATAATCACATCATCTGCGGTAATCCCAATGTCATATTTACCTGTTCGCCTTTGGTATCTGTAAATAATCAAGCAGAGCCGTCTCTAACAAACGTGAATAGTTAACCTTCTGCTCCTCGGCTATTCTCTTGAGCCATGCAGGGAGAGTTGTGTTGGTCTTGACACGCTCGTTATCACGCTTCAGGCGGTACATATCAGGGTGAAGTGTAACCGGCATAACAACCATTCCTGCGGTAACCTCCGGTGGAAGTGAAGTTGATGGTTCCGGAATAGCTTCACCGTCCTTTTCCATGCCATATACATGAAGCTCAGCTGCCTCGGCCGCCATCTGTTCTGCCTCGGCAAGATTATCCGCAAAGCTGAAACAGCCTGGAAGGTCAGGGAATGAAATTCCGTAGCTTCCGTCTTCTCCCGGTTCTAATACTGCTAAATAGGTTAAGTTTAACATAATACCTGCTCCTTTCTATTGGACAAGACAGGCATGGGGGCTATTTAAGCCCCGCCTGCTTTAAAATGTTATTGAGTGTGCCCGGTGGGATGTCCTTCTTACCATGCATTGGAAGTGTTACCTTTCCGGGCTTTGTAGGGTGTTTAAGCTGTAGATGAGAGCCTTCCTGATCCACATCATACCAGCCGTCTTTGTGGAGTATTTTTAATATCTCTCGTGCTGTCATGACTTATCCTCCTTACAGTCATTATTATACGCATAAACAATACGTATGTCAATAACTATTTTGCGTATAATTTATACGCAAGGCAAAAGCAGGGCTAAATTAAAATATAAATTAAAATATATTTGAAAATGTTAAATAATGTTTATATATCTCAAAAATCATCGCTTTCCATCATCGCATTATCCGCGTCAATCTGCTCCTGTGTAGCTCCGGGATTCATGTGAGCTGCGCGAAGTGGAATAGGTTCATCACTCTTAGCCGGAGCTGATGACGAACCGGATGAGCTGTCGGCAGCAGTTTTACTGAACTTGTTTTTAAAATGCTCAATTATCGTATCTCTTACATCTTCATCAAGCTCAAAATAAGCTTTCACTATCTCTAGCTCAAGGTCGCTGGCTCCCTTAGATTTTACAAATTCATCAAGATTGAAAGTCGAAACAGGCACGAACATCTCACCCTCGCCGGTCCTTAGCCAGTTCTCATTCACATTGAACTCACGGCAGATTGACTTGAACATTTGGTCGGTGACATTATTAATACCATTTTCAATTCGACTTACAGTTTGTTTAGTAACGCCGAGCCGCTCACCGAACTTGTCGAGCGTGAGTCCTAGAGCTTTTCTCAGCTCTTTTATTCTCTCATTCATTTTTTCAATTCACCTCCTTTTCAATGACAGAGCTTAAACATGGTTTCAAGCTTCGTCCAATCAGCTTCATCGAGAGATGACAGCATTTTTATAAATTTCTTTTTGAAGGAATCGTCTTTTTCAAGCTGAATGGATTGAATAAAAGAAGCGATTTCATCATCTAGTGTTTTCTGCACGAACATCTCACCTTCGCCGGTTCTAAGCCAGTTCTCGTTCACGTTAAACTCACGGCAGATACACTTGAACATCTGTTTGGTGACACCGTTCGCACCTCTTTCAATTTTAGAAATGGCGGTTTTTTGAACACCGATACGCTCACCGAACTTGTCGAGCGTGAGCCCAAGAGCTTTTCTCAGCTCTTTAATTCTCTCATTCAACTATTCATTCGCCTCCTCATCACGTTTATTTTTTAAATTCATAATAAGAAGTACGATTAAGATTATATTGACTATTATTTTAAATAAGTCAAAAACAATATGCTTCTTTTTCATCAGTCTCGCCTCCCTTCTTTTTTATAATAATCGCTTTGAATTTTAATGTCAACAAAAAAAGTTCCGTAAAGTGACAAAAAACTATTGACAAAATCACTTTAAGTGACTAAGATGTAAACATACGGAACAGAGAGGAGGTCAAAACCAATGAGTAAACATCATAAAAAGCTCAGGAAGAAATTAAAAAAGGCGATAAGCGCCACCTTCGAAGTATTCGCGCTTATCACCATCATCCTAGAGCTGATTAAGGCAATCATAGATTTCCTTAATTAGCAATCTGGGGAGGGAAACCTCCCCACTAGGAATGATAAGCCGATGTGTGCTCATTGTCAATATAAAAATCATGGAGAGGAGGCGAGGAGGATGTTGGAAATGGTCTTAGGCATTGCCAGAATAGCGGCGGATGTGGTGCTGATTGTGCTGCTAGTTATGGATTTGAAAGATAAGTTTAAGGAGTAGGAAGGTGAGAACGGTGGGGAAGCGTAAGAAGAGACAAAAGCAGTTTAATAAAAAGTTTAAGGAGGCCTGCGAACGCTATGAGCAGTATGGAAGGGCATATATCCGCACAGAGGCAATGAAGATTTTTTGTGAGACGGATGACCAAGCGGTTAAACTTGAGGCACTAAAGTTAATAGCGGCACATACCATATAGCCATGTGCCGCTGGGGATTATTTAATTGTTACTGTGCCATTTGTAGCTGAATATGATACGTCTGCATCTTTTATGTCCAGCTTATCAAGTAGAAGCTTGTAATTTTCAACCGTATCTTTTTCATCCAACTTAATGATACCGTTGTGAAAAATAGTTCCTGCGGATGTAAGTGCTACAATGTGTACCTCTAATTTATTATTAGAAGGTGTGCCGGAACCACTGCAAAAATTTGGTTCAGCTTCTTTGTACCGACCATAAAGGTTGACAGATACACCAGAAGCCTTTAGGTCATCAATGACAGATAAAAACCTGTCAATATTATTAATAATAATCATTTTGTTATTCACCCCTTTCAATGTACTCGGCTCTGGCGGGAGCCTGTAAGGAAAGGATAACACAATGTAGACGATTGAACAAGCAGGGAGGTGAAGCGTATGTCACAGATGCTTATAGGAATAGAGAATATGCCAAAGGCAGTGGAAACAACAGAACTTATTAAGCAGTTTTCAGAGGAAGAGCAGAGAGAAATGTTGTTTTATATGCAGGTGTTCTCACAGGGCGTTAGGTATGGAATGAGTAAGGCACAGTCTGAGCCTAAGAAGACGGCGTGAGAGGAGGTGAGAGCGGTGAGGGATATTATAGAAATTTGCAATGAAAAAAATGAGGGCGAAAGTTTGTTCTTAAAGTTACATGAAGAGATTGGAAAAGAAATACGAAAAGGCACAGACTTTGATCCGTACCTTTCCGTTAAGTTAAATGTTAAAAGGATGAATTATGAAATTACATTAACCATCCCTTTGGAAGCGACAATATTCAATCCCGGCTCTGGTGATCAAAATAGAGCAGAGGTTAGCGAGTTTATTAACAGTCTTAGTATGAGAGTTCAAGAAAGCCTTCAGGAAACGCAGACAAAGGAGAGGAGGTGAGAGGTTGAAGCTGTTCGGCATCGATTTTAATAAAAGGTATGTCATGTTTAAGGTCAATGATAAAGAGGTGACTGTTGCATTTAATGAATCCTTTGTCAAAGGGATTCATAGTGTAGATGTTTATATTGACTGTAAACCAGCGCATATCGAAGTTCAAAACACCTATCCCGGATTTGTTAAGAGAATCCGGGAGGCGGTGCCTTTAATACAGGGTGAATTAAAATACGCGATAAATCGCATATCCAAGCGCAACGGTTAAGCGTTGAATGTATCCATCATTTTCCAATGACTTTAAAGCGTCTTGCTCTTGTTTTTTAATTACAACATCATTGGAAAACTTAAACTCAACAGCTCCGGTTGCATCAGCATTTTTACGGAGTTCAAGTAATAATTCATCACGCGACATAGAAATGCTCCTTTCTATTTTTACTTGGCTCTGGCGGGAGCCTGTAAGGGGAGCATAGCACAATGTAGGCGGTTAAACAAGGGGAGTGGTGGGGGGAAGAATATTTTACCTTGCAGTGATTATTTACATTGTAAGCGAATGGGTAAAGAGGAGGTGAGAATCAATGAGTAAACATCATAAAAAGCATAAGAAAAAGACTGCATTAAAAAGCAGACAGTCTTTTTCTATAGAAGAGATAGCTTTTATAATAGCATGTTTAGAGCTTAAAGCTTTATACCATGCTTAGCCAATTCTTCACATAATGCTTCATGATAGTTTTTGAGAAGAACATTAGAGTAGGTTATAAGAAATTTGTCTTGTTTGGATAAATTGGCGAGGTCTTGGTCGTCATCGTCAAATTTAAAATCGGTGTCAAATTTTCTTGTAACTAAGTCTTCAATGGATTTACCAATAGCATCATCAATTATTTTGGATAAGTCCATGCAAATCGCTCCTTTCTTATATACTTGGCTCTGGCAGGAGCCTGTAAGGGGAGCATAGCACAATGTAGGCGATTAAACAAGGGAGGTGATAGAGGTGCTTGACGAGAACAAGAAACAGCAGATTTTTGAAGCGCTACAGGGCATCACATATTTGGATTGGATGAAATTAAGACATTCTATAGATAGGAGTTTTCAGTCCGAGGTTACAAGTCATACCAACAAGATTGAGATTGCAACCACGGGGAAGCTCAAAAGATTCTACGATTTACCATGATTATTCTGTAACAATTTGAACCATGGATGGGTGAATGCGATAGTTGTGACCATTGTATTGAATGTTGATGTAATCATATTCAAAACACTTTGCTATTTTGGAATTTTCGGAATAAGTGAGGTTTTCATTAAAGAATACGGTGGGGTCTTGGTTATCCTCAACAGTACCGGCTTCGGTAATATCAATCCATTCACCTAGAAGATTTGCATAAATACGTTTCATGTGCTTAGCTCCTTTCTATTTACTCGGCTCTGGCAGGAGCCTGTAAGGGGAGCATAGCACAATATAGGCAATTAAACAAGGGAGGTGAGAATATGGCGGATTATAAAAATGAGATAGTTGAGAACCATAGCAATGACATCATGAAACAGACCGCGGAGGTGGATGACTTAATCACAATGCTGAAGAATCTCGAGCCGCTCGAGAAGAGAGGTAAGAGGAATCATGATCGGTATGCAGATGGCGAAGATGGGTGGCAAGACGGCGTGAGGAGGATATGCCGGTAAGTGAATAGGAATGTATATAGCTTTGGCGGGCATGTGTATTCCGTGTGAGTAATTTTAACATCTTTCAAACAAGAGGAGATATGTATGAGCATAACAGCGAGTGAGAATGTGAAAGTCCATCACATATTAGCGGATGGACGGGAGGCGGACAGCATAGAAGGATATGTTGTGCCGAACAGTGGAGAAACATCAGCAGTATATCAATTGATAGCAGATGTTATTCAAAAGAAAAAAGAAAACAAGTTAAATGAAACAGCATAGGAGGTGTAGGCATGGGAAATATAGTTCCGCTAATGGTAATAAAAGCAGTGAAAAAGGCTGCCAGATACGGTATTCCCACAGAGATGGCTAGGGAGATAGCGCACTACATGCTTGCGGCTGATTCACCCACATGCAGGGTACCGTATGATGAGGTTATGACGCTTGTTGATATTGTCAAGCGTCATTGGGAGTACTCAAGCAGCTTCAACAACACAGCGCAGGTGTACATCGTGGTATACAACATATCACATGACACAGAGTTCATGGAGAACATGGCAGAGTACATAAAATGCCGCGATGGCTTGCCTACAAATGTAGCTCAGGTAGTGCATGATTTGATGGATCAGGCGGAAGAGATTACGCTGAAAGAAGCTCTTTCAGTAGCTGATATAGTGTTAAAAGAGATTGAAACAGGTGACAATTACTGGTCTACAAGGCTGGCAGGCAGACAGGAGAAACAATAATGGGCTGGACAGGAGAGATAAACACGTTGGAAGAGTTTGAAGCACTTATGTGCGGCAATGTTCTTCCAGTGCAGAAGTACCCGGATGCCTTTTACAGGCTGAGGAGGGGTACAGTGAAAAGAATGATTATGTATGCAACTGAGATTTATTTAATGAATGGGGGCGAACTGTATGTGTGAATGGAAGATAGAGAGAGTATATCCGGTTGTGGATGCAGTTAATGAGATATCTGTGGCGATAGATGGTTTCAGCTATCTTGTCATATTCGGAAAGCATATCAATGGCGGTTTCTGTGCACTGCCGCAGGAGGGGATTAGTTGCGAGCTGTCAGCACATGACAACTTCGGTGATATTGGCTATAACACGGCAAGCTTGAACAGGAAGCTTAAGAGCAAGGCAAAGGCACATGCGATTGCTGAGGCGATATGGTGTGAGGCGAGCAGGGTGTGAAGATGTAGATGGTAATTCACAGTATCGCGAATGATAGCAAAGAAAAAGCACCCGGAAGCTGGCGGCTTGCCGGGTGCACCACTAAAACAGCGGTCAATACATCGTAATCATTATATTATGTGTCACCGCAAAAGTCAATAAAATCAAGGCAGGAAATCACTTTTCCGTCCTTGTAATTGATATTAACAAGTCAACCACATTGTTAATATACATAAATCATCACAGGGGTGGCAGACAGAATGAGGAGAAGTAAAAAGTACATAGAGTATGACTATGAGGCGGCGTATGACAGACAGCTTCATAGTCTTGAAGAGGCTAACCTTCAGAGGATGCTTCAGGAGGGTAAGGTTAAATCCATATATGCCACCAAGGAGATAAGGGCAGGAGAGCAGCTTGAGGTTGAGATATACCCTGAGTTTTCCACGAGCCAGAGGAGCGAGATACCTAAAGAGGGATTGAAGGACAAGCGCAGGCAGGCACAGAGAAATCTCAATGAGAAGAACAGCCGTAAAGAGTGCGGGCGGCTAATTATTGAGAATTTCGACGATGAAGATATATGGGCTACGTTCACATATACAGATGCCAATATGCCGGATTCATCGAAGCAGGCATATAAAAACATGACCAACTACATAAAACGCTTGAACAGGATACGAAAGAAGAGAGGACAGCCTAATCTCCGGTACATATATGTTACGGAGTGCAGTGATAAGGGACGCTGGCACCATCATATCGTAATGGATGGCGATATGGGGCTTGATGTAGCCGAAGCCACATGGCACATGGGCGGGCGTAATCAGGTGCGCCGTCTGGAGAAGGATGAGAATGGTCTTTCCGGAATGGCTAACTACATCACTAAGCAGAAGCGGCAGAATGGCGGCAAGTATCAGAAGGCATGGAAGTCAAGTAAGAACCTGAGAAAGCCCAAGGTGGACAAAAATCATTATAAATTCAAGCAGAAGGACGTTGACGAGGTGGTTACAGGGCGTCAACCCATGGAGGACAAGCTTAAAAGGTGGTATGAGGCACAAGGCTATAAAATGTATGACTTCGAGGTCAGATATAACGTATTTAACGGACGGTTTTACATATCAGCGCGCCTGCGCCGCCCACCGGATAAGTTAAAAGACAGGAAGGAGAGGTTAAAAGAATGAATTTAAGAAATGCATTAAGAAGCGAGGACACCGAACAGATAAACGTGATCGCATGGGCGGACTGGAACGCGATTATGTACCCGGAGCTTAGGTGGCTGCACCATATACCCAACGGCGGCAGCAGGAACAAGGCGGAGGCGGTCAAGTTTAAACAGATGGGAGTTCGTTCGGGGGTATCGGACCTGTGTTTACCGTACCCGAAGGGAATTTACCATGGGCTGTACATTGAAATGAAGTATGGCAGCGGAGTGCTTCAGGGCACGCAGAAGGAGTTCCTGTCCGATATGGCAGAGGCAGGGCACTACGTGGCAACGTGCTATTCCGCTGAACAGGCAGTCAAAGTCCTTAAGGAATATATAGGGCTGTCACGTCTGGAATTTGCTCCGGAGGGTTTTACATCCAGGATGACCAGGCCGAACAACAGTGTCTGGAAGGATGACAGCCTGCCATGCGGGAGGTGATGGCATGACGGAAGATGAGGTAATGAACAAAATGAGGGCTTCGGCAGATGAGTTCAATGCATTGTGCCGGAAGCAGCAGTATGTCATGGCCATAAACCTGTATTACAGGGTACGTGCCGTTGCCGTGTACATAGAAATGCCGGAGGACAGGCTCACAGAGCTGTTTGGAAGCTATGGAGAGACCGAGGAGCAGAATATTGTTCCGGGGCTGTTTCCAAGACAGATAATAACAAGCGTGGCTGACCGCGCAATGAAGCAGGAGATTGAAGAAAACAGCAGAGGAAACCCCACACAGGTACATGATTTCAGGACATATCTGCCACGCAGTTATTTTAAGTCCAGACGATAACCACAAATGAACAGAGTAAATAAACAAAACAGGAGGACAATACATCATGAAAATTATCGCGGTAATGAACCAGAAGGGCGGCATAGGCAAGACAATGACAGCCGCAAGTATCGCCTACATATTAGGCGAGGAGCATAAGAAGAATGTGCTGGTCGCAGACGCAGACCAGCAGGGCAACATATCACTGCTGTACGGCAGATATGACCCGGAAGGGCAGGGAATGCCTGAACTGCTTGAGAACCACAGGGCAGCAGGGGGCACATACTCAACAGCGGAGCTTGTGCAGACCACACCATATGAGCGCATAGACATTATTCCGGCTAACGGCTATCTGATGCGGACGAACATGCAGCTTCTCATGGAGGAGAGCGAGAACCAGATATTAAGGTTCGCCGCCGCCATGAATGAAGCACGTACTGTCTATGACTACTGCATAGTAGACTGCGGTCTTTTGATGGATATGACGGTCACGAATGTGCTTGCGGCAGCTGACCTGGTTATCGTTCCGGTCAAGATAGGAGGGTTTGAGATTGATGCGGCTGATAACATGTGCATGCAGCTTAACTCGTTTAAGAGTGTTAATCCTGACATAAAGATGAAAGTGCTTATGACAATGCGTCAGGGCAACCAGACAACGGCACAGATTGAGCAGTGGCTCAGAAAGTCGTCAGGGCATTCCTGCTTCAAGGCAGCAGTCCGCCGCTCAATAATGGCTGAGAAGTCAACGGTTGCACATCTGCCGCTCCCCGTATTTGCAAAACGCAGTCCGGTGACACAGGACTACAGGGCGGTAGTAAGTGAAATTATCAGGAAGGAGGCGTGAACATGGCTTGGAATGTATTAGACCAGCTCAATAAGAATGCGGCGGCAGCAGTCGCAGATGACACACCGAAGGCACGATTTAGGACAAAGGACATCAGCATAAAGCGTATGTACAGCAACGATGCCAACTTTTATTCAATGCCGGACATTGAGAAGCTTGCACAGGACATTTATGTGTTTGGCTTGATTGAGAACCTTGAGGTTGTCTATGCTCCGTGCGAGCGTGGCGACTACAGGATAACAGCAGGTGAGAGAAGATGGAGGGCACTTAATATTCTGGTAGAGCAGGGGCACAGGGAATTTGAGATTGCGACATGCCAGATTCAGACGCCGCAGTCTGATAATGAGGAGCGCCTGCGCCTCATTGTGGCAAATGCATACAGGAACAAGACCGTGACCGACATCCTGGAAGAGGAGCGGCAGCTCAAGGAGATTCTACAGGACATGAGGGACAACGGACAGACGCTGAAGGGCTACAGGCTGGACAGCGGAAGGCTCCGTGACGTGATAGCGGACATGCTGAGAGTGCCTGCCAGCAAGATAGGACAGATTGAGAGTATCAACCGCCATCTGCTTCCTGAATTTACAACGGAACTTAAGGAAGGGCGCCTTACCTTCACGGCAGCCTATGAGATAAGCGGAATGGCCGAAGAAGCACAGAAACAGATGCTTGAAAGATACCGTGAGAACGGCTTGACGTTCAGGGAGGTGCGTGAGGCAAAAAAACAGCAGGAGGAAGCGGCGGCAGCAGCACAGATAGCGGGACAGCTTGAGATCGAACCGGATGGAAGCCTTCCGGGAATTGGGGACGGACATATACCGGAACCGGAGACGGCTCACAGTTATGGTGAACATCCGGATGATTCAGCAGAGGAAGCGGCGGCAGCAGGCGGGATGGAGAGCCGGTCTGAGGATGAGTATATAGAAGTGCATCCGGAGAGTGTGGTCTCACTCTGCTACAGCTGTAAGAATTATGGGGGCTGTGAAGCAAGGACGGCTGCATGCATTAACTGTGACAGGTATATTGACAAGGCAGAATCAGAGAAAACCCCGGAGCAGTTATATGATGAGGAGCAGGCTGCCATGGACCGTGAGACAAGACGTAAATTAAGCCGGCAGGCAGATGAACAGAAAATGCAGCAGCTTCCATCTGACACGCAGAAACAGGTTAAAATCCATGAGGTAAAAATAGGAGCAACTTTCTTTGAAGAAGCCGCCTGCGGAAAGAAGAACTTTGAACTCCGCAGGAATGACCGCGGTTACAGGGTCGGGGATATGCTTGAGCTGCAGGAGTACAGGGATGGTGCATATACCGGCAGGACGTGCCGCAAACTCATAACATACATGCTTGAGGACTACACAGGACTTCAGGAAGGGTACTGCATTCTTGGCTGTGAGCTCATTGCGGGTGAAGATGAGTCCGGCACCGGAGCAGCGGGAGAGGAGGCATAACCCATGCAGGAAGTGAACATATACCTTCTGAGTGACATAAAAGGACCGGGAAGGAAGAATACCGGCACGTACATATATGTTATCGCAATGAAGAACCCTGAGATAAAAGGCAGCGTAAAGGGAATAAAGACGGTAAAAGACACAACAGCGAATCAGATTGAGCTTATGGCGCTCATAGAGGCGCTTAAGCGCTTTAACAGGAAGTGCAGCATTGAGATATACACAGACAGTCCATACCTGATGGCGGCATTCAATAATGATTGGGTGTACGGCTGGAAGGCTAACGGCTGGAAAACGGCAGCAGGTAAGGAAGTTGCGAACAGAAAAGAATGGGAGGAGCTTGTTAAGGCTGTTGACGGGTATCTGATCAGGGTATGTGAGCTGGCTCCTGTACAGCGCAATATTCTTGAATCTGAAATGCACAGAAGCAGTAAAAAAACTAATTACGCATAAACGAGGAGGATGAACAGATGACGCAGAATAATTGTGTGGTACTGCAGGGGCTGATACTGAGCATTCATTTCAGCCATGAAACACATGGAGAGAAGTTCCGCCTGATAGAACTGAGCATAGAACGCAAAAGCGGTGTCGCGGATGTGCTTAACATTATTGCTTCCGAGTGGCTTCAAGGCTCAGACGTAAAAGAAGGTGAGTACATAAAGGTGAAAGGCGAGTTCCGTTCCAGAAATGTACATACACCGGAGAGGAGCAGGCTTGAGCTCAGTGTTTTCGCAACAGAAATAACAAAGTTCGATAGTGAGTTTGACTATCTGTTTGACAGGGAGAGCGAAAACAGAATAGAACTTGATGGCTATATCTGTAAGCCTCCGGTTCTCAGGAAAACACCGTACGGAAGAGTTATAGCGGATGTACTGCTTGCCGTCAACAGGACAAACGGAAGAAGCAGTTATATACCGTGCGTGATGTGGGGAAGGACAGCCGTCTATGTGTCAAGCTTTCCGGTTGGAAGCAGGCTGAAGCTCACAGGACGTATTCAGAGCAGAAAATATAATAAGAAACTGACAGAGGAACACACGGAAATCCGTACGGCGTATGAAGTGTCCGTAAATGAATTACAGATTATAGCAAAGGAGGATGAAAACAATGGCGAGGACGTCTAAGGAACAGAGAATCTATCTTGAGGGAATAGCATTTGCCTACAAGATAGCAAAGGAACAGGGAGTTGAGGCACTTGCGAAGGAGGTAAAATTCAGGGGAGCAAATAATTGCGCCATGAATGTCAATTACAGCGAGCTTGTGGCAGTGACAAGAGGACGCTGCAAGGATGAGCTGATGTATGTTGCCACTGCCTCAGCAGTTACACTCAGCGAGGCGCTCAGGCTTCCGCCAAGCGTGATGAAAACATACCTGAGGGAATTTAACAGAAAGATTGTTGAGTACAGGCTTCATCCGGATAAATATCTTGAGGACAGCGAGAGGATACAGAAGAACGTAGGCTTAACCGTCATGAGTGAGGAATATATGCAGGAGAAGGAGGATTTCAATGATGATGGAGACAGGTGAGATTATTGCAAGAGCCAATGAGGCAGTACAGGAGATATATGGGAAGATGGGAAGGATTGAGAGCTGTGAGGCGGCTCTCAAGGCTCTGGACGGAGCAGAGGTCTATATAGGCAAGAACAGGACGGAGATACTTGACCTTCACTCTGCGCTTAATGATGACCAGATAGCTGACATCATGGCGTATATACATACAACAATTAAGACACAGATAGAAAAAGCAGCAGGTGAGCTTAATATGCTGTGCAGTTATCCCAGGGAGAAAGATATTGCTAATATAAATTCGTTACAGGAGCAGATTGAATCGCAGACGGTTTATGTGGATGCAGGCAGGAGCGTTCCGGAGCAGCCTTGTGATGATACACCGGAAAAGCAGGGAAAGCTGGAGAAATTGACAATGGAGTTGTTCGGGGATAAGAATACCGGGGAAACAGGGAAAGCGGAGGCAGCAGCACATGAGACGGCCACGCAGGATATTCATGAAGGTGTGGAAATATCGGAGGACTTGGAGGCAGCAGCGCAGAAAAGCCCAAAAGTGTGCAAGAGCACCCTTCCGCCGGAAGAAGAGGAGAAGCTTCTAAGAAGGCTCTATGTGACAGAAGGCAGGACTGTCAAAGAAATATCAGGCCTGATGGGATTAACAAAGTCAAATATATATGACCGCATAAGAAAGTACGGTCTGAGAAATAAAAAATATGACCGCGATTGGGACGGTTACACATTAGAGAGCGAGAGAAGAAAGTAGGAGGAACGGCAAATGAATATAAAAACAATAAACCTTACGGCTGAAAGCGGAACCAGGAAAGAATTGTGCATGAAAAAAATAGTGCATACGGTGGAAATGCTGCAACGTGTAGATGAGGAAAAAACTGCAATCGGGACCACGCTGTGCGGTTACATGGAATGCTGTAAGGACATCGGCTATATAAGCGATGATGAGTATAAATTATTAAAAGAAATGGTAATTGGAATCACAAACGCCAAGAGCTGTGTAATTATTGCAGAGGGAAAATCATAGAAAGGCTGTGTCGGAATCCGACACAGCGAGCGAGGGAGAAGGTGATTGCGCCATGTCAAAAATGACAAAAGGTAAAATGGAATTTATTAAATCACATGAATGTATTAAGAACCATACTCAAACAGCAATAGAGCAATACACGGATGGTAATGCGTCACATTGGTATTTTAATATCAATAATAAATTGAATGGAATACTGTACTGCCCTTATTGCGGCAAAAATCTCTATATGGAGGAACTAGGTGAAGGCACAAATACAGACATGGTTTGAAAATGGAATACATAAAAGACCATTAACGATGGGTATTGAAACGTCTGCGTGAGCCATGTGCCCTCACGATATACACGGAGTCAGCCTACATAGCCGGAGCTATGTCACAGCACTGGCCGGACAGGTGGGAGGCGGCGGACTGGAGGACAGCCAAGGGCAGGGACGTGGCTAATAAGGAATTATGGCAGGAGCTCATCAAGCTCTTAAAAGAGCATGAGGTAAGCTTCGACACAGAAAACGATATAGACTATCAGTCATGGCTTGTGACTGAGATAAATAGGAAGGAGAGAACACATGTTTGATAAGTTTGGAGAATTTGACTCAGCGGAGGAGATTAACAGGGCGGCAGCAGCCCAGAGAGCCGAAGGTGACACGGAGGCGCTAATGCAGATTGCCATAGAGAACGGAATTGACAAGGAGGATGCTGAGGATTATGCAGACGGCATAGTCGGGGAGCTTACAACGCCGCTCCTTGCGGCACTGGGTAAGCTGAAAGTTGAAAAAGATGACCTTAAGCTTACCGGAGTGCTTAGCGACTGGGTAGATGAGCTTAACACAATGTGTACGGAATCACCGGAATTTGCTGTAGCTGTCAGAAGGAAGGGCAAAGACCTTGCCGGCTACATAGCGCTCACTGCTGAGTCCGGCTATGAGCATAGAGCGGTGGTCGATAAGCGCATAGTCGAAAAGACAACAACCATAAAGCGGATTATGGGCTCACATGAGTTTGCCATAGGCATTCCGGACAAGCGGACAAGAAGAGGGCTTGCAGAGAAGTATTACCTCGGAAAGGAGACGGCATGAGAGCTTACAAGGGGTTTACTAAGGACTTAGTATCGCGCATGGGTGACGGAAAGAAGGAGAACTGCCACTTCATACCGGGCGAGACAAAGGAAGTTGAGGCAAGCAAGACGGTACGGAACGGCTTCCACTGCTGTGAGAATCCGTTTGAGTGCCTCCAGTACTATTCATTTAACGGAGAGAACAGGTTTTTCATCGTCGAGGCAGGCGGTGATATCGATGAGGACGAGGACGAGCGTATCGCCTGCACAAGGATAACACTCGTTGAAGAGCTTACCCCGCTCAGATTCGCTGTGGAGGGCATGAGATACATGATAACCCATCCGGCAAGACCACGCTGGGAGCTTCTCAGAAGCGATGTGAGGGTTGCAAAGGACAGAGCCAAAGCCGATGGAAAAAACCACATTGCCATAGCGCGGGGCGAACAACCGATAGTCAGCGGAGTGGAGGGAAGCATTCTGGGACTGCTCCGTGAGCAGGACGGAGCAGTCACCAGTGCGAAGGTGTTAATTGCGACCGCAGAGCAGGCGGGACGGATGTATACACTTAATGACTCAAGAGAGCTTCAGGAGGTATAGGAGGTGAACTATGAGAAAGAAGCTGATAGAGAGTACACAGCCACCTGAATGCCGCAAGCAGGGCTGGTGGACGATTGTACAGGAGACAGAAGACATAATAGTCCTCAATATCTTCTGCGATGGAATCTTAAAATCAAGGCACTGTATAGACATATCAAAAAAAAATTATGCCACATGGCTTCCGCGCGGTGAATGGACTGCACGCAAGCTAGAGTGGAGCTATGACATAGAGACTGAGTGGCAGTACAGGTATTACAACAAGAACAAGGTGAAGCTTTTCAAGCTGTCGGACAGCGACAAAAAATTGCTTTATGAAAGATTCGGGGAGGACAGTCAGAAAAGCCGGTCATATTTATTTGAGCTTATAAGCAGGTCGGAATATGAATGGGCATGTGAACGAAGGGAGGAGGGCGAGAAAAGGCGCCAGAAAAGAGTTGACGATATCATGTCAAAAATACCGCCGCTTCCAGATGACATCACGGACTGGTTTTACAAAACGGCCGTTGGGGAGGACTTCGCATTCAAGAATGAAGAGACAGGGAAGTTCGTATGTACTGTATGCCATAAAGGAGCCAAGAGAGAGAGGTATTGCCGGGACAATGGAGAGCCGGTCAGAAACAATGATATTGTGTCCTGTCCGCACTGTGGCAGCAGGATAAGATTTAAGACACTAAAGAGGTCTGTATTCGCCTCAAAGGACGTTGTGGTTGTACAGCCTGTTGATGACATGATGTCCGTCATAAGGTTCTGCAATGTGATTGGAAATGTGACTGTCAAGGAGACAGACTTCCATGTGTATGAGAAAATCAGGGTTCTTACCGGAAAAGGGGCGAACACTGCACCACATAAGAATGTATATTACGAGCAGTACAGAGGCGCATTTGATAATAAAAGCAACCCGCGGCAGCACAGAACAGAGGATAAACAGTATATGTATCCCATTGGTATAAAAGAAGCCCTTGAAGGCACGAAAGCCGAGGCATGGACGGCTCTCTTCACGGAGTTCGTGGCAGCAGGCATGGAGCTTGCGTATGATGATTTGATAACATGTTTTGACGGAGACATGCACACGCTTATGGAGCTGCTCTTCCGGGGAAGGTTCTACAGGTTAATGTCAGAAGAAAGCGGGCGCTTCTCTTCTACGGGCGCATATTGCGGAGTCCTTAATATCAAAGGCACAAGCATGGAGGAGGTATTCAGGATATCAGACCGCCAGCTCATCAACCGTCTGCGTGACAGGAACGGTGACAACCTTATGCTTGAATGGCTGCAGTGGAGCGAGCGCAATCATAAAAAGCTGTCGGACAAGGTTCTGGCATGGCTTATGAAAAACAGACTTCATACAAGCAGCATGGCTTGGGCAAAGCTGAAGTTCAGTCCTGAACAGGCAATGAATTACATAGAGCGCCAGCGCAGGGAGCAGTACTGTGAAAAGAGTATCAGGGAGGTAATCAGCCAGTATGAGGACTACATGGACATGTGCCGGAGGCTTAAGAAGGACACATCCGATGAGATGGTATTCCGTCCGAGGGAGCTTAGGCGCAGGCATGATGAAGCTGCGGCGGAAATCAAGGAAAGGGAGGCTGAGATTACCGCAGATGAGTATTCTCAGCGCTATCCGAATGCAGAGAAGGTATTTAAAGAGATAGCCGGAAAGCTGGAATACCGCAACGATAAATACATGATTGTGGTTCCGAAGAAGAACGTTGACATTGTAAAAGAGGGCAGGGAGCTTCACCACTGTGCCGGAGCCAGTGACCGCTATTTTGACCGAATAGCCCAGAACGAGACGTATATATGTTTTCTCCGCAAGACCGAAGAGCCGGACAAGCCGTATTACACCATAGAGGTGGAGCCGGGAGGCACGATACGCCAGCACCGCGGCATGGATGACGAGGAGCCGGAGATTGAGGAAGTAAAGCCTTTCCTGCGTGAGTGGCAGAGAGAAATCAGGAAGCGCATGAACCATGAGGATCATGCGCTGGCGGCGGCTTCCAGACAGAAAAGGGAGGAGAATATCAGGGAGCTGCAGGAAAAGAACAACACAAGGGTGCTTGAAGGACTTATGGAGGACTTCATGGAGGCAGCAGGGTATTAAAAAAACATGATAAATATGGAATGGGAGAAGTTGAACCGATGGAGCAGGATAAAAAGAGTAGATGTGAACAGTGTGAATATTATGTAAAAGTGTCAGACGCGCCTGCAACACTTGAAGCGGACTGCACATGGCAGCTGTGCGAGAATGATGGCTACACATTACCGTGTGAGAGAGGAGAAGACTAATGGACATAATTGCATATCAGAAAAGCTACAGGGAATATAAAGCGGAGCTTGACAATGAACTCCAGAAAACAGCAGAAGGATTCGTAAGAATCGGCTATCTGCTCAAGGTAGCCCGCGATACGAACGTGCTTGCGGAATCCGGCTACAAGACGGTGGCGGAGTTCGCACAGGCCGAGTACAGCCTTGACAAGACGCAGGTAAGCCGTTTTGTCAGTATTAATGATAAATTCGCAGAGGGAGGCTACTCAGAGCGCCTGCAGGCAAAATATCAGGGCTTCGGCTACGCGAAGCTTACACTGATGCTGCAGCTTCCGGATGCCGTCAACGAGGCACTCACTCCGTCCTACTCCAAGGCGGAGATACAGAGCATTAAGGAGGAGGTGGACGAGGAGAAGAAGGTGAGCGACATAGAGGTATGCCTTGAAGCCTCACAGGCACCGGAAGAAGGCGGAACACTCATAGAGCGAATAGTAAAACAGCTCCTGCATGATGAACCGGGCATGTTCATAGAACTTCACAGGGAGGCACTTGGCTGTTCTGTGAATATGCAGCACTTCCAGAGAATAATGGCACCTGCAGGGGAAAAGACGTACAGTGTGCGCCTTGCCGGAGTGGGGAGAATCCTCTTAATACTCAGTGATGGTTCAGATAACAGGGCAGTCAATTCAAGGACGGGAGAGTTCGAGGAAGTGACGTGGCAGCAGCTCAGGGATGCTGTCGAAAAGCTTACCAGTTTTAAAGAATGTACCGGTAAGGCAGCAGAGGACAGATGGTCGGAGCTGTTCGGGGAGCCGTACCCGCTCAATGCGCCGGAAGCAAAATCCGAAGTTGCACCGGAGCAACAGACGAAGCAGCCGGCAGTAAGAAAAGAATCCAAGGTGCAGAAAGCTAGAACCGAAAGCCCGAAAAAGCCTGTAAATCCAAAGACGGAAGAGAAAAAGCCTGTGGATCAGATACCGGGGCAGGCGGACATAAGCGACTTTCCAGAGTATATGCCGGAGACGGTACATAAGGAACATGAAAACAATGAAAAGCCTATAAATACTCAATGCGAAGGGCATAACCTGATAGGTGAAGTGAATGCCCCTGTGGAAGTGGTGAACACCCCGGAAACAGAGAATGGCACCGATGCAGAAAGCAAGGAGCATAAGACAGCAGATAAGACAGCAATATTAAATCTGCTTGATGAGATAAAGGCAGCAGTCACCGCAGACCACTGGGGCACGGCTATGGTCAAGGAGCACAGCCTCAGGGAGCTGATAGACAGGGCGGCACATGGAGGGACGGATGAAGTCGAAACAGGCGAAGTGTAGGGAGTTCGGCAGGAAAGCGCGTGAGGAGATAAAAGCCCGCGATAACAATAAGTGTATATTCTGCGCTGCCGGCTACCGCATGGACGGAGCAACGTGGTACGGACAATCCCTGCTGAGCATAATGCACTACATTCCAAGGTCACATAACGGCCTTGGAATCCCGCAGAACGGAGCAGTAGGCTGTCAGTACCATCACGAGATGCTGGACAACGGCAACAAGGGCAACCGTGATGAGATGCTGGAGATATTCAGGGAACATTTAAAAGAAAACTACACGGACTGGGACGAAAAGAACCTTGTGTATGACAAGTGGAAGGAGCTTAAGCAATGAAAAACAGAATATTTATCTTGATTTTGACATTAGAAATCATATTTCTTACAGGATGCACAACAGCAGACACGGTGAATTATAACCTTACAAAGGAAGCCGATGAGTTTAATGTGTATCGGAGAATCACAGTTACCAATGCCAGAACAGACACAATTATGCTGCAGGCAGAGGGGTATATGAGTCTGGGCAATAATACCAGCAGCGAGCTTGTAGTAACAATAAAAACAGGGGAAGATAAATACTATAAGGATTATATATACCTTAATGACTGGACGTGTTATGTGGTGGAGCAGCTTGAGCCAAGTTATGTAGATAAATATCACTATGAGCTGGTTATTTACCCGGAGAGAGCTGTTCCGGAGATAGAATTTAAGTGAGGTGAACAATATGGCAGCAGTAACATTTAAATAAAGAGGAGATTAGACAAAACGTACGTTCTTTAGTATAATCAATATAGCAGAGCCGGATGTGTAGGAAATACAGCCTGTATATTCGGCTTTAGGTGAGAGGAGTTGATAATTTGGAAACCGGTAAACAGAGAACCAATGAGGAGAAAAAGGAGTACCTCTGGAGATACAGCGAGGCCAAGAAGGACTTGGAGAGGGAAGAACTTTTATACAAAGAGGCAGTATTATCATTCTATCCATCATACAGCATAGGGGGTGATGGTGGGAGTGGAACCCATGAAGCCAAGGACCTGTCAGACAGAATTGTACGAGAGGAAATGATAAAAAAGCGTTATCTGAAAAAGCGCTACCTAAAGCTGAAAATTTTAACAGAAATAAAGGACGCTATAGAGAGACTGGATGACCCGGACGAGAAGAATGTTCTTGTATATCGTTACATACTGCTGAAAAAGTGGGACATGATCTGCCAGGAACTTGACATAAGCTGGAAGCAGATACATCGTGTACATTCGCGTGCCCTTGAGCACTTCGAGATTCCGGCGCGGCAGCAGGATAAAAACGCAGAAAAAAACGAGAAAAAGTAAAAGATGACATAGAATGACACACTTAAAAGTGCTAATATGTTATCATAAGATTGAGACCAAGGAGCATAGTTCCTTGGTTTTTTTATTGGAAGGAGGCGCCGGATGGCAAAATTAACAGATAAACAGCAGCGTTTTGTCGAAGAGTATTTAATTGACCTGAATGCAACGCAAGCCGCCATCCGTGCGGGTTACTCAATAAAAACAGCCAATGAGCAGGGAAGCCAGAACTTAGCAAAACTTAGTATTCAGAAAGCTATAGCAGAGGCAATGGCGGAACGCTCTAAGAGGACCGGCGTCAATCAGGACAGGGTGGTGCAGGAGATTGCAAAGATAGCCTTTGTCAAAATGACCGATATAGTGGATGACAAAGGCAGAATTAAAGAATCGGCAACGGATGAAGATTTAGCCTGCATTGAAGCGGTGAAGTACAAGCGGTCTGATGGTGAGGCTGGCATGAGCGAAGAACGTGAGGTCAAGCTTGCACCTAAGCTTAAGGCGCTTGAACTGCTTGGAAAACATCTTGGAATGTGGAGCAACAATCCGGATGTCAATATCACTGTACCGATTGTCATATCCGGTGAGAACGAGCTGGAAGATTAGGCGGTGATAGCCTATAAATAAAAGCATATCATCACAACATGTGTTCGGGTATATGAAGTACATTATGTATCCGGACGAATATAAAAATAAAAAAACACAAAAAGGCAGGCACAACAATGTAAGCCTGCCGGAGATTGTAGGCAAGGGTTACGGAACCTTCTGGAGGTGGAAGGGACGTTACAGAGTATGTAAGGGCAGCCGAGCTTCTAAAAAATCCAAGACAACGGCACTTTGGTATATCGTCAATATGATGAAGTACCCACAGGCGAATACTCTTGTCGTGCGAAAGACATTCAGGACATTGAAGGATTCCTGCTTTACAGAGCTTAAGTGGGCGATTCACCGCCTTGGTGTAGATGCCTTTTGGGACATAAAAGAGAGCCCGCTTGAAATGACCTACAAGCCGACGGGGCAGAAAATTTACTTCAGGGGACTTGATGACCCTCTGAAAGTAACATCAATAACCGTTGATAAGGGCTGCCTGTGCTGGATGTGGATTGAAGAGGCTTATGAGATAAGCTCCGAGAATGACTTTAATATGCTTGATGAGTCAATCCGAGGAGCTGTTCCGGAGGGTTCCGGTCTCTTCAAGCAGATAACGATTACCCTGAACCCATGGAACGAACATCACTGGATAAAAAAGAGATTTTTCGACAATCCGGATGATGAGACGCTTGCCATGACCACGAACTACACATGTAATGAATGGCTTGATTCTGCCGATTTAAAGGTCTTTGAGACAATGAAGAAGCAGAATCCGAGACGTTACAAGGTAGCAGGCTGTGGTGATTGGGGTATCGTAGACGGACTTGTCTACGAGAACTGGGAAGAGAAAGCGTTCAGCATAGATGAGGTGCGCGCTGTTCCCGGTGTGCGCACAGTGTTCGGTCTTGACTTCGGCTACACGAATGACCCGAGTGCTTTATTCTGCGGATTCATAGACCAGACAAGCAAGACAATATGGGTTTTTGATGAAATGTATAGCCCCGGAATGAGCAATGAAGCAATAGCCTCCGGTGTAAAACAACTGGGTTTTGCAAAGGAGAAGATAATTGCGGATTCGGCGGAGCCTAAGAGTATAGACCGCCTGCGTGAGCTAGGACTTAAGGGAATCAGGCCGGCACGCAAAGGCAAAGACAGCATTAACAATGGAATTGATTTCATACAGGACTATCACATCATAATACATCCTAGATGTGTCAATTTCATAACTGAGATAAGCAATTATCAGTGGGATTCTGATAAATCAGGCAAAAAGCTCAATATTCCTATAGATGATTTCAACCATCTTATGGATGCCATGAGATATGCACTTGAGGATATCTCCAAGGGAGATACATATAGTTTTGATTAAAGGGGGTGGGTGCACTGTTGCAGCCGGAAAATTTACAGTTAATTGAAAAAGAGATAGAGGCTTGGAGATGTTCACCCCGGAGGGTAATGCAGATAAAAGGGGATTTGTATTATAACAATGAACATGACATTATTCACCGAAAGCGAATGGCAATCGGTGAGAACGGAGAGCTTCAGGAGATAACCAATCTGCCGAACAACAGGGTGATAGACAACCAGTATGCCAAGATCGTGAACCAAAAAGCAAACTATCTGTTCGGTAAGCCGTTCACGCTTGATGGTGAGAATAAACCGTACATAGAGCTTTTAAAAGATGTGTTTGACAGAAGCTTTATGAAGCTGCTTAAGTCGGCGGGAAAGGCCGCGTATAATGGTGGCATTGCATGGCTGTGTCCGTATTATGAGGATGACGGAAGGTTAATGTTCAGGAAGTTTCCTGCACATGAGATTCTTCCGTTCTGGAAGGACGCAGAACACACGCAGCTTGAATCGGCGGTGCGTGTGTACCCTAAAATAATCAATGAAGGAACGCACAGAAGGCTCATCGACAAGGTGGAGATATATGACACGGACGGAGTACATCTGTTTATCCTGGAAGGAGGCAGCAGGCTCATTCCGGAAGCTGATATACTGGCGCCTGTTCCTTATGTGTGGACTGTAGGAAATGGAGAAACACAGTTCTATAACTGGGAGCGTATACCGCTTATACCGATTCGCCCCAATGAGGAGGAAATCCCCCTGATTAAAAAGGTGAAATCCTTGCAGGATGGCATAAATGTAATGCTATCTGATTTTGAGAACAATATGCAGGAGGACAAGCGCAATACAATCCTCATCATTAAGAACTATGATGGTACGAGCTTGGGAGAGTTCCGACGTAACCTTGCTGTGTATGGTGCGGTTAAGATAAGGAGTGACAGTACATCTCAGGGCGGGGTTGAGCCTCTTGAGATAACGGTCAATGCGGACAACTATAAAGCCATTGTAGAGATATTTAAGAAGGCTCTTATTGAGAATGCGATGGGCTTTGACGCGAAGGATGACAGGCTGTCCGGCAACCCGAACCAGATGAATATTCAGTCAATGTATTCTGATATCGACACAGACGCCAATGATATGGAGACAGAGGTGCAGGCAGCGTTTGATAATATACTCTGGTTTATCAACTGCCATCTTGAAAACACCGGACATGGCAGCTTTGCTGGACAGGAGAAAGACATAGATGTGGTATTCAACCGTGATATGCTGATGAATGAGGCAGATATAATCAATAATTGCCGCAATTCGCAGGGCATCATCTCAGATAAGACCATTATAGCAATGCATCCATGGGTGAGAGACCCACAGGAAGAGCAGGAAGAGCTTTTACAGCAGAAGCAGGAGGAACAGTCCACTGTGATGGAATATAGCCCATTTGGGCGGCAGGATGACGCACAGGGGCATAATAGGCAGGATGGTGAAGAGTAATGTCGGAGGAGAAGCGCGACAGCGCGTACTGGAAAAAGCGTTTCGAAGAGCTTGAACGTGCGCAGCATGAACAGGGGCGCGTGTGCTATGAGGATATTGAGAAAATGTACCGCCGGGCGCAGAATGAGCTTGAGAAAGAGATATCGAAGTGGTATGGCCGCTTTGCAAGAAATAACATGGTATCGATGACGGATGCCAGAAAGATGTTGACAGGCAGAGAGCTTGAGGAACTCCGCTGGGATGTCAGCGAGTACATAGCTCATGGAGAGGAGAACGCTGTGAGCGGTGCATGGATAAAACAACTGGAGAATGCATCGGCGCGGTATCATGTATCAAGGCTTGAAGCACTTAAGCTTCAGACGCAGCAGCAGTTGGAAGTCCTGTTCGGCAATCAGTTGGACAGAATAGATACAGCGATGAAAGATATCTATACATCAGGATATTATAAAACAGCGTTTGAGCTCCAGAAGGGTGTGGGCGTCGGATGGAATTTTGCCACGCTGGACGATAAAACTATATCGAAGGTTATAAGTAAGCCGTGGGCGGTTGATGGCAGGAACTTCTCAGAGCGTATCTGGAAAAGCAAGGAGAAGCTCATAAACGAGATGCATAAAACGCTCACACAGAATATTATCCTGGGGCAGGACCCACAAAAAGCAATAAACACAATAGCAGAGAGAATGAAGGTTTCTAAGGTCAATGCCGGAAGGCTGGTAATGACCGAAGAAGCCTTTTTTAGTTCCGCGGCACAGAAAGAGTGCTTTGCAGAACTGGATGTTGAAGAGTTCGAGGTGGTGGCTACCCTTGATTCTCATACATCGCAGCTATGCCGCGACATGGACGGAAAACACTTCCCGATGTCGCAGTATGAGATTGGGGTCACAGCGCCGCCGTTCCATGTGAACTGCCGCAGCACCACCTGTCCATATTTCAATGATGAGTTCTCAAACCTTGGAAAGAGAGCTGCAAGAGGCGAGGATGGAAAGACCTACTTCGTGCCGGCGAATATGACGTATAGGGAGTGGGAGAAGTCATTACAGGAGATAAAGCCTAATACAAGGAGCATGGATGTTAATGTGCATTCGGAAGATAATACAGTAAAGGAAACAAAGGTAAAAACACCTGATATTAAATTTTCAACAAAACAAGGGTCAACAATTACAGCTAAACAAAAGTTTGAGGATACGGTGACTGTAACCTCAGCATATAATGATTTACCAATAAAAGTACAGCGACAATTCAGCGGTATTAAGTTTGAATTTGGGTATGCCGGAAGCGCATGTGACATAAAAAACAGGACTATTAGGGTAGGAATAGGAGCTGCTAAGGAAGAAATCTTCCATGAAGTAGGTCATCTGATTGAAAATTATATGTTGGATTCCGATACAGTTAGGGAATATAAAGAATATCTTGTTGAAGGTTTGACGTATAGTGATATAATTAAAGAAATATACTATAATACTTCTGGTAATGGCTCTGAAATATTTCTTATAAAGGGAAGTCGGTTTGAGAGCGAATATCAGTCAAGACTGTATGTCAATATAGCGCTGGAAGCTATAAATGGTGATGGGACAATTAATATTGTTTTTTTGGCTGAAACCATATCAGAAGCTTTTAGAAAATACATGAATGGTGAAGAACTTTCGGATAAAGTAAAAAAAATAATAGAGGATGTTGTTTTATGAGTAAGAAAGATGAATTTTTAAAAATCCGTACATACGAAGAATATGACAAACGGAGATACGAATTTAAAAATTTGGATATTCGGGACGAGGAAATTCTTCAACATTGGAACAGTTTATATCCTAAACTAGATAATAGCGATTGGAAAAACGGAATTATGACAGAAGTGTATAAAGACCCGGTAAAACGTACAATGTCATAAGGGGGCAGAGATGAGAATAGAACCATATTTGCTTGATGACAGAGTGATTATTCCTGATAGCATTAACAATATGTCAAAAGAACAGATAGAACGGGAAATAGCACGTATTGAGGATGAAATAAGAACAAAAAAGGTAATCGATATTACAGATGGTCAGATGGATATGATTAAGGCTGGCAGGCGTTCGCCATTAGCAAAGTTCTCAGGTCATGTTAAAATATTAGCCATTATGCTGATACACAGGAAATTACAGAGGTATGTGCTGAAGCGTTTTCGGCTGGGGAAAACAATGATGTTGCAAAGTTAATATTGAATTTAATAAGAGGAGATGATTGACAATGATGTTGCATATGAGCGAAAAGGAAAATGCTTTATATGAACAGTTAATAGCTGAAGAAGATGAAGAGAAAAAGAAAATACTACATGCTGAACTTCAAAAACTTAGAAAAGAGAGGGAAGCGGAGCAATTAAAAGATTGTCCATTTGCACATTAAGTAGAATACCACCACCGTTCAGGCAGGTGGTATTTTTGTACTCAGAAAAAGTGAGAAACTCAATAAAAACACAAAGAATAACATCCTGCGATGGATGTTTTTTTATTGCCGTCAAACGGCATTGCGGGCTGTCAAGCGTACAACCGAGCAAACCAAACAATCATGTGGGAGCGACCCCGTAAAAAACGTATTTGAAAGGATGGTGTCATTATGACAAGAAAGCAGTTGGAGGATTTAGGCCTCAGTAAAGAGCAGGTGGACAGCGTTATGAAGATTAACGGCGAGGACATCGAGAATGCCAAGGGAGCGGCAGCAGGAGACAGCACGGCACTTAATACAAGGATAGCAGAGCTTGAGAAGGCGAACTCTGACGCGGCAGCAGCGCATGAGAAGGAGATAGCGCAGCTTAAAATCGGCTATGAGGTTGAGAAGGCATTGGGCTCCGCAAAGGCGAAGAATGCCAAGGCGGCGAAGGCAATGCTTGACATGGATGGTCTTAAGCTTGAGAAGGACGGAAGCGTCAAGGGGCTTAAGGAACAGATTGACAAGCTTGTAGCTGATGAGAGTACAAGCTTCCTGTTTGAGAGTAAGCCGGAAGCACCTAAGTTTCAGGGCTTCAAGCCTGGCATAGGTGATAATGTGAAACCGGGCGAGAACATTGATGTCTCATCTATGAGTTATGACCAGGTTGTTGCTTACATGGAGGCTAATCCGGAGGCACAGTTTTAATTTTTAAGGGAGGATTTTAAGATGAAATTTGATGCAAAAAGTTTCAATGAAAGGGCATTCGGAAAGTACATGTCAGCGGTTCCGAACCCTAAGCTTAACAGGCTTAAGCAGTCAAGGGCAATCGTTGGGGACGCCAGACTGCGTGAGACATTCAAGAACAATTCACAGACCGGAAGCGTGTACGCAGTACTTCCGTATTTCGGGCTTCTTTCCGGAACACCTCAGAATTATGATGGTGTGTCCAATGTTACGCCGGGGACCACTACGACATTTGAGCAGGGTGTATTTACCTTCGGAAGGATGAACGGCTGGACGGAGGCAGATTTTTCGTATGATGTCACAGGAGGTGTTGACTTCATGGCGAACGTAAGAAATCAGGTCAATACATACTGGGATGAAGTGGATCAGGATACAATCCTTGCAATCTTAAAGGGAATATTTGCAATGAGCAGTACCGGCAAGGGCAATATCAAGACAGCTAATGCGGAGTTCGTAGCAAAGCATACATACGATATAAGCCAGAACACAGCGGATTTGGCTACCACACCGGCTATGTGTATGGACGCGACAACACTTAATTCAGCAATACAGCAGGCTTGCGGCGATAACAAGTCTAAGTTCAGCCTTGTGTACTGTCACAGTGCGGTGGCAACGAATCTTGAGAATATGCAGCTTCTTGCATATCTGAAGTATACAGACGCACAGGGTATACAGCGTGATTTGCAGATGGCGACGTGGAACGGCAGGCTTGTGGTAATCGATGACTCAATGCCTGTTGAGGTTAAGAAGATTGGGGAGACCGCCGGAACTGTATCTCTTTACACAACCTATATTCTTGGTGAGGGCGCAATCGGATGGGAGCCTGTAGGGGCTAAGGTTCCTTATGAGATGGTAAGAGATGCGAAGCTTCACGGAGGTGAGGACACACTTATTTCAAGAAAGCGTACAGCCGTGAGTGTTGCCGGTATATCATATCTCAAGGCGAGTCAGGCTACCAACAGCCCAACGGATGAGGAACTTTCAAACGGACTTAACTGGTCGCTTGTAAGTGACGAGACTAATACGATTGAGCATAAAGCGGTTCCGATTGCGAGAATAATTTCCAGAGGTTAGTTAAAGCGGAAAGGCGGAGGCTTATGTTTAATGTGGAACTTGTAAAGGACAGGCTTAAGAGCTTTGGGATTGAGGCCGGGGAAAACGATGAACTTGCTCTTGTCTTTTGTACCGAAAAGGTCAGAGATACCATTAAGAATGAGATTAACCATCCGGATGTCCCGGAAGGACTTGAGCACATAGCCGCTGATATGGCGGTGGGCAAATATCTTATGGAAAAAAAGACGTTCGCTCCGGACGCGCTTAATGGAATTGATTTCGGGTATGCGGTCAAGCAGCTGCAGACCGGTGATACCAATACGGTGTTTGCTGTAGGCGATGGCTCCATGACACCGGAGCAGAGACTTAATGCGTTCATCAATTATCTTCTGAGCTATGGAAAGGGCGAATTTAATTCGTACAGGCGTATAAGATGGTGAATGTTGATACAGCGTATATGGCGGCAAGAAAAGCCATGGAGAGCACTTACAAGGGCAGTCTTACCGTGACGGAGCACAGAAAGGTCAGGAATGAGCAGACGAAGCTTACCGGAACGGCGGATGTTATCGTGTTGGAAAATCAGCCGTGCCGGCTTTCGTTTGAGTCGGTTGCTCCGGTGCAACAGTCGGAGACAGCGGCATCGGTAAGCCAGAAGGTTAAGCTCTTCGTGTCTCCTGATGTTGCGATAAGCCCCGGCTCGAAGCTTACCATCACACAGAACGGAGTTACCACAGATTATACAAGAAGCGGTATCGCAGCAGTATATCCTTCACACCAGGAGATAATGCTGGATTTGTTTGAGAGGTGGACATAGATGGCAGGTATGGGAAAATTCAATGCTTCGGACTTAAATAAGTTTAAGGCGGAGCTTGAGAAGATGGAAAGAAATTCCAATGAGTTTATTGAAGCATGTGCAAAGGAGCTGGCGGCGAGACTGCTTGCGATGGTGATTAAGAGGACACCTGTGGGTGACTATTCCGGACAGGCATACGAATGCGCTTCAGGAAAGAGCCATAAGGGAACTAAAGTTAAGGGCAAAGTAGGAGGTACACTGCGCCGGGGCTGGACTACAGGAAAGCGCTTATCGGCGAAAGGGTATGCACAGGACATGAAAGTGAATCATTATGGTGATACCTACGAGATAGAGATAGTCAACCCGGTGGAATATGCCAGCTATGTCGAGTATGGACATAGAAAGCCCAACAACAAAGGCTGGGTTCCGGGCCACTTTATGATGACCATATCAGCGCAGGAGCTTCAGGAGAAAGCACCGCAGATTCTTGAGCGAAAAATAAAAAAGTACATGGAGGACATAAATGCTAAGCTCAATAGTTGACGCGGTGAGTGTGGCACTCAATGGCGAGTTCGGTGATGATTATGAGATATATAGCGAGGAGATGGAGCAGGGACTTAACGAGCCTTGCTTTTTTATTTCCGTAATCGATTCATCGGTTCAGCGGTATCCGGGAGGAAGGTATTTAAGGCGCAGGCAGTTATGTATACAGTACTTTCCTGTGTCCGCCTCCCGGAACAGAGAATGTGAGGATGCGGCGGTGAGGATGGAGCAGAGCCTTGAATGTATTGTTTATGATGACGGCATGATAAGAGGCACTGATATGAGCCACGAGGTGCACGATGGGGTAATGAGCTTCTTCGTAAATTACAATATGTTCATAGAGCGTATTGAGGATAACACGCAGATGGAATCCATGGTGTCGGGCACAGTGATTAAGGAGGTGGAGTGATGGCGGCAAGAAAATCACAGCAGGAAACGTCACAGCCGGAAGAGGCTGGCGACGAAATAAAAGTAAAAAAGAGCTGTTTTTTTAAAGAACAGCTCTATGTATCAGCCAGATATGCTGATAAGAAGGATCTGGTGGCGGCACTTCTTGAGGATGGGAGAGGCTACACCATAGAGGAAGTTGATAATATCATTGCAGAATATCTGCATGGAAAGGTGAGGTAAGAGGATGGCTTTAGGTGGAGGAACATTTACAGCACAGAATAAGACGATTCCCGGCACATATATTAACTTCGTGTCGGCTGCGGCTGCATCCGCGGCTATATCAGACAGAGGAGTGGCTACCATGCCGCTTGAGCTTGACTGGGGCATTGAGGGCAGGGTATTTGAGGTGTCTAACGAGGAGTATCAGAAAAACTCAATGAAGATATTCGGCTATTCTGTGGACAATGCGAAGATGAAGGGACTTAATGACCTCTTTATTGGGGCTAAGACGCTATATGCATACCGCCTTAACTCAGGAGGCACTAAGGCATCAAATGAGTATGCGGAGGCGCTTTATTCGGGTGTAAGGGGCAATGACATAATGATTGTCATTCAGGATAACGCAGACCAGACAGGAATGCATGATGTCATCACATATCTTGGAACGGTCAAGGTGGATGAACAGACGGTTGGCAAGGCGGAACAGCTTACAGCTAATGATTATGTGCGGTTTAAGGATACGGAGCTTTCGACAACAGCGGGGACACCGCTTTCAGGAGGAACCAACGGAACTGTTGATGGTTCGGCTCATCAGAGCTACATCAATAAGATTGAGCCGTATTCATTTAATACGATGGGGGTTGTTACAGCCGATTCCGGAACGAAGAAGCTCTATGCTGCATTCGTAAAGAGAATGCGCGATGAGGTCGGGGTCAAGTTCCAGCTTGTGCTGCATGACTGTGCGGCAGATTATATGGGCGTCATCAATGTTAAGAACAAGGTGACAGATGACGGATGGGCTGAGAGTTCACTTGTGTACTGGGTGACAGGGGCACAGTGCAGCTGTGCTGTGAATAAATCGTGCCAGAATAAGAAGTATGACGGTGCGTTCACAGTGGATACCGAATATACACAGAATGATTTAAAGGCAGCAATCAACAAGGGGGAGTTTGTCCTCCACAATGTGAGTGGGGATGTAAGAGTTCTTGAGGATATCAACTCAATGGTGACGGAATCCGACACACAGGGAGCAGTATTTAAAGACAACCAGACAGTGCGTGTCATTGACCAGATAGGCAATGATGACGCTTTACTTTTCAACACCAAGTATCTGGGCGTTGTCCCGAACAATGCGGCGGGAAGGATATCGCTCTGGTCAGACCTTGTTAAGATAAGGCAGCAGCTTCAGGAGCTTGGAGCTATAGAGGAGTTTACGGACAAGGATGTGACTGTCGAACAGGGAGACAGTAAGAAGTCCGTTGTTGTAAACGGCTCAATTCAGGTAGTTAATGCGATGTCCAAGGTCTATATGACCATAACAGTGGCATAGGAGGGAGAGAACAATGGGAAAGAACGTAACTATGCGTGCGAAAGATACAATCGCAGCTTCACTTGGTGAGTGCTTTGTCACCATAAAGGGCAGGCGGTATAACTTGATGCAGGCAATCAAGGTGGAGGCTAAGTTTGAAAAAAGCAAGTCGGAAGTTCCGATTCTGGGAAAGCTTGGAAAAGGTAACAAGAGTACAGGCTGGAAGGGCACAGGTTCGTGTACCCTTCATTATAATACGAGCGTTTTCCGTCAGTTAATGCTCAATTATAAAGAGACTGGCGAGGACATATATTTTGATATGCAGATTACGAACGAGGATCCTACAAGTGCTGTGGGGCGTCAGACGATAATTCTCAAGGACTGCAATATCAATGGTGGAATCCTTGCCAAGTTCGATGCAGATTCAGAGTATCTTGATGAGGATATAGATTTCACCTTCGAGGATTTCTCAATCCCGGAGACATTCAAGGAGCTTACAGGATTCCTCACCAATTAGTATACAGGCTACCAGCCTGATAATTACCTTGTGAGCTTATGACAGGCTCACACAGGGATTTTTTATTATTATGTGATAGATAAGAAGGGAGAATATGAAATGTCAAAATTCAGCGCTTTTATGAAGGGAAATAAAAAAATCAGGGAGAATGGGAAGTATGCACCGACAACGTCTCTTACAGATGAAAAGGGCAACCCGCTTGAGTTTGAATTTAAGCCTATTACATCTAAGGAGAACGAGGAACTTAGGGATTCCTGCACTTATGATGTTCAGGTGACAGGCAGACCGGAGGTGTTCAGACCAAGGCTCAACACGAAGAAGTATCTTGCTAAAATGATTGTAAGCTCTGTTGTGGTTCCGGATCTATATGACAAGGAGCTTCAGGACAGCTATGGTGTGATGACACCGGAGGAGTTGCTTTTTGCCATGATTGATAACCCTGGCGAGTATCAGGACTTATGTGTATGGATTCAGAAGTTCCAGGGCTTCGATAAGACCTTAGAGGAGAAGGTCAACGAGGCAAAAAACTGATTGAGGAGGGCGATGGGGAGGCTAATTATGCTTACTATGCTCTCCATAAACTTCATATAATGCCGGGTGAGTTCCTGAATATGGACGCACAGGAAAAGGCATTTATTATCGCTTCGATTGACATTAAGGTTGAAAATGACAAGAAGGAGCGCAAAAGAGCCGAGTCACAGTCAAAAAAACATTGATAGAAGGAGGGCATTATGGCATCGATTCAGACGGGAATAGAATTACAGGACCATTTCTCAGCCGTCCTATACAGAATAATAGATTCGGTCAATATCGCTGTGAACTCAATGGCTGATATGAACTCCTCCATGAGTGCTGATGTGGATACGTCCGGCTTTGACAGTGCAAGGGAAGCAATAGCTCAGGCTACAGCACAGCTTGAGCGTTATAATATGGCGATGGACCGGCAGGATTCAGGAAAAATTGTCAAGACGGTTGTTCAGGAACCGGAGCAGGTCAAATGGCAGCCGGAGCCTGTTGACGTGTTCATAACAACAGGGTATGACCGTTTTATACAGGAGGTGCAGAGCGCGAACTCAATGCTTGAGCAGTTAAGCAGCACGCAGGACAGCATAGCCAAGCAGGCGTACAACACGAACATATTCCCGCTGGAAGCATTTCAGAACCTCAACAGCATGGCAGTGCGTATTGACATGATAAAGGGGCGTATACAGCAGATAGAAAACAACCGGGTCAATATTGGTACGGAAACAGCCAATGTAGAGCTTGAACAGCTCAGAACACAGTTGGCAGCAGCCTTGTCATCTCAGAGTGAACTTAATGAAGCGATGCAGAACATGGACGTGTCATCGGCGAATGAGGCATATCTTAAGCTGTCTCAGACAATCGGTAACACCGAGCGGTATATACGTGATAATGTCGACGAGCAGGGAGCCTTCAATCAGCAGATAAAGAGCGGCACACAGGACGCGGACGAGCTTTTTAATACCATTAAAAGTGCTGTTGCCGCTTATGTGAGTGTCCAGAGTATCGGGAAGGTTATCAGTCTGTCAGATGATCTTGTACAGACAACCACACGTCTTAATATGATGAATGATGGTTTACAGACAACAGATGAGCTTGTGGACATGACTTATGCGGCTGCTCAGGATGCCAGAGGTTCATTCAGTGATATGGCAGATGTTGTGGCGCGTTTCGGAAATAATGCCGGGAGTGCGTTTGGAAGCACAACGGAGGTGGTCGTTTTTGCTAACCTGATTCAGAAGCAGATGACGATTGCCGGAGCTTCCACGCAGGAGGCTTCCAATGCAATGCTGCAGCTTTCACAGGCACTTGGTTCAGGAGTACTGCGCGGTGATGAGCTTAACAGTATATTTGAGCAGGCGCCGAACCTTATTCAGAATATCGCTTCGTACATACAGAACAACGAGAGCGTTGCAAGACAGATGGCAGAGGCTATAGGAGTGTCTTATGAGGAGATGTCGACCAATGCCATGGGACACATAAGGGATATCGCTGCGGAGGGACTTATCTCAGCGGATATAGTAAAAACTGCAATATTCACGGCATCGGATGATATTAACTCCAATTTTAATGACATGCCGATGACATGGGGACAGGCATGGACAAGAATGCAGAATACCGCAATGATGACGTTCAGGACTGTATTACAGAGAATCAACGATACCGCGAACAGCGATGCTTTCAATGTTCTGTCAGATAAAGCCATAGACGCAATGGGGACACTGGCAAGCGTGGCAGTGAATGTATTTGACTTCATGGCATCGGGTGCAGCCTTCGTGGCTGATAACTGGTCCGTGATAAGCCCTATCGTGTACGGCATTGTTGGAGCTTTGGCAGTATATGCCGCTTATCTTGGAATAGTGAGTGCGGCAGAGCTTGCAGGCAAGGCGGCAAAAGTTGTGGCGTGTATTGCTTCATACGCCCATGCGGCAGCCACCAGAACGGAAGCTTCGGCAACGGCTCAGGCAACAGCGGTACAGATGGGCTTTAACACAGCCTTGCTTGCATGCCCTGTCACATGGATTGTCATAGCACTTATAGCGATTGTGGCAGTACTCTACGCGATCTGTTCCGCCATCGCAAAGACAACAGGTGTCGCTTCGTCCGGCTTAGGGGTGATGACAGGAGGAATCAATGTTGCGATTCAGTTCTTATGGAATCTGCTTAAGGTTGCAGCGAATGTATTTCTTGGTGTAGGAAATGGTGTAAGTGCATTAGGAGGCAACATAAAGACCGCATTCCATAACAGCATTTCTGATGTACAATCTTGGTTTTACGGACTGCTTTCAGATGTGATAACAGTGGTTCAGGGAATATGTGTAGCACTCAATAAGCTTCCTTTTGTCAGTTTCGATTATTCAGGAATAACAAACGCTGCGGATGACTATGCAGCCAAGGCGGCGGAGGCTGCCGGAAATAAACAGGAGTATCAATCCATAAGTGAGGCGTTCAATGAAGGCTTCAACACGTTTGACGCGTTCCATGACGGCTGGGTATCCGAT
>ULMV01005364.1_pt1 | contig 44037 bp, 54 predicted proteins | sample 1951751 | NCBI WGS metagenome assembly ULMV01 (sample SAMEA4835560, study PRJEB28245) | human gut metagenome | biome: gut microbiome; material: fecal sample | place: Denmark | collected 2008 | reverse complement strand
TCATTGCATCCGTTATCGGTGTTTCACTTTCTTCTTCAATAGGGAATCCAAATTCATCATATTGTTTGAGTCCAATTATTTGTCTAAAATATTTTTCAAGCCCATTCAAGTTTTCCGCATATTCTTGTAATCTTTTATATTCAGCCTGTGTAAAACAAAAATCGTCTTGTTCTCTTACTTCTCCTGATTTAAAAACATCTTTTTGTGAGCCCATTTCAATTTTATCTGTACTTATTTCTTTTCCTATTAATAAATCATCTAAATTAACTCTATATCCCAAATCAAAAATAATTCTTTTCATAAATGCTGCATTTTGCATATTCATTCTTCCAAAGTACATAGTATTCATATCTATAGGTCTGTTTTTAAATTGTTCATTAATACTTTCCAAATATGTAAATAAATCCGATGGCATACTTGATGCATAAGTATCTATTATATGTTGAATATATTTTTTTCTAATTTCATAATCTCTACATTCGATTTCTGTTTTACTCATAATTTGATTTCTATCTTTTTGTGGTGAATATTCTTTTCCAGTTGGAAATTGTTCAGATTGTAAAAATTCAAAAAGTTTTCCATATAAATTCTTCCCCTGCTCACTTTTAGATGTTAATGCCGCTATATCAGCATTCTTCATTATTGTATAAATTTTTTTATTAAATTCCTCAATTCTTTTTTTAGGATCCATTGTTTCTGTTTCATTAGCAAATTGTCTACATATATCTGTTAGCATATCATTTATAAATTGCGAAACATCATCAATAGTGTAATTGCTATTATCACTAAAAAATTCAATCAAAGCATTTTGTATACTTGAATCAAATTCATAATCCATATCAATATCTATATTTGTTTTTTTCATTTTTTCCATCCAATTCATATAATATCTACTCCTTCATTAAAAAAAATTTGAAATTTTATTTGATTATAATTTTATTCATATTATAAAATATGAAACTACTCATATATATTTTATCATACCAAATTTTATTGTCAATATTTTTCGCTTCATTAGAGACAATTTTTAAATAAAATATATTAAACTAAAATCGTTAATAAAACGAACGAGGTTGTAAAATGAAAATTAAAAAATATAATGAATACAGAAATATATCAGGAATAAAGTTAAAAGAATTAAGAACACGTGCAAAAATGTCTCAAAAACAGGTTGCAGAGAAATTACAACTTGAAGGAATTGATTTGACTGAAAAAGAAATCTCGAAAATAGAACATAATAATCGTCTAGTACATGATTTTGAATTATTTGCATTTGCGAACATTTTCAAAGTATCTGCAGATGAGTTTAATTTTAAGGGAAATTAAAAATTTTTGTAAATATTCAAAAATTATTTTACATATACTAGAAAAAGTAGTATACTATATTTAACTTAAGTTATTCAAAAGAGGTCTTTGGATAGCATGAACTAGATGTGTGGTAGCATTTAGTTCTTTTTTTATAAATTTAAAATTATAATTTGTGTTGTAAAGTTAACTTTTTATAATTAATTGCAAAAATAAAAATATAGGTCAAAATTTTTGATATTTTTGACCTACAATTTTTTATGAGTCAAATTTTTACGATTTTTTGACCTATAATTTTTTATAAGTCAAAATCTTAAAAAATTTTGACTTATATTTAATATTATTTTAAAAATAAATCTGTATATTTTTGAAATTTAAAAATTTGATTTCTTGTGTATCCTGTTGTTTCTACTAAAATTCCTTTATCCACAAAGTTATTTATGATATTTTTTATTGTACTTTCAGTTATTCCAGTTAATTCAACTAATTTCTTTCTATTAACTGCTGGTTCATCATATAATACATCTAATACTTTTTTTGCATTTTCAGGTTTTACAGTCATATTTAATATTTTCCTATCCATTTCCATTGTAAATTCAACAACTTTTTTAAATTTATCTTTTGCAATTTTAGATGTTTCTATAACAGCTGTTAAGAAAAATTTTATCCATCCAATCATATCATTTTGAGTTCTAACTCTTGTTAAACAATCATAATATTCATCTTTATTTCTTTCAATATAGTCAGAAATGTACAGACAAGATTTATTTAACATTCCTTTACTTTGTATATATAATGGAATAAGTAATCTTCCAATTCTTCCATTTCCATCTAAAAATGGATGTATTGATTCGAATTGATAATGCAAAATTGCAATTTTAATTAAATCTGGTGTATCAATTTCTTCATTATTAATAAATTTTTCAAAATCTGTTAATAATTCGGCAATTTCAGTATGTGGTGGTGGAACATAAACAGCTTTACTTGGCATACTACCACCAATCCAGTTTTGAGATATTCTAAATTCTCCTGGTGTTTTGTGTTCTCCTCTTACTCCTGTCATCAATACTTATCGACATTTAGTATTAATATTGAATAAGCATTTAACTCTCCTAATTGCCTATTAGCTTCTGCAAGAAGTTTATCCAAACTTCCATCTTGGTTCGGCAAATCACAATACACTTCTTTTCCAGAATATTGCAAATAATATCTTCCACAATTTTGACAAATACTTAAATTTCTTTTTCCATACATTACTAAATCAGTTAAAGCCATATATGCCAAAGCAATATGTGATTTGCTTGAATAATGTTTCATAACACCAATATTTGATTCTTTGTTAGCAATTTGAGCGTTGAAATCAGAGTAATCGACTGATGAGCCGTCGCACGTAATGAAAGCAAGTCGGATAGAATCGGACTGGTGTAATCCCAATAAAAGATAAAATTAGAAAAAAAAAACGACTACTGACAAATATCACCAGCAGTCTCATCTCAGTATTTACCTTGATTTTTAAAGCATTTTTGTAAGGAGCATTGAAATTTTTATTTAAACCACCTTTGAATTAATTCTTTCTTATCCATATTAACAAATATGTTTTTATTTGCCTGAATTTCTTCAAACAGTTTAGAACAAACCTCGTTTGCAAAATTGAATTCTTCCCTTGTTATTTTTCCAGTATTTAATGCTTTCAACAATTCATCTTCATCAACAATCACTGTAAAATTATTATCTGCTGGACAGTGGATAATATCTAAATACAAATCATCATAATATGGTATATTTTCTTCAACACCATTTCCACGACTTATATCAAAATAATATCCTAATACCTCTACGTTTCTATCAAGAAATACTCTAACATTGTAAAACTGTTCCAATGGTGTAAACTCTACTATATAGTATCCATTGTCAATGTATACAACACTTTGTCCGGATATATCTACAATAAAAGGTTGATCAATTTCATTTATTTTTTTATACTTAGATAGTAATTTTCTGATTTTTGCTTTTGCATAACAAAATCCCAATCAGAAACGCCACGCAAATATGTTTTGCTTGTAAATTTCTTTCTCATTTTTGTACATCGTCCTTTCATTATTTCACATAAGTATTAGATTTTTAATAAAATCCTAATACTTTGTTCAGAGAAACAGAGGTCTTGTCTGCTCTCAGTCTCATTAACTTTTCTTGAGATTTTTGCAGCAAAGCTTCCATCGCTTCATTTTTTTACAATTTCATCGAAATGTCTCTTGAAATTGGTTTGAATTTCACCAGACAGTGTCATGCTATATTTAAGATGAGAAGGATTCAGAGACTTATTCGTCAAACGAATTCCAACACCTTCAAATGCTAACATGACCTTATTGCTTGCACAATAAACCTCATCATCAGGAAGTTCCATAAACATATTATTTCTTCTCCCAAAAATATCTTATACCTTTTAAAGATAAAGTTGATAAAGCAAAACCAATTACTGGTACTAATGAACTTAAAAATATATTATCTGTATTTTTTTATAATATAAGAATATATGATTACTACTATATAAGTTAGAATCATAATACATATTTTCCTAGTCCAACTCGTTTCCCACTTTTTATCTAATTCAACTCGTTTGTTTCTTTCCTTAATTTGTTCAATCTCTTTTTCTAAATTATTACTCTCCATTAAAGCTTACTCCTTCCATTTTTTTATTATTTTTCGCATTAATAATATTTTTATATTTAGTAATGTTTTGAGATAGTTCTTCAATTACTGATTGTTCATAATTAGTAACATTATTAATATCTAATATATCTTTTCTCTCATCTCCTGAAAGATAGTACCATTTTTTAGCTATATCTGATATTTCCACCTTTCTTTTTTGTTCTTTTTCAGTAAGTTTTATTTTATTTCCAAAGTAATTATAAAAATCTAAAAATATTGTTTCCACTTCATCTTCTGTAACTTCATATATTTTTAATAATTCTTCCTTCTCTTCTCCTTCAAAAACATTTGCTTTAAATGCTTCTGCTATTTCATAAAGTAATAATTTTCTTTGTAAATTTTCAACTTCATCATAACTCTTTATTATACACTCTTCTTCCTGATCAGTTACATAAAATGTACTCTTGAAAGCATCATATTCATCTTTCATATTTTCATCAGTTAATACACTATATAATTCGTGCATCCAATCATAATCCACGTTTGCTTCTTTAGAGTTTCTTCTTAATACATATTCTTCCAATGCATCATTTAAAGATATATTTTCTTTTCTCATATACGAAACTACTCTTTGACTATTGACGTTATTGTTTAATAATAAATGTTTTAATAATAATCCATATTTTTCATATATCCAACTTGATGGAATTTCTTGTCCCTTTTCTTTATAATGTTTAATTGCCTCTTCTATTGTTTTTCCATAAGTATTAATTGAATAATATATACACGAAAAATTCAGTCCATTTTCAATACAATATTCAAGTAACGATTGTCCATTTGGTAATAATAACTTTTTATTTGACATTGGACTTTTTCTTGTTTTTTTAGTTTTTGACTTTTTTATGTCATCAATCTTCATTCCAGAATTCAACATATTTAACAATTCAGATTCTTTTATTCCTAAAACAATTGATAAATCTGACAAACTTAATTCTGTATTTCTGATTGTTACTTTTTGATTTCTACTCCTCTGGATTTTTGCCATATAAACTGCTTTATCAATATTACCATATTTTTTGTAATATCTATCCAATGTAGTTTCTGCTACTCCTTCATCTTTAGCTATTGTTCTTAAAAACTTCAATTCACCTTTATACTCGATTCTACTACTTTCATATTCGTCCTTTTTTTGATAATATTGTTTTACTGCCTCATAAATATCTCCTGTTCGTTCATAATATTTTTTTAATGAAGTTTTACTTAGACCGCGCTTTTCTTGATATTTCTGTTATAGTTAGTCTTTCTCCATTATATTCAATTTTGGATTCTTCTAATTTTCTTCTTAATTCTTTGCATTCATTTACAGCTAAATAAATATCTTCATATTTATCATAATATTTTTTTAATGTGTCTCCTTTTATTCCTTCTCTTTGAGCAATAGCATTAATTGTCAGCATTTCTCCATTATATTCATATTTATTAACTTTACATCTTTTTATTGCTTTATAAATATCTCCTGTTTGTTCATAATATTTTTTTAATGTTTTAGCATCTTTTATTCTCTCTTTTTTCGCTATTGTTTGTATTGCTAATAATTCTCCATTATATTCAATTAAACTTTCATTTTTCTCTTCTATTATTTTTCTACAAATTTTTTCTGCTTCATAAATATCTTGAAATTTATCAAAATGCTTTTGTAGAGTATCTCTACTGACACCTATTTTTAATGCAATAGCTCTCATAGATAGCATTTCACCATAGAATTCAATTTTATCATTTAACATATTGAACCCTCCTTAAATTTAAACTATTCCATTATAATTATATCATAATTAGACACTTTTTTCAAATAGCTCCTTTTTTTGTCACAAAAAAAGTACCTCACCTCCCGTAAGATACTTTTTATTAACTAACTGCAAATTATTGCAGTTTACAATTAGACAAGAATTCATTGAAAAAAGCCTCCTCTCCATTAATTCCAAAAACATCATAATGTGAAATCTCATGTCGAATTGCATTTTCTACAAATTCGTCATATGGAATACACATATGTTTGTCAACAGTTCCTGCTTTTATATCCATAACTGGATCAGCAATAACTTTATCTCCTTTCTCATCAAAGTAAAGTACACTACAATGATTTCCACCATCTTCTTCAGGTGTTATTGTAAAATAGCATTCAATTCCTGCTTCGTGTAATAAAGAAACAAGATACATACTATAATGCAAACAACATCCAACATGATTGGCTTCAACATACATTCTCTCAGTTTCTGGCATTTTGTTTGCCTTGATACCTGAGTATATGATGCTCATTGTATGTTCTCCTGCCTTGGATAAATCATATCTGTTACCAACTACTACCTTTTCATACTGCTTTCTAATATCTCTCATAAGATATATCCTCCCTTTGTTAATTTATAGTTGATGTTTTGTTGTTACTGCTAACTGAATAAAGCTTTCTTCTCCTTTCTAATTGTTAGCACTTATTTGCCCAATAATAATTGGATTTTGTTTTTTGAAAGAAAAGCCATCAAGACTTTCTTGTGTAATTTTGTAGCCTTCTTCTTCAAAGTATTCTACTGCATCAGCAGTTACAATGTAAAAAGTTTTATAATTCTTAATTACAGACCCTTCTGCTTTGAAAAAATAATCTTTATCCATTGTAAATACACTTTGCTCTTTGAAGTTTTTCAGTTTTTTGGTCTGCGTACATAGTTTTTCCAAACGTTTTCCTCCTTTACTTGCATAAACCATGTCGCTACCAGTATTGATCCAAAAAGCTTTTTTCTTTTCAGGAAAATTGCATATCGCAGTAATTGACATACAAGCCTTTTGAGTATCAATCAATTTAGATTTTTCTGCCTCCCAAGCCTTTGATAATGGTCTTTTTAAAGATTCATATCTAAATTCTGAATCCTGAGTAATCCAGTTTATACGATTGTATCTTCGAGTCCATACATCATATAAGCTTGAAAGCATCTCATTTGCAATTTTCTCCATTTCTGGTGTCATTGAAATGTTGGATTTAACAAACCCAATGAATTGCATATATTCATTTTCCATCTTTAAACAAACTACTTTGTCATTTTCTCCTGTTGCCATAATTGTTGTATTCATCATAATGTTTTCTCCTTTAATTATATTATTTTAGTTTATTTATGGGTTACAACACTACACTTGCCTTTCTCCAAGTGCTTATTCTAAGTTTACGTTAACATTTATATTTTATCATAAAATATGGAAAAAGTCAAATTTTATGTAAACGTTAATAGTTTTACATTATCATTCAAAAGCTCAATTAACAAACTTACAATATCATTAAAATCTATGTTTTTAGCATATTTAGTTTTATTACTATAGCTATTCCAATTTTTATGTATTCTATCATTTATTAAAAGTTCATCTAATATTTTATTATAATCTTTCAAATATTCAGAAGATTCTCTTTGTATAACTGTATTCTCTAACGCTTGTCTAAAAATATCTACATCAATATCATCATTTAATTTACTTAAAAAGAAATATATATCATAATAGTCTTTCATTCTTGCATTATATTTTCCTCTTCTTAAAATTGTTTCTACCTTTTCTGCTAGAATAGTTTCTATATTATAAGAATCAATATAGATTTTTTTATCTTCAAATAAAGAATTGTATTCATAATTCAATTCTCTTGGGGTAATTTCATCACCTGTGGAAATATCAATTTCTAAAGCAACTTTTAAATTTTCAAGTTTTCCAACTAAATGATACTTATTTCCGCCATATTCATCATCATCTCTAATATCACTAATATTACCAATTTCAAATTTAACTTTATCACTAACATCTATTGCTAAAATTTCATTAAGAACCTCTAACATTTTTTCTTTAGCCACATCTATTCCTTTTATCGAAACATCCATATCTCTTGTACTTCGACTTTCAATTCCAAGCATAGCCGAAAGAAGCAACCCACCTTTTAAAATAAAATTGTTACAATATTTTGATAAAGATATTCTTTCTAATATTCTTTCAAACATAAATCTTTGGTATAATTCAAGTTGTGTTAATCCTGATTTACTTGCTATTTCTTTTGATTTTTCAAATAATTCGTTATAGTTTATCATTAAATTAAAACCTCCATTATATTTTCAAATTTTTTATGAACATTGAATATTTGGGAATATTCTTCTAATGTTGTTAAATCTTTGTTTTTTTGTTTAAAATAGTTTTTTATTATTTTATTATACAATTCTAAATCAACCGCATTTGGATTTCTTAGTAAATCACAAATACATCGTTCTGCATTATATATTTTTATAGGATTACTATACGGACTTTCTATTTCAGTAATTCCAATATTGAATTTTTCTTTTGAAACATAATAAATATTTAAGTTTTCATTAATATTATTATGATTTATTGTTGTTACATCTATTTTGTATGGTGCTCTATCACTTAAATTCATCAAATAACAAGCTGTATTATATGAAAATACAATATTAGAAAATCTTTTTTGAAGTATATAAAATTCATCTTCTATTAAATTATTATCTATATAAATACCGTAAGCTACTTTTCTCAATATTTTTTGATTTATAAGTTCCGGTATTAAAGCTTTAGAAATACCAATGCTTTCAATTTCTTTTGTAGTTATATATCCATAACTATTTTTTAAAAATTTTTTCAATTCCTTGATTTCCATATTTATGCATCTCCTTACTCTCTCTCGTATATTTTATCATTTTTACGAGTAACTGTAAATATCTTTTACAAAATTTTTTATATAATAATCAAATATAAAAAAATCTGTTAATCTTACTTTATTGTCTATAATTTATTAGTTTTCTAAGATTAACAGATTTTTTATTTATTATTTTACTTTTTCTTGTTTCTACTTTTATAGATATTTGCCTTATTTCTACATTGCTGAGTATCATATTCTGTTCTACTTGTAAACATTCGTCTTGAGTCATCATTCCATAATTACCTTCTTTATATTTGTTAGCCCCATTATTGCTGCTATTTTGACGCCTTTACATTCTATAACTTGTCCATTTATATTCTTTGCTTCCAAAGCATTTAAATCTTGTTTTAGACTTTCTAAATATTTGATATACTTATCAGTATATACTAGGCAATTATGAGTATAATGTATCGGTATAAATTCATACTTCTTATATAAAAAATCAACATTTTCATGTTATTATGCATCTTTTTTTAATTTCTCTATAATTTTATTGTTTTCTTCAATAACCCCATCATAATATTCTTTAAGTTTTCTTAATCTATCAATAGAAAGCATTTTTAAAGCTTCGACATTCCCATCAATATATTCAAGAAATTTCTTTTTGTCTACAACTTTATCAACATTACTTGAATCAACTTTTATGTTGTTAAAGAACTCATTTTCTACTTTATTAAAATCTACTACACTTTCGTCTGAAATATTTGATTGAAATTCACTTACTTCCTGCTTTTTAGATTTTTTAAATATATTATTAAAAAATCTTTTTATTTTGAAAATGAAGCCTTCTTTATATTCTATCATATCATTATTTTTCATTTAAATTTCTCCTTTGTTCTTTTAAATCGGCAAGTTCTTTTTCCTGACTTTCTATATTATCTACTTTTATATTTTTATTCTCCATAAGTTCCTATCCCCTTTTTCTTTAAATTAGCAATTTCAGCTTTTTGTGATTTAATCTTATCTTGTTGTTCAACTAATACCCTTACTAATTCGTCACTTATTTTTTTTTCATTTTCCTCAATCTGTTCCTCTAAATCCTCTTCTTTTATAGTGATGTCAATTTCACCTTTTAAATAACCTCTTACTGTATTTCTAACAGTTTTATCACAGATTAATGAACCATTTGCTTTTAAATATTCTACACATTTATCTACATCTTCCTCTGTTGGCTTTACTTCTTGTCCATTAATAATCAATATAGTAGATTTTAAGTACTCTGTTTTTGCAAAAGGCTTTTTATATGATTTATAAGTTTTTACGTATTTATATAAACCTCTTATGACATCTGCATCCATATTTTCTTTTTTGGCAAAAATAATTAAATCATCAATTGATGTTTTTGAGCATTTTACATAGTCTTCTAATGTCATTTCGCCTTTTCCTAATTTTTCTGCCTTACCTTTAAGTCCTAAATAATTTTTTCTTTGTTGATTTTTTTTAATTTCTTTCTCTTTAGCTTCTTTTTCTTCTTGTTCTTCCCTTGTTAAGCCGTTTCTATTGGTTCCTTTGGAATTATATCCATCTCTATCATACCCTTCTCTATCAACACCAACACTCTCTTGATCAAAACACTTGCTAGCATATGTATATATACCAGCTGTGTAACCATCTTCTCCCCATAGTGTTCTCGTGTTAAAATTTATTTCTACTTTACCAACTAAATACCAATTGCTGTTTAAATATCGCATGTAGTCTTCTTTTTCTTGCCACACACTCCTTATATCACCCATATCATATCCTAATCGATTAACTCCATTAATATCATATCCATTACTGTCATATCCATTTATATCATATCCTTTAAGATCAAACTTCTTATTTGTATATGTATTGGTTCCGTCTCTTCTAAAGTGTCTTCTATCTATTCCTTGTGAATTAAAACCATTTATATCATATCCATCGTTATCATAAGGAGTTCCATTTTGATGAATACCTTTTATATTAAATCCTTTAGAATCATATTCAGATTGTGTTTCTATGTTTATTCCTTCTTGATCCCAGCCATTGATATCATATCCCTGTTCATCATATTTTGTTCGTGTAATATGATGAATTTCATCAAATCTAAAACCTCTATCATCCAAACCATTGTTTTTGTATCCTAATGCTTTTAAAATATTTCTATCCGTTTTTGATAAAGGAGATTCGTCATCGATTTCAAAATTCTTATTATAACCATATTTATCATATCCTTTTCTGTTATATCCAGTTTCTTTATTGTATCCCCAATAATCAAAGCCTTCATCGTCATATTTTGTTCCATTTCTATGTATTCCTTTTTCATTAAAACCATTTCTATTATATCCTTCTTTGTCGTAACCAAAATAGTTAAAGCCTTCTCTATTATATCCATCTTTGTCACGCCCCATATAATTAAAGCCTTCATCATCATATTCTGTTCCATTTCTGTGTATTCTGTATCTATCAAAGCCTTTTCTATTATACCCTTCTTTACCGTAGCCCCAATAATCAAAGCCATCTCTATTATAGCCATCTTTATCGTAGCCCTTCATATCAAAGCCTTCTTTATTATAGCCATCTTTATCATAGTCCCTAACATCAAAGCCATATTTATCATATATATTTTTTTCTTCCATTTTCTCCTCCTACTTTTGCAACTATAAATCACAAAAATTACAATTTTATGCAAATCACTTATTTTCTTTGTTTTCATCATATCCTTCATAAAACCAATCCATTTTTTCTTTATATTTAGTTGGATTATCAACATTTGCCAAATCATTATTAATTTTAAACAAAAGTATTAGATATGCTATTGTTAAAAATTCTCCTCCTCCATAAGCATAACCAGCTATAAAAATATCAACACCACTTGCAATACTAGTTAATAAACTAATTAAATCATATATTAATATCCATCCTATTGCTACCATAGAGCAGATAAGATATCTTTTCGCTCTTGTTTCATTATATTTTCCCATAAAGCTATTTGAAATTAATAAAAATATTAGTGAAATAATCTCAAAAACCACACCAAAATCAAATTCACCCATAAGAAGAGGTATAACATATGTTAGGATGCTTATAATTATTAATACCATTGCAATTTTACTTACATTTCTTGCTTTATCAATATTTACTTTTCTTATAAAATTTTTTTCGTCGTCATTCATTTCTTTAATCTCCTTTATCTTCATCAAAAAATATTGCATCATCTTTGCTTAATCGAACTTTTTTATTACTAATTTCAATTATTCTAAGCATTTGAAATACCAATAAAATATTAAGCAAAAGATTTAATCCTAATGTTCCATAAGTCTTTACTTTAAAAATTTTATATAGTTTCACCCATTCATCTATGTAATGTTCTTTTTCGGTTTTCACACTAAGCCCGTTCATGCCTACATTTATTTGAGACTTAGTCTCTGTATTTTCGTTAATATTTTGTTCATTATATATTTGTTCAAATTTTTCTTTCGTATAGGTCGTATCCAAACCTATTTTTATTCCGTAAAAAATCAGCATTGTCAGCATAGAAATTCCAAAAACAATCATAAGTCTTTTTATTAATGTCTCTTCACTTTTGGAATATATTTTTGCTATAACTGTTGCCCCAAATAGCAAAATTGTTATTATTAATTGTGAATTTAAAAATAGTTTTTTTACTCCTTCTATTGGATCTATAATTGTAGATTTGTATGTAGCTAAATATGCTACTGCTGCAGTTATTAACATTATAAGTGTTAATGTTACTGATATTGCTACATATGTACTATCTTCTTTAAGATATATATAGTAACGTCTACCATATAACCTTCCTAATGCAAATAGTTTTTCCTCTTCTCTTTCTTTATTATTCTAATTTGTATTATTATCATTTGAATTGTTCCCAAAATTTATTGATGGAACTTCTCCTCTTCCCATAAAAGCCATAGTTTTTCCCCTTTCACAAACTATTTCCAATCTTTAATTCGTTCTTTAAAATCTTTAAAATCAGTTAACTTCCAAGACCAGTTTTTATCACTTTCTGTTCCTGGAACATTAATTCTAGCAGTTTCATCTAGACCTAAAATATCTTGAATCATAATAATTGGCATTTTTGCCTTGCATTTTAATAAATATTGCATAATTCCAATATTCACATTAATGTCATAGCATTCATTTCTTCTTAAAAATTCCTTTAATTTCCACTTATGTTCATCATCAAGTGTTTTATACCATCCGTAAATCGTATTACAGTCATGGTTTCCTGGAAAAACTAACACGTTTTCATCTTCATTGTCTCTATCATAAAGATTGTCTAAGTCTATTGAAAATTGTAATATTTTTTGTCTTGTAAATCCATAATGTTGTCTTAATTTTATTGTTTCTTCTCTAATTTCTCCTAAATCTTCAATTATTAGATTTTCAACCTTGATATTTCTATCTTTAAATAACTCATCAAAAAATCCATAACTAACTCCGTCTGTATATGAACCTTCTTTTCCTGTTTTTCCTATTGGAATTTTAAAAAATGAATCATATCCTCTAAAGTAATCAATTCTAACTTTATCGAATAATTTTAGATGATATCTAAATCTTTTTATTAAATATTGATAATTGTCTTTTTTTAGGTTTTCTACATTATACACTGGGCTATTCCATTTTTGACCATTTTCGTTAAAGTAGTCTGGAGGTGTTCCTGATTCAAATGTAAATTTTCCATTTTCCATTTCGAAACATTCTGGATTATATTGTGTTTCTACAGATTCAAATACTGGATATACTGGCATATCACCTATTATTTCTATACCTTTTGAATTTGCATATTGCTTTAACTCCATCCATTGTTTATATGCAATATATTGTAGAAATAAATAATATTCTTTGCTGTAGTTACTTCTTTCACTTGAAAATTCAGCATATTCATTCATTTCTTTTAGTTTTATAAATTCTTCATACTCACTATCTGGTTTAAAATTTTTAAATGCTTCTTCATAATATTTTTGTTTGAAATTGTCATATACTGCTCTGTCTTTGTTCTCTCTTGTTTCAGCTTTTTGTATCAATCCTTGTTCTTTCAATTTATCTAATGAGATATAGTCCTCTTCTAATGCATAATAGCTTATTGGTGAATATGGATGTTTGTCACATTCGTTTATTGGCAACACTTCCCAGTATTTTATATTATTTTCGCTTAATATGTTTATAAATTGATATGCTTCATATCCAAAGTCTCCAATTCCATATTTGCTTGGAAGTGAAAATATTGGTAACAAAATTCCTTTTTCTTTCATATATCTTTTGTTCCTTTCTTTAATTTAGTTGCATCTTCTGTATCTTCTGCAATCTACTTTTCCTTTTAAATAACTGCTCAGTTTTTCACCATTTATTAATTTCTCTTTTTGTTGTTTTGATAATTGTTTAATTTGATATTCTAATTTACATGCTAGTGATTTTTCTTTGCTTTTCCATGCAGTTTCTAGTTTTATTGCATTATGCGACTTTGTATATTTTGCTCCATTTTTACTTTTGTTTATGTGCTCATTTATTCTTTTTTCTAAGTTATTTGTCATTCCTGTATATATTGAATTGTCTGCACATCTAACCATATATGTGTAATACATTTATTTTTTCCTCTTATATTATGTTATTATATTTGCTTTTAATTGTCAATAAAAAAATGGCTACATAGAATATCCTAATTAAAATATTCTATGTAGCCTCTTTCTAATTACGAATGATATTAAATTTAGTACAATTATTTGTAATGGCCTTTAGTTTGACATTATATTCATAGCCTACTGGTAATTTTAAGTACCGTGGATTTCTTCCCTTCACAGCTATTGAATCAATATCCTCAATTTTAAACTGTACCTCTGGGTTCAATCTTCCTAAAATGTTAATGAAATTTTCTACTTCTGCATATTTGTTCATAACGTTTTCTCCTTTTCTCTTGGTTATTTTCTATTGTTGCTTTGTATAAACAGGCACTGCCTGTAAAAAGGTTTTTCTTTTTTCCACCTCCTAAGAGCTTATTTGCTTGCTACAATTAAATTATAACATATTTATATTAATAAATAAAATTAATTATTCTTATGTTTGTTATAAGCGTTTCTTATATATCTAATAATAATAAAGACAGGTCCTACAGTTGTAGGTTTCCTGTCTTTTTTGATGATACTAAGCTTCGACTGCTTTTTTCGCTAATGCATATGCATCAGTAAATGTCTCTGCCCCACCAATAAAGCCAGCAGGATGACAAAAACTTGCAGTTCTCACTCCTGTGACGAGCTGAAGGTCTGAACCGTTAAGCCCTTTCCATTCTTCTGGTACAGGCTTTCTCTGCCCAAAGCTTCCTAATCCGTCTGGCACACACTGCCAATTGTAGCCACCTCTGTTAGATGGAAATACTACAAACTGGATTTCGTCAGCTTTAGAGTTCGTTGACGAGAAAATATACTCCTGCCAAGGAACAAACTGGTCAAGGACCAAAATATGTTCTTCTGCTTTTTCGATTGCTTCTTCTACAATCTGCTGAGCTTTCGCTTTTGAAGTTGCAGATTCCAGTGTCTTGTCAAAGACAATTTCTGCAAATGTCACTGCTTTTGCAAAAGCTTCATCAGGATTTTCATTGCTATCCCAATTAGGATTGAATCCTGATATTACAGAAGAGAGACTCATTGCCTGAGCCGGATAATCAACTTTTGGCATTGTACCATTATCTACGGAATCGATTCCCTGGATAAGGTCTCTGTCAACTAATTTCCATACCAGTTCAGGATTACGGGTGTCTGCTACAATTTTGTGGCCGAATTCTTTCCAAATTAATCCACATGCAGCGTATGGAACTCCGTTTTCACGTACTCCATTTCCACCTTTCTGGTGATGGTCAAACTTGCCATATCCGATGTCGTATACTACAACTTCATCTTTCAGATCTTCCGGAATTCTGAAAGTTCTGCAAATTGTTAAGTCTCCAAATACTTTCTCCAGAATTACAGTCGCAAAAACCTCATCAGCATGGAATGTTCCTCCATGAGTTACTGCTGTTGCTGTTTCGATGTTTTTTGTCATTTTAATCATGTTTTTTTCCTCCTGCCTTTTGGCTTTGTATTTTTCAATGTACAACGTGTTACTGAATATATTTTAACACATTTTACATAATTTTACAAGTATTGTTAGTTTTAATTTTACTTATGTTTATTATTAGTTGCGCTAATATTATAATAAGTTTTAATTTCTTTTACTAGCTCACTTGTTGCTTTATTAACCATATTCTTTTTTAATGTAGCAATTCCCTCTTGCATTGACTCAATTTGAACTTTCTCTACAATCTCAATATCATTCATAATATCTGATAAGCTATCTGTTTCTGCAAATCCTATACCTATATCATTTAATACCATTTCTTTTACAAGAGCAGAACTAGATATTTCATGTTTTGCTATTAATTCCAAATTATTTTCTTTACAATATTCTATGAATATTTTATTTCTTGCTGAAGTTGGTTTTGGTAAAATCAAATTATGTTTTGAAAGTTCTTTTATATTTTTTACAGGATGTTTTTTTATATAATTTTTACTTGCAAAAAAACTGTAGTTAGATTTCTTTAATGGTATAACTTCGATATCTGCATACTTTTTGCCTAAATATGGCAAGCTCAATACAACTAAATCTAGCTCCCCATTTACTAATTTCTGCATCAATTCAGATGTTGAACCAGTAGTTACATATATCTCTATGTCTGGATATTTTTTTATAAAATCTAATAATGGACTAACTATTAACGAAGTAATTAAAGAATTGTTTCCACCAATTCTTACTTTTCCCTTTTCTAATGTTATATATTTTGAAAATATGTTTTCAGCATTGTTCATTGTTTCTATACTATTTTTCACATATTCATAAAGATTTTTTCCTTCTTCTGTTAATTCTACTCCTGTTTTATTTCTATAAAAAACTTTTCCTCCTAATATTGTTTCAAGTTTTTGTATTGATTGAGTTACTGCTGATTGTGAAATATACATGCTCTCTGCCGCTTTTGATATGTTTTTGTATTTTACTACTTCACAAAAAACTCTATATAATTCTAAATCTACATTCATATATTTTCTCCTCCAATTTTATTATATATTAATACATATAGTACTTCAAGTCTTGTTAAGTCAAAACATGTGATTTTGTATATTTTTATTTTAAAAAAAATTGAAGTTCAAGCCACGAACTCCAATTCACAAAATAATAATATAATTAATCCACTGACTTCAATGCCTCAAGCATATCCACCACTTTCAATCTATTATTTACATAGTATTTTAAAACCAAAGTTACAAAAGCAATTACAACTGCCGGAACAATATATGAGCTAATAGTAACTTTAGGATCAAACATAACTTCTGCTGGTGGAACTGCCACCAATATATAAGTATGAAGCAATATTCCAATTATCCAACCCACAATTACACCAATTATAGATAAGAAAATTGTTTCTTTATAAATGTACATTGTAACTTCATTGTCATAAAATCCTAATACTTTTATTGTACACAATTCTCTAATTCTTTCTGCTACATTTATATTTGTAAGATTATATAAAATTACTACTGCAAGCATTGATGCAACTATAATTAATACAATCATTATTTGGTTAAGTGAATTTACTATTGTGTTTATTTGATTATATAATGTTGTGTTTTGCACAATTCCTTTAACTGCTGATAATTCCATAAATTTAGCTGCTTGACTATTAGTATTTTCTGTGCTTGAATCATTTAGCAATAATAATTTTGCATTTGATTCACAATCTTTTTGATATACCTTTTTATATTCCGTTGTATTCATAAATATAAAATGCCCTGCATACATTTCACATATTCCTGATACTTTTGCTGTTCTTTCTTTATTGCTACTATCTGTAAATGTAATTTCATCACCTTTAGAAACTTTTAGCAGTTTTGCAAGTCTTTCTGAAATTACTATTCCATCATCTTGTAACTCTATTTTCTCTTGTGATTTTCTATCTGCAAGTGAAATATATTGGTTAAAATCATCATCATTTTCTAGAATAATTAATTTTATACTTTGTGTGTCATTATTTTTTCCAGCGACTTTTGTTACTTCTTCATAATAAACTGATGAATAACTTTTTATTTCTTCCGAATTAAGTAAATTGTTGAATTCTGTTTTTGCTTCCTCATCTAGGTCATCATTTTGAGCAACTATCATATCATATTTTATTATGTTCTCAAATTGTTTTTCATTTATTTTTGAAATTGAACCTTTTACACTAAATCCTGCAAATAATATTGATGCTGCACCTGCAACTCCAAAGATTGTCATAAACATTCTGTTTTTATATCTAAATATATTTCGTACAGTTACTTTTTGTGTAAATTTCATTCTCTTCCAGATTGGTGTAATTCTTTCTAATAGTATTTTTGAACCTGCTTTTGGAGCTTTAGGTTGTAATAAGCTTGCTGTTGTTTCTTGTAAATCTCCTTTTGCTACTGCATATGCTGGTAGCACACTGCTTATAAGTGATAATATTACTGCTAAAATAGTTATTCCTATATAGAAATGTAATTCTATTGGTGGTAATATAAATCCATGTTTATATGCATTGTAAACTATATGTGGCAACAATGTGTGACCAAGTACTATTCCTAATACTGTTCCTGTCATTCCTGCAATAAATCCATACACAACAAATTTTTGGATTACGTCTTTATCTTGATATCCTAATGATTTTAATGTTCCATTATTTATTCTTTCTTCACTTACAAAACGTGTCATTGTTGTAAATGTTACTAATGCTGCTACAAAATATAAGAATACTGGAAATACTTTTGTTAGTGAATCTACTATTTCTGATACTGTTTCATATACTGAATATCCATCTCCTCCTGGTATTTCTCTTCTGTTGTCTATTGAATATGTTGGTGCATCTAATTTTTCTAGTTTTTCTTTTGCATCATTTAGTTTTTCTTCATTTTCATCTATTTCTTTTTGTGCATCTGGTTCTTTTTCATTAAATTCTTGTAATTTTTCATTATATTCATTTTCTTTTTCTGCTAATTCTGTTTTTGCATTTGCTAATGTATTCTTTCCACTATTATATTCTTTTTTAGCATTTGCTAAATTTACTTTTCCTGTTTTTAATTGCTTATTTCCACTGTCTATTTGTGCCTTTGCACTTGTTAACTGTGCTTGAGCTGAATCTAATTGTGTTTTAGCATTCGCTAATTGTTGTTCTGCTTCGCTTATTTGCGTTTGTACTGTTTGCAATTCTTGTTTTTTAGCATCTAGTTGTGCTTGTGCTGAATTTATTTGTGCCATTCCTGGATTATATGTTGTATTCATAAACACTTCATATTCTTGTTGAGTATATGGCAATCCTGCTTCATATTGTGCTTTCGCTGATTCTAACTGTTGTTTCTTATTTTCCAAATCCTGTTGGGTACTATTTATTTTGGTATTTCCTGCATTATATTCTGTTTTTTTGCTTTCTAGTTCTTTGTTTCCTTGTGTATATTCCGCTTTTTTGCTATTATATTGTTTTTGTGCTGAATTATATTCACTTTGCTTTTGTTTTAACAATTTCCCATTTGATGTAATTTCTTTTTCTGCATCACTTATTTGTTTTTGAGCATCTTGTAATTTTTGTTCATTATTTGCAATTTCCTGTTTTGCTTCTTCTATTTTTGTATTCGCATCATTTAATTCTGTTCTGGCATCTTCTAGCTCTTTTTTACCTTCATCAAGTTCTTTTTGTCCATCATCAATTTTTTCTTGATATTCTGATTTTATAGCAGAAAATCTATTGTTTTGTTGCTCATCTAATAATTTTGTTAATTCTTCTTTGTGTTCTTGAATTTTGTCATTATATTCATCTGAATATGGATCAATATTTTCTGTATCAGTAAATGTTAGTTTTGCCATCATATATACACTTGAGTCAAAGTTCTCACTATTTACAACTGCATATCCTTTTAATTCTCCTGTTCCTGCTGTGGTTTGACCCATATTTATTTCTGATATAATTTCACTTGAAGATATAAAACCTGTTATTTTATATTCATGTCTTTTTAGTGTTTGATTCCCTTCTGTATCAGCCTTTTCTGTAAATGAAATTGTATCTCCTATTTTATATTTATCTTGATATGTTCTATCAATTGCAATTTCGTCATCTTGCTCTGGCAAACTTCCTTCTTCTAATCTATATGTAGATATTTCTGATGGTTTTGATAATATTCTTACACTTGTATCTGTATCTTTTATTACAACATCTTTTAAATATAAATATTCTACTTGCCTTATTCCAGAGGCCTTTTCTATTGAATTTCTTTCGCTTTCGTCAATTCCATAATCACTTAAAATAGTTAAGTCTGCTGAATTTAATTCATTAAAATATGTTGTTCCTGTGGCTCTCATGTCTGGCCCTGTAACTGTTAGACCAACTAATGCAAATGAACCTAAGGCCATCAACAACATTATTGATATAAATCTTCCCATTGAATGTGTAATTGATTTTCTTATACTTTTCCATAATTTTCTTTTATGCATTTTCATCACCTACCATTCAATTTGCTCAACTGGCAAAGGATTAGCATTTATTTCGACACTTTCTGCTGTACCATTTTTAAAGTGAATTACTTTATCTGCCATTGGTGCTAATGCAGCATTGTGTGTTACTATTATTACTGTCATATTATTCTCTCTACAAGTATCTTGCAATAATTTTAAAATTTGCTTTCCTGTTTTATAATCTAGTGCCCCTGTTGGCTCATCACAAAGTAATATTTTAGGATTTTTAGCTACTGCTCTTGCTATTGCAACTCTTTGTTGCTCTCCACCTGATAATTGTGCAGGGAAGTTTAACATTCTTCTTTCTAACCCTACTCCTTTTAATACAGTTCTCGGATCTAATGGCTTTTTGCTAATTTCTGTTGCTAGTTCTACATTTTCTAATGCTGTTAAGTTTTGTACCAAATTATAAAATTGGAATACAAATCCTATATCATTTCTTCGATACTCTGTTAGTTGCTTTCTATTACAATTACTTATATCTTTACCATCAATTATTACTCTTCCTTTGGTTGGTGAATCCATCCCACCTAAAATGTTTAAAGTTGTTGTTTTTCCTGCTCCACTTGGTCCTACTATAATTACTAGTTCACCTTTTTCTATTTCAAAATTTGTGTTGTCAAGTGCTCTTATTGTTACATCTCCTGTTTTATATTCTCTAACTATATTTTCAAATTTAATATATGACATTTTTCTCACTCCTTTTCACATTGTTTATTTGTATACAGTGTTGACATTTGTTTTTCTTTTATATTATAATCACTTTAAATTAATTTGTGAAGAACAATTTTTGAATAAATATCTAAATATCAACACTATTTAAAAAATTGTTGATATTTGATTGGAGGTTACACATGAAAGTTAAAAATTTAAATCATTCTTCTGAAAAAACTAAAAAGCTTATACGAACTACTTTTGCTCAATTAATAAAAGAAAAAGATGGCTTAGATAATATTACTGTTAGCGAACTTGTACGAAGAGCTGATATTAATAGAGGTACTTTTTATAATCACTATGACAGTATATATGATATTGCAGAAGAATTTGAATCTGAGATTATCCAAACTCTTGTTGAAGATAATAAACCTTTAAACTCTTTAGATGATATTTTTACTTATTTTGATAAAATTATTGCTTACCTAAAGAAAAACGAAAAAACTTATCGTCTATTTTTATCTTCTGAGGCTCCTCGAACTTTTCTTGTAAAATTAAATAATCTTATATATGACAAATTATATACCTGTTTAACTTCTTTTAATACAAAATTGCCTGAAAAAGAATTAAAATTTAATGTTTCTTTTTTTACTGATGGTATTATTTATCAAGTTTTAAAATATTTTAATGGTACTGATTTATCTTTAGATGATATTTCTGATTATTCTAAATTGATGTTTAAGAATATATTTTTCAATACTAAAGGCTAGTGATATTTTCTCACTAGCCCTTAAATTATTTTACCCCTGCAGTCCACTTGCAAAAACCTATTTTATAATTTGATGTTCCATTAACTGCATATCTTACCATTGCTCTATCTTTGAAAATTCCAAAGCAGTCACATTTTTCTCGTGGATTTAAACTTCCAATTTTTTTTGTGCAATCAGTATCTGCATAAACATTTTCACTTGTACTTCCATTTTGATACGTTTTCACTGGCTCATCACTCCCACTCTTTATATTATTATCTATTGGTCTATCTACCATATAAGATTGGACTAAATTCAAGAAATTTTGCCAACCTTCACTTAGTGTTCTATGTGGGCATCCTTTTGGTGGATAAAAATCTTCATGTTTTTTTACTTTATCAATTCCCCAGTTATTTTGTTTTAATAAATACGCTGTATATTCTGCCGCAAGCTTTTGAGCTTCTTCAAATCTTTCTCCTCCTGATTTTGAATAACATATTTCAAGTGCTATTCCTTTTCGATTTCCCTTTCCATTCCCTCCATCTGTTGCATTCCAAGTGTTTCTATTAAATGGCACTCCTTGGACAATTCTACAATTATCTATTGCACAGTGAAATGATACTTTATTATTGTTCCCTATCATATAAGATATTTCTGCCATTGCTGATGCATCATTTGCTGTATTGTGAATTATTATAAACTCTGGATTCATCTGATATGGACATTTTATTGCATATTTGCTTTCTGGCAATAACATTTTAACTATTTCCATCTGCATCTTCTCCTATTCCATGTGCATCATCTTCTGCAAATTCGTTTTCTTCCATGTTTTTCTTATATAAATCTTCTGTAAATTGAACTTCTTCAATTATTATATTGTCTTCCATTTGTATCTTTCCTTCCTTTATTATTATATGCAGAGTTTTTTTATATGTTATTTTAAATTAGTATTTTATTTTTTTAGAAGTATTAATATATACTTTTTAAAAATAAGTAAAACTAATAACAAGGATTATAATTATTAATTTTACAAAATATAGAGATTATAGTATACTAAAAATATAGTAACAACTAATTTATCTTATAGCCAAGCTCAATTGCGCTAGCTAAATTACATCTTAGCTTATGCAAATATGCACGGCAGAAATGGAGGACATTATGTTATACTCTAATAAAAAAATGGAAGCAACCGAAAGAAACATGGATTTTGGAACCATCTATCAGGTGGGCATGGGTGAAGTTGGTCGTGGACGGAAATTCATGGCTTTAACCTGTCCTAAAGGAACTGTTCTTAAGGAAGGAATGAATCCCGACTTTACTATTGGCACCACCAAAAGTGGTAAGCCGCGAATCAACAAGCGAGATGATAACACCTTGTATATGATGTTATCATCAAAAGGTGGATACACCAGACGCGGCAACGGAACAATTAAAGTCCTTGCAAGCCGGAAAGAACGCTTCGAAATCATCTCCCGTGGCAACGGAGCTGATGGAGATGCTGGAAGAATTGGTTATTGGGATTGCATACTTTTAAAGGCTCCCAATACTGATGCTATTGTGCGAGTTCGCACATCAGGCTCAGGCTATGGAACGCCAAGCGACCTTTATGTAATCCATAAAGGTGAAGTGTATCATTGCTATATTTCCGAGCTTGAAGAGTGTTGTGAAGCTCTTGGTATCGAGGTGCCGTGCAAGTTGGTAAATAATTATGGTGAACTCCAGTTCGGAGACGACTGGATTACATTGTAAAATATAACCAAATAACATAGAAAGAATCTCAGCCGACTTATTTATCTGCTGAGATTCTTTCTTTATTTAAAAATTTTACTTCTACATATAATTTGTTTGCAAATGATTGTACTACATTTTTTAATAAATATTGTTCTTCTGTCATCTGGTCACATTTAGGGAATTCTTTTTTGGTAAATACATGGCGTATGGATACTTCTAAATTTGCACAAAATCTATTATACGCTTTTCCTACTTCATAGTTTTTTATTGTTAATGCAATTAATTTTTTTATATCACTTATGCTATATACTTGTTTCAATATACAAATTACTAATAAATATGCTATTTGTGCTCTGTTATATTTCTTTTTTTCTGGTGCTGGCATTACTCCTTGTTTTACATAGTTATTTATCATTGTTTTTGTTATTACTTTGTCTTCTTTGTTTATGAAATATGCTCCTAAGTATCTTTCTATATAGTTTACTACTTGATCTAAATATAAGTCTATATCTGGTAGTTCATTCCATCTTGGCATATGAAATTTTAGTATTGCTTCTATTTGTTCTTCCATTTCTACACTTCCTTTGTGTTACATTTTAACAGATTTATAGTCTTTTTTCAAGTTTTTGCATAACTTTAAACAACAAATTAAAAACAGCTATCTGTTTTAGATTAGCTGTTTGAAATATAAATTATTGATTTCTTATGATATAAAATTTGAATTAAATTTATAATAGATTATAATAATCTTGTTTTTCTTAAAATATATGTAATATATAAACTTTTTCATTTATATTATCTACTTTGTAAATTATAATAAATTTATTAACTATTAATTTTCTAATATTCTTTTTTTCATTTTTTAACTTCATATATCGTTCTGGAAAAATAGACAATGTAGATACTGTATTTCTAATGTCATAATATAATTTTTTCTTATATAAATATGAATTAGGAAAGAAATATAATATCTTTTCTAACTCTTCCAGAAACTGGTTTGTTAAATTAACATTATATTCTTTCATAACTCGTACTTTTCCTCCAATTCTTTAAATGCTTGTTTTGCAGAAACATATTTTCCTTCTTCAATTTGTTTAAGACCTGTATTTATTTTTTCATATATTTCATTCTTAAATGCTTCAAAGTCCGAATATTTCTTATTAAAAATTTCCTCAACTTTATTCGTAATTTTAATATCTTCACTTTTTTCATATGCCTCATTACTTAATATTACCAAGTCATTAGTACCGTTTTTTGTAATATACACTGGCTCTTGAGTTTCATGGCAAATCCTTGAAATTTCATTATAATTATTTCTTAACTCGGCACATGGTCTTATTATCGCCATAATCTCACCTCCTTTTTATTATATGCAAATTATATCTTTATTATGATATATTGTCAATATTTTTACTATATTTTATAATTTTTAAGAGCAGCTATTTAAGCTGCCCTCAATTATTTCAAAATTCTTAATGTATTAAATATTGTTAAAATTGTAACACCAACGTCTGCAAAAACTGCTTGCCACATACCACTAAGTCCAATTGTACTAAGTAATAAAATTAAAACTTTAACTGTAATTGCAAATACTAAGTTTTGTCTTATAATTCTACAAGTCTTTTTAGAAATTTTTATAGCATCTAAAATTTTTGAAACATTGTCTGTCATTATAACTACATCAGATGCTTCTATTGCAGATTCTGAACCAACTCCACCCATTGAAATTCCTACATCTGCTCTTGCCAAAACTGGTGAATCATTTATTCCATCTCCAACAAATGCAACTTTTGATTTTTCATCCTTTTTATTTATAATTTCTTCAAATGCATTATATTTATCTTGTGGTAACATTTCAGATTTTATATTTTGTATTCCAATTTCTTTTCCTGTTTTTTCTGCTATTTGCTTGTTATCTCCTGTAAACATATTTGTCTTAATTCCTAGTGCTTTTAGTTCTTTTATTGTTTCAACTACACCATCTTTTACTGTATCTCCTAAGTAGATTATTCCAGCTAATTTATCATTTATTTTTACATATATTTTTGTTGCTCCTTCTTCATTCGTATCATTTGCTTCAACTAAAACTGAATTTCCTACTAATACTGTCTCTCCATTATATTGATAGCTTAAGCCTTTTCCTGCAATTTCTTTAAACTCTTGAACTTCTGCTACTTCTTCTTTATTAGCTTTCATAATTGATTTTGCAATTGGATGATTTGAATATTTTTCTCCCATTGCTGCATATTTTAACACTTCTTGTTCTGTATAGTTTTCAAATGTATCTATTTTGGTTATCTCAAATTCGCCTTTTGTAAGTGTTCCTGTTTTGTCAAACACAATTTCTTTTATGTCTTTTATTGCATCTATGTAGTCACTTCCTTTAATAAGAATTCCTTCTTTTGAGGATTTTCCTATTCCTGAAAAATAGCTAAGTGGTACTGATATTGCAATTGAACATGGACATGAAATTACTAAAAATATTAATGCTCTGTAAATGCTTCCATTGTTTCCTGTGTATGGAATATCTGTAAATAGTGGTAAAAATATTGCTACAATAGCAGCTAACCCTATTACTATTGGTGTATAAATTGATGATGCTTTATTTACAAATGTTTCTATTTTTGCTTTTTTATCTGTTGCATTTTCTACTAAATCTAAAATTCTACTTACTGTAGAGTTTTTATATTCTTCTGTAACTTTTACTTCTATCATTCCATCTACTACAATACTTCCTGATAATACATTTTCACTTTCAGAGACTTGTGTTAATTTACTTTCTCCTGTTAAAGAAGCTGTATTCAAGTCTGCTGTTCCTTTTTTTACAATTCCGTCTAGTGGAACTTTCTCTCCTTCTTTTATTAAAATAGTATCACCTATTTTTACTTCTTCTGGTGAAACTTTTTTGATATCATTTTCTGTTTTTAAATTTGCATATTCTGGTTTAATATCCATCAAATCTTTAATAGATTTTCTACTTTTACTAATTGATTTTTCTTCAAGTATTTTTCCTATTTCATATAAAATAATTACCATTAATCCTTCCATATGTTCCCCAACTAAGTAAGCACCAACACATGAAACTGTGATTAAAAAGTTTTCGTTTATTTTTTTACTTGCAAATAACATTTTGAATGCATTTTTTGCAGTTCTGTATAATAAAATTGCATATCCTAAAATTATAAATATTGTACTAATTGTATCTGGTAATTTTGCATATAAACCAATTCCTGCTATTATAATTCCTATTAATAATCTTGCTATTTGAGCTCCCATTTTAGATTCTTTTTTATTTTCTATCTCTTTCATTTTTTCTGCTGAAATCATTTCAACATCTGGCTCCTGCTCTTTTACAGCTTTTCTAACTTCTTCTACACTTACTGTGTCTGTTTCATATGTTAATTTTAGTTTTGCAAAATTAACATTTACATTGTGCAATTCAGGATTTTTTGCTAATTTTTCCTGTATTTCATTTGCACATGCTGCGCAGTCTAAATCTTTTAATATAAATTCATATCTCTTCATATTTTGCCTTCCTTTCTGCACATTTCAGATCGCTTTTTTTCCGTGCAATTTTGCACATTTCAGATCGCTTTTTTTCCGTGCATTATTTTCTTTCATATTCTTCTATATGTCTCTTGGCCATTTCATACATTTCAGAAACATGCTCATCATCTAGTGAATAATATACTATTTTTCCTTCTTTTCTGAATTTTACTAATTTTGCCTGTTTTAATACTCTTAATTGATGTGATATTGCTGATTGCGTTGAATTTGTGATTTCTGCTATATCTCCTACACATAATTCCGCTTCTAATAATGCACTTATTATTTTCATTCTTGTTGTATCTCCAAATACCTTAAATACTTCTGCTATATCAAATAATAGGTCATCACTTGGCATTATCTTTTTTATTTTTTTTACTTTTTCTATATCTACTATTCCGTCTTCCATACTTCCTCCTTTTTGCTCTTTTGTTTTCATATGAATAATTGTTCATGTGTTTATATTTTCATGTTACCATTATTATATGTCTTTGTCAATAGGTATGTTAAAGTTTTTTATAACAAACAATTAACTAAATACCAACTTGCAATTTTCCATCAAAATTGTTATACTATAATAGTATATATTTTTTAAGCTTAAGGAGGAATTACTATGATACGTCTGATATGTCATCTTTTTCTTTTTGTTCTGTTTATTGGGTTGCTTCAAATTATCTTTGACCTTTGTACAGAAATGCGAGAAGATTCAAACACAATCATACGGCTTATGGGATACTTATTAGACATTGCAGTGTCTTTTTTCTTAATTTTAGTAATTTTACATTTTTTACTTTGATGTGAAATTATTGATATTTTCCTATAAGATTCCTTCAAAAAATATAGCCATTTAACAAACGTTAAGTGGCTATATTTTTAAACCTTTTATTTACTTCATTCCAATTTACAATATTCCAAAATGCATTAATATAATCTGATTTTTTAGTTTTATATTGCAAAAAATATGAATGTTCCCACATATCTAAAACTAGTAATGGTTTACATCCCCATAGAGTTAAATTCTGATGTTTTTCGCATTGTAAAATTTCTAATTTACAAAAATCAGGTACCCATACTAACAAATTCCAACCAGAAGCTTCCACAACTTTACTACTTTCTGTGAATTGTTCTTTAAATTTTTCGTAACTTCCGAAGTCTTTAATTATTTGTTCCATTAGATTATTATCTGGACTTGTTGGAACAGCTGGCCCCATGTTTTCAAAAAATAATTCATGCAAGATTACTCCTGACCCAAAAAAGCTTAAATCTTTTTCTAAACATTTTATACTTGTAAAATCATTTGTTTTTCTTGCATCTTCTAGCTTTTCTTTGGTTTTGTTTGTATTATCTACATACCCTTTATATAAAATATTATAATGTATATCTAATGTTTCTTGGTTGTAATATGGTTCTAATGCATTTAATGGATATGGTAATTCTTTCATTTTTATCATTGTGCTTCCTCCTCTCATTTATTATATTGGTATTAAAAAAATTCATACCATTTAAAGTATGAATTTTTTTAATTATAAGTCACAATATGATATAACACATTTTCCGTTTTGATTTGTTACACCAAATTCAATATCTTCTGATTCTTTAGAACCATCAAGTGCTATATTGTTTACTTTAGCAATATATTCTGCATCTGAATAATCACCTTTTATTGTAATGCTTTCTACTTCATATTCAGTTCCTGTTGATCCTCCATCAAAGTAATATACTATGCCATTAACTTCTTTTAATCCTTGTGTTCCGTTTGAATTAAACCATTCTTCTGTCATATAATTCATCATTGCACTTTTAAATGTTGACCATTTAATGTTTGTTTTTTTATAGTTGTCATTGTCTGGATTGCCATCTGGTTCTTCTTTCATTAATTTTAGTTCTTGTAACATTCCACTAGGAGAACCATCTCTTTTTCCTACTAAATTTAAATATGATTGTATTGATTTTTTTATTGTATCTTCTGAAAATTTATTTTCTTCTGTTTTTGATGTACTACCTATATTATTAGTAGTGTTTGTATTTGAATTCGTATTTGATTTTATATCTGCAGTTGTATTTGTTGTTTTATTTTCATTTTCTGTCTTGGCTGTGTCTAAACTTTCAGAATTATTTTCTACTCCATTAGAATTTGTGTTTTGTTTTTCTGTTTTTGTAATCATATAAGTTGCAGCTACTGCTATTGCAGCAACTATTACTAATAATATAATTACTGTTCCTATACTTAATTTCTTTTTTTCCATTTTTTATCTCCTTCTTTTCTCAAAGTGAGAATCCGGTTGGAAAAGAATTAAATTATTATAATTATTTTCCAACCTTTTCACACTATTTTATATCTTCTGCATTTTTATAAACTTGTCTTCCCTTGCTATAATGTAATGTTCTTACACCAGTTCCATTTGAATATAGTAATTCTTCTTCTCCATTGTTGTTTTTTAATACAATTTTATTGAACATATTGTCTTTTTGCATTGTATATCTTCCTGATTCTAAAACTCTATTATTTGTATCTACTTTTTCATATAGTCCTGTTGGTCCAAGTACAAGTTTCAATTCTTTATCTTCGTCATGGTCTACATTATAGGTTCTCCACCATTCCCCTACATATGTTGTTCTATTTGTATTTGCCTCTGCATTTTCTGGTAAGTAGCATTCGTACATCATCTGATTATTTTTTGAGATATGTGTTAATATTGTTTCTCCAAACATGTTAGTTTGATACATTGCATATACTACACAATTATCTGTATAAGTCATTTTTATCATTGAGTCACTTACTTGTTCATATTTTCCTTTTTCAGTTCCCGTATATGTTTTACCATTTTGCAATTCTTCAAATGTTCCGTCCGCATTCAAGGTTAATTGAATTTTTACATCTTCTCCATATATGTCTGATATTTTAGGTAATGCTTCATTTCCTGTCATATAAGCATAATTCCATTTTCCTACAAATTTATTTTTTATTTCTTCAAAAATATCTGAACCTGTATTTGAAGTGTTATTGTTGTTATTATTATTTTTATCTGTTGTTCCTGTCTCATTCTTCTCATCACCAGATGTTTCTGCTTTGGATATTATAACACCTGTACTTAATTTTATTTCTTTAAATTCTGTATTATCTAATTTAAATGTTATAGTACTTTGGTAAATATCAATTTTATTCATGTCTATTTTAAATGTGTCTTTTGGAAGTTTTGCATATGTAAATGTTGCTGTATATATTCCTGCACAATATTCTATATTTGAAATATCTAAGCATGTAGTTCCTGTAACTTCTCCCAAGAATTTCTTTAATTTTGTTTCAGAAATTTTTTGAAGAGCTTCTTCTGCATCTTCAACTTCAATTGTTTTATTTTCAACATCAATTCTTAAAGTTGTAATTTCATCGCCATTAGCTTTAAATATTTTTAATACTAATTTACCTTCAGATGTGTCATAATTTTTCAAATTCAATTCTTCTGTATATGTAGATTCATTGTCTCCTTTTGAGCTAAGTTGTGAACACAATATTTTGTTTTCAGAATTGTATACTTCATATTTTAAAGGAACAACTTCATCACTATTTTCTGCTTCTTTTTCTTTTATCGCTAATATTAGTTTAGCTTCTTTACCATTTATTTGTATCTTTTGAACTTGCATTACAATATTTTCTGTTAGATTGATTGTTTCATATGATATTGTTATATCTCTGTCTGATAATATATCTGATTTATCATTATGTACTGTTTCATCTTTTGTCACTAAATGTTTAATCATAAAAAATATGTTTTCATATCCTTGTGTTGTTGCATATATATTTCCACCACCAAGTACTATTACTGCACATGCAGCTGTTGCTATAGTTCTTTTTACCCAAAGTTTCTTTGGTTTTATCTTTTGAGGTTCATTTATTTCATTAATATTCATATTAATTCCCCTCTCTTTTTCTAAATTTATTGAATTATTAAATAAGTTATCAATTTTTTCTGGTATATGTCCATCTTTAATTTTTGATTTTATGTACAAATCTTTTTCTTCATCACTTTTGTCCACTTTCTTCACCTCCTTTTAATATATCATATAATTTTCCTCTTGCCCTTGCTAGTCTTGACTTTACTGTGCCTTCTGGAATGTTTAAAACTTTTGATATTTCTTTGATTGACAATTCATCATAATAATATAATGTTACTGTTAATCTTAAATCTGGTTCGATATTTTCAAGTATTTTTACAAGTTCGTCTTCACAATTATAGCTATCTTCTACTGTTTCATCATAGTTTTCTGTTAGTTTCGTTGTTATATTTACAACTTTTTTGTTTTTATTTATAAGGTCATAACAACTATTTATGATTATTCTTTTGCTCCAATATTTGAACATTTCTTTATTTTGTAATTTACTTATATTGCTGTACATTTTTATTAATGCTTCTTGTAAAGCATCATATGCATCATCTTCATTTTTCAATATTACTATTGCTGTTTTATACATAGATTCTTTGTTTTGAATTATTATTCTACTAAATGCCTCTTTGTCTCCTGCCATGGCTTTTTCTAAATCTGACATTTTCATCCTCCTATTATTAAGACTATTCTTTTTTCTTTTTGGTTCATTTTTATTTAAAAAAATAAAGCCCTTCATAAAAAAGGCTTTTCTTGTCTATATTTTTCTCTTCTGCATATTATAACAAATCTTTGCAACAAGTGCGTTTGGAGCAATTTTTGCTCCGAATTTGGCTAGTTTGATTTTCCAGCCAGGCACAATATAAAATTTTCCTTTGAATAATTTATCTGTTGTATATTTTGCTACATATTCACTACTTAAACCTTTTAGTGCAAATTGAACATCTGCTACTTTATTAAAATTTGTATCTACAGGTCCTGGGCATAAGATGCTTATTTGTACTTTTGAACTTTCTTTTTTTAATTCTTCTCTAATCGCTTCTGAAAGTCTTACTACATAAGCTTTTGTTGAATAATATGTTGCCATTAGTGGTCCTGGCATAAATCCAGCAATTGATGCTACATTTAGAATTTTTCCACTATTTTTAGCTTTCATATCTTTTAAATATAGTTTTGTTAAAACATGATATGCTACAATGTTTGTATTTATCATTTGTAGTTCTTTCTCTAAATTTGTTTTATCAAAATATCCGCAGTCTCCAAACCCTGCATTGTTTACAAGTATATCTATATCTTTATATTTTTCATAAAGTTGCTTGCAATTTTCTGGATTTGATATATCCATACTTACTGTTTCTATATTTGTTTCTAATTTTTCTTTTACTTCATTTAACTTTTCTAAATTTCTTGCAACAAGAATTAGGTCATATCCTTTTTGGCTTAATTCTTTTGCTATGTCTCTACCTATTCCCGAAGATGCCCCTGTTATTAATGCTCTCATATCTTTTCCCTTTCATTACATTATTTTGGTTGAAAATGTTTTTCTTATTACATTAACAAGTGCTTGTATTACTAAATTTTCTTCATATATACTATTAAAAAATCTCTTTATAAATGGAATTTGATAAATTAGTATGAAAAAAAGTATAACAATTGCTAAACATCCTGTAAATTTCATATAATATTTAAAATCGTGTTTTTCTCTTCTTCTATAGTTTCTATTTTCCATTTCTTGAGCATGTGCATTATATTCTCTGGCTATATTTTCATACATTATTCTTCCTATATTAGATATTGTACCTTTATCTTCTGCTTTATAATTATTTGCACTTACATTTGTTTTGACATTTGTATAGTTTTGAATTCTCATATTTTGCAATCTATTTCTTAATTCTTGATTTTCTTCTACTACTTTTATATATTCTGCTTCTGGCACCATATTTTCTTGTATTTGTTCGTCATATGTTCTTCTTTTAAACTCATCTGATAATACTGAATATGCTTCGTTTATCTCTTTCATTTTTTCTTCGTATTGACCATTATTTTCTGCCTCTTGTAAATCTGGATGATATTTTTTTACAAGTGTTTTATATGCTTTTTCTATTACTTCTGGTGATGCTTTTTTGTCTACTTCTAATATTTCATAGTAATTTTTCACATTTTTCTCCATTCTCTTTTATATTTCAGTCTCTATTATTTCACAGTTTTTTATCTCTATTTCTGATAAATTTTTGCTTTTTGGCATTCCATATAAATGTGCTTTTAATACTTTTGCAACTCCTCCGTGTGCTACAATAAGTACTGTTTTTCCTTCATATTTTTTCTTTATATCATTTAAAAAATCTAATATCCTTTTTTCAAAGTCATGCAAGTTTTCTCCTTTTGGTATTTGATAGTTTAAGTCGTAATTCCAAATTTTTTTTTCCATTTCATTTGTTATTTCATGACCTTCTAGTTCTCCTAATTTTCTTTCTCTTATTCTTTCGTCTGTTATCATTTGTACGTTTTTGTCTTTATTTATTATTTCTGCTGTTTGTATTGCTCTATGCATTGGCGAACATATTACAATATCGTATTTAGCATTTTCTAATTCTTTTTTGGTTTGTTTTGCTTGTTCTATTCCTGTTGAGTTTAGCTCTTTTTCTGTTTCTCCTCCTTGCATTTTTCTTGCTAGGTTCCAATCTGTTTGACCATGTCTTACATAATAAATTTTCATGTTCAATCACATCTCCTCTAATTTATTATCCATTTAATTATACCATTTATGCATTATTTTTCAATATTTTTATAGAAATTTTTAAAGAGGTTCTTATTTCTAAGAACCTCTTGTGAAATGAAACACTATTATTTTGTTTTTCTTATTGCAATTGCACCAAATGGACTTAATTCCTGTTTTGTACAAGATTTAAGTCTAGCAACAACTTCTCCGTCTCTATATTCTTCTGGTAAATCTACTTTAGTAATGTGGTGTGTTCTACTAACAATTACCATAATACTTTCGTTTTTATTATACCGTTCAAATACAAAGTGTTCATGGTCAATTTTTACTATTTTTTGTTCTGCTGTTCTCAAGAACTGGTTTTCTTTACGAATTTTTCCAAGTCCTCTAAAATACTTTAACAGGTCTTTATCTCTATGTCCCCATGGATATGGAGCTCTGTTTGCAAGATTGCCAACTCCCTGAACTCCTACTTCATCCCCATAGAAGATTGAAAAAATCCCCTGCAAAAATGTTAATGCAAAACAATATGATTTAAGTACCCTTTTACCACAGTGGTATTCATAAGAAGTCATTTTGTGTTGTTTAATCCATTCACAATCACCATTGCCTTTGATTAAATCCCACGCCCAAAGTGCATATTCATTGAAGATATTACATCCGAATATTTCAATAGCTCTTGAAATATCATGTGTTGATGTAAAATTCATAAGTGTTAAAATTGTTCCCTCAGGATATTCTGTACTAATAAATCTTAATGCTTCTCTTAATTTATTAACATCACAATATTTATAATATCTCATTATTGCATCTGTTAATCTATAATTCATTAACGAATGAATTCCTTTAGCATTTTTTAGAAATCCTCTATCCATTGGATTATTTTCCCACATTTCTGCCATAAGAAATGCATATGGTTTATTTCTGACTGCTGCAGTATGAGTATCTTCAACAAACTCATCAAGTAGTTCATCTGCTACATCAAGTCTAAGTCCATCAATTCCTAATGAAAAATAGAAATTAATTGCTCCTTCTTTTCCGCAAATAAAGTTTCTCCAGTGTTCAGATTTTCCATTGCATTTAGGCATATTAGGTTGATTCCACCAGAATTTAAATTCATGTTTTCCAAAATGACAATCTGTATCATAAAAGTCACTATATGGTGATACCATGCCTTTATATCGTGGATCTTTTGCAACTTGATATGCACCAATGCTATCATAATGCCCATATTCGTTGTAATAAATACTATCATTACCTGTATGATTGAATACTACATCAAGAATAACTTTAATTCCATATTTATGCGCTTTTTCACACATTTCCTTCATCATATCTGTTGTTCCTGCATATGGATCTACACTCTTGTAGTCTGCTGTATCATACCTATGATTAGATTGACTTTCAGAAATTGGACAAAGATAAATAATATCTACTCCCAATTTTTTGAGATATTTCATGGTATCTGTAATGCCTTTTACATCTCCGCAATAAAAGTCTACACACCATTTTCCATCTTTATTGGGTCCCACTACAGGTGGTTCAGTCCAATTATTATGAATGTCTCTTCCTTTCATTTTGGGCTTTTCTAATCCTCGTGTCCTTTTATATCTATCCACAAAGATTTGATACATTATAGCACCTTTGGCCCATTCAGGCACATCAAAGTTGACTGATAATTTCCAACATTCTTCATCTGTTACACTATTATCGCCACTTGTATTCTCTTTCTTGTAATATTGAAACCGACTGTTTGCTTCAAATGAAAAGTAATAATGATATACTGCATATCTTGGCAATTCAATTGTTGTTTCAAAATATGCCATATCATTTTCATTTTTCACATGTTTCATTGGATATACATTTTTCTGTTCTCTTGTTGTAATATTTAACTTTACCCGTTCAATCCAGCCAAGTTCAAATGGAATTGAAATTGAAACTTTGTATTTTCCACCATTTTCTGTTCGAGCTATTTGTGTAATTTGATGTCCCATTTCTTTTCTCCTTCCTAATTTTAGAAAAGTTAATTCAACAACTTGATACACTTATAATTTATTCTCTATATTCTATTTTGTCAAGTTTTTTATAAGATTATTTTTTTATTTTTTCTAAAGCTAATTCATAGTCTTTTTCTATAAAATCTAGTCCAGAAATAATCTCGTCATTTTCTGACATTTCTAATAATTCATTTATTGTAACCCATTTTGCTTCTGTTGCTTCTTGATCAGGAAATGTTATTTCTTCTGCTTTTACATCTGTTTTAAATAACCAAAAGTCCTTAAATGCTCCTGAATTGTTTTCTTCATTTTTTTTAGTTTCTTTCAAAAATATTGCTTCATCTTCTGAAAATTTTAGTCCAATTTCTTCTGCCAATTCTCTTAAAATTGCTTGTAAACTAGTTTCTCCTGCTCGAACTCCTCCACCTGATAATTCCCATTTTAATGGAGCTCTTTTCTTGTTTTCTGCTCTCTTTGCTAATAATATTTGCTTTTTTGGATTCATTATTACTGCAACAGTTATTAAATGAAACTCTCCTTTTTGAAATTTATAATTTTCTCTTTCTGCTAGTCTTCCTGTTTTGTTTCTGTTCGAATCATATATATCCCACATTTCTCCCATATTTGCTCACTTTCCTTTCTTATTTCTTCCTGACGATACGATTTTATATTATAATCATTCTGATTGTCAAATTTTATGCTAATTACTTTTGTATAATTGTCTTTACTTGGCTTTCCTATTTCTTCTATTTTCAAGCTCGCTTTATATTTTTTTAGTGTTTCAAATGTGTTCATAAATCCCATTCCTGTTCCACCCTCTTCTGCATGTGTTGTACTTGGTGTTTTTCCTAAGTTCTTTAATGTTTCTATTTTGAATTCTATACCAGAATCATATATGCTTAATCCATACTCTCCATCAGTTTTTCCAAGTTTTACCATAATACTTCTGTTTATATTTTCACTGTGTTCTACTGCTATTATTGCATTTCTGATATGGTCAGCAAGCAGTGTTTCTAAATCGTCTTTGTCTATTAAATTGTTTATCATGGGTTGTATTCTTCCATTTAGCTTAAGTATAAATTCTATTTTATTTTTGTTGCATTCTGATTGCATGTATCTTAACATGTCATCTATCTCTACTATTCCTGTTTTGTCTAATTCGATGCTTTCTTTTTCTTTATATATTTCTTCTTTCATTTTATCTATCTTATCTTTTATTTCTGCGGCTTCTTCTTTGCTTATTTCTGTTTTTGTTATCATTTGTTCTATTTTATATTCTAGTGATTTTTGTTTATGTATTAATGTATGACTTCTTTGGCTGAATTTCATGTTTTCTGCTTCTAATTCTTTTACTTCTTCTTTTTTCTTTTCTAATTCTTCCTTTGTTTCTTCTAGCTCTTGTACTAGTAACTTTTGCTTGTAATATAATTGTAATGATTTTTTGATTGTGATGAACATTAGGATTGCATAGATTATTATTTCTAAACTTACTAAAATATTTACTATTCTTAAGCTAGAGTTTGATATAACAATTACGGAAAACAATATTATTACACTTATATTTAATATAACTAGATCAACAAATTCATTATTGTTTGTTTTCTGTAAAAATAATATTCCGTATTTGAATTTTTTTATTTTGAAAATACTAGCTAAAAGAATCACATGTGTTATTGTCATCACTATTAGTCTAATAAAGTCATCATTCATATTAAATATTTTATTGTACCAAAATCCAAGTACAACTGCAAATAAATCAACAGCATAATTTATTCCTATTGAAATTATTGTTGTGAGCGCGCTTTTTCCTATGTTTTCTTTTAAAAAGATAATACTATTCACTATTAATAGACTTATGATTCCTGTTATATAATTTATATAACATCTTATTAATCCACATGCTATCCCTGTAATTATTATCATTAAAAAGCTATTAATATTTATTTTTTTATTAGTTATTTTAAGATTTGTATAATATACAAATATACTCATTATCAATGTTTTTGTTATAACTATACTTTTTTCTGTGTTTAACATATCTAATATCAAATCGCTCACCTACTCGTCAAAATTATACAAGAAAAGCTTAATTCATTCAATATCTAAACACAAAAAAAGAAAGAATAAAATCATTTTCATTCTTTCTTTTTTATTTTAGATTATCTTACTATGGTAACCATTTTTTTATCCAATCTGCTAATTCTTCCCACCAGCTCATATATTCCACCACCTTTTTCTCTTTTGTGTTCGTTCCACCTTGCACATTAAAAATATCATTGAAAGCCTTGATACAAGAGAATTTTGATGATAGAAATAACTGATAAAATTCGACAAATTTTAACTAAAAATCACACAAAAAAATAAGCAATATTTAATTATCATTTTTTAATATCGCTTATTAAAATCAATTTATTATTTCTATATACTTCATATCATTAACCATTTTTCACCATAAATTACTATTTTTATTTACTAACATTTTGTTCTATTTATACTATAAAATAATAATATAAACAGAAAAGGAGGAGTTTTATTATGGGGAGAAGAAGAATGAATCAAGCAATTGAAGAAGAGAAAAAAGAACAATATGAACGTGGTCAACGAATCAAAAAAATTAGAGAACAAGAATTAAAAATGAATAAAACTCAACTTGCAAATGCGATTGGTACATCTAGTCAATTTTTAGGTTTCGTTGAAGAAGGAAAAGGAAATCTTGTTTATTATAGTTTGCGAAAACTTCGCGAAGTTAGCGGTCATTCCGCAGATTACCTTTTATTTGGTCTTGATGATAGCTGTATAGACAAAACTAAAAAATTGCTTAAACAGTATAGTGAAAACGATATTATATTTGCTTTAGAGGCTCTAGAAGATTTAGCTTTAATTATAAAAAAGCGTTGATTTTTGTATTATAAATTTATATTACTGAAAATTTTAGAATAAAAAATACTTATCTTGACATTGTAAAATATGGATTGTGTAGGCAATCCATGTTTTAGTATAATTCAAAATTCAACTTTCCTCTATCCACTTGACTTAATACCTAGGATAAATAGTTTAAAAACAATTTTACAATATCCTAGTATAACTCTACAACTTCTAACCAAATAATTTTTATAAATTCATTGCTTTCTTTCAATTTATATAGTAAAATATACCTATATTAAGAAAGAGGAATAATTTATGAAATATGGTTTATCCGAAGAAACATATGATAAAATAAAAAAAGTAATTAGTAATAATACTAAATACCATTTTTTATTATTTGGTTCTAGAGCAAGAGGCAATTACAAAAAGACATCTGATATTGATATTGCAATTGTTGGAAATCTTACAAGTGCAGAAAAATATAAAATAATGAATGAAATGGATTTATTAGATATAATTTATAAAATAGATTTAGTATTTATAGACGAGATTACTAACTCAAAACTACTAGAATCAATAAATAGAGATGGAGTTGAATTTTAATGAAAAGATTTGAAGAAAGAAAACAAGATTTAGCAAAAGCAACTGAGCGATTAAAAGAAGCTTTATGCGAAAAAGAAACAGAACTAGCAATAGATGGAACTTTACATAGGTTCGAATTTACATTCGAGCTAGCATGGAAAACCATGAAGGATTTTATGGAATACAATGGGATTATAGATTCAACAGGTAGTCCAAGAGAAGTTTTAAAAATGGCTTTTCAAAGCGGAATTATTGAAGATGGAGATACTTGGATAAATATGATGCTTTCTAGAAATAGCTTATCTCATTTATATGATGAAGGAACATCCAGAAAAATATATAAAGACATTAAAGAAAAATATATTGTTCTTTTTGAAAAATTAAATACAGAATTAGAAAAGAAAATTTAAAAATACTGCTCAGTTTACATTATAATTTGTCGAAAATATATGATAAATTTTTTCAAAAATCTATTGACATTCATACCAAAACTGGATATAATATATAAGTACTGACACATCGCGGGGTGGAGCAGTTGGCAGCTCGTTGGGCTCATAACCCAAAGGTCGGAGGTTCGAGTCCTCCCCCCGCAACCAAATATTTAAAAGAACTTGTAATATTTACAAGTTCTTTATTTTTAGATTCAGACAACTTTTGGCACATTTTATTTTACTTCTTTTCCATTCTTGTCAACAAATATTTTATGTACTGGAAAAGTCTTTTCACTAAGCACATCTTTCATGCATTCTGGTAATAGCCTATAATTTTCAAGTTTATTTAGCTCAATCCATTCATATCTTAGGTATTCTTTTCCTTCAAGATTTTTTAATGTATATTCTATTTTTTTATCTTCATCATCTTTAAATTCGCCCTTATGTATAAATAAAATTTCATGATATTTTGAATCTTTCATTTCGAAAAAATTCTCTACTGTTGCAATATATCCTGTAACTTCTATTTCTTTACCTATCTCTTCTAGTAGTTCTCTTTTTACTGTTGTTTCTGAATCCTCACCAATTTCAACTCTTCCTCCGATTAACGCATAGTGGTCAGAATTCAAATTCTTGTGTACTAAAATTTTTCCTTTGTGTGTTATAACAACTGCTGCCCTAACATTTAACTTGTAGTCCTCTACATCAATTGTTAAATCCATCTTTTTTCTCCTTTCAATTTTGAAAATTTATTTGTTCATTTTTTATTAATGAATAACGAATTAATTCTTTTCCATCCAAATTTTCTTTATGCATGTCTACTGCGCTAATTTGATGGTTATCATATGTGGTATAATAATATATTCCTTTTGTTGCATTGCAACATGAAGTATAAATTGTTATTTCGTATTTTCCGTCATCCAATTCGCAACATCCTCTTTGTTGGTCAACGGAATTCATTATATGGAAAAATTGACTAACACTTTTGTTTTCAATCTCTTCTGAAATTGAATTCATTTTTACAAATGATACTCGTACAAATCTAGATTGTGATGACAAGTCCCCTGGAAGTCCAATAGCCCCCATTCCTCTACTATATTGATTTAAGTTTAATTTTGAGGCAAAATTATTGGTTGGTGATTTTACGGACAAACTCATATAATTATTTAGTGCAAACATTTGCTTATCAAATGTTGGATTGTTTGTTAAAACTCCTACTGGATTATCATAAATTTTAATTCCGTCTTGCACTGCTTCTACAGTTATAGCCTCTTCCTTATCTGCTATAATCCAATGCAATTGTGCTAATGGCAACTGAGCACTAAATGGTTTATTTGTCAAATTTATTTTTTGAATTAATTCTTTTGCTTGCTGTGTTGTTTCACATTGGCTCAAAATCCATGGAATAAATTCATATTGTGCTATATTGTTCTTGCCATCCACACTATCACTGTAATGTGCATTTCCTACAAAGTTTAGTCCAGCCATCCCTAGCCCTTTTTCATTTATAGCGTCATAATATAATGGGTAATTTTCTGAAATATATGCCATTCCAATTATGGCATAATGTTCTGCTATTTCTTCTTTTTCTTTAAAATAAAATGGATAATTTCTTGGTGTTATTGTTACTTCTTCCTTATATGAAAATTCATAGTCTAGTGTTCTACCAAAGTAGAAGTCCTTTGTTTTATATGTTACCGCTGTACACATTTTTTATATCATTCCTCTCTTTTATCTTTTGGTTATTTTTACTCCCAGCAATCCTATTAAATCTATTGCCTGGAATTCGTTTATAATAGCTCCTTTTATATCTTCAGTTGATATTGCTATTCCATCAATTATGCTTTCTGATAAGTCTATATTGCTTAATTTGGTTTTAAAGAATTGTGTTTGCGTTAAATCTGCTTCTTTAAACACAAGATTTTTTATCGCGTTTTCTTGAAAGTTGCTATTCCTTAAAATAGTATCTTTGAATAATACATTTTTTATACTAGCCATTGCAAAATTGACGTAAACCATATTGCAAGTCAAAAAACTTACATCACTTAGTCCATTTTCTATAAAATTGCATCCTGTTAATTTACAATTGTTAAATTCACATCTTATAAAACTGCAGTTATTAAAAGCTGTATTTGAAAAATTGCAATTATTAAATTCTACATCTATAAAAGTATTTTTATCAAAATTGCTATCCGTAATTTCTGCATTATTTATTATTGCCTTTCGAATTGTTATATTTATTAATTCTACAGTATTGTTTCTATAATTTTCAATAGTTATATTTTCTATTTCATCAGTCTCTTTAAATTCTTCTACCAAATTGTTTATTTTTCTTAATTCTTTAAATAATATTTTTTGTGGTTTTACTATGCTCATCCTCTGCTCCTAATTCTTTTTTTCTGAATTTTTCTTTACTGTTTTCCACAATTATACCACTCTATGTGAATAATTCCAACCTGTTTTGAGTTATTTTTTTATTCTTGCAATAACATTAAAAATATGCCAATGTTTCATCTTTCCAAGCCCTGTTATTCCATCTTTTTCTACTTCATTAAATTTTATAATATTAAATTTTTCAAATAAATTTTCAACTTGGATTTTTGTAAGAAATGTAATTTGGGATTTTTCTTTATTCCAAGAATCATTTATTCCAAAAAAGTTTCCTACAAAATATCCATTTGGCCTGATACTATCTATAATTTTTTTCCATACTTTTTCTATTTGTTGACTATCACAGAATGGCAAGCTATAATTTGCTACAATTAAGTCTGATTTTTCTAACATCATGTCTTCAAAATTTTGTTTTTGAAATTTAAATCTCTTTAATTCTTCTGTACTTAACCTTTTTGAAATTCTTTCTTCCACGTTTTCTTTATCAATTGAAATAACATTCCAGCCTTTTTTTATTAAATAAACAGTTTCATTCCCCGCTCCACATCCTATATCAATTGCTTTTCCTGGGTATGTTTTTATATTTTCTATAAAGTATTTTACATTCTTTTTGGGAATATCTAATTCTGTATTGCTATAATATTTTTCAATTTTTTTCTTTTTCAGGATTTCAACTGCCATTTTATACTCTTCTTCTCCAAAGTCTATTGTTGGAACAATTTCATTATTATCATACATGTTCATAAATTGCTCAATCGTGACCCATTTGGCTTCTGTTGCTTCTCCATCTGGAAATGTTATTTTTTCTATTGGTATGTTTCTTTCGAATATCCATAAGTCCTTAAAATCCGGTACTTTTTTATCTCTTTTTGCTTCTTTTAAATAAATTGCTTCTTTTTCCGAAAATTCTATACCAAGTTCTTCTTTTAATTCTCTTATAATTCCTTCCAGACTTGTCTCTCCTGCTAATATTGAACCACTATTGCATTCCCACAAGCCTCCATACTTTTTCCACCTTGCTCTTTTACTTATTAGTATTTCGCGCTTTGTGTTGAAAATTATTCCTGTTACAACTATATGATATTCTCCTTTTTTGAATTTATATACGTCCCTTTCTGCTATTTCCCCAGTTTTTCTTCGATTTTCATCATATATATCCCAAAGTTCAGCCATAGTTTCCTCCATTTTATTTGATTTTATATAATTTTTTGGCATTCACCTCTCATTTTACATCCATTACAGTTAGGTTCTCTACTCTTGCAAAACTTCTTTCCAATCTCCCAACATGCAAAATCTAATATTCCGGGAAATTCCGGATTTAATTCTCTAGCTTTATATACTATAACTAAATTATTCGCATCTTTTGAAACATACCCCATTCTTTTCATTACTCTATTTATATGTACATCTGTTGAAATTTCTATACTAGAATAATCTGAAAATTCTATTTTGAATTCTCTTACTAATATGTTTGCTGTCATTGTTGCAATTTTTAGCCCACATCCATAAAATTGTAATAACTCGCTTATTACCTTTGCACTACTTGGTTTATTTTTCCAAATACACGAAGCATCACCATTAAAACGCTTTATAATTCTTTGTACTGCTTCATAAAATACTTTAGCCATTTCTTTGTTGAATCTATGTAATTTATTTTTTTCAAATATTTCTGTATAATCTTCCAATGATTTTTTCCCTAGTTCATGAATATCAACTGTTCCTAATATTTTATAAATCTCATATGGTATTTTCCATGCACTTTCAGCCGCTATTCTTCTACTCATTAAACATGCTAAAAGAAATGCATGAGGGTGTTTTTCCAAATCGTTTATAAATGTATCTACTTCTGCATCTTTTGAATGCATAATTCTATTATTTTCTTCGTTATAAAATTCTTCTTCTGCAATTTCTATAATTGACGGTTTCATTTTTCCTTCTATTCTCCTATTCTATTTTTTCTTAATATCAATTACAAGCTAATTTATTTTGTATTCAATTATTTTTTATTTTTTCTGTTTATTCTGTTTTTTGATTATTTGTAATCTATTTTAACTTTTTCATCGCTTATAATGTTGCATTCTAATATACTTAAATTAATATTCACAATAATTTTAACTCTTTTTATTTCTTTTCCTTTTATATCTAATATTTAAGTTAATACCTATAGATAAAACAGGAACTACTGAAATAAAACCTTTTACATTCTAATATATTTAAATTAATACTTAGCTTACTCTTCATTTTTTCTTGTATGATATATTTAATAACTTAAATA
>ULMV01033622.1_pt1 | contig 48775 bp, 34 predicted proteins | sample 1951751 | NCBI WGS metagenome assembly ULMV01 (sample SAMEA4835560, study PRJEB28245) | human gut metagenome | biome: gut microbiome; material: fecal sample | place: Denmark | collected 2008 | reverse complement strand
TACTACTTGAATCACTTTTTTTCTATATTTTTTTGTTTCACATCAATTGTAACACTACAAAATTTTTTTGTTAATATTTAAAAATCTATTGACAAATAATTTTTTTAATGGTAATATAAATACTGTCTTTAGGCGATTTTAAAATATTTGTCTAAAATATGGAGAGGTGGTCGAGTTGGTTTATGGCACCAGTCTTGAAAATTGGCGTGCGTTTATAGCGTACCGTGGGTTCGAATCCCACCCTCTCCGCCAAATAAATTAAAGGTATAAGACCATAAATTTATAATTATATAGATTTAAGATTTTATATCTTTATTTTTATATGGAGATGTACCCAAGTGGTGAAGGGGACTGTTTGCTAAACAGTTAGGTCGGTAACACGGCGCGGAGGTTCGAACCCTCTCATCTCCGCCAATAGGCTTAAAGTACTGGTATTGATAAAATATTGGTATTTTTTTGTATTCTAGGAAAGTTATCATAGTATGATAACTTTCTGTAGAAGATGATTATGGCAGAAATTAGATTTTGTAGCAGTTTGTACTGCGTACAAAATCTTAATTCTGGTTTTTTTATACAATTTTGACAAAAAGCATTGACGAAAATAAAAAAAATGTAGTAAAATTAACAAAATAGTGAAAAAAAGTTGAAAAATAAAAAAAAATACGATATAATTATTTATAGACGGGAAAGATGGTGATATAGTGCATAAAATAAAAAAAATATTATTTACTTTGATTATAAATATATTTATAATATCAAATATGTTTAGTGTAGTTTTTGCAGATGTTAGTCCAAGTGATTATAAACCATCAAGTATAACAACTTCAGAGTACCAAACAGCATTTACCAAAGCAGGAGTTGTATTGGGAGCAATAAGAAATGTAAGCGCTGTTGTAGCAGTAATTGCGTTAATGATAATAGGGATTAAATATATGATAGGTAGTGTAGAAGAAAGAGCAGAATACAAAAAAACATTAATTCCATATGTTATAGGTTGTGTGCTAGTTGTTTCAATTACGACAATTGTATCATTTATATACAATGCTGTAAAAGATTAAAAGTAGGTGAATATAGTGAAAAATAAAGTATTTTTAATATTACTCCTGGTATTTGTAATATTTGCAATAGCATCAAATATAAATATAGTACAGGCAGTACAAACAAAGGGAACAACTACTAAAGAAAAGGATATGAATACATATACAAAACAGGATTATAGTTCAGATACATCATTATCAGGTGTAATTTCTGGAGGAGATTCATTTATACAAGCGGGTAAAGATGGATCAGCCAAAATAGATAAAGGTAGCCTTCAAAATGCTTCTTCAAGCATTTATAATATATTATTAATATGTGGAGTGATAATAGCAGTTTTGATAGGTTCTATTATGGGAATAAAATTTATGATAGGCTCTGTAGAAGAAAAAGCAGAAATAAAGGCGGCTTTGGTACCATTTGCCATAGGATGTATAGTGGTATTTGGAGCATTTGGAATTTGGAAAATTGTTGTAACAATAGGAAATAATTTTTAAATTTGTTATTAAAGTTTACTTAGAAAACTAGGTAATTTTATATAAAATAAAATTAAAAAGGGAGGAAATAAAAATGAAAAAAACAATGAAAATACTAACTGTATTATTATTGGCTATAGTTTTAATTACATTTGCAACTAATGTTTTTGCTGATGAATTAGATCCAGCAAAACTTGAACCATCATATGGAGATAGCACTGCTTTGAAAAATAAAGCAGGTCAAATAATGGGTATGATAAGAAATGTTGCTATAGTTGCATCAGTAATTATAATAATGGTATTAGGTGTTAAATACATGTTAGGTTCTGTAGAAGAAAAAGCAGAATACAAAAAATCTTTTATGCCATTAATAATAGGTATTATATTAGTTGTATCTGCAACAACAATTGCAGCATTCATATTCAATATGGCAAAATAATAAAAGAAAATTTTACAAAGAATAATTCTTTCGAGAGTTATTCTTTTTTTTCGGCTCAAAACGAAAAAACGTCAAAATCAAATATCCCTATGCAAAAGACGAAAAAAGCCTAAAATACGATGTTACAAAAATGTTACAAATATATTAAATTTCCACTTTTTTTGCCAAAAACTATACAATTATCCACAGGTTTATGTTATAATATATATTGTATAAATATAATAAGAAAGATACGGAGGAAAAAGAAAATGCAAACCTATGAAATTCCAAGAAATTATAAAGGAGAAGGAAGAATATTATACATATTTTCCACAAAAGGATTAATATACACATGTGTTGGAGCAGGCGTTGGGCTAATATTTTATTTTATATTAAAAATGCTTGGCTTTTCAATGATTGGACTAATAATAACACTAATATTCGCAGCAATAGGATTTGTAATAGGAACACTGAAAGTACCAGAATCATCAGCAACAGACATAACGAGAAAAACAGGAGGAGAAAATATAGATGATGTAATTGTAAGGTGGATAAAATTCAAGAAGAATGGCAACAAGATATATGTATATAAACCAGAGGAGGAAACAAAAGATGGAAAGTAATCAATTAATTAACTTATTAACAATATTGTTGGGAATAATGATAAGCGTTTTATGTATACTTTGCTTAGTATTTTTAGTATTAAAATTCAAAAGTAGAGAATACAAAGAAAAAAAAGTTGTAAAGCAACAAGAAGAAAATGCAAAATTAAAAGCAAAAACTCTAACACCACAAAATTACACAAAAGAATCAATATTTAAATTTATGGAATTTGACGGAATAGAAGACAATATGATTTTACAAAAAGGTGGAAAAAGATTTTTAATGGTTATAGAATGCCAAGGTGTCAATTATGACTTAATGTCAGGACTTGAAAAAAATAGTGTTGAACAAGGATTTTTACAATTTTTAAATACATTAAGATATCCGATTCAAATTTATGTACAAACAAGAACTGTAAACTTAGGGGCCAGCATAAATACATATAAAGAAAGAGTTGACGATATTTCTAAAAAATATGCATCAAAACAGATGGAATACAACCAAAAGGTTCGTTCTGGACAATTTACAGATGAAGAATTAAGCAAAGAAAAATATGAATTGATAAGACAAAGAAACTTGTACGAATATGGAGTTGATATAATCAACAATACAGAAAGAATGAGTTTAAATAAAAGCATATTAAGCAAACACTATTATGTAATAATTCCATACTATCCAGAAGAGGCTTCAAGTGGAGCATATCAACAAGACGAAATAACAAGTTTAGCATTTTCTGAATTATATACAAAAGCACAATCAATTATAAGTTCACTTTCGGTATGTGGAATAAATAGTAAAATATTGGATTCAACGGAACTTGCAGAATTACTATATGCTGCATATAACAGAGACGAATCAGAAACATTTAATTTAAGAAGAGCACTAAATGCAGGTTATGAAGACTTATATTCTACTGCACCAGATGTTCTAAGTAAGAGAATGAAAGAACTTGATTTAAAAATTGAACAAGATGCAATAAAGAAAGCAAATGAAACAATATATGACGTAATTGAAGAAAGTGAAAAACAAAGAAAAGTAAGACAAAAAGAAGCAGAACTTGATGCATTAATTGACCAAATGGCTAAGGCTTTAATTGAAGAAAACAAAAGATCTGTAGGAGCAGATGTTGCAGAGGCTGCTATAGAAAAAATAGACAATGATAGTAAAAAGAAGAAAACAAAGGAAAAAGAAGGAGGAGAAGAAGATGGCAAAAAAACAAAAACAACAAGAAGAAGATCTACAAGATCAATTTAGAGAATATAGAGAAGAAGATGTTTCAATATTAAAAAAGAAATCTATAAAAGAATTAATCGCACCATCAGGAATAGATGCATCAAATATAGACCATTTAGAGATAATTTCTAATACAAAAAGATTTGCTCGTAGTTTTTTTGTATCATCTCTTCCAAGAACTTGTAGATTTCCAGAATTATTTAGGGATTTATATATGTTTGGAGATACAAACACATCAATATTCATAAATCCTATAAAAGAAGATAAATCTCAAAACGATTTAAATAGAGTTATAAATGAACTAGAAACAGAAAGAATTGTGGCAGCAGATAAGGGAAATATAAATAGGGAAAGTACAATTTCACAAAAAAGATTAGAGGCAGAACAATTAAGAGATGAAATTGCGGCAGGTTTTAATAAATTATATGAGGCTTCAATAATTTCAACACTTTTTGCTTATAGTATGGAAGATTTGGATAGATATACTAAATTGTTATCTTCAGAAATGTCAAAAACAATGGTTGGAATGAAAACGGCTTGGGGAATGCAAGAAGATGCATTTAAGTCTAACTTGCCGTTTATGAATGATAAAATACATAAAACACATACATTTGATAGAAATTCTATGGGAACTGTATTTCCATTTACAACATCAGAAGTTGGACATCCTACAGGTGTTCCATTAGGATTTAACAAACAAACAGGTACACCAATATTATTTGATAATTTCCATTCATCACTTACAAACTATAATATGGTTATATTTGCTAAGTCTGGAGCAGGTAAATCTGTAACAATGAAAACATTAATTTCAAGGTCATCTGTTTTAATGGGAATAGAAAGTTTAGCACTTGATGCCGAAGGTGAATACACAATAGTGGCTGAAAGTTTGGGTGGAATTAATGTTGTAATTAGTCCAACATCTCAAACAATTATAAATTTGTTTGATGTTGAGACTGAGGTTATAAAAGATGAAATAACTGGTAAAGAAAGAGTTACTTTAAATATAGAGAATAAGGTAGAGGATGTTACTCAGGCTTTACTTACTATGGCTAGAGGTAGTACTCGTTCTGATGAGGTTAATGAGTTGACAAAGCAAATTATTGCTGAGTCTGTTGCAGAGGAATATGCGGCTTTAGGGATTAATAGTAATCCAGAAAGTTTGTATAAACAGTCTGCAGGGGTTATGAGAGGTAATATTTTCTCTAAGGAGAAAAAGGATATGCCTACAATTGGTTCGTGGTATAGAAGAATTCAAGGAAAGGCTAGGGAAAATACTAATCCAGATTATCAATATCATTACAGTTATTTATTAAAAGTTATGAAACAGTACATAAGAGAATATGATGGGCAAATGGCTTATTTTGATGGACAGTCAACTTTTGAGTTACTAGAAGGTGCCCCATTTATAAACTTGGATATTTCTCAATTGGAGGAAAGATTTGCAAGACCTCTTGCACAACAGATTTTGCTTTCTTGGATTTGGGAAAAATTCGTTAAGAAAAATAGTGAAGATAGAAAGAAGGCTACACAAAAGAGAGTTTTAGTTGATGAGGCTTGGATGTTATTGCCATATCCTGAGGCTGTTGATTTCTTGAATAAGATGGCTAGACGTGCGAGAAAGAGAAATGTTTCTTTGGCTATTGTTTCTCAAAGATTCCAAGATTTTTATGAGAAACCTGAGGCTCAGGCAGTTCTTACTTCTTCTGATACTAAACTATTTTTAGCACAAGATAAATCTGAAATACAATACTTGAAAGAGGTGTTTAAACTTTCAGAGGGTGAAGCTAACTTTTTGATTACTTGCCAAAAGGGTGAGGGTTTGCTTAAGGTTGGTGCTGATTCGGCTATTTTGAAGATTATGCCGACTAGAAAAGAGTTTGAGTTTGTTGAGACTAACTTGAACCAGATTGCGAAGAGAAATAATGCGTAAAGTATGTCAGGAGGTTTAAACTTTATGAAGATTTTTCAAAATAAAAATTTGTTTAAGAAGTTAATTATTGTGCTTTTGTTTATTACAATTTTTAGCTTTTGTATGCCTAAGGGCGTTAAGGCAATAGATGTAGGTGGATTATTGCTAGATCCTGTTATGGACTTATTTGTTGGTATTGGTGATGGTATAAATACTATACTTTCAAAATTAATTTTCCAGACGGATGGTAGTTTTATTGTTGTTGATACTGGTTCAGAAGGTGTGGGGAAAATAATAGGTGTAATTATTGCTGCAGCTGTTATTGTTGCAGGAGTGGTTTTAATTGTTAGTACAGGAGGACTTGGTGCTACAGCTATTGCTATTGCAAATTCAATTTTTACCATTATGAAAGCAGGTGTAGTTGCTGGTATTGCCACATTTGCTGTCACAACAGTTTATGGAGATGCGATTTTTGGAAGTAAGGTTGTGTTGCCAAGTATAAGATTGACACCTTATGAAATATTTTCCAACCAAATTCCATTGTTTGATGTTGACTTTTTTAGTCCAATGACTGATTTAAAAACAGATAGTTCATCTAAAGTAAGTAAAAATGCATTAAAATCTGGAATAAGTTCTGAAGACGTTGCAAAAGAATTTAAAGATTTACGGAATAGATGTTGGAGCAGGTGAAATTTGTGATAAATTAGAAAAAGAAAATAAATTTGTTCAGGAGGAAGTTACTAGTGGTAATTATAAAGCGGAATATAATTATAAAGATAAATATAATATAGTTATTCATAAAAATGCAACTAGTTTTATGCCAAGTTATACATATGATATTTATAAAATTGAAAGTTCAAACAAAACATACTATGCTTCCACTGCATATAATTTAAGGCCTATTATAGCAAATTGGTATAATATCTTAAGAGATATATCAATTGTAGGAATGTTATCAATATTAGTTTATGTAGGTATTAGAATAATAATATCAAGTACAGCAAATGATAAAGCAAAATATAAACAATTATTGGTTGATTGGATTATGGCTTTGTGCCTGTTATTTTTAATGCATTATATAATGGCTTTTTCTAATATTGTAGTTAAAAAAATATCTACTGTTCTTGAGGCAGGAATAACTACTACTACTTCAAAAGATAAATTAACGGAAAAAGAACAAAGCGGTGTTGCAAATAAAAAAATGGAAGGTGATGTAGCATTAACAAGGGGAACCCAATTATTTGAAATAGATGATAAAAAACTTGTAAATAAGGCATATAAATTGTTGGTTAATAAAGAAAATACGGATACAGAAATAGATTATTCTGGATTGTTCTCAGAGGATCAAAGTGTATTGTATTGGCCAACATATAATTTTACTGAACAAGCAAGAATGTTAGGACAATTCGAGGATGCTGATGATGATGGTACAAATTATGCTTATGCAAGTATAGGTTATGAAATAATTTACGTTGTATTGGTTATTTATACCTTAATTTTTACGTGGACATATTTAAAAAGGGTTGTATATATGGCATTTTTAACTATGATTGCACCATTGGTTGCATTAACATACCCAATTGACAAAATGAATGATTCAAAAGCACAAGCGTTTAATATGTGGTTTAAAGAGTATATATTCAATTTATTAATCCAACCATTACATTTGTTATTGTATATGGTGTTGGTTGGTTCTGCAATGGAATTTGCAAGTCAAAACTTAATATATGCAGTTGTTGCAATTGGATTTATGACACCAGCAGAAAAATTAATGCGTAAATTCTTTGGATTTGAGAAAGCAGGCACACCAGGAATGTTTGCGGGACCTGCAGGAGCAGCACTTATGATGGGAGGCATTAATAAATTGTTAAGACCACCACATCCACCAAAAGGCATTGGAGGAGGACCTTCTGGAAAAGGAGGAAATGATGATTCTGGTGAAGATGATGGAAATATTAAGATGCAAAGCGATAAAGTTGATACAGATAGTTTATTTAAAATAGGGAATGGCAGCGAAAATCCTGAAGGAGAAAATGATGATGGCACATATGGAAGTGGAAATCTAGGAGGACTATTTGGAAATGGTCGTTCTGGTGTAACAGGTTTAAATGGTGATACTGAAAGAAACAGGACAGTAGGTAATAATGGTTTAAATGGAAATGGACAAGGAGCTAATGGTACATTTGGAATAGAAAATGGACAAGGAAGCAATGGGACATTAGGAACAGGAAGAAGAACATCTACAGGTTTAAATAATGGAGATAACTCAATAAGATTAAATCCAAATTTACAAAGTTCTAATATAAATCCAAATGTAAGACAGCAACAACGTAAGAGAAAATTAAGGGCTTTGAGAAATACGAAAAATAGAGCAGTTAAAAGATTTGTCCAAAAAGCTGATGCTAAAAAGCCTATCAGAAAAGCAGTTAGTACTGTTGCAGGATTATATGGAGCAGCAGAGGCAGCGGTTGCGGCAGGAGTAATAAGTATTTCAGATCCATCAAAAATGGGACAAAATATGATGACAGCCGCAGTTGGTGGATATTCATTGGGAAAAAATATTGGAGAAGCAGGATATGATACTACTGGAAATGCTTATAGTGGTATTAAACAGGCAAGGGAAGATTACAGAGATGAAGTAGAAACTGATGAGGAAAAGAAAGCAAGATTACAAAAAGAATTGATTAAAAAGAAGAAAAATGATCTTGATTTCCAAAGAAACATAGATCATTTAGTTGAAGAAAGAAATATGAGTGGAGAAAATTTAGAGCAAAATACAGATACATGTTTAAAACATGGTCTAACTGATGAATGGCAAATTATAGCAGCACAACAGTTATATGAGGAAGGATGGGATATGGATAAGGCAATGGGATTTGTTAAAATTTCGGATGGATTCAATGTTGATACTTCTTCATCTAGTTTAGATCGTGAAACAGACGAAAAGATTAACGAACAAATAGCTCATCATGTTGAAAAAGCAAATGGATTAGAACAAAAAACATATGAACCAATTCCTGAAGATGAAAAACTTCCAGAGATTACTGAAGAAGAACTAAGAAAAATGTCTAAAGAAGAAAGAAAAGAAAGAAAAGATATTGAACAAAGAAATCATAAAAATTGGGAACAAAGAGAGAGACAAAAGAAGGAAGAATTCGATAGAAAACAGACAGTAGATATAAAAACACAAGAAATGAGAAGTCACGTAGACCACACAAGTAAAATTATTGCTGATATTAAAAAAAGTATGAAGTAAAATTTAAAAATTAGGGGAGGACTATAATTATGAATAGAATAATCAGATATTTCAATCAAAACAGAAAGAAAGTGTACATATCACTAATAATTATAGTCTTTCTTTTTGGACTATTACAACTACTAAACGTGATGGCAAAAAACAAAAAAGAGGAAGAAAAAGATACAAGCGGAATAAACGAAATAATGCAAAACAACAAAAGCATAGTATCAAACAAATCCGCTGTATCTGGAGCCTCAATATCAGAAAAAAAACTAAAAAAAGACACAGATGTAATTGACAATTTTTTCAAATATTGTAACGAAGGAAACATAGAAAATGCATACAATTTATTAACAGACGAATGCAAAGAAGAAATGTATCCAACAATTGACGAATTCAAAAGAATTTATTACAACTACTTATTTGGCGAAGGAAAAAGAACATACACAATAGAAAACTGGTTTGGAGATACATACCAAGTAAGAATGACAGGAGATATATTATCTACAGGAAAAATTGACGGAAATCAAACAAAACAAGATTATGTTACAATAGTTGAAAAAGATGGTGATTATAAAATAAACATTAACAATTATGTAGGAAGGACAAAACCACAAGACAAAACAACATCATACAAAAATGTTGATATAACAATAGATGAAATAAACACATATATGGACTATGAAACATATACAATATCTGTAAAAAATAATACAGAAAATAGTATTTTATTAGATACAGGGGAAAGCACTAAATCCGTATATTTATTGGACAAGAATAATGCAAAATCATATTTTTATAGTAATGAGATTTTAAAAAACAAGTTAATAATACAAAGTAAATATACAAATAAATTAAAAATAAAATTTGCAAGTCCATATAGTTCAACAAAATCTTTAAAAAGTATGGTATTTTCAAAATTTGTATTAAATTATGAAGAATATCAAAATACAGAAGATAAAAGTAATTATGAAGGAATTTTAAGTTTTCCTGTTAAATTATAAAATCCAAAAATTTACAAACTCAAAAGGAGGTGAAACATGGAAGATTTAGAAAAAGATATACCAAATATTAAGAAAAAAATAAAAAATGTTTTAAAGTCTGTATTTAAAGCAAAAAAACTTCTTATTGTTATTATAATTATTCTTGTACTAATTTTCATTTCTGCAATGGATTATTTTAAAGTAATTAATGATGGAGAAGAATGGCAAACTAATGATAATGACGAAAAAAGAGGCTCAACAAGATACGAAAGTAATGTTTCACCAACTGTTTATGATGATGGCAGTGGCGGAGGATTAAAGGTTGATAAAAATGCATTAATTAAAGATGCATTAATAGATAGAAAATTCTCTGAAGATAAAATTAGTGGTATGACAGACGAGGAAATTATTGATGTTTTGAAAATTAATAAAAAGTTGAAAAAGAAACCAAAAGTTACAAGTTTAAATGAATTAACTGAAGCAGAAATATTATGGTGTATGGATGATGTTTACTCTGATTATTTAAAGAAACCAGAGGAACTAGAAAAATTACTAAATGCGGAAATTATAACTCAATACCCTAAAATGGGAGACGGAGCAACTGATGCAAATGGTAAGAAAAAATTGGATGGTATAATTCAGTTCGAGAGGCACCAACAAAATGGTTCAAGTAAAATGTTGAAATTTATTAAAGCAGAAACTTTTAATAGTTATGTTAGTAATGGCGACGATAAGGCTTTAGATTATTTCACTTTAGATGAGGAACAAAATGCGGTTATTGCTTACAAGAATACAACTACAGAAACCCTTGAATCTAATGATAGTAAAATGGTTTTAAGTGATTATGCACCTGACTTAAGCGAAAGTGATAAAGGTTCAGATGGTAATTATAAAAAGACAACTGTATCTATTGGAACTGAGAAAATTAATTATAAAAATGCAACTCAAAAATATGTAATGCCTTTTAAATATTTATGGTCATTATTGGTTATTGGTAGAGACAGGGCTTTTGTTTCAGAACTTGCAGATTTGGTTGAAAATAGTAAAATCACAATATCTATTTATGATAATGTTACAACCACAACTGATACTGATGTGTTTACATATAAAAAGCAAAATAGAACTGATACATATGTTGAAGTAACGCCATCAACTACTTATGGTGTGAAAAATGTTCCAACTAAAGGGTACTGGTGGCCGGATGATAAAGCAACTTCTTCTGTTGGAATAAAGAAAGATCCGGATGTTGAGACAGAAGATACTGATTATAAAATCACACATACTGTTGTCAATAAAATTAATAGAGTAGAATTTGCGTTGACAAAGGCAGATGTGTGGATAGTTGATTATAGCCAAGAATATACATATCAAGAAGCACAGGTAACATCAAATGAATCTAATACAAAAGATATGGATCCTAAAGAAACAGAGTATGTGCTACAAGAGGAAAGTTCCGGCAATTCTAAAGATAATGCATTATTGCTAAATTGTGATCATGCTAAAGAAATGATTAAAATAACAACCGATTATATTGAGAAACATAAGCCTACTTCAAGTAGAGCACAGACTATGGGGACTGATAGTAATTCAAGGGTTCCAAGTGCTAGTGGTAATAATAAAAAACCATCTTCTGATGGTGGTTCTAAGAAACCGGTTTTTTCTGATAAGAATATAAATGATAATGTTACATTGACTCCTAATAATGGTGGATCTAGTACTTCAGGTGGTACATCTTCTACTACTGAGACAGAACAACCTCTTCAGGTTACAGCAACCTATGTTAAAGTTGATAGATATCAGCGTAAAATTGAGAGAAAAGAGTCTACTACTAATACTGTTTCCGAACAGAAATATGTTTCTAAGACTCCGGTTAGTAATCCTAAGGATGATAAAGATGCTGATAAAGATAATTTTGTTAAGATTTTAAGAAAAGGAAAACATAGAAATGCTAAGGATTATTTGACTGATGATGCTACGAGTTGGTTATGGAAGATAATGAGAGGCAATGGATTAGGTGATAATTTTATTGATTTAACTAAGTATTTGTTTTATAAAGTTACTGGAAAGAATTATGGAGTTAAGGAATATGATTTTTCCGAATTTAATCCAGGTAGTTTTTCAAATACAACTGGTGGAATATACGGAAATTCTATTCAAGAAAAAGTATGGTTCATGCTTAAAGATTTAGGGTATAGTGACATTGCAGCTGCTGGAGCAATGGGAAATATTCATTATGAATCAGGAAGTTTTGATCCAACATTAGTTGAAGGCAGCTTTAATGAAAATAATGGAGGAATTGGTATTTGTCAATGGACAAATTCCCCAAGAACTAATACAAGTGGTAGAAATACAAATCTAAAATTATATGCAGCATCTAAAGGAAAGACTTGGCAAGATGAAGATATACAAGTTGAATATTTAAGAGGCGAACTTACAAAAGGTGGAGGAGCAGATGGATATGCATCATATCAGCTTGGTGATAGAGTAAAATTTTATGGGCTTGCAGTTGCTAAAGTAAGTATTTGGGAAAATGCAACGACAATTGATGAGGCTACACAGGCATTTTGTTATACTTTTGAAAGACCTAATAAGAAGGCAGCTCATGATTCAATGTCTCAAAGAATTGCATATGCTCAACAGTATTATAATTCATATAGTGGAAAGGAGAAACCATTAGATATAACCACTAATTTAACAGGTGATAGTAAAACAAAAATGGAAGCATTATTAGCAGAAGCACAAAGAATTGCTAATGATGATAGATATACATATAGTCAGGCAAATAGATTTGGAGAACTTCAATATGATTGTTCAAGTCTTGTGTATAGATTATATTCTCAATATTTTGGTATATCAGTACCAATGAGTACTTCAGCATATGGTACTCAATATAGAGTTGGAGCAGCAACAAGCACAAGTTTACAACCAGGTGATGTATTATGGAGAAGTGGACACGTTACTATTTATATAGGAAATGGTGTTTATGTTGCAGCACATACGGATAAGGTAGCAACTGAAAAACAAATTAGCGTATATAATGATAGTCCTTCTAAATATACGTATGTTTATAGATTTATTACTAATTAAAATATAGTCTGTCTAGAATGGTGGTGAAAAAAGTGTATGGATAAATTGAAAAAAAATATTATAATATTAATAGTAAGTATGATTATTTTAATTATAATAATTATTTTAGGCATCTTATTGTTAAATAAAAAACAAGAAGAAAAAAATAATGCAGCAATTGACGTAAGTGATCCGGGTGAAGAAGTTGATTTTGAAAATTCACAACTACATGATTTAACAGATAAAAATCAATACTATACAGTAAGAAATTGCATAAATGCTTTTATTAAGTCATTGTATAATGATAATTCAATTTATTACTTGGGAGAAGAAAAAGAGGAAGAACTTCAAAAAGAATATGTTTATAATTTAATAGATTCTGAATATAGAAAAAGCAATAATATAACTGAGGAAAATGTTCTTACAAAGATAAAAACATTTGATGAAGAAAAGTTATTTGTACCAATTAAAATGAAAGTTTTGGAAAAAGAAAATGTGTATAAATATGTTGCATATGGAGTTATTACTAATTTAAGTGATTACCAAGATGCCCAAGAAATATATATTATGGTAAATTTGGATAATAATAATAATACATTTTCTATAGATCCGGTAAATAATAATTATAATAGTATTGACGAAATAAATGTTGAAAATGAAAATAGTTTAATTGAAGAAAATGATAACAATTCATATAAAGTACAAAGTGTTACAAATGAATATATTGCAAATGAATATTTTGTTTTATATAAAAGACTGGCACTTAGCGATCCTGAACTTTTGTATAATATGTTTTCTAATGAATATAAAAGTGCAAGATTTGGAAGTTTGAATGAATTTAAAAATTATATAAACAATAATAAAGAAGAAATAATGAAAATTAACATGGGACAATATCTTGTTGATGCTTATGATGAATATACAGAATTTGTTGCTAAAGACCAGTTTGGAAATTATTATGTTTTTGACGAGAATAATTCAAAAGGTGACGTTGAGATAAAGCTTGACACATATACAATTCCAACTGAAAAATTTAAAACAGAATATGACAAAGCAGAAAGTGAGAAGAAAGTCCAAATGAATATAGACAAATTCATTCAGATGGTAAACAGACATGACTACAAAACGTCATATAACTGTATAGCAGATGGTTTCAAAAATAATTATTTCGATACACAAGACAAATTTGAAAATTATATAAAAAATGCATTTTTTGAATATAATAATTTTGAATTTGAAAATATTGAACAAAAAGGAAATAATTTATATACATGTACTGTAACACTTACAGACTTGACAGGGAATAGCAAGGATACTAAAAAAATAACAATAATAATGCAATTAAATGACAATTACGATTTCAAAATGTCATTTAGTGTATAAAATAATAAAAAAGGAAATGATAATATTTTTACTATCATTTCTTTTTTTCTAATGGTAAAACTGCTAAATATACTGCTGTAAGTCCAGTTTCTAAAATTATTAAATAAGTATAAAATTTATAATATCATAATAAAAAAACATTTACAATATTTAAAAATTATAAAAACGATTGAATCTAAATTTTTATATATTACCATTGTGCAATATTGAAAATATTGTAGAATTTTTGTTATTGTTTTTTTTTCTATGCTATGTTAGAATATGGATAAGGAGTGATGCCAATGATAGAAATAAAAAACATATCAAAAGAATACAAAAAAAATAAAAAAGTAATAAACGATATCAATTTAGAAATAAAAGACGGAGAAATATTTGGATTTCTAGGACCAAATGGAGCCGGAAAAACAACTACAATAAAAATGATAACAGGAATACTAGAAATAGACAAAGGAGACATTTTGATAGACGGCAAAAGCATAAAAAAAGAACCAATAGAGGCAAAAAAACAAATAGGCCTAGTACCAGACAATCCAGATGTATTTTTAAAACTAAAAGGTATCGAATACTTAAATTTTATGGCAGACATATATGAAGTATCAACACAAGATAGGGTTAAAAGAATAAAAGAACTATCGGAAAAATTTGAAATAAATAATGTATTAAACAACAAAATAGAAAGTTATTCTCATGGAATGAGGCAAAAATTAATAATAATTGGAGTATTATTGCATAATCCTAAAAACTGGATTTTAGATGAACCAATGACTGGACTTGACCCAAAATCCTCATTTGAACTAAAAAATATGATGAGAGAACATGCAAATCAAAAGAATACAGTATTTTTCTCAACACATATTTTGGACGTAGCAGAAAGATTATGTGATAGAATAGGTATTATAGATAAAGGAAAATTATTATTTGTAGGAACATATGAAGATTTGAAAAAAGAATTAAAAGAAAATAAATCATTAGAAGAATTATTTATGGAGATTGTAGAAAATGAGTAAAATAAAAAATATATTTAATTTAACAAAAATTCTTTTTTTAAATTCTTTTCAAAATCCATATATAATCGATCCAAAAACAAATAAAATTAATAAAAAATCAATTTTTATTTGGTTTTTGGTAATTGTTATGGTAGCATTATCATATTTGAGTTATATGATAGTGGATGAATTAGTAAAAATTGGACAACCTACATTATTTTTAAACTTTTTCTTTTTAATAATAATGATAATAATGATTTTTCAAGTAATTTTGGCAAGTACAAATGTATATTTCTTTTCACGAGATTTAGAAGTTTTACTGCCTTTGCCAATAAAAACTGAAGAATTATTAATTTCAAAATTTAATACATTAGTAATTAATTTATATTTTTCGGAAATTATTTTTGCACTATTTCCATTAATTATTTATGGCATTTGTACATATGCTGGAATAATATATTATTTATATTTAATTATAATTTTATTAATTTTTCCAGTTTTGCCAGCATTATTTGTAAGTATAATAACAATGTTATTTATGAAATTATCTAAATTAATAAAAAATAAAGATATTTTTCAAATAATAATTACAATAATATTTATTACATTTGTATTTTTTGTAGAATTTAAAATTGGAAGTATTTTTATTAATAAAACACAAAAAAATGAAAATTTAAATCAGGAAGAATTAGTGCAAATATTTAGTGGATTTTATGATAAATTAAAAAATATTTATAATTATTTTTTGGAATTAAATCCAACAATTAATTTTTTAAATAATTATAATAAATTAAATTCAGTTTTTAATTTATTAAAAATTATTTTTATTGATTTTTTATTTTTTATTTTATTTATTTTTGTTGGAAAAAAATATTATTTAAAAAATATTTTAAAAAATAATAATAATTATTATTTAAATAAAAATAAAAAAAATATAATAGAAAAAAAATCAAAAAAATTAAATATTAAAAAATCATATATAAAAAAAGAATTTAAATTATTATTTAAAAATCCAATATTTTTTATGCAATGTATTTTACCAATTTTTATTTTAATAATTTCCCTTACAATTATAGTAATAACCATGTTACCGAATTTACAATTAATTTTAAATTCTAATTTAATTGGAGAAAAAATTGAATTTTCGGTTGATTTAAATGTTATTTGTATAGTAATTGCAATTATACAATTAATATTTGCAATATCAAATATTTCTATAACAGCGATTTCTAGAGAAGGAAAAAATGCAAATTATTTAAAATTTATACCGGTAGATTTGTTTAAACAATTTATTTATAAAAGTGTGCCACAAATAATTATTAATAATATTTTAATTTTATTTATTTTAATTTTAATTAAAATTATTTTACCTAAATTTGATTTAATTTATTTATTTTTAATTTTTATTATTTCTAATTTATTTAATATTATTAATAGTGAATTAATGGTTTTAGTTGATTTATGGCGTCCTAATTTAAATTGGAAGTCAGATTATGAGGCTACTAAGAGTAATAATAAAATTTTTCAATATGGTTTTAGTGTTATTAGTATTTTAATTTTGGTGTATTTTTATAAGGTATTAAAGGATATTAAATTAATTTATTCTTGTTTATTAATTATTTTAATTTTATTTGTTTTTATTTTATTATTTAATAAAATTATTAAAATTAATATTAATAAATTTTTTAATAAAATAAATAATTAATTTTTGTGATTTTTAAAAAATAAATAATATTATATATTCGAAAAAAGTAAAAATTTCCAATATATAATATTTTTTATTTTATAAAGTATTTTATGATTATTTTTTTAAATAATTATTTAATTTATTTTAATGCCCCAAAAATAAATTAATAAAAAATTGTAAAATACTATTTTCATTATATAATTTAATTAAATAATTTTTTGTAAATGGAATATGCCATAAAATAAAGAAAATAAAAATAATAATTAAAATAGTAATAAAAAAAGCAAATAAATCTTTAAGTTTGTTTTTAATATTTACAAAAAAATTAGAAAAATAATTTGTGTAATTAATATCATTATAATTAATATTATTATTTTCAGAATAATTTTTATTATTTTTAGAATTAGAATTATTAAAATTTTCTGTATAATAATTATCAGAATATTCTTGATTAATATTATTTTTTGTATAATTATTTTTATTATTTTCTAAGTTATTATAATTTAAATTATTTTTTTTATAATTATTTTGAATATTATTTAAATAATTTAATTTTTCTTTTAATATATTTAAATTATTTTTTAAATTAATATTTTCTTGATATAATGAATTATAATCATTAATTGAAATTTCCGTATTTTTTAAATTTAAATCATATTTTTTTCTTTTTTCTGGATCTGATAAAATATTATAGGCTTCATTTATTTTTTTTATTTTTTCTTCATATTTATTTTTATCTTCATCTTGTTGTAAATCTGGATGATATTTTTTAACTAATGTTTTATATGCTTTTTCAATTATTTCTGGTGAAGCATTCTTATTTACTTCCAATATTTCATAATAATTTTGTTCCAATTAAATCAATCCCTTCTTTATTAATATAACATAAAAATAAAAAAATAAAAATAATTATTGCAAATTTATTTTTATTTCATAAAATAATATAAGGTGATAATTATGAATTTAGGGTTAGCTTTATCTGGAGGTGGAGCAAAAGGTGCTGCACATATTGGAGTACTGAAAGCATTTGAAGAAGAAAAAATAGAAATAAATTATATAGGAGGAACATCGTCGGGAAGTATAGTAGCAACTTTATATGCAGGTGGATATAAAGCAGATGATATTTATTATATTTTTAAAAAATATTGCAAAAAAATAAAATATGTAGAATTAAAAAATATATTTAAATTATTTTTTGGAATTACTTTAACAGGAACGATAATAATTGATGGTTTAAATTCTGGAAAATCAATAAAAAAATTAATTAATAAAATATGTGGTGAAAAAAATATTAATAATATTTCTGATATTAAAATGCCACTTGCAATTCCAAGTGTTGATATGAATACAGGTGATGTAATTTGTTTTACATCTTCTAAAATAAGAGCTTTTTCTGATAATACAATTTTTGTAAATGATGCAAATATTGGAAATTGTGTTCAGGCTAGTTGCAGTTTTCCATCTGTTTTTTCTCCATGTAATTTTAATAATAGAAAATTAGTTGATGGTGGAATTAGGGAAAATGTGCCTTGGAGAGAACTTAGATTTTTGGGTGCTGATAAGGTTATAAGCGTTGTTTTTGAAAATGAAGTTGATGATAGTTGTTGTAAAAACTTAGTTGATGTTGCTGTTCGTTCTTTTGCATTAATGGGTAAGGAACTTTCAAAACATGAACTTAGTGGGGCGGATTATCTAATTAAAATAAAAAGTAAAAAGATTTCTCTTTTGGATATGAGTAAAATGGATTATTTTTATAAGTTGGGGTATAGTGAAGCAAAAAAATTTATTTCAAAAAATTTAAAAAAATATTGTAATAAGTAAATATTTATTATATAATTACTTTGCCTTCAAAAAGGAGGTGAAGTGAATGAAGGAACTGAAAAACATATTGAAAATCATTTTAATATTAAAACTTTTAGAGTTTTTAGAAAATGATTGAAAATTTAAAGAACAGGACTGGCATCCTGTTCTTTTTAAGTTCATGAAAGAACTGAAAAACATTTTTGTTATTTGCTTTAGCTACTTGTAGTATACTACATATTTTATTATATGTCAATATTTACGAAAAAATTCATATTAACTATAAATATATTTTATATTAGAAATTTAATTATAAAATAAAATTTAGTACAATTTTAAACTTTTTCAGTAGTTTCAATATTTTTTTCTACATCTTTATTTTCAATCTCCAAAGCCTTTTTCTCATTTTCCTGACGTTGCAAATTATCCTTAGCAACAGTCATCAATAATTTAATTCTATTCGCCTGGTTAGTCTCACTAGCACCTGGGTCATAATCAACAGGAGAAATATTAGCCTCCGGATATTTTTCCCTAATAGTCTTAATAACACCTTTACCAACAACATGGTTAGGCAAACAAGCAAAAGGCTGAACACAAATAATATTAGGAATATCATGTTCCATATATTCAATCATTTCTGCAGTTAAGAACCAACCTTCACCAGTTTGATTTCCGATAGATAAAACGTCTTTTACTTTATCTTCTAAGTGCCAAATATCACAAGGTTGTAAATAACCTTTTTTAGAGTTTGCCAATGCAATTTTTTCATCTTTTTCTAATATATCAATTAATTTAATTGCAATTTTACTTATTTTTGCAGATGTTTTATTTATATTTAATAAACTATTAAACGTAATTTTATGTGTTGCCATAAATTTAACAAATCCCATAAAGTCAGGTAAAATAACTTCTGCGCCTTCCTTTTCAAGCATTTCCGCAGCGTAGTTATTACCAAATGGATGATATTTAATTAATACCTCTCCAACAATTCCTACTTTAGGCTTTTTAACGGATGTATCTAATTCAATTTTCTCAAAATCATTTACAATATCATAAATACTTTGCTTAAATTGTTTATTTGTTGATTTTTTAACCATTTGTTTACATTTAGCCATCCACTCATCATAAAGTTTTTGAGTTTCACCTTTGTTTACTTCATATGCTCTGTTTTTTGTAAGCATTTTTTGTAATAAATCACCATAAACAACAGATTTTATTAATCCTTCAATTAATTTTGGTGTTATTTTAAATCCTGGCATTTTTTCCATACCAACAACATTGAATGATATTACTGGTACATTGCTAAATCCTGCGTCTTTAAGCGCTTTTCTAATAAAACCTATATAGTTTGTTGCCCTACATCCACCACCTGTTTGAGACATGATTAATGCAGTTTTATCTAAATCATATTTTCCAGATTCAAGAGCTTCAATCATTTGTCCTGTTACTAAAATTGAAGGATAACAAGCATCATTATTTACATATTTTAATCCTGTTTCAACTGTATGTTGAGTACATTCTCTTAGTAATACTGCATTATAACCTGCGGCTTGTACGGCAGACTCCAATAAATCAAAATGTACTGGTGCCATTTGAGGGATTAAAATTGTGTAATCTTTTTTCATTTCTTTCGTAAAGATTTTTTTCTTTAATCCGTAGTCACCATCGGCTTTTTCTTCTTGTTTTTTTGCAATACGTTTATTCATACTTGCTAGAAGTGAACGAATACGAATTCTTACTGCCCCTAGGTTATTAACTTCATCTATTTTGATTAATGTGTACATTTTATCATAACTTGACAAAATTTCTTCAACTTGGTCTGTTGTTACTGCATCAACACCACATCCAAATGAATTTAATTGTACTAATTCTAGGTTATCGTGTTTACCAACAAAGTCTGCTGCTGCGTAAAGTCTTGCGTGGAATACCCATTGGTCTACAACCCTTATTGGACGTTTTGCTTCTGTTTTATCAGACACACTGTCTTCTGTTAGAACACATAGTCCTAAAGATGTAATTAAAGTATCTATACCATGGTTTATTTCGGGGTCGATATGATAAGGTCTTCCTGCTAAAACAATTCCTCTTAGGTTGTTTTCTTCAATATATCTTACGGTTTCAGATCCTTTGTCACGTATATCCTTTTTACATTTTTGATATTCTGCTTCTGCCTTTTCTGCGGCTTCTAGTAATTCTTTTTTAGTAAAGTTATATTCTTTGAATTCATCTAATTCCATTATTTTTTTAACTAGATTTTTAGTTTCAAATGGTAAGAATGGATTCATGAATTTTATATTATGTGTTTTTAAATCTTCAACATTATTTTTTAGTACTTCTGAATATGAAATTACTATTGGACAATTGTAGTGGTTGTCTGCTTTTTCATATTCTTTTCTTGAATAAGGCATACAAGGGTAGAAAATAGTTTTTATTCCTTTTTCAATTAAATTTTCAATATGTCCATGAGAGATTTTTGCTGGATAACATACTGATTCAGAAGGCATAGATTCCATACCTTTTTCATATGTTTTTCTTGTACTTTTATCTGATATAATTACCCTAAAGCCTAGGCTTGTAAGGAATGTAAACCAGAATGGATAATCTTCATACATATTTAAAACTCTTGGAATTCCTATAGTTCCTCTAGTTGCGTATTGTTCTTCAAGTGGTTTATAATCAAATATTCTTTGATATTTGTATTGTACTAAGTTTGGTAAATTCTTTTTATTTGTTGTAATACCTGCACCTTTTTCACAACGGTTACCAGATACATGTATTGAACCATTGCTAAATTTATTTATTGTTAATTTACAATGATTTTCACAATTGTTGCATCTTGCATGAGTTACTTTAATTTCTAATTTATCTAATTCATCTGCTTTTAAAATAGTTGATGTGTATTCCATATCTAGGTTTGATTCATATTGTTCTTTAGAAAGTAAAGCCATACCATATGCACCCATTAAACCTGCAATGTCTGGTCTTACAACATCTTTTCCAACTATTTTTTCAAATGCTCTTAAAACTGCATCATTGTAGAATGTTCCACCTTGAACTACAATGTGGTCTCCCAAAGTGGCCGTATCCCTAACTTTCATAACTTTTTGAATAGCATTTTTGATAACTGAATATGAAAGTCCGCTTGAAATATCTCCTACTGTATAGCCTTCTTTTTGAGCTTGTTTTATTTTAGAGTTCATAAATACTGTACATCTTGAACCCAAATCAACAGGTCTTTTTGCTTCAATTGCCTCTTTAACAAATTGTGAAATTTCTAAGTTTAGGCTTTTTGCAAATGTTTCTATAAATGAACCACATCCAGATGAACATGCTTCATTTAGCATAATATTGTCTATTGCACCATTTTTCATTTTGATGTATTTCATATCTTGTCCACCAATATCGATTATTGCAGTTACATCAGGTTCAAATTGTTTTGCAGCAGTGTAATGTGCAATTGTTTCTATTTCATTTAAATCAACATTTAGAGCTGTTTGAATTAATTTTTCACCATATCCTGTAACGCCACTATACCTAAGGATTGCTTTCTCTGGTAGGACTTCATATAAATTTTTAAGCATATTCATAACACTTTTTAGAGGGTTACCCTCATTGCTACCATATAATGAATATAGCAAGTTTTCATCTTTATCAATTAATACCAATTTTGTAGTTGTTGAACCTGCGTCAATTCCAATGTAACAGTCGCCTTCATATGTAGAAAGTTCAGTTCTTGCAACTTTTGCTTTGTCATGTCTATCTTTGAATTTTTTGTAATCTTCTTTATTTTTGAATAAAGGTTCAATTGGATGTGTTGTATTATCTTGGGAATTTCTTAAATTTTCTATTTTTTTCTTCAATTCTTCAACAGTTATTGGTTTTGTATTTAGGGAATCAAGGGCTGCCCCTTTAGCTACTAATAAATGGGCTTCTTCAGGCACAATTACTTCTTCAGGTGTTAAATTAAGTGTTTCTATAAATCTTTTTCTTAATTCTGGTAAGTAACTTAATGGACCACCTAAAAATGCTACGTTTCCTCTAATTGGCCTTCCACAAGCAAGTCCACTAATTGTTTGATTAACAACTGCTTGGAAAATTGAAGCAGCAATATCTTCTTTTGCTGCACCTTCATTTATTAAAGGTTGTATATCTGTTTTAGCAAAAACACCGCATCTTGATGCAATTGGGTATATCGTTTTGTAATCTTTTGCCAATTCATTTAGACCTGCGGTATCTGTGTGTAAAAGTGATGCCATTTGGTCTAGGAATGCACCAGTTCCGCCGGCACAAGTTCCGTTCATTCTTTGTTCAATTGATTTTCCAAAATATATAATTTTTGCATCTTCTCCACCAAGTTCGATTACTACATCAGTTTGTGGAATATATTTTTCAACAGACCTTTTGCATGATACAACTTCTTGTATGAATTCTACACCTAAGAACTTGCTTGCAGACATTGCTCCAGAACCTGTTAGTGCTATTGTAAATGTGTTTTCTGGATACATTTTTGCTAAGTTTTCTAGTACGTTGCATACTGTGTTTTTTGTGTCTGAAAAGTGTCTTTGATAGTCTTTATATATTGTGTTTTGAATTTCATCCATTACTATTATTTTTACGGTTGTTGAGCCTACGTCTAATCCCACATGTAAAACTTTTTTCATAATTAATTTCTCCTCTCGCTCGTTTAAACATCCATGTATAAATTACTGTTTTTTTGTTAGGGCTATGAGGTTTTTTAAATAATTTATACACCCTAATTTTATACGGAAAATAGCCATTTGTCAAATGTTAAAAAATGGAAATTACTACTAAATTTTTGCATATTTTGGACAAACAAATAATACTATTGAATATAAAAATAAGTGAAATGGGGAGGAGAATATGAAAAATAAAAAAATTTTAATTTTATTTATAATTTCAGTAATTTTAATTGTAGTTATAGGATATTTTGCAATTAAATTTGTCAAACAAAAGAAGAGTAATGAAATTCAAAACGAATATGTTCCACAAGAGGAAATATCGGATGAGCAGTCAAGAGAAACAATTGTAAGTTTATATTTTGCAGATAAAGAAACAGGTCTTTTAAAGCCAGAGGCAAGACTTGTAAATGTAAAAGATTTAATAAAATCACCTTATAATACTTTGGTTGAACTTTTAATTTCTGGTCCTAAAAACGATAAATTAAAAGTTGTTATTCCTGAAAATACTAAACTTTTAAATGCTTCATTAGATAAAGAATGTTTAACTTTGGATTTTTCTTCTGAGATTTTGAATTATAATAAAGATGATAGTATGCTTAAAAATAATTTGATTTATTCAATTGTTAATACTGTTACTGAGTTAAATGAGGTTAATAAGGTCAAATTCTTGGTTAATGGTCAGGCATCAAGTGATTTTGAGGAGTTCTATGTGAGAAAATAGTTTGAAAAATTTGACATATGGTAAAGTCTGTGTTAATATATATTTAGCAATTGCAAAACAAGTTTTTCAAAAAGAAATAAACAAAAAAGGACTGGGAATGTCTCTCAAAACATTTTTCCCAGTCTTTCTTTTTGCTATTTGCTCAGATATTTTATTATGTAATAAATTAGTATAAGCTTTAGCAAATCTAACAAGTCTTTCATTTAAGAAATAAACCTCCTTCCTGCCACTAAGCAAGTCGGCGATTTAATATTAATATAAAATCTGTTTATTGTCAATAGTTAATTAATATATACTGATTTGTAAATATCTTAATGATTCTTTCTATTAAAAATATTTGAAACATTTTTATATAATTTAACATAATCCCAAAAACCTTGAAAATCATTTAAAAAATGTTCAACTTCATTTAAAGAATTAATTGTATTTTTTTTACAAGTTTTAAAATTAAGCTTTTTCTTTTTAGGAGGAGAAGGCTTTTTTGATGGTGGCTTTGGTTTTGGAAGAGGTGGTGGTGCCAAATTTTTAGGTGGTGGAGGAGGCGGAGGGGATTTGCAATTATTTTTATTTTTTTCACATCTATATAAAGTTGGCATAGAAACACTTCTTTCTTTTATTAAAATATTTATAATATATTATTAAATAAATGGAAAAATGGTGAATATGTAGTTAGATGAATAAGTTGAAAAATTTGACATATAATAATATGTATTTAGCAATTTTATGAATGGTTTCAAAAGATAACCTCCTTCCTGCCACTAAGCAAGTCGGCGATTTAATATTAATATAAAATTTAATTATTGTTAATAGTAAATAAATATATACTAATTTGTAAAAATAAAATTATAATAAATACTTGTTTTTTATCCAAAATTGTTGTAACATTTTAATATAAAATAAAAAAGAAAGAGAAAAATATGGAAATAGAATTAAAAGAAAATGAAAGAATAGACGACTTAGAATTTAAAAACCTAAAAATAATCCAAAACACAAAAGGGTTCTGTTTTGGAATTGATGCAGTATTATTATCAGACTTTGCAAAAAATATAAAGAAAAATGCAAAAGTATTAGATTTAGGAACAGGTACAGGAATAATATCAATTTTATTATGTGGAAAAACAAATTTAGAAAAAATAGTAGGTGTAGAAGTTCAAAAAGAAGTTGCAAATATGGCAAAAAGAAGTTCAGAATTAAATAATCTGGAAAATAAATTTGAAATAATAAATGAAAATATAATAAATTTGGACAATATATATGAAAGAAATTCTTTTGATGTTATAGTTACAAATCCACCATATAAAAAAGAAAATACAGGAATAGTAAACGAAGAAGAAAAAAAGTTAATTTCAAGACATGAGGTATTAGCAAAGTTAGAAGATTATATAAAAATATCTAATAAATTGTTAAAAGATAAAGGTGAATTTTATATGGTTCACAGGCCAGAAAGACTTGTTGATATCATTGCATATATGAGACAATATAAAATTGAGCCAAAAGAAATAAGATTTGTATGTTCACATGAAAAAGAGCCACCAAAATTAGTATTAATTAAAGGAGTAAAAAATGCAAAACCATTTTTGAAATTTAAAGAAGATTTGTACATATATAATGATGATGGAAGTTATACAGATGAAATTTATGAGATATATAACAAAAGAAAAAATGTTGAAAATTAATAAAATAGTGCTAAAAAAATGTAGTTATTAAAAATAAAATTTTGAATTTTTTAGCAAACTTTACATGAGGAAGGAAAGAAAAAAATAATGAAAAAAGGAACTTTATATATAGTAGCAACACCAATAGGAAATTTAGATGATATAACATTAAGAGCAATAAAAACTTTACAAGAAGCAGATTTGATAGCAGCAGAGGACACAAGACATACACTAAAATTACTAAACCATTTAGAAATATCAAAACCAATGATAAGTTACCACAGACACAACGAAGAAACAAAATCAAATGTATTAATTGAAAAATTGCAAGAAGGTCAAAACATTGCACTAGTATCAGACGCTGGAACACCAGGAATTTGTGACCCTGGAGAAGAAGTTATAAAAAAATGTATAGAATTGGGAATAAATATTGTTCCAATTCCAGGAGCATGTGCAATGATAAATTCTTTGATTTGTTCAGGAATAGACACAAAAGAATTCACATTTTTAGGATTTTTACCATTAAATAAAAAATTAAGAAAAAAGAAATTAGAAGAAATAGAAAAAGCAAATAAAACAATAATAATTTATGAAGCACCACATAAATTAGAAACAACTTTAAAAGACCTTCAAAAAGTATTGACGCAAGATAGAAAAGTCACTTTGGCTAGGGAAATAACAAAAATACATGAAGAATTTATTAGGGGAAATATAGATGAAATAATTCAAAAGGCAGAAAATTTAAAAGGTGAAATTGTGTTAATTATAGAGGGGAATAAAGAAGTTGAAGAAGAAAATTCTTTAAATAACCTTACTATAGAAGAACATTATAAATTTTATGAAGAGCAGGGATTATCAAAAAAAGATATTATAAAGAAAGTTGCAAAAGATAGAAATATGAATAAAAATGATGTATATCAACAATTTATATAAAAATAGATATATAGGGAGTCTTCCTATATATCTATTTTTTTTGTAATATATTTAATTCATCAGAGCAATTTTTGCATACAAGTTTCCCTTTGTATTCAATTAAATCCTCTGTATTTCCACAAAAAATACAATCTGGTTCATATTTTTTTAATATGATAGAAGAATCATCAACGTATATTTCAATAGGGTCTTTTTCAATTATATTAAATTGATTTCTAATTTCTATTGGTATAACTACTCTTCCAAGTTCGTCAACTCTTCTTATAATTCCTGTAGCTTTCATGTTTTTCCTCCTCAATGATACTTTTTAATAAATCCATTATTGATTTCATATTAACTATAGCACAAATATTTCGATTGGTCAATTAAAAAATGACAAAAAATGTCAAAAATGACATAAAAGTGTTACAATTCACAGTTAGTAACAATAAATGTGAAATCGAACTTCAACTAATAAGTAATAAACAGAAAAAAAACTAATAAAATTATATAGGTGATTTGAATGTTAAATATATTATGGCCATCATTTTTAATAATATCAATAATATATGCAATTTTATCAGGAAATTTAAAAAATATAAATAATTCAATATTTGAAAGTGCAAATTCAGCGGTGAATTTATGTATTACTTTACTTGGAACAATGTGTCTATGGAACGGAATAATGCAGATAGCCAGTAAAACAACAGCAATGAAAAAAATCACAAAGTTTCTAAAACCAATAATAAAAATTTTATTTCCCAAAATAGAAAAAAATACTGACACATACGAAAAAATATCTATGAATATGGTAGCAAACATATTAGGATTAGGAAATGCTGCAACACCACTAGGCATTAAGGCAATGCAAACAATGCAAGAAAAAAATAACAATAAAAAAGTATTAACAAATGATATGGCAATGTTTATTGTATTAAACACGGCTTCGATTCAACTTATACCAACCACAGTAATAGCCATACGAAACTCACTAGGGTCAAATAACCCAACAGCAATTATAGTTCCGGTGTGGATTGCAACAATATGTGCAGCAATTGCGGGAATTACTGCTACAAAAATTTTTATAAAATTAGGTAAATAAAATTTATGAGCAAAATATAAAATCAAAATTATATAATATATTTTTTGCAAAAAAGAGGTGATTTCACATTGAAATTTATAGAATATTTTTCTAATTTAGCAATGCCATTAATGATAATAATTATAATATTATATGGAATATTAGAAAGAAAAAAAGTATTTGATATTTTTTTAGAAGGAGCAAAAGATGGAATAAAAATTATTTACAACATTTTTCCCACATTAGTTGGATTATTTGTAGCAATTGGAGCAATAAGAAGTTCAGGGATAATTGATGTTGTTGTGAAATTTTTAAATCCACTTTTAAACATTGTTAATTTTCCTACAGAAATTTTGCCACTTGCATTGATAAGACCAATTTCAGGTAGTGCTTCTGTTGCTGTAGCAACTGATATAATGAAAAATTTTGGTGTTGATTCAAATATTGGATTAATCGCATCTGTAATAATGGGTTCAACAGAAACCACTGTTTATACGATTGCTGTTTATACAAGTAGTGTTGGAATAAAAAAGACGAGATTTGTTTTATGGGCTGCTTTGATAGCAGATTTTGTTGGTATTGTAACAAGTATTATTGTATGCAAAATACTATTTTAATAACAATAATTTTATGAGCCATAAGCTATAATCTTTTTTATGTCGATTTTTGTCGAAATCTTTTTGTTGACTTTTTATGAAAACTGATATATAATATGTCCATAAAAAGTTTAAAATAAAAATCTTAAAGGCTAATAAAATTTAAAGAAATAAAGAAACAAACATACAGGAGGTCTTATGATTTTTAAAATCATATTATTTATAATCAATTTTTTAATAATCAAAAAAATGATCACTAAAATACTAGCAATCATAATCTTAAAAAAAATCAATAAAAAAATTTAATAATGTTTTTAATTTTGTAGGGAAGATAGGTCTATCATAATATCCCCCAATATTTTGATATTTTATTTTTAATTATTTTTGTGTCCCACTTTTTACACAATCTATAAAAGTTATTTTCCCTACAATTATATAAATTATCTATGGTAAGTCTCACCATTAGAAATTTTAAAAGATCTGAAAATTTGCTCTAGTAAAAAAACACGAATTAATTGATGTGGAAAAGTCATTTTCGAAAAGCATATTTTTTGGTTAGATAAACCTAAAAGTTTTTCAGTTAGGCCCAAAGAACCACCAATTATAAAAGTGATTTGACTAGACTGCATAGATATATTTTCAATATTTTTAGAGAACTCTTCAGAAGAAAGTTCCTTGCCTTTTAAATCCAAACAAACAACGTAAGAATCTTTTTTTATATGATTAATGATATTATTGCATTCTTTTGTTTTAATTTCATTTTCAATATTTAAATTAGTCTTGTCTGGAATCTTTTCATCTGGAAGTTCTAAAATATTTAATTTGCAATATTTTGAAAGTCTTTTTGAATATTCATCAATTGCGTCTCTAAAAAATTTTTCTTTTACTTTTCCAATACATATTACATTTATAGTTAGCATTTTTAATCCTCAAATTAAATATTTAGGTTTTTAAATGGAATACCTATAACCAAATATCACTTTTGGAACTGATGATCACAAAAGAACATTAAAAAGAAAAACGTGTCCCAGGAACATCGCGGCTTGCAACATTTAATTTTAATGAATTTTCATTATAATTGCTATTAGAAATAATCTCATCAATAACTGTTTTATATGCCAATTCCGGAAAATTACTTTCTTTACTTAAATGTCCAAGAGTTGCTTGTTTAAGACCAGATTGTAATAAATGTGCAATTGTTTTTCCCGCTGTTTCGTTAGGTAAATGACCATTTGGACCTGCAATTCGTGATTTTAATATGTAAGGATATCTAGAAAATTTAAGTACTTCAGGATCATAATTTGATTCTAATAAAACAAAAATACTATCTTCCAAATTTTTTAAAATACCATTTGTCATATGGCCAATATCTGTCGCTATACTTATTTTTTGGTCTCCCTTAAAGATATTAAAACCGCAGGGATTTGCTGCATCATGCGGAATTGCAAAAGGCTTTATTTGTAAATCACCAATTTCGAATTTTTCTTCTATTTTAATATTATTTATATTTTCTTCTTTTATCTTATCTCTCTGTTTAGGCATTGCATCTAAAGTTTTTTGATTTACATATATAGGTAAATTAAATTTCTTCGCAAATGTTCCTAAACCTTGAACATGGTCTGAATGTTCATGTGTTACTAATATACCATTTATAGAAGCAGGGTCAACATCAAGGTTAGTTAATGCTGATTCAATCTTTTTACTACTAACTCCTGCATCTATTAATAGTCTGGTATTTTCTGTTTCAACATATAAACTGTTTCCACTGCTTCCACTATATAAACTACAAAAATTAAACATAATGTGTACTTCTTTCTATTTCTTTTGCTTTTTTTGCTACAGTTAGAAATAAAATGGACACTATAAAATTATATATCCACTTTATTTTATATTAGGAAAGTTATGCAACTTTCCTAATATAGAAAATTACATTCAAAAATTATTCATTTACTCTTTTTATATTTGCTCCAATTTTTCTGAATTTTTCTTCAATGTTTTCATAACCTCTATCTATGTGACCAAGGTTGTAAACTTCTGTTACACCATTTGCAGATACACCTGCAACAATTAAAGCAGCGCCTGCACGTAGATCTGTAGAATAAACTGGTGCTCCAAATAATTCGTCTACACCTTCAAATATGGCAGTTTTCCCTTGTGCTGTAATATTTGCACCCATCTTATTTAATTCGGCAGTATATTGGAATCTTGATTCCCAAATACTTTCGTTTATGATGCTTGTACCATTTGCAGTTGCTAAAACAACACCCATTTGAGGTTGCAAATCTGTTGGAAAACCTGGATAAGGTAATGTTTTAATATTTGCTTTATTAGGACGTTTGCTATACCAAACTCTAATACTATCACCATTATCTTCAACATTTCCACCAATTTCTACAATTTTTGCAGTTAAAGGTTCCAAATGTTTTGTTATACAATTTTTTATAAGTAAATCACCTTTAGATGCAATGGCAGCAAGCATAAATGTACCTGCTTCTATTTGATCTGGAACAACAGAATATGTAGCATTTCCATGTAATTTTTCAACACCATTTATTTTTATAACATCTGTTCCTGCACCTCTAATATCTGCACCCATTGTATTTAAAAAGTTAGCAACATCAACAATATGAGGCTCTTTAGCAGCATTATCAATTGTAGTTGTACCTTTTGCCAAAACACTAGCAAGTATAATGTTTATTGTTGCTCCAACTGAAACAACATCCATATATATGTGTGCACCTTTTAGGCAAGACGCTTTCGCACTAATTGTCCCTTTGCCAACTTTAACATTTGCTCCCAATAATTCAAAACCTTTAATATGTTGATCAATTGGTCTTGCACCTAAGTTACATCCTCCTGGCATACCAACTTCAATTTCTCCAGTTCTACCAAGCATTGCTCCAATAAGATAGTAAGAAGCTCTAAATTTACTTGTTAAATCAAGAGGTGCCTGTGTTGTAGTTATATTTGTTGTATCAATTTTTAATTCATTTTTTCCAGTCCAATCAATTTTTGCACCCATTTCTCCTAAAATTTTGCATAAAATTTGGACATCACTTATATTTGGCACATTTGTTATTGTGCAAACACCATCTATTAATAATGTGGCTGGTAATAGTGCTACTGCCGCATTTTTTGCTCCGCTTATTTCTACTTCACCTTTTAAAGGTGTTGGTCCTGTTATTACTAATTTTTCCAAAATGATTCCCCCTGAATAGAATATAATTTCATATGCATAAAATATACCATAAAGAGTGACGTATTGCAAGTATAATTAGAAATTTTTAGCAGTAAGGAGGCCATTATTTGCAAACAATTCTAGTAATTTAAATTTAAACTTTATACTAGAATTTGAACTGTCAGAAATTAATGAATATTCCTCATCAGATAAAACTTTTTGTAACTCCTCTTTTGATTCTTCTGGAACAAAGCCTGACGAAACATCAATAAAACATAAAGAAGGGAACATCACACACCACCAATTACGACCTTTCGCTTCACCAATTTCAACTCTTAGAGCATCATAATAACCTGCAGGGAGCGAAATATCACCATATTGTTTTGTTGGAAATTCAAAATTTCCAATGTTTATTTTTACATCATATGAATATCCTTCGTTGTAAATAGTATCTAAAGCAACTTGTTTAAATTCATCTTGATGCTCTGTTACAATTTTTATTGCTTCATCTTTAGAAGTACAATTTGAGCAAAGACCATTCATATATTTAAGTAAATTATCTCTTACTTTGTATTTTAAGGCTTGATCCGCATCACTGTTGCTATTTGCCAAAACGTGTAATCTAAAAACACTGTTACTTATATCTGTTGATACTGCCTGAACATAAGAAAAAGCACAGATTATTGTATATATAATTAATAATAAAATTAAAGTTAGGATAATTCCTAATTTGGAATTTTTTTTGTTGTTTAATAATTTTTTCATATGTTACCTCCAATAAACTTTTTTTCTAAAAAATTCTTTAATTTAATTATTTACATTTTAGATAAAATTATACAAATAAAAGAAATAAAGGTGATTTTTAATTATAGGGCAATTTTTGAAATATAATTGAAATATTTCTGAAACAAATTTGAAATATTTTCCAATTTTTTCTTGACACACAAAAAAATAAATGGTAAAATTTACCAGTAATCAAAAATAAGGTTACACTAAAGAAAAAAACTTTGTAAAGTGAAAGGGTTGATATTCTTATGATGAAAAAAAACAAAAGAAAAGAAAAAATATGCTTGTTTTTTGCAAGTGATTATCATTTTGAAATGATAAGTTTACCTTATATTAATGAAAATTTAAAAAAGAATAAAAATGTAATAATAATGACAGAAAATAATTTAGATAATACAGTAAATAAAGTTTTAGAAAATGTAAATTTGGCAAAAGAAGACAAAGAAAGAATAACAAAAATAAACTGGAAAAATAATGATTTGGATAAATTTAAAGAAGTAAAAAATGCAAATAAAGAAGGAAAAGAAACATTAATCTTTATAAAAGGAAAAGAAAATTATATAGAAAATATGAATAGAAATATAGAAAATTGGATAAACAATAGTGATGTAAAAGTTGTAGATTGTTATGATATAAACGAAATCAAAGAAGATGCAAGCAATATAGAAAAAAATTATACCAAAATTTTATCAACATCAGGTGTGGTTACAGTTCACAGCCTACATAATTACCCAATGGTAGGAAGGAAAACACGCAAACAATAATTTTACGGACTGTGAATTGTAACCAGGTGTATAAAAAATATTATAAAATTTTGAAAAATACTTGATAAATTTCAATAAATAGTATAAAGTATAAAGTACATAAAAAAATGAAGCAGTCAAAGTGCAAACGAAAGGAAGAATAAATATGGACAATACATTAGAAGAAGCAAAAGTAATATTAAAAAAATACAACCAAGAACACTTATTAAATGGTTATGAAAATTTAGATGAAAAAAAGCAAAAGCAATTATTAGACCAAATAATGAACATAGACTTCGAATTAATAAAAAGCCTTTATGCCAATACAACAAAAGAAGAATCAGAAAACGAAGATGTAATTGAACCAATGGAATATCTAGACAAAAACAAATTATATGATAATTATAAATACTATGAAAATATAGGAAAACATGCTATACAAGAAGGAAAACTTGCAGCAGTTACAATGGCAGGAGGACAAGGAACAAGACTTGGACATAGTGGACCAAAAGGCACTTATGATATTGGTTTAGACTCACATAAGTCATTGTTTGAATTATTAAGTGATGGGTTAAAAGAAGCAGGAAAAAAATATGATGTTACTATACCATGGTTTATAATGACAAGTAGAGAAAACAATGAAGAAACAGTAAACTTCTTTGAAAAAAATAGATACTTTGGATATCAAAAAGACAAAAACATCTTCTTCTTTATCCAAGGTGAATTACCAATGGTAGACACAGAAGGAAAAATATTAATAGGTGAAGATGGTTTAATAAAACAAGCCGCTGATGGACATGGAGGAATTTATGAATCATTAGTAAAAAGTGGTATGACTGAAAAAATGAGACAACTTGGAGTAGAATGGGTATTTATAGGTGGAGTTGACAACTGCCTTGTAAAAATGGTAGATCCAGTACTTATGGGAGTAGCAATAGATAAAGGTGTCACAGTTGCATGTAAATCAATTGTAAAAGCAAATCCGCACGAAAAAGTAGGAGTTTTCTGTAAAAGAAATGGAAAACCAGGTGTTATAGAATACTCAGAAATTACTGATGAAATGGCAGAGGCAACAGATGAAAATGGTGAACTTTTATATGGTGAATCACATATACTTTGCAATTTGTTTAGCATTGATGCAGTAGAAAGAATGGGTCAAACACCATTACCATACCATAGTGCTTTTAAAAAAGCTAAATATATTGATAAAGATGGAAACTTAGTAGTTCCAGATTCTCCAAATGCATATAAATTTGAGGCTTTCTTGTTTGATGCTTTTGGTGAGGTTGATGATATGGCAATTCTTAGAGTTAAGAGAGAAGAAGAATTTGCACCTGTTAAGAATGCTGATAGTGCTGGAGTTGATTGTCCAAGTACTGCTAGAAAATTATATGAGGATTTCCATCATTTAAAATAAAATAAAAGAGTAGGTTAGTAAAATGACCTGCTCTATTTTTTGCAAAAAAAAGTATGTGCATTCGTGGTACACATACTGTTATGATTATTGAATACTAGTTATTTAATTTTTAATTCTGTATTTAAATAATAATACAATATTTTAAATTTGTCAATGCTTTGTAAATATTAATTAAAAAGTTTTAGATTTTGCTTGATTTTATTGTGGAAATATTATAGAATACTATCAACCTGACGCTAAGAAAGGTGAGTCTTTTCTAAAAGGCGGAAAGGGGGGTTAATTTTGAACAATTCTGACCTTATTTTACATTTGGTTGAACAATTATTGGCAGAAAGAGAAAAAAATATAAAAATGCAACAAGAACAAGAAAAAAATCAAAGCCAAATGCAAAAAGAAATTGTTAAGACTAATAAGTAGCAATACATAGTCGATGGAGTGGGGTTCACAGCCTACTCTATTTTTTGCATAAAAAAAGTATGTGCATTCACAGGTACACATACGATTAATTTTGAACAACAGAGACCTCACTGTTCATTTATTCTGTACCTAAATAATATCACAATATCTCAAACTTGTCAAATAATTTTCAAAAAACTCTTTATTTATTTTTCAAATAATGATATTATAATCATATCAAAAATTATTGTCAAAAAAGAGTGTACTTAATGACAGAAAAGAAAGGATTGATAAAATGAAAAATTATTTAGAAGAATACAAAAAATGGTGTGAAAGTCCAGACTTTGACGAAGAAACAAAAAAAGAATTGTCAGAAATAAAAGACAATGAAAAAGAAATAGAAGACAGATTTTACAAAGAACTAGAATTTGGAACAGCCGGATTAAGAGGAGTAATAGGGGCCGGAACAAACAGAATGAACAAATATACAGTAGGAAAAGCAACACAAGGGTTAGCAAATTACATAAAAGAACAAGGAACACAAGATAAAGGTGTAGCAATAAGTTATGATTCAAGAAAAATGTCAAAAGAATTCAGTTTACAAACTGCTTTAATATTAAATGCAAATGGAATAAAAACATACTTATTCGAAAACTTAAGACCAGTACCAGAACTATCATTTGCAGTTAGAGAATTAAAATGCACAGCAGGTGTTATGATTACAGCAAGTCATAATCCACCAAAATACAATGGATACAAAGTTTATTGGGACGACGGAGCACAAATAGTAGCGCCAAGAGACAAAGACATAATAGCAAATGTAAGAGCAGTTGCAGAATATAGTGAAATTAAAGAAATCTCAAAAGAAGAAGCAATTGAAAAAGGATTATTTAATATTGTTGGAACAGAAATGGATGACAAATATATAAATACTTTAAAATCTTTAATATTAAATCCTGAAATTGTAAAAGAACAAGGAAAAAGCTTAAAAGTTGTTTATACACCATTACATGGAACAGGAAACACAGTTGCAGAAAGACTTTTAAAAGAAATAGGAATCCAAAATTTATATGTTGTTCCAGAACAAAAAGAACCAGATGGAAACTTCCCAACAGTTGATTACCCAAACCCAGAAGATAAAAAAGCATTCAAATTAGCACTTGAATTGGCTAAAAAAGTAGATGCTGATGTAGTTTTAGCAACAGACCCTGATGCAGATAGACTAGGAATTTATGCCAAAGATACAAAAACAGGGGAATACATGACATATACAGGAAATATGTCTGCATTATTAATTGCCGAATATAGAATCTCTCAAATGAAAGAAAAAGGAATTTTACCTGAAAAAGGAATGTTTATTACAACAATAGTTTCTTCAGACTTAGCAAAAGCGATTGCTTCAAACTACGGATTAGAATGTTTTGAAGTTTTAACGGGATTTAAAAATATTGGAGCTATCATGAAAAGAGAAGAAGAAAAAACAGATGGAGATAAATACGTATTTGGATTCGAAGAAAGTTATGGATGCTTAATAGGGGACTATGCAAGAGACAAAGATGGTATTGCTGCAGTAATGGCTCTATGTGAAGCCGCATGTTACTACAGAGCCAACAACGAAACATTATGGGATCAAATGAACAACATTTATAAAAAATACGGCTTCTACAAAGAAGATCAAGTTTCAATTGTTTTAGAAGGTGCTGAAGGTGCTGAAAAAATAAAAGAAATGATGACAGAAATGAGAAATAAAGATGTTGAAAATATTGGAAGTTACAAAGTTTTAACATTTAAAGATGTTGACAATGATTATGTTAAAGATATGACTACAGGTGCAGAAAGTAAAACTGGATTACCAAAATCAAATGTTTTGTATTATCAATTAGAAAATAATGCATGGTGTTGTGTTCGTCCATCTGGAACAGAACCAAAAATCAAATTGTATTTTGGTGTAAAAGGAAAAGATGAAGAAGATGCAACAAATAGTTTGGAAACATTAAAAGATGCAATGGTAAAATTAGTTAGAGGAAATTAAAAGGTAAAGAAATAAAAAATCGGGATTTAGTGGCACCCACAAAAAATCCCGATTTTAAAAATGTACATTTTTAGGAGGAAAATAATGCAAAGAATATTAAGCCATATGAGAAAAGCAATAGAAGACTACAAAATGATAGAAGAAAACGACAAAATAGCAATATGCTTATCAGGAGGGAAAGACTCAATAACCATGTTACATGCCTTCAAGGCATTACAAAGATTTTATCCAAAAAAATTTGACATAATAGCAATAAGTATAAATCCAGGATTTGAACACTTCGACACAAACTTATTACAAAAAATGTGTGACAAATTAGAAATACCATTATTTATAGAAAACAGTCACGCACAAGAAATAGTATTTGACATCAGAAAAGAAAAAAATCCATGCTCATTATGTGCAAATTTACGCAGAGGAGTAATAAATTCAATAGCGGTACGTGAAGGATGCAATAAGATTGCATTAGGGCATAACGAAGATGATGTATTAGAAACATTTTTACTAAATTTATTTTACACAGGAAGTATAGGAACGTTTTCGCCAGTTAGTTATATGGATAGAACAGGAATAACCTTAATAAGGCCATTAATATATACGCCAGAAAAAGAAACAAAAAGATTTGTGAAAAAGAACAATTTGAATGTTATGTCTAAAGTATGTCCAATGGATGGAACTTCTAAAAGAGAGGATATGAAACAAATGATTTTTTCTCTTCAAAAAGATATTCCTATGATAAGAGCAAATTTATTTGGAGCAATAAGGAGAAATTTACCAGATTGGAAATAATTTCTTTTTGATAAAAATTGTCGATTTTTGTGCAATGTACTGTATAAAATTAATAAAAATAACTTATGTAACAAAAATGTAATATAAATTTAAAAAAATTAAATAAAAAAATTAAAAATGTGCTTCCCTAGTAAGGTAGAAGCACATTTTTGTAATATAAACACATTCCAAAAAAAAATCTATTGAATAACAAAAAAAAATTAATTACAATTATAATAAGGTAAAATGTCGAAAAACTAAAAAAACCTTAGGAGGGGAATGAGATTTATGAAAAATCAAGTAACAAATCTAATTACAAAAATAATTTCAATTCTAGTCATAATGCTAATGATAGTAAACAGTTCACTAATGCTTGTAATATCAGTAGCAGCAGACGCAGTACAAAAAATAATAGACGAAACAAAAACAAATGCAATTTATGAACTAAATATAGAAAAATACGTAAATTACAAGACAGGGGACAAGCAAGGAACCCTTGTGCAAACTAACCTAAAAACAGGAATTGAATATCAAGAAGGGCAAGAATATGCCCCAATACAAGAAACAAATGTAATTATAAACACTCCTAAGATAAACGATAAATATCCAGAAAATGTAGAAATTATTACAAAATCTACAAAAGCAACAAACGGTGATGAAAACGGAAAAGATGTTAATTATACTTACAACAAAGAAAATGGCCAGTTACAAATAATCGCAGAAAACAAGGCAGATGACAAAGGAAACATCTATAGCGAAAATGTTGCTGGTGCAAGAGACGAATATCAAATAGATTTTTATTATGATGCAGATTGCTATAATGGTGAAAATCAAAAAAGAGTACTAAGTTTTACAGGAAAAGAAAATTTAAAAGTTAAAAATAATGAAAATGAGGCACAAATAAGCAAAGATATTAAATCAGACTTTGAAGTAGCAGAAAATATATCTGGATTAATTTCAACAAATGTTACAACAAGTGACATTTATAATGGATTTATCAATGCAAATGTAAAAAATGGAACTGCAAATGATACTGAATACACAGAATACATGAATATTCAAGTAGGATACAAAGAAATAGCAGACGAAATGTATGTTACTTTAACAAATACATTGAAAAATAAAAAAGACAAAGAAACAGAAACTACAGATGTGGTTTATAAAGGCTTAAAATTAAATAAACAAAATATTCTAGACATCTTAGGTGAAGACGGAAATCTACAAGTATTGGACAATAAAGAAAACAAATTAGCAGAAGTAAATAAAGATACAAATGCAAATGATAATGGAACAATTGAAATAAACTATGAAAATGAGCAAAATTCAATAATAGTAAAAACAACAAAACCTGTAAAAATTGGAGATTTAAAAATTGAAAACAAAAAATCTTTAAAGGCTTCAATGACAGATTTAAATAATAATAAAATTATATCAAAAAGTACAATAAAATGTATAAATAGAGTACAAAAAGAAATAGAGCAAACACAAGAAAATAAAGAAACACAAGAAGTAATAGAAGAAAAATATAATTTTGAAAACACAAATGAAGAACAAATAAAAGAAGCAAAAACAAGAATTGATATTAATTTTAACAAAAAAGAATGGACAAATAGTGCACAAAATGACACAACAATAACAGCAACACTTGTAACAAATAGTCCAGAATATAACCTATTTAAAAATCCTGTAATTGAAATTCAATTACCACAAGAAGTAGAAAAAGTAGTATTAGGTGAAACACAATTATTATATAATGATAATTTAAATATAAAAAAAGCAGAAGTAATAGATAGAAATAACCAAAAGGTTATAAGAATAGAATTAAACGGAACTCAAAATGCATATACAACAAATTCAATTGTAAATGGTGTAAATGTTGTTATACCAGCAACAATAATTGTAAAAAAAGACATTGAATCTACTCAAACAAACGCTTATTATGCATATTTAAACGAAACTGCAACAGGAATTGATTATGAGCAAGAAGGTAAAAACTGCAAAAATATTGGTGTTAATATAACAGTACCACAACAAGAAGAAAATACTGAACCACAAGAGACACAACAAGAAGAGCAAGAAGTTGTTTCTGCAAATTTAGATGCAGAAATAACAGCAAAGGTTGGAAATGATGTTATAGAAGATAAAGGAATGGTTCACCAAGGTGAAGTTATAACTTATACTTACAAAATAACAAACAATACAGGAAAAACTGTAAATGGAATAAAAGCAGTAGCAACAGTTCCAGATAATACAGTATATGTAACAACAGATGGTTCTTATATTGTTGGAGATGATGACAATGAATATGATGGTAGAAATCCATGGTTTATTGAAAAGGAAGATATAAAAGATGTTACAGAAAATATTGGAACATTAAAAAATGGAGAGAATCATGAGTTTTCTTTCCAAGTAAGAGTTCAAGGTGAAGGTATCCCGATTGCAACTTTAACTACTTCTAGTACAGGAAAAGAAGATGTTGTTGTAAAGAAACAATATTCTGCAAAAAAAGCCAAAATTGGTATAGAAATTTATCCGGCAGAAGGAGTTGTTACACAAAAAAATGAAAATATGGTTGCGTTTAATATAAGAGTAATGAATTATAGCAATGAGAATATTTTAAGTGTAAAAATAAAAAGTAAAATTGCAGATGAATGGGTTTTAAATGGTATAAGAGGAGATATAGATTATACATTTGATGAGCAAACAAGAGAATTAGAATTTAATACGGGAGAAGTACAATATAAACATGATGAAAATGGGGAAAGTTATCTTGGATATAGATCATATTATGTAGAACTTGCAGCAGATAACATAAAGGAAGGAACTATTGAACAAAATATACCATTTACGGTAAGTGCGTATTTGGATGGTGACGATGAAGAATATAGAGGTAATGTAGAAGAATTTGAAGCAAAATTTGCTAGTATAAATGTTATACAAACAAGTGAAACTGAAGGTGAAGATATACAAAATGACCAAGAGATTGAATATAATATTCAAGTAAAAAATACAGGTAAAAGTGATGCTTTAATTAGAATTATAGATAATTTACCAGAAGAACTAGTACCAGAAAAAGTAATATATGAATCATATGTACTAAATGATGAAACAAATCAATATGAGAAAGTACAACAAACATATGATATGACATTAAAAATGGAAGATGATGATTTTAATGTACAAACATTTATATATCCAGGGGATACTTTAAATGTTAAGATTAAAGCAATTGTAGATCGTACAGATAAATTCATAAATATTGAAAACATAGCAACTGTGACTGGTGAATACATGAAAACAAAGACATCAAATGGAATAAAAAATAGAATTGTTCCATATGGATATGTAAAACCAGATCCAGATAATCCGGATCCAGACAATCCAGACCCAGATAAACCAGATCCAGATAATCCGGACCCAGACAATCCGGACCCAGATAATCCAACACCGGACAATCCAAGTGATAATAAAAGCACATATTCTATAAAAGGTGTTGCATGGGTTGACTCAGACAAAAATGGCCAAAGAGATGATGGCGAAACATTATTAGAGGGAATTACAGTAAAATTATTTGATGCAGAAACTAACTCAATAGTAACAGATTCAAGTAATAATGCATTTAAAACAACAACAAATAGTAATGGAGAATATACATTTAGTAATGTAGCAAATGGAAAATATTTAGTATTATTTGAATATGATACAGACAAATATGAATTAACGTCATATCAAAAAGATGGAATAAGTAATAACTTAAATTCAGATGCTATATTAAAAGAAGTTAATATAGATGGACAAGTAAAAAATGTTGGTGTAACAGATATTGTTGAAATAAACAATGCAAATATTTCTAATATAGATATAGGATTATTGGAAAAAGGAAACTTTGACTTAAGTATTGAGAAATATATAACAAAAGTTACAGTAGAAACAGATGGAAAAACAAAAGAATACAATTATGATAATTCTAAATTGGCAAAGGTAGAAATTGCAGCAAAGAAATTATCAACATCTAACTTAAAAGTAGAATATAAAATTGTTGTAAAAAATAATGGCAATGTTGAGGCTTATGGAACAGAAATAGCAGATGAAATTCCTCAAAAATTTACGTTTGATGGAAGTTTAAATACAGATTGGACAATTGAAAAAAATAATGCAATATATAAAAAATTGGCAAGTACTAAAATTAAACCAGGCGAAAGCAAAGAAATAACAATTGTATTATCAGATGATTTGGACAATGATTCTATAGGAACAATAACTAATAATGTAAAAATTTCTAAAACATTTAATACTGCAAATGAAAAAGATAGTAGCAGTGAAAATGATAGTTCACAAGCACAATTAATTATATCTGTAAAAACAGGTTTAGCAGCAAGAATAGGTATTATTGTTGGATTAATTATTGTATTTGCGATAATTGTATTATTAATTAAAAATAAAAAGGTTACAATTGTATTGAGTGCTTTAATAGTAGTAGGGGTTATTGGAATAAATCGTACAGATGTGTTTGCTGCAACAAAAGGAGGAATTGGAGCAGATGGAAAGAGATATGAAGTAGGACTTAATTGTGCGGATTTAGTAGGACATGTTAATACGAAAACGAAAAAATGGGAAAGATTGTCTAGTGCTAAAAATGGATATTGGTGTTTAACGCCGGGTGGACATTTAGGTAGTTTTAGATTGAATGATCCTGATAATAGTGGTAAGGAAGTTCATGGACAATGTAATTTAAGACATGGATATGTAAGTGCTTCTAATGTAATAACATATAAATCATATGATGAATTAGTCAAATTACTTAGTAAAGCAGGAAATTATAACATGCAAGTATTTAAGACAATGGTTGGAAATGGTACAAAGGCTTCTGCAACTAAGGGTAGTACAACTGGACCACAAAATAATAAATATGAAATGAAAAATGGACAATTATTAATAGGACCATTTAGTTATACACATTCTTTATCAAATGCTACTGTTTCAAGTGTTTCATTAAATGTAAAAAATGGAGGAACTGATGTTTCTTATAAGGTATATGATTCAAGTAAAAATAATGAAATAAGTGCAAATAGCATTAGTAGTGGAAACAATTTTTATATTCTAGTTTCTACAGATGTTACTGATTTAAAGATAACATTAACCGAAAATATAAAAAAGACAAGTAGTAATAATTATCTTACAGGAAAAGAATATATAATGGTAACTTTAACAGAAAATGGATTTTGTAGAGATCAACATGGTTCGTGGGTAGGATGTTCATATGGAGGAAAAGTTGATATGCCAAATGATCCTCAAAGATTGGTATATTTGACACAAAAAGTAACAACAGATAGTGATGTACCAGATGATTTAACATACAGTTGGAACTGGAAAGTTGACAAAGGAAAAATCACAGTAAACAAAAAAGATGCTGACTCTGGAGCAGGACTAGAAGGAGCAACAATGCAACTAACAGGAGGACCATCAAACTACTGCAACAAAACAGTAAAAATGACATCATCATCATACACATTTGAAAACCTACTACCAGGAAATTATACATTAACAGAAACGGGAACACCAAATGGATACAAACTAGACTTACAAACAGACAAAACAAAGAACGTAACAGTAATAGCAAATAACACATCATCAACATCAGTAAGTAACAGACAATACGGAAACTTAAAAGTACAAAAGGTAGATTATGACACAAAAAAACCATTAAAAGTAGCAGGATTCAAATTTAAAATATATACAACAAAAGGATATATAACAAAATATGTAAAAGGAAGTCCATCAACAGTACAATTTGGAAGCGAAAATAATGCACAAGTATTTATTACAGATTCAAATGGACAATTTGAATTAGACAATATACCAATAAATCCAAATACATACTATGTAAAAGAAATAGAAGTAGCAGATAGTATGAAAAACTATTACAAAGTTAAATCAACAGTTGATGCATATGTAGTAAATAACAATGCAACATTTGGAACAACATCAAAAGACTTGTCTAACAAACAAATCTGGGTAGATGTGCAAGGATATGTATGGGAAGATATTGCAAATTCAAATAAACAAACAAAACGAAATGATGTATTTGACAAAGATAATGACAAATTAGCAGATGGAGTAATAGTAAGACTAAAACATAAGGATGGAACAGTAATTGATACAAAAGTAACAGGAAAAGATGGAGCATACAAATTTATAAAAGTAAAAATCACTGAACTTGGAAATTACTATGTTGAATTTGAGTACAATGGACTAAAATATCAATGTGTAAACAAAAACTTGAACTTAGCAAATGGTTCAAAGGCAATAGAAAAAGAAGCAGATAGAACAAACTTTAACAATTCATATTCAAGTATAACAGGTGGAAACGCAAAAGGAAGTTCAACAACAGGATATTCAAAATCTGAAAATGGAACAACAACAAATAACTTGACATACAAAAATGGAACATATAGTTCATCATTAGTTGAAAACACAACATATGCAACATCAAGTGCAAAAGGATATGTAAAATCACAAAATGGTTCAACAGGAGTTGTTATAAGAGCTAATACAAATACTGCAGGATACACATTAAAATGGTCACCAGGTGTATATACAATTTCAAATGTAAATTTAGGAATGTATTTAAGAGAACAACCAGATATGGCAATAGCAACAGACTTAAATAATATTGAACTAGATTTAAATGGATATACTCATTCATATAAATATAACAAAAGAATAGCAGCAACAGGAATTGATATATTCTCTGAGATGCAAAAATGGAAAGAAAATGCAGATACAGAAAATTATCCTAGAACATATAAAAGAAGTATTTATAACAACTATGCATATGCTTCAGGAGTAAATGGAGATGGAAAACTTGAAGAAAACAACAAATTACAAGTGTACTTAATTTATAAAATAGTAATTAAGAATGAATCATCATCATTGTACTTGGCTCCAAACGAAATAGCACATTATTATGATTCAACATTAAATTATGTTTCATCATATTATACTGACGGAAATGAAAAACAAGTTGACATTTCTTGGGATGCAAAAGAAAATAAAGGTGATTATAAACAAATTAGAACATCAGGATTAAAAGACTTAAGAATAAATCCAGGACAAAGTGTAACTGTTTATATAAGAATGCAAAAAAATACAGTTGCAAGTTGGGCATACAAAAACAGTCTAGATGAATATGCAAAAACAGTTTCAGAAATAACATCATATTCTTCATATACAAAGAGTGGAAATAACTATGCACATTATGCAGGTATAGATAAAGACTCTGCACCAGATAATATCAAACTGGGAGATATAAAAACTTACGAAGATGATACAGATTCTGCACCAATAGTTGAAATTACATTTGACCAACCAAGAACAATAACAGGAAATGTTTTTGAAGATTACACAGGTGAAACTACAAATGCAAATGCAGAAAGAAAGGGAACAGGACAATATGATTCAAGCAAAGACGGAACTGTTCAAAATGTTACGGTTGAATTGATAAATATGGCGACAAATGATGTGGCATACATATATCCAAATGCAGGCAAAAATTTAGATGTTACTGCCGAAAAGGCAAAAAAGATAACAGAAAAAGATGGTAAATATCAATTTGTTGGAATTATACCAGGAAAATATTATATTAAATATACATATGGAGATGGAAGCGTAATTTATAGACCTACAGTAGATGGTGAATATGCAAAAGTAACAACACAAGATTATAAGTCAACAATTGTTACAAATAATATTATTAAAGGTGCATTCGGAAATAATCAATTTATTACAAATGGAAACACAGTATGGTATCAACAAGAAAAAGTAGAAAAGTGTTCATCTGCAGTTGATGATTACACAACAAGAAAGAACATAGATAATAAATTATCGACAATAACATATTCAGTAAAAAATGGATATGAAACAAAACAAGGTGATTATGCTGAATTACAAACAATGACTGCTAGAACTCCAGATATGGATATAGCAATTGAAAATACTAATAATGAAGAGACACAAGAAGATCAAAATAGAACAACAATATATGACGATATTGATTTTGGTATAGTTGAAAGACCTAGAAAGAACATAGAACTTACAAAAGAAATAAAATATGTAAGGCTAAAACTTGCAAATGGTCAAACTTTAATTGAAGGTGACCCACGAAATAATAATGAAATTAGATATTTAACATATCCAGAAGGTGGATTGTTAAAAATCGAATTAGACTCTGAAATGATTGAGGGTGCTACAATAGAAATTCAATATGCAATTAAGTTGACAAATAATTCAGAATTAGATTATGATACACAAGCATATTACAAATATGGTGATAAAACTGGAGCAACTCCAGTAAAAATCAAGATTAATCAAGTTGTAGATTATTTGGATGAAAACTTGAGATATGTTGAAACTGATGCAAAAACTGGTGAGGTAGGCGAGCAGTGGAAACAAGTTGAAGCACAAACATTATTTAATCAAGGTATGCTTTCAAGTGATGCATATAATAATGGTATAAAATCATTGAAAAATATATTTGTAAGAACTTGCGATATTGAACTTGATCCAACAAAAGGTCATAATACTGCAGAGATTACAATGAATGCAAGCAAACTACTTTCAGGTTCTAAAGATATGACTTATCAAAACTATGCAGAGGTTCTAAAGGTTTCTAATAGTGTTGGTAGATTCTATGGACAAATTGATATAGATAATAAGACACAATGGAAGAATATTACACCGGGTAACTTTAATCCTAAAAATCCAGAAGGTACTACAGAAACTGATGATAACCAAGGACATAATCCTAGAAGAGCAGAGGTTGTTCTTACACCGCCTACTGGTGAAAATAAAAACGAGATTGTAGTTTATATTATTACTGGTATTGGTTGCTTAGTAGTCTTGGCAGCGGGTGTGTTTCTTATTAAAAAGAAAGTTTTAGATAAATAAAATTTAAAAAAAGAAAGGTTTTAATAACCTTTCTTTTTTTTGAGCAATGTAACAAAAATGTAATATAAACTTAAAATAAGAAAACGAAAACCTTGAAAATAACCTTCCCTAGTAAGGAAGAAGCACTTTTTTGTAATATAAAATTATTTCAAAAAAACACCTATTGAATAACCAAAAAAAATTATTTACAATTATAATAAGGTAAAATGTCGAAAAACTAAAAAAACTTAGGAGGGAATGAGATTTATGAAAAATCAAATAACAAATCTAATTACAAAAATAATTTCAATTCTAGTCATAATGTTAATGATGGTAAACAGTTCACTAATGCTAGTAATATCAGTAGCAGTAGACACAGTGCAAAAAATAATAGACGAAACAAAAATAAATGCGGTATACGAATTGAATATGGAAAAGTATGTAAATTATAAAATTGGAGACAAGCAAGGAACCCTTGTACAAACATACTTAAAAACGGGAATTGAATATCAAGAAGGGCAAGAATATGTGCCTATAGACACATCAAATGTAATTATAAACACTCCTAAAATAAACGATAAATATCCAGAAAGTGTAGAAGTTGTGACAAAATCAACAAAAGCAACAAATGGAGACGGAAGTGGAAAAGATGTAAATTATGCTTATAACAAAGAAAATGGCCAGTTGCAAATAATCACAGAAAACAAAGCAGATGATAAAGGAAACATCTATACCGAAAATGTTGCTGGTGCAAGAGACGAATATCAATTAGACTTTTACTATGACGCAAATTGCTACAATGACAAAAACGAAAAAAGGTCATTAGAGTTTAAAGGAAATGTTGAATTAAAACTAAAAGATGACAGAGACATTAGAAAAAATCAAGAAATTTCACAAAACTTCGAAGTAGCAGAAAATGTATCTGGTTTAGTTTCTGCAGACGTAACGACAAGTGATATTTACAATGGGTATATTAATGCAAATATTCAAAATAATTCTACATATAGAACAGAATATACAGAAAATGTAAAAATTCAAACAAGTTTTAAAGAAATTGCAGATGAAATTACAGTAAATTCAAAAAATTTACTTGTAAATAACAAAGATAAAGAAAATGAAACACAAGAGATAATTTATAAAAATACAAAAGTAAATAAAAACGAAATACTTGATAAATTAGGACAAGATGGATATTTCCAAATTATAGATAAAGATGGAAATATTTTAGCAACAATCAACAAAGATACAGAAGCAGATGAAAATGGAAATATTCAAATTGGATATGATGGAGAAAAAACAGAACTTAATTTTAAATTTAGCAAACCTTTAAAATTAGGTAATATAAATATTTTAAATACTAAAGAAATTAAAGATACAATGAAAGATGCAAATGTTACAAAAGTTGAAACAAGAAATACGGTTTCTTGTGTTAATAATGTAACAGAAAAAACAAAAGTTATTGATGAGGAAACTAAGGAAGAAAAAGAAGTTGAGAATACAAAACAAGTAGAAATTTATAATTATGTTGGTACAAGTGTAGCAGAAATAAAGGAAGCAAAGACTGATGTTAAAGTTACTGCAAATAATACAAATTGGACTAATAATGTTCAAAATGATGTTACTTTTACTGCAACTTTGGTAACTAGCGGACCGGAATATAATTTATTTAAAAATCCGGTTATAGATATTAAATTGCCAAATGAAGTTGAGAAAGTTGTGCTAGGAGAATCTTCTATCTTGTATGACAGTGGATTACAACTAGACAGTGTACAAGTTGTAGATGATAATGGTTCTAAAGTTATTAGAGTTAAAGTTAATGGAACTCAAACTTCATATGTTCAAAATGAAGTTGTAAATGGAGCAAATATTGTGATTCCAGCAAGTATTATTTTGAAAAAGGATATTGTTTCATCTCAGGAAAATATCGCTGTTTCTTTTGCAAATTATAGAAATGCAAAGTCTCCTGAAACAGGTAATTTAGATATTCCTGTAAATGTAACTTCAATTATTAATAATAATGCTAGTGCTAATGAACAAAATTCTAA
>ULMV01044520.1_pt1 | contig 177716 bp, 151 predicted proteins | sample 1951751 | NCBI WGS metagenome assembly ULMV01 (sample SAMEA4835560, study PRJEB28245) | human gut metagenome | biome: gut microbiome; material: fecal sample | place: Denmark | collected 2008 | reverse complement strand
AGGGAAATATTTCCAATATAGATAGATAATTGGTATGATTAATATGTATGTAAGAGGTTACATATATAAAATCACCTGTTTTTTTGTTAAGAAACACTTATTCAATGGCGGGTTTGATTTTAAATAGATTGGATTGGTGTTTTTATGAAGATTAAGTATTTAGGTACCGGAGCCTATGAAGGTATTCCCGCACTATTTTGTACGTGCCCAATATGCTTAAAAGCTATGGAAAAAGGTGGAAGAAATATTCGTACACGCTCACAAGCTTTGATCGATGATAAAATTCTCATCGATTTCAATGCTGATACTTATTCTCATTTTATTACTCATAAAATTGATTTTACCAAGGTCAAATGGTGCTTTATCACCCATTCTCATTATGATCATCTTGATGTTGGCGATATTCAAATTATGAGACCGGATTATTCTTATCATCCTGATTATGAATTTACTTTCTACAGCGGAGATAAAGGATGCCGGATGATAAGAGAGAAAATAGAACCGGATTTTATGAAAGATGTAGCTAGATGCAAATTGCTCAGGGCATTCAATCAAGAGTTTATCCCTGGATATCGCATTACGCCGCTTCCGGCTAATCATGATCAAAAAGCTTCGCCTTTTATCTTTTTGATTGAAGAATTAAAGACAAAAAAACATATGTTATATGCTCATGATTCTGGGTTCTTTTTTGAAGATGTCTTCGATTATCTCTATCATAATGTCAAGCATTTGGATTTGGTGAGCTTAGATTGCACTGGAGCAATAAAACTAGGATGGAAAGATCATCATATGTCGATCGATGTCGATAAGGAAGTTATAGAACGATTTAAAAAAGATGGTATTGTCGATGATAAAACAAAGATAGTTTTAAATCATTTCTCCCATAATGGAGGAGCAAATTACGACGACCTTGTAAAATTAGAAAAAGAATTGGGTGTAATTATAAGTTACGATGGTTTGGAGGTTGAATTCTAATGAAAAGCTTAATTTTGAATGAAAATATAAGAATACAAAAATTAGATGAATGCATTTTAAGAATAGAATATTCAAAATATTGAGAATTCTGCGATGAAAATACATTTTTAGTTGCTGGAAAAAGTTCATTTACTGAAGAATATAATTTAAATTATAAAGAAGATGAATATAATTATTTATTAGATTTTAAAGATTATGAAATCCGCGTTGATAAAAATTTAAAACAACTTACAGGAATAGCAGTTTATAAAAACAATAAATTAGTCTATAAATATAAGAAAATTGCTAATAGTGGTGAACTTCCATCAATTGAAAAAACACCGCTTATTTTCCCATTGATCGATAAACCTCAGATCATTGTTCCTGAATGTGGATATTCTTATTTAAATAAAAAGAACAATGGTTTTAAAGTCAATAAAAATGCCAATGACCTTTATCTGTTTTTTGTCGAAGGTGATTATAAATTGCTGAGAAAAGAATATGTAAAACTTACTGGTCGCCCTGATATGGTCCGTTTAAAAACCTTAGGAAGCTGGAACTCTAAATATTATCCGTATAGACAAGATGAAGCTGAACAAGTAATTAGGGATTATGAAAATCACAATATACCTTTGGACAATATTGTCATCGATACTGATTGGCGCAAAGCGAGCGATAGGGGAATAGGATATGATATCGATAAGAATCTTTTCCCAGATATGAAAGGCTTTTTCAATTTTGCTCATGATAACAAAGTTGAAGTAATGTTAAACGATCATCCTGAACCTCAAGATGGTGCTAAAAATTGCTGCAGTCCTAATGAAGTTAAATTCCGTGAAGAGAAATTAACTGGTCTTTTAGAAATGGGCTTAGATTACTGGTGGTATGATCGAAACTGGCATACTAAATTGATTTCTTTAGATGGAGTTATTAATCCTGAAACCTGGGGACAATATCTTTTCCATGATATCACCCGTCATTATTATGAAAAAAATAAAAAGGGAAAATATCCACTCCGGGCATTAGCGATGAGCAATATCGACAATGTATCCAATGGTTATTATTATCATATTACCAATTCTGCCTCACATCGCTATCCATTCCAATGGACAGGAGATATCACTTCATATAGTTCTTCCCTGATGGAAAATATCTATGATATCTGCCGTGCTAACTTAAATGAAATAATTTATGCTAACCCAGATTGTGGAGGTCATATCGGCAATCCTGATAAGGAATTATTTTTAAAATGGATGCAAGTAGGATCGCTTTTACCAGTATTAAGACCACATTGTTCAAATATGGTCATAAGATATAGAGAACCATGGAATTACGATGAAGAAACAGAAGATATCTGCCGCAACTATTTTTCTTTGCGTTATCGTCTTTTGGAAAAAATCTATAAAGATGCGCATAAATCCTATGAAGATGGTTCACCACTTGTTAAATCCTTATCATGGGATTATCCAAAAGATAAAAATTGCACTAAATATTTCGGCGAATATTTCTTCGCAGATATTCTTGTTGGTTATTTAGATTATGCCTCAGCAAATTTCTGCCAAAAATCCTTGCTCAGCGGAAAAGATTATGTTGGAAAAATTAAATGCCGCTATTATTTAGGAACAAATTTAGAAGGCGAACCAATATTAGAAAAAGAATATAAAAAAATCGATTTTGAACTAGTCAATGTTCCACCAGAAAAAGAAGTTCCAACCTATAACTTCTCAGCGATTTTTGAAGGTAAAATCAACCTCACTAAAAAGGTCAGTCTCTTGGTGGAAAACGATGATGGCGTTCGAGTTTATATCGACAATAAATTAGTTTTTGACGATTGGAATAACCATGGGGCAATAATTATGCCTATCGGTGAATTTGAAAAAGGAATTCATGATCTGAAGATCGAATATTATCAAGCTGGAGGAGAAGCTTTTCTCAAATTATTCAAATCAACTTACGATTATTCAAAACAAAATAAGATGTATCTTCCAGAAGGTGAATGGCTTAATCCATTTAATGGAAAAATCATTCAAGGAAATAAAGCTATCCATGTTGTTGCTGGAATCGATGAATTGCCGATGTATTTAAAATTAGGTACTATATATTCACTTTTAAAAGAAGCGAATCATGTGGAAGATTTAGACTTTTCTAAGATGACTTTAGATTATTACCCTTCGATGACAAATTTCATCGAAGATGAAATCTATGAAGATGATGGTAAAACTACCGGTTATCAATTTGGTGAATATAGAAAAAATAGATATAAGACCAGCTTCGATGAAAAAGAACAAGCCTTTGTTCTTGATCTATTTAAGGCGGAAGGAAAATATCAACCATATTCAGAAAGAGAATATATATTGAAATTCCATCTTTTAAAAAGATATGAAGTAGAAAAAATAGTTTTAGATGGCCGAGAAATCACATATAGAAATTATTCAAAAGACAATAAATTATTTGTCTTATCCTATGGTGATAAAGCTAGAGAAAGCAAGGTATCTTCCGCTCATTTCAAAGTTGATTTAAATGCTGATCACCAAGTGAAAATTTACATTAAGAAACATTAAAAATTTGTAATTCATAATAAAAATAATGTGAAGATTACAAAGACTATATATAGTAAAATTATAGTGTAATCTAAATAGTTAGATAGAAAGAGAAGGACATATGAATACTGATCAAAGAATAGAAGCGTTAAAAGAAAGATTTGTTCGAAAATTTAAAGAAGAAGCTACTGATGTTTTTTCTTCCCCAGGTCGAATTGAACTTTTAGGAAACCATACCGACCACAATAATGGCAAAGTTTTGGTTTCTACAATCGATTTAAATATTTTAGCTGTCGCCAGCAAAAGAGATGATAATCGCGTAGTCTTTTATTCTAAAGGCTTCCCTAAGATGACAGTCACCTTATCGAGATTGAAATTACACGAAAATGAATATGGTACATCTGTTGCCTTAATTCGCGGTGTCTTATTTAAGATGAAACAATTAGGCTATAAGATCGGTGGCTTTAATGTAGTTTCCGATTCTACTATTTTCAAAGGAGCCGGTGTTTCTTCTTCAGCAGCTTTTGAAATTTTAATTGGCAAAATTATTTCCTATTACTATAATGAAGATTCTATAGCGGCCTTCAAATTAGCACAAATTGGCCAGTTTGCTGAATCGGTATATTTTAATAAACCATGCGGTTTACTCGATCAATCGGGAATTGCTTTAGGTGGTATCAATTATATCGACTTCAAATATCTTGTTGAACCAGTTATCAAAAATATTAAAGTAAAAATTCCTGGATATCAATTCTTACTTATCAATACTGGTGACGATCATTCTAAACTTACACCATGCTATGCTGCAATCAAAGATGAAATGGCCATGGTCAGTCATTATTTTGGTCAAAAAGTTTTGCGCGAAGTCGATGAAGAAGAATTCTATAAGCACATCGATGAAGTTGAAAAGAAAACTTCACATCGTGCTGTCCTCAGAGCTACTCATTACTTTGAAGAAAATAAACGCGTTGCCAGAGCTTATGAAGCTTTAACAGTCAATGACTTTAAGACATTCTTTAAGATGATGGATGAAAGCGGCTTATCATCATATAACAATTTACAAAATTGCTATGTTGAAAGCGAAGAAGAAAAGCTTCCGCAAGCACTTAAATTTGTTAAGACCTTAAAAGGTGAAATTTATTCCCGCGTCCACGGCGGTGGTTTTGCTGGAACTATGCTTGTTGTTATCGCTGATAAAGACTTTGAAGAAAATTATAATATCTTAGTTGAAAAATATGGTAAGAATAACGTCATGCGCGTTGCACTTACTGAAAATGGAACCTGCCATCTTTAATGAGGAAAAAATATGGATAAAGCCAAACTTATTGAAGAATTAATTTGCTATGCTACAAAAAATCTCTCATTGAAAGAACTTGATTCCTATTATGTTCGCAATGTCTTAATGAGAAAATTTAAAGTCGATAAAACCTATGATGGAGAAATAGATAAAAAAGCTATTGAAGAACTTTCTTTACCAGATAGTTTAATTGAAAAAATTAAAGAATTAGCTAAAGAAGAACATTTAGTCGACGAAGGTGATGAAGATTTATTCGCCTGTGAAATCATGGGAGACCTTTCTTTGCTTCCCCAAAATTTTGTGGATGAATTCCATAAAATTGCGGAAGAAAAAGATAAACAAGCCGCACTTGATTGGGCCTATGATTATGAAATAAAAAATAATTATATCGCCAAAAGCGCTATCGATAAAAATATAGTATGGTCTTGCCAAGATGGAAAAAGACATGTAGAAATTTCTATCAATTTGTCTAAGCCTGAAAAGACCAATAAAGATATTGCTAAAGCAAAAGCTGCTCCAGCTACTGGTTATCCAAAATGTGCATTATGCATTGAAAATCTTGGATTCAAAGGTGGAAACGGAAAGCCTCCAAGAGAAAATATTCGTATAGTACCTCTTACTTTATGTGGCAATCCATGGTTTTTACAATATTCGCCATATGGCTATTATTATCAACATGCTATAGTTATCAATACTAAGCATTCACCGATGTTTATCAGCCGTCAAACCTTTGCTAATCTTTTATCATTCCTCGATGTTTTCCCAACATATTTTGTTGGCTCCAATGCTGATTTACCAATTGTCGGAGGATCTATTTTAGCCCATGAGCATTATCAAGGTGGAAGACATCGCCTTCCAGTTTATGATAGTGCTGACTTATTTGAAATTGAACATAAAAATTTCCAAGATTTAAAGATAACATATTTGGATTGGTATAATTCAGTTATTAAAATTTCCGGCAAAAATAAAGAAGAGATTGTTGAAGTTGCTGATAAAATATTTGAAGCTTGGAAAAATTATGATGATCAAGAAGTTAAAATCATCCATAAGACAACCGAGCAACATTCGACAGTTACTCCGATTGCCATTTATGAAAATGGACTTTATAATCTCTATTTAATCTTGAGAAATAATAGAACAGATGAAGAAAATCCGGAAGGTATTTTCCATGCTCATAAAGAATATCATAACATCAAGCAAGAGAGCATCGGTTTGATTGAAGCCATGGGCTTATTCATTCTTCCAGCCCGTCTTAAAAGACAATTCAATAATATCAAGAATATTTTATCCAATGATAAATATGATATTGAAAATATGTATGCAACTTCTGAAGATATGAAAGTTCATAAAGATATGATTGAAAAATTAATTTTGTCTTATGGAAGAAGAAATACACTAGAAGAAGCTGAAAAACATATCACTGAATATGTCAATAACACTTGCATCAATATTTTGAAAAATACCGCTGTTTTCAAAGAAGATGAACAAGGTCAAAAAGCTTTGAAGAAATTCTTAACCAGCATTAATTTATAAAATAGAAAGAGAAAATTATGATTACTAAAACATTTTTTGATAAATATAAGAGCGAAGATATCCATTTATTTACTTTAAAAGGAGATAATATTGAAGTTGGTATCATTGAATATGGTGCTACTATCAATTTCATAAAATTTGATGGAATCGATGTCGAATTAACTTATAAAGATTGCCAAGATTATATTGATAATGCATCATATTGCGGTGGTACTATTGGAAGAGTTGGCAACCGTATCGCTGAAGGTGTCTTTACTCTCAACGGAAAAGAATATCACGTTGCAGTAAATAATGGTAAAAACCATCTTCATGGTGGAATTGAAGGCTTTGACAAAAAAATCTTCAAGAGCGAAGTACAAGAAGATAAATTAGTTATGACATATTTAAGCAAAGATATGGAAGAAGGTTATCCTGGTAATTTGTCTTTAAAAGTAACTTATAGTGTTAAAGGAAATACATTATTTGTCGATTATGAAGCTACTTCTGATCAAGATACTTTATGGTCCCCAACAAATCATGCTTACTTTAATTTAGATGGACAGGAAAAAGGTTATTGTCACAATAATCTTTTGATGATCAATGCCGATTATTATAATCCAGTTGATGCTAACTTGATTCCTGATGAGAAAAAAAGTGTTGAAGGAACAATATTTGATTTCCGTAAACTCAAAAAGATTGCCACCGATATCGATAACGAAGAATTAAAACCATTTGCTGGGTATGATCATAACTTCATCTGCAACGATTCTTTAATCTGTGAAGCTAGAAGTACTTTGACAAATATCGGTATGAAGATTTATTCAAATTTACCTGGAGCCCAGTTTTATTCTGGTGGTCCAGCTAAAAGAGGCTTTGCCATCGAATCTCAACTTGTTCCAAATGCAATAAATAATAATAAATATACAAAACCAATCTTACATAAAGATGAAGTTAAGAAAGAGTATATTGAATATTCTTTTTTCAAGGTAAACTAAAATGATATTTGATGCCTTTTTTACAAAATCCGCTGGTTGTTGGGTCTATAATCCGGATGAAGAGAAATTTATCAAAGGTAAAAAATCCCATGGATATGGAATTATAAAATATCCAGAAGGATCTATTTACTATGGTGATATCTATTACGACGGAGATAATTTCAATAAATTAGGAAAAGGATTTCAAGACTTTTCCTATTCTGGAATTAGATATGATCTAAGAAAATTTTCCATTCAAAGATATTTATATTCTGGAGAATATGATTACCGCAAGACCGATTGGATTTATGGGAAAGGCATTTTATATTATCTCGATGATGAAAATAAACCATTAGCCCATGTTCCAGGAATTTATAGTGGACTTGAGAAAATCGATGAAGCTGAAGTGGATGAAGAAGTTATTGAGGAATTTAAAAATACTCCAACCACTTTGCCAGCTCTGTCATTTGCAAGTTATATAGGAGAGCATATTAATCCGAAGTATATGCTTATCGGTGATTCATATTTCGATTTGTTTGATAATATCGATTTTGCAGGTGATTATAAATTAGAAAATTTGCATAAAGATATTTTGAATTTAGGAGTTTGCGGATATACATATCCTGAATTTATACCACTTTTAGATTCGATGAAAAAAGTTCAATCGGTTCAGCAAATTTATGTAAATTTAGGATTTAATGATCTCCATAAAAGCCGTACTAAAGATGAAGTATTTAAAGATGCAAAAGTTGTTTTAGAATTTTTGAAAACAACTTTTAAAGATGCAAAAATCGGTGTTTTAAGTGTTGTTTCTAGTCCGATTTTTAAAAACTTCTTAGAAGAAGAAACTTCTTATAATAAGCTTATAGAAGAATATTGCCAAAAGCAGAATTTTGAATTTATCGATATGAGAGAAAAAATGGAAGAAATCGATAAAGAAAAAGGTGCTTTCCACATGGATAATATTCATCCAAATAGCAATGGCTATAAATACTATGCTAAAAGATTATTTGGCTATGAGAATTAAATATGAAATATCAAGAAATATATTTAAAAGATATCAATAATGCTATTAAAACAGAAGCTAAGTTATGCTGTTATATCCCTGATAATTTTCAAGAATATTGCCAAAACAGAAAAAGAAGAGCAATGTTAATTATTCCCGGTGGTGCATATACTTTTGTCTCTGAAAGAGAAGCCGAACCAATCGCCTTAAGACTTATCGGAGAAGATATTGCATCATTTGTTTTAAAATATACTGTCGGTCCTTATAAAGATGAGAAAGTTCCACTTTTAGAAGCGTATACAGCAATTTTATATATAAGACAAAATGCTGAAATTTTCCATCTTGATGAAAATAAAATCGGTGCTATTGGGTTTTCAGCTGGTGGTCATTTTGCTTCTTGTTTGCCTTTATATTCTGAAGAATATCTGGAAATATTAGGATGCAATAAAGAAGACTTAAAAATTGATATAGCAGTTCTTTCTTATCCGGTTATTTCGATGAAAAAAGAACTTACACATCTAGAGACAAGATATAATAGAACACTCGAAGATGAAAAACTTGTTAGAAAATATTCTATAGAAAATTATATAAACGAAGATTATCCACCGACATTTATCTGGTGTACAGCTGAGGATAAATTAGTTCCACCTCTAAATTCTTTGATATTAGCGCAGAAGCTGCTTGAAAATAAAGTTGAAGTAGAATTGCATATGTATCCTCATGGTGTCCACGGATTAGCCTTAGCTAATGAAATTACAAATGTTGTGGAAAAAGATGCTCAAAATTGGATAATTGATGCGATAAGATTTATCAAAAACCATTAAAGTTGGGAAACCAACTTTTTTAAATGAATAAATTTCATAAAAATACATATAAAATAACAAGGAGATATTATGAAATTTATTCTTATTTTATTTGTCCTACTATTTAATTTAAGCATTAAAACTGATACACAAAAGTATAAATTACCACAAAATGAAGAATTGAAATTAAATGCTAAAAGCCATATTCTCATGGATTTTGATTCTGGAGAAATATTATATTCCCACAACGAAGAAGAAAAACTTTATCCAGCATCGATGACAAAAATGATGGGAATGCTTTTAGTTTTAGAAGCGATAGATGAAAATAGATTAAATTGGAATGATATTGTCGAAGGATCAGAAACAAGTTCTTCAATGGGAGGAACACAAATATTTTTAGCACCGAATGAAAAGATGAGCGTAGATGATCTATTTAAAGCCGTAGCGATAAATTCGGCTAATGATGCCATAGTTGCTCTAGGTGAAAAAGTAAGTGGAAATATCGATTCATTTATTGACTTGATGAATAAAAAAGCAAAAGAATTAAATATGGTCAATACCAATTTTAAAAACGCCACAGGATTTGATAATGAAGAACACTATACAACAGCTAAAGATATGGCAATTTTAGCTAGAAATTTATTAAAACACGGAGAAGATGTTCTTCGCTATACAAGGATGAAAGAAGCCTATATAAGAAAAGATACAGCAAATCCATTTTGGCTTGTTTCAACAAATAAACTTCTTGGAAATTATGAAGGATTAGATGGTTTAAAGACTGGTTTTACCAATAAAGCTGGTTATAACCTAACAGCGACTGCCTATAGAAAAGGTGTAAGATTAATTTCTGTTATTATGTGCGCTAAAACAATTAAAGAGAGAAGTCAAGATACTGTAACTTTGCTAAATTATGGATTTTCTAAAGTTAAAGCGATAGAAATATTTGATCAAGATACATCTTTAGCTACTTTTACATTCAAAAATGCTTTGACAAAAGATACAAAATTATATCCGAAAGAGAAAATAAATCCTGTATTTCCTATAAACGTAAAAGCAGAAGATTTAGATTATAAAATAGTTATAACTAAATCTTCTGCACCATTAAAAGCTAATGACGTTGTAGGCTATCTTGTAATATCTTATAACGATATTACAAGAAATTATGATGTTGTTATCAAAGAAGATGTTCTTACCAAAGGGTATTTTGATTATTTCTTTGAATATTTGAAAGATATGATGTGCTAAATCTTTTCTATTGTTATAGTGATGGATTTGATGTAGATTCTATTTACTGATGATACAGTAATTGGAGCAGTTGATTTATTAGTATTTTCATATATTGCAATATTATTTGTTTCAGATAATTCAAAAGTATTCTTATTTATAACTAATTTAAATGTTTCTTTACCATATTTTTCACATTCTATGGATAATTCTTTTATATAATAAGTATCTTTAAAATTATTTGATAAATTAATTTCGAAACTACCACTATATTTACTACTACCAAGTTTAATTTGATTTATATCACCATAAATTTTTGTTAATTTAGATAATAAAATTAAATCATTATCAGAACTATTAATTAATTTTTCAGAAATTTTTTCATCAGTTATTGCTGAATCATTTTCTTTAGTTCCAGAAAATGTATATTTAGTAGAAATGGTAGTAATTTTTTTCTTTTCTATTACTTTTACTTCAAAAAGAGTATAGGCTTCAGAGTTAATAGTTGAAGTTACATAAATATAGATATCTTTGTTAGTATCATTAAGTTTATTGGCAGTTAATGTTCCATTATCTACACTTACTATATCTGAATTATCAGATTTCCAAGTTATAGATTGATCAGCACCATCGGGTTTAACAATGGCAAGTAATTCAATTGAAGTTCCTACTTCTATTTCTAGAGTTTCTTCAACAAGAGTATTATCTGAACTTTTATATATTTCTATACTTTTAGGATTTGGTTTAGGTGCTTCAATATTGAAAGTTATTTCTGTATCTGAAGTAAGAGTAAATGAATAAAATCCATCGCCTTCATCTATTATTTCTGTGTTGTTATTACTAATAATACTTATGAGTTTGTAACCAGCATCTAATTTGTCTTTATTTATTTCAAACATTATTTTTATTTCAGAACCATATTTAACTTTGCAGTTGTTAGATAATTCTTTGCCTTCACTATTTAAAAAATATAAAGTATAGTAGTCTTCTGGAATATCAATTTTCCAACTAAGATTAAATTCTTTATTAGTATCGATAGTGAATGTGGCGAAAATTGTGATAGTAGATTCTTCAAAATCTTTTAAAACTAAATCATATTTTTCGTCAGCATTAATTTGAAGTTCTTTATTATTTGCCATTACTTTTTCTGTAATGTAATTTTTATTTGGACTAACTGAAATAGTTAATGTTTCATCACTAGAAACTGATGCTCCTTTTTCAATTATATTTCCTGCCGAATCAATTATTGAAGTAATTGAACCATTTGTAGAATCACTTATTGAAATGGTTTTTACATCGTAATTGTAATAAATTTTTATTGCTTTAATATGGAATTGTTTTTCTGTTATTTTTAATTGTAATTCATCAAAAGAATTTGAATAAATAGCTACATTATTTTTTGAATTGGTAGATAATTTGCCATTTGTACATGTTATATTTTTAAAATTAGAATTGGTATTTGCTAAAAATTCTATTTCTAATCTTTGGATTTGCTTATTAGTTTTATTTGTTATAGTTATAGAATTATTTACATAAAATCTGAGAGCATTATCTAAATTGCTAATAAATCCCGGATTATTACCAGAATTTTTATCAAAAGTAATATCAAAATAATTTGAAGTAATACTTGTTAAATTTTTAGTATCACCATTAAATGTTACACCTTTTTTACTTGTTCCGCCTTTTACATTAATGAAATCGAAGGCAATTAAATCAACATCAGCAGGAGTAACTTCGATAACATTAATTGTTATTTCGTTACTTGTAATATTATTGTCACTTGTATATTTAATTGTTGCAGTTCCTAAAGATAGAGCATGAACATATTTAATTCCATTTTCTTCAATTATTTCAATTGAATTAGTTGATGACTCAATTGTTGGAGTAATAGTTCCTTGATAATTAGCAGGGAGAATTTCTATATTTAAAGAAGTTTTATCGTTAACTAATAATGTATTGTTATCTACACTGATGTTGATAGATTCAATTTGTTTAACTGGTCTTTCACAAAGAGTAACTGTAATTGAACGAAGTTTAACGTGTCCACTTGATCCAGTAACAGTGAAAACAAATTTTTCATTGTTTCCTGTGATGGAATTGTTTAAAATTTTTTCACCGTTATAAGTTAAGTAATTTGAACTATTATCAACACCATAATCAAATTCAACTTTTGAAATGTTAAGTGTTGGGTGAGAAATTGTTATTGTATTTTTTGCATATACGCGAGTTTCATTATATCTAGCTTGATATGAAGGCTCAGAAGTACCTGTTCCTTTTGAAAGTAAAACGTTTACTTTTGATATTTCCAAATTCTTATTATTGTTATGGTTTTGAGTATAATCGAATGTTACTTTATCATTGGTACTAACTTCTTCTTTAACAGTAATTATCTTATTTGTAATAGAAGTAGAAATATTTTCATTACCATTGATATCGGTAATTGTAGCGGTAATTTCTAAGGAACCATTATCTGGTTTCTTTAAAATTGTTAATTTATTTCCATTAATTGTTGCTATATCACTTGCAATGTTATTAGCAAATTTAAATTCAACCTTGTCGGTGCTATTAACTGGAGCGATATCGTAGTTAAGATCTATTGTTTCACCTATTGTGGCAATATCTTTACTGGATTTAATTGCTACTGAAGTAGAAGGAAGAAAAATTTTTCAATGTGAGTAATGTGTTGGAATTCGAAAATTTGTTTATAAATAGTAACAAAAGCAGAGAAACTAAAGCGGTCACCAATTTTTAGTGAACCGAGAAATTCTTGATTATCAGTATCTCCTTTTGTATATAAGTAATAATCCACGTCACTATTTGCAATACTGAATTGGAAACATTCATTAACTTTTGCGCTTTTGATTGAACGATTCTTTTTAGAAGGTGAATTGTATGATTTAACTATTGCATCGGTAACATTGACTTTAGCATTGATTAAATCTTCTTTTAATTCGACAATTGAATCTTTATTAAGATTATAGACAACAGGAGTTTCTAAGTTGTCTTTTTTTGTAACACTGCTATATTTTTCTACTTTAATTATATAAGTAGGATAAGCATAATCTGAACCTTTATCAATATTTAAATCACCTTCGAATTCAATGATGGTTTGTTCAGGTATAAAACTTGCTATATCAGAAGAATTGATTCCTGTGAGACGAAAATTATTGGTACCACTAGAAACATAGGCGATATTGCCATTTGCCCCCCCCATGAAATATCCACGGGATTTTATTTTGGTGCCGTTTTCATAATTTTTTATATTTTTTAATTGGGCAGGGATAGCTTCTCCTTGTCCAGGTTTATTTTCATAATTGATATTCCAGTTTGTAGTATCGATAATGGCAATTTTATTATAATTAGTAGAAGAATAGATAATTTCTTTAATCGAATTATCTTTGGTATTGGAATATTCTTCCATAGTTCCTTTTAAACCATCTTCTTTCAAAAGATCTTTTAATCGATCGACATCTTTTGTTTCAGAAGAAGTGGAAAAGGTAAATCCATTAACTTTACTCCAGGATAATTTTTCATAATCACCGGTTCCTGCACTTGCGGAGACAGCTTGTAATTCCTTTTTTAAACTCGTTGCTTCTTCGGTTAAAACAGATTTTCTTGCACTATTTGTAACACCGAAATAAGTGACGATAGAAACAGAGGTTAAAATAGCAATTATAGCTATGACAATTATTAGTTCAACCAAAGTAAAAGCTTTCTTTAACTTTTTACTAATTTTTTTGCTCATTTTAAGAATGATCCTCCAATTGTAAATAAAACAATAGCCACTATTAAATTAATAGCAGATGAAGCAGGATTGCAGCAACTTAAATGAGCTCAACAATTATTGCCACATTTATAATATTCATAAAAATAAATGTTTTCAATTAAAATTTTCACTTTATTTTTTACTAAAATGTATAGAAAAATTTATTTCTATAAATAAAGTTATTTATTTTAAAATAATACAAAAAAATAAATAATTATAAAAAATATATCAAAGATAAAATATAAAATAAAAAATATTTTAAAAATTAGTTTTTATAAAAGATAAAAAATACGAAAATAATCTTAAAATAAATTCTTTTGTTGAAACATGTCGAATAGAAAAGACCTATTTTTTTAATGTGCTACCATAAAGACCGAGGTGACAATATGGAAAACAAAATAAGAATCTCAACCTTTGATAATGGACTTATTATCAAGATATCTGGTGAGCTAGATTCTTATAAAACTTTAGCATATAAAACCAAGATCAGAAAAGAGATGGAAAGATCTCAACCATTATATTTGATCTTTGATTTTAAAAATCTTCAATTTCTTGATAGTGCCGGAATTGGCCTTGTTCTCGGTCGGTATAACGAGGTCAAAAACTATGGAGGAGAAGTTGGAGTAATAGGCCTATCAAGCTATGCTGAAAAGATTGTGAAGATAAGCGGCTTATCTTCAGTAATCGGTATTTATAAGTCACTAGCTCAATTTAAAAAGGAGGTAGAAGTAAAAAATGGATAATAGTATGGAGATTAAATTTCGGGCAACATTATTAAATGAAGGATTAGCGAGAATTGCTGTTGTGCAATTTATCAATTATTTGCATCCGACTATGGAGACCATCGGTGAAATAAAAACCATAATTTCCGAAGCGGTAAGCAATGCCATAATTCATGGATATAAGATGGATGATTCCAAGGATGTATTTTTAAGAGCGACTGTAGAAAAAGATGTTCTTGAAATTGTTGTAACTGATTTTGGAAAAGGAATAGAAGATTTGGAACTAGCTAGAAAGCCACATTATACAACAAGACCAGATTTAGAAAGAGCGGGAATGGGCTTAACAATTATCGATACGCTTTCTGATGAATTCATCTTGAGATCGGTGGTTAATATGGGTACTAAAGTTATAGTTAAAAAGAAAATTCATTGCACAAATCTTAACGAGGAAGAAAGTGGAAGTTATATCAAGTAATGAATTATTTAAAAAAGCTCAACAAGGATCGGAAGAAGCTTTAAATATTCTTTATCAGCAAAATAAAAATTTAATCTATTCTATTTTAAAAAGATATAATTATCAATCACAAGATCAAGAAGATTTAGTATCTTCAGGGAGCATTGGTTTAATCAAAGCAATTAAAAATTTTAATGTGGATTTAAATCTCTGTTTTTCAACTTATGCGGTTCCTTTAATTCTTGGAGAAATAAGAAAATATTTTCGTGAAAAAAATGGTTTAAAAGTCAGCAGAGGATTAAAAGAGAAAGGAGCAGAAGTACAGAAGTTCATCGAAAATTATCTCAGTAAAAATCAAGAAGAACCCAGTATTGAAACAATTGGGAAAAATTTGAATCTCAGCGATGAAGAAGTAATTATGGCTTTAGAAGCCGGTTATCAAGTAACTTCTCTTGATAAAACACATGGAGAAGACAATGATACTGATTTGAAAGATTTGATCGGCGAAGATAACCAAAAAGAAATAATTGATAAAATGGATGTTGAACTAGCATTATCTGTTTTAACCTCCAAAGAAAGATTATTTGTGGAATTAAGATATTATGAAAATCTAACTCAACAGGAAATAGCGGAACGTTTTTTTATCAATCAAGTTGCGATATCACGTATGGAAAAAAAGATTTTAGAAAAGATGAGAAAGAAATTACTTCAAAATTAGAATAAAGAAATAACTTTTCACCATAATGAAAATGAGGTGAAAAGATGAATTCAGAAGAGTTTTTAAAATTAGCAGAAAAACAAAAACCAAAAAAGCATGCATTTTTGCATTCAATACTAGCTTTTTTGTGCGGAGGAATAATTGGATTATTAGGGCAATTAGAATATAATCTTTTGATTAAATACGGTCAATTGGATCAGAAGAGTTCTTTGACCCTTGTTTCCATAACTTTTATTTTTATCAGTGTATTTTTGACATTTTTGGGTGCCTATAAAAAATTAGGTCAAATTTTTGGTGCGGGGTTATTTATACCTATTACTGGCTTTGCTAATTCTATGGCTAGTGCTGCAATTGAATATAAAAGCGAAGGACCAATATTTGGTCTTGGTAGCAAGATGTTTTCGCTTGCAGGATCGGTTGTGGTCTATGGAATATTAGCGGCATTTTTCTATGCATTAATTTATTTTTTGTTGATGAAATTAGGAATAGTATATGCAGTCATATAGGTTTGAAAATGTTTATATAAAAAGTGTTTCTGCTGTTGCAGGTCCGAAAGAAAAAGATGGACCGTGTGGAAAATTATTCGATAAAACCTACACTTCTTTATATGCTGAAAAGAAAACGTTAGAAGAAGGTGAAAAGATAATGCAAGAAGATGCAATCAATATTGCATTGATTAAAGCTGGTTTAGATATAAAAGGACCAGAACTTTTAATATCAGCTGATTTAAATAATCAACTTGCTTGTTCCTCAAAAGTAGCTAGTTCTTATCTATCTTCATTTCTTGGAATTTATAGCGCTTGTGCTTCTTCAGCTGAAGGAGTTATTTTAGCGTCTTTACTTTTAGAAAGAAGCAATATAAAAAATGCACTGATATCTTCAACCTCATCTTTTGGTACGGCTGAAAGGCAATTTCGTTATCCACTTGAATATGGAATACCAAAAAAACAGACAACAACTTTAACAGTGACGGGCAGTGGTAGCATGGTCTTAGGAAAAAAGACAACTGATTTAAAGATAACAGAAGCAACATTAGGAAAAGTCTTCGATCCTGGCTGGAAAGATGTTAATGATATGGGTGGAGCGATGAGCTTTGCGGCCTATAAAACATTAAAATCTCATTTTGAAAATTTAGGAACAAAACCATCAGATTACGATTTGATCATCACTGGAGATCTTTCGATTATTGGAAGCAATATTCTTTTAGATTTATTTAAAGAAGAAGGGATTGAAATTAAAAACCATAATGATGCTGGCAAAATAATTTATCAAAGAGAGAAACAAAAAGCGTTTTGTGGCGGAAGTGGAATTGCATGTTTACCTTTAGTTGCCTATACAAAAATTTATGAAAAACTGAAGAAAAAAGAATATAGGAAAGTACTTTTAGCAGCAACAGGAGCATTATTTGACCCAGTATATGTCCAGCAAAAACAGAGTATACCAGCAATTTGCCATTGCTATACGATAGAAAGAGGGTAATATGGAATACTTATATTCAATGCTTGTTCTGGGAACAATATGTGTAATTGCTCAAATAATCTATGAAAATACCAAATGGACACCAGGTCATATAACATCATTGTTTGTTGTATTAGGAGCCTTACTTGAAACATTTTCTGTTTTTGATAAACTACTTGAAATTGCACCAGCAGGAGCATCGCTAGCTATCTTAAGTTTCGGACATCTTTTAACTCATTCTGCAGTTAATGGGGCAAAAGATGGAATAGTAGGAATATTAAAAGAATTATTAGTACCTGCTTCATCAAGTTTAGTGACAGTAATTGTCTTATCTTTTTTGGCTTCATTATTTAAAAAATCGCATCTATGAAAAATACTTTTTATGAGATCAGCAGTTCGTATTTAAAAATTGGTTTAAGAACTGAAGAAAACTTCGATGCAACGATGAAAAAGATAAAGAAGAATAGAAAAGAATATACGCTTTTCTATTTATCTACCTTGACAGATAATATGGAAATAATGGCAATAACACAAAGCATAGTTGAAAATCCAACATATAATATTCAAGAATTAATTCTAAATGGTGCGGTAAGCAAAACCCAAGATTTGAAAAATATGATGAAATTAGCGCTTAGTGGAGTAGCTATTTTACTTATCAAGGGAAAAGATTATGCCTTAGCTATTGAAAGTCGCAGTTATCATGGAAGAAGTTTAACAGAACCAGATTCAGAAAAAACAATACGCGGTTCTAAAGACGGCTTTAATGAAAGCATAAACGATAATATAAGTTTAATACGAAGAAGAATAAGAAGCAGTGATTTTAAAATTGAATTATATAGTATAGGCAAGAAATCAAAAACCGATGTTGCTATGGTATATCTAAATAATGTTGCTGATGAAAAAATAATAAGAGAAATTAAAAGCAAATTAAAAAGAATCGATGTTGAAAGTCTAGTTATGACCGATAGGGCATTAGAAGAGGAATTGTTTGGACAAAAATTTAATCCATTTCCACTAGCAAGATATACTCAAAGACCAGATATAGCTTCGATTAATTTGTTGAAAGGAAAAATAATATTGATAGTTGATACTTCACCGAGCGTTATCATTGTTCCTATTTCTTTATTTGATCATTTGAAAAGTGTTGAAGAATACCGTCAGCCACCACTTGTAGGAAGTTTTATTAAATTTATACGAACATTAGCAATTTTAGTATCTATTTTTTTAATTCCGCTATGGTATGTCCTAGTGACAGAGAGCAATATTTCAAATTTTTTTATCATACAACCAACAAATTCGGAAAGTCTTATACCAATTTTTATGCAGATAATAATGGCAGAGTTTTTTGTTGAAACAATCGGGTTAGCAGTAATATATACCCCTAATGTTTTAACTTCAACTATTGGAATTGTTGCCGCAATTATTATGGGTTCAGTGAGCATAGATTTAAATTTGTTCTTGCCAGAAGTACTTTTGTATGTGGCGGTGTCTGCTATTAGCAGTTATTCAACACCAAGTTATGAACTTTCATTAGCCAATAGATTGGTAAAATATAGCCTTTTGATTTTATCAATTCTTTTTGGAAGTTCTGGATTATTGCTGGGAGTTTTGATACTATTTTGTTATTTAGCAAGAATACATGTTTTGGATAAATATTATTTAAGTCCAATTATACCTTTTAATGGAAAAGATTTTATAAAATTAATTTTTAGAAAAACAACAGAAGATAAAAAAATACTATAATTTAAAAAAGAAAAAGCATAAAATATTCTTGGTAAAAGAATATGATTGAAGAAACAGAATTATATAATATAAAAAAACTAAAAGAATATATTGATACCAGCACGAATATTGTATTTTTTGGTGGCGCAGGATGTTCAACAGAATCGGGAATTCCGGATTTTCGATCAGCCAAAGGGATTTACACGAATAATAGAAGTGCTGAAGAAATAGTTTCGCATTCATATTTTTTTCAAAACCCAGAACGTTTTTATCGTTTTTATAAAGATAAAATGATGTTTTTAGATGCAAAACCAAATGCTTGCCATCAATATTTTGCAAAGTTGCAAGAAACGAAGAATGTGACAATAGTTACACAAAATATCGATGGATTACATCAATTAGCTGGAAGTCTTAAAGTATATGAATTACATGGATCAATTCATAGAAATTATTGCTTAAAATGTGGTAAATTTTTTGACGCAAACTATGTCTATGATTTTAAAGGAGTTCCATATTGTGATAAATGCGGTGGAATGATTAAACCAGATGTTGTTTTATATGAAGAACCACTAGATGAAGAAGTGATATATGGAGCAATTAAAGCGATAGAAAACTCCGATTTATTAATTGTTGGAGGAACAAGCTTAAATGTTTATCCTGCAGCCGGATTTATAAGATATTATCATGGAGTAAAATTGGTAAATATAAACTTAGATGATAATCACTTAACAAATTGTTTAAATATTAAAGCACCAATAGCTGAAGTTTTTAAAAAAATTACCGAAGATACAAAATAAAATATTTGATAATTAATATTAAATAATAAATTAAATTTTATAAGATAATAATCTTTTGCACATTTTATGAGCGAAAAAATCAGCTCTTTCACACATTTTATGAGCGAATATTGATAATTATTGACACTTTTTATTATGTTTTAAAAATATATATTATATTTGAGAAAAATAATTTAACTTATTAAGTTTTATTAATAAAAAATGTGTTCAGATTATGGACAAATAAATATAAACTTTTAAAATTTGATGAATATAATAAATAGAGTAGAAAATCATAAAAAAGTAAAAAAACTATTGCAAAAATGATGGCAATAGCCTATAATTATTCATGCTGGTTCCTTAGCCAAGGTGGTAAGGCAAATGACTGCAAATCATTCATCGACGGTTCGACTCCGCCAGGAACCTCCAAATAATAAACCCTAATGCGCCCATAGATCAACTGGATAGATTGTCTGGCTACGAACCAGGAGGTTGGGAGTTCGAGTCTTCCTGGGCGCGCCATTATTCGGGGCTTTGTGCAGCTTGGTAGTGCGCCTGCCTTGGGAGCAGGAGGTCGCGAGTTCAAATCTCGCAGCCCCGACCATTTTTAAAAATAAATCTTTGACGAAAGTCAAAGTTTTTTTATGAAAAAATTTATAATATCTATTTCTATACAATAAAAAAGTTCGGACTTTTGAACAAATTCAAGTCCGAACATTTAATATGAAAAGAAATTTATAAATTATCTTATTTAATATTTTCAAAGAAAGTTAGAATACTGAAATAATTATAATGTAAAACACCATAGTATTCTTTTTCATTTTCATCTTTGAAATAATAGTAATGTTTAGCAGAATTTGATACGATCATCCTATAAGGAAAACCAACATATTTGATTAATTCAGCAAAATCTACATCCTTTCCACAGAAATATAAAAAATTTTCTTTTGGAAAGGTCTTTTTATTATAGCAATGCACTTCGGTGATAATTGGATTATCAGCATAGAAATCATAGTCTAAAAATAAAAGAATATTCATATTATCTTCTAATATATAAGCATAGTTATCTAATAACTGAAAATTATTGTACTCAGATGGTTCAGGATTATATTTTTCTTTATCAAGAACATCATAAAGCCTTGTGCCAACTTTAAGATTGGTAGTATTTTCTATTTCTTCATTTATGGTTGTTGGCTTTTTTGTATTATTGCAAGAAGATAATAAGCATAAGGGTAATATAAGTAATTTTAAAAATTTTTTCATAGTCTATTTCTTTCCAAATGTTACATTTATTTTTGCTAAATCAGCTTTGTTTACGTCTTTTATTAATTCGTTCCAAGTTTTTTCATCGACAGCATATCTAATTTTTTTGATTATTGATTGATTAAAGACATCAGGATCAATATATTTTATTTTTTCTGGGAGATTTAAAATTTCAAGATTATGGTGGCAATAAAAAGAATGTGAATAAAGAGAAATATCATCTCCTGTAAGTGTTACTTCTTTTAATTTTGAATATTCACCAAAACGATTGTTTAAATAAATTAAACTAGAATGACTTTCAAAAGTATATGATAAAAAAGGAAGAGATAATTTTGTAATGTTTATTGAATTTTCTAAAGCAAAATCATCAATATATTTAACAGAATTAGGAATAGTAAATTCAGTTAGACTTAAACAACTAGAAAAAGCGTATTCTCCTAAATATAATAAATTAGAAGGAAGATTAATATTTTTTAATTTTTCTCAACGTAGAAAACAACTATTGCTGATATATTTAATGCTATTTGGAATAGTTAAGTTTTTTAAACTAAGGCAGTTATTGAATAAATCATTGCTTAAATTGAATATACTAGATGGAATATTTATATTATCAAGATTGGTACAATAAGCAAAAGCTGCTTCTCCTAGTGTATTGATAGTATTAGTAAATTTAATTTGTTTTAGATTTTCTGAACGCATAAATGCTTTATCATCTATCTTTTTTACGCCATCTTCAAATGTCACTTTTTCTAAAGCTTTTGAGTTATAAAAAGCTCCATATCCAATTTCTTCTATATTGCTTGGTACTATTAATTCTTTCAATTTTGTCGTATAGGCACAAGAATAAGGTGCAAGGTATTTAGTATCTTTATTTATTGTTAATGTGGAGATATCTTTATCTTCAAGATCAACCAGCCATAAATAAGGATTAGTTTTAGTTCCTAAATAGTAGCCATTTTCAAATTTTGTAAATAAATTTTTGTTTCCGTTATATAAAATACTATTTCCAACACTTTCAATATTATCTGGTAAAACAAATTCTTTTAAATTTGTACAACCTTCAAAAACTCTTGATTCAATTTTTAAAATATTATTAATATTTTTAACATATTCGAGATTATTACAATTTTTAAAAAGAGAATATTCTAAAGTTGTAATAGGGGAATTAGCAGCAAATTCAACAGTTTTAAGATTAGAACAATTTTCAAAAACAGAGTCTCCAATAGAAACAATATTTTCAGGAATATAGATACTAGAAAGATTAGAATTTTTAAAAGCAGAAGAATAAAGCATTTTGGTATCAGGAAGAATATTAAAAGAAGAAGCATTCGAATCATCAAATTTAAATAAACAGAGATAAGGATTAGATTGAGAACCGAAATAATAAGCTCCATCTAAATAAGTAGTATATTTATCTAAATCATTATTTATATAATCAAGAACTCCACTTTTAATTCTCATAGTATTTTCTGGAAGATATTGTGGAGGTGTTTCTTGGCTATTTTTTGAATAATATTTTAAAACAACTTTAACATTTTGATAATAGTCATCATTAAGTTCATCGTAATTATAATCGACAATCATAGAAGAAGTACTCCTTGTTATAAGTTTCCACATATTATTCGTTTTATAATTCTTTAAGAGAATTGATTCATAATCAAATCCATCTTCAAAATGAATCTTGTGATCGAAACTTTTTTCTAAAAAATTATTAGAAAAGTCAAAGACAACTTTACCATCGATCTTTTTAGGAATAGTAACTTCATCATTGTAAGTTGTAAAACCCTCTAAAATTACTTTGTCATAAGAAACAGAGTAATAAAAATCATCGGAGTGCAAAGTTGCATCAGGTTGATTGTCATTCGGATTAAAAGACCCAGAACTACAACTAGTTAAAGGTAGAAAGACAAGAATTGGTAATAAAATATTAATTTTTTTCATAAAGCATCCTTTGTAATCGCTTACAATTTAATTGTAAACATTAATTGAAAATTAATCAACAAAAAAATAGCTGCTTTTCTTAAATTAATTTATAACAGCTAAATTTTTGTAAAGTTTAAAATTTTATTTTTAATACCAGGAATAAAATTCATCTTCGGTGATACCACTAAAAAGCATGGTATCATCATGATAAATTTCAGGATTACAAAATCCACAACAATTATCTGGATTATCATAAATAACTTTATCGGTTAAAATTTCTTTTAAATAATCGTTAAGGTTTAAAGTGACTTTTAAAGAAATTTTAAAGCCCATAAAAAATTCAAGATTTAAAATATCTGCTTTAATAAAATTTTTTTCGATATTAAAAGCATTTAAAAAATCAGAAATAATATGAGTGTGTTTTTCTAATTCTTTTAAAAAGTCATCTTTGATAGTAGGATAATTTTCTTTATAGAATGTTGTTATTTCTTTTTTTATCGCTTGACTAAGTTCTTTATTTTTATCATTTTTTGAAAAGACTAAATCAGAAGCTAAACTTTCTAAATATAGGTTAAAAGCTTCGATATTTCCCGCATAAAGATGCTTATATTTTTCTTCAATCTTTTTTTTCAATTGCAATTTGTCTTCGACAAATTTCAAATAAAAGGGATTAGTCTTTAGGATGTCCTCTATATCTTTATCATACTCAAGGACCAGTTTGTTGGATTGTTGATTAATTTTTTTTAGTATTTCTGTGTATTTTAGTTTCATAAAATTTGCTCGAAATGCACTTTCATTATAAGTTATTTGTATTAAATTACAATATTTTTTTCAATAATTTTTTTATGATTTTTTATTTTGAAACAAAAAAGCGAAAAAATGAAACGAAAATGAAACATTTTTGAAAAAAATTGAGAAAAAATGGGAATGAATGATTGTTGATATTATTTTTTAGAATAGTTATTTTGATATAATAATTTCGAGGTTTGAAGAAAAAGTGTATAAAATTATAAATAAAGATGAAATAAAAAAAATCAATCAATATAACTGGTTTAGAAAGTTTTCTAACCCTTGTTATGGTTTTAATGTAAAGATGGACGTGACAAAACTTGTTGCATATTCTAAAAAAACAAACACTAGTTTTTTTATTAATACTTTATATTTAATCTGCAAAGCATTAAATACAATTGAAGAAATGCGCATCAGAGAAGTTGATGGTGAAATAAGAATATATGATGTTATTAATCCCGCTTTTACAGTTATGCTTGATATAGGTATTTTTGAAAATGTTGGTTTTGAAATGATCGAAGAGTATCAAAGCTTTTATGATAGAGCACATGAAATTATTGAAAGAGTAAAAAAGCAAAAAGAAGTTAAGAAAACTTATAATGATTCAAATTTATATAATGATTTTTATATAACTTGTATTCCATGGCTTTCCATAGAAGGTATGACTCATCCTCTTATCGATAATGACTATGCATCGTTATCTTGTCCAAGGATATGTTGGGATAAATTTCATCAAGAAGGTGATAAAATTTTGATGACGTTGAATATTACTGTAAATCATTGTTTTGTCGATGGTTATCCGTTATCATTAGCATTTAAAAAAGTACAAACATATTTTGATGATGTGGAAAATTTATTAAAAAGATGACAATTTTACTTCTTGTTATTATCTATTTATGTTTTATTAGTTTGGGGCTTCCTGATTCGCTTCTAGGTTCTGCTTGGTCATTAATCCATCTTGATTTCAATGTCGATATTTCTTTGATGGGAATCGTATCGATGATTATTTCGATGTCGACGATTGTTTCTAGTCTTTTTTCGGATAAATTAAATAGAAAATTTGGAACTTATGCCATAGTTATTATAAGTATATTTTTAACAGCTTTTTCACTCCTTGGCTTTTCTTTAGCACCTAACTTTATTATCATGTGCTTAATTGCTGTGCCATATGGACTTGGAGCAGGAGCAATCGATGCGAGTTTAAATAACTATGTTGCTTTAAATTTTAAATCTAAACACATGAGTTTTTTACATTCATTTTGGGGCATAGGAACAATTGTCAGTCCTTATATCATGGGATTTTCTATAAAAAATTATTCGAGTTGGCAAAAAGGGTATCTCTTAGTCAGTATTATCCAATTTGCTATTGCCATAATTGTTTGCTGTTCATATCCTGTATGGAAAAACAAAAAAATACAGGAAAAAGATGATAATGTAGTTCCTAAGAATTTAACTTTTAAAGAAAAATTAAAAATACCAGGCGTCTTTTTAGTTTTGGTAATGTTTTTATCTTATTGTTCATTAGAATCGATTGGAACAAATTGGGTTAGTTCCTATTATGTCGCAGTAAAAGGTTTAAATTCTGCTTTAGCTGCAACATTTGGTTCATTGTTTTTTATTGGAATTACAACATCACGTTTGATCTCAGGTTTTATAACTGAAAAATTAGGCGATAAAAAGATGATTATTCTCGGAATGGTTTTTATATTGTTAGGAATAATATTACTTGTAATTCCCAATGTCAATTACTATGTTTCTATGGTTGGATTTATTATTTGTGGCATGGGAGCTGGGCCTATTTATCCAGCGATAGTTCATTCTACACCTGATAATTTTGGAAAAGAGAATTCGCAGGGAATTATAGGGTTACAGATGGCTTTTGCTTATATTGGTTCAACATTTACTCCTTTATTATTTGGTTTAATATCTTCGGCTCTTGGTATAGAAATATTGCCATTTTGTTTCTTATTCTTTTTGATTATTTTTTGCGTTCTTTTTATATTCTTACAAAAAAAGTTGAAAAAAAGTAAAAATATGAAATAAAACTTAACTTTTTAAATGAAAAAAATTATTATTTCTTTTTAATAATGGTGTATAATGGCTCTATAAAACGTAAAGGAGTTCAAATATGTGCTCAATTATTGGATTAAGTAAATGTGATGATTTTGAAGAAATTAAAAAAAGCTTTGAAAAATCTAATTCGCGTGGCCCAGATGGTACCAGCTATTATAACGCTAATTCCGCTTTATTAGGTTTTAAAAGATTAGCGATAATGGGATTAAATGAATTTGGAATGCAGCCGTTTTCTTATGATGATAAAGTTTTAGTTTGCAATGGCGAAATATATGGCTTTCGCGATATAAAAATAGAACTGCTTAAAAAAGGATATTCTTTTAAATCAGATTCTGATTGTGAAATTCTTTTACCACTTTTTAAAGAATTTGGTTTTGAAATGTTTTCTAAGCTTGATGCTGAATTTGCTTTAATTATATATGATAAAAAGGAAGACAAAATAATTGCTGCTCGTGACCCTCTAGGTATTCGACCTCTTTATTATGGAAAATCTAAGAGCAATGACACTTATATTTTTGCTTCTGAGCCAAAAATTTTAGTGGATTTGGTTGAAGATATTTTTCCTTTTCCTCCTGGTTATTATTTTGATGGAGAAAAATTTATTCAATATTCCTTTATAACTGATGTGGAAAGTAAACATACTAGAATGAGAGATGTAGAAAAAAACATACATAGCCTATTGGTTGAAGGAGTAAGAAAAAGATTGGATTCAGATGCGCCGATAGGGTTTCTTCTTTCAGGAGGTTTAGATTCATCTTTAGTTTGTTCAATCGCTACAAAAATTTTAAAAAAGCCGATAGAAACTTTCGCTATCGGTATGGAAAAAGATGCGATAGATTTAAAGTATGCTAAAGAAGTCGCAGATTATTTAAAGACTAATCATCATGAAGTTATTATAACAAGAGATGATGTAATCTCTTCTTTAGAAGAAGTTATTTATAATTTAGCAACATATGATATTACAACGATAAGAGCATCTGTCGGAATGTATTTATTATGTAAATATATTCATGAAAATACAGATATTAAAGTTTTATTAACTGGTGAAATTTCTGATGAACTTTTCGGATATAAATATACTGATTATGCACCAAATCCAGAAGAATTCCAAAAAGAAAGCAAGAAGAGAATTGATGAAATACATATGTATGATGTTCTTAGAGCTGATAGATGTATTTCTTCAAATTCACTTGAAGCCAGAGTTCCTTTTGGAGATTTAGCTTTTGTTAAATATGTTATGAAAATAGATCCAAAGATTAAGATGAATCGTTATAATAAGGGAAAATATTTACTTCGTAAAGCTTTTGAAGGGGACTATTTACCAAAAGATATCCTATATAGAGAAAAAGCTGCTTTTTCTGATGCTGTAGGTCATTCTTTAGTTGAAGACATTAAAGAATTTGCTGAAGATTATTATACAGATGAAGAATTTGAAATCAATCGTAAAAAATATACATTTGCTCAACCATTTACAAAAGAAAGCTTGATGTATCGTGAAATTTTTGAAAAGTATTATCCAGGACAGGCACATATGATTAAAGACTTTTGGATGCCAAATAAATCTTGGAAAGGATGCGATGTCGATGATCCTTCGGCTCGATTTTTAAAAAATTACGGAGATTCAGGAAAATAAAATTATCTAATATAATTAATTTCAACCATATTATCATTGTCGTTAGCAATGAAATTATGTTTACTATCTTCAAAAACTGATAATGAAGAATTTATAAAATTTATTGTCATTTTATCTTTTAATGATGAAGTACCATAGGCAATATAATAATAGTTACTATCGACTTTTTCAGTACTAAAATTAAATTTGTTAAAATTTACACTATAGTTATTTGATAATATACTATCTCCATTAAACATCAAAAGATTCGCTGATATTTCTTCTGTTTCAATAGTATCGCTTATTGTAATATCGCTTTGAATATTAAGATTATAGAATTCGAAAACGACAGTAATATATTTGGCTGAAATGTTATTTTTCTCAACATTTTTGACATTGTGATAGACACATTTTGAAATTGTATCAACTTCAATACGATTGTTCTTAAAAGTTGAAATACTATCGAAAACACGGCAAATTTGCTTGCCTTTTATATAATTATTTATGAAAGAAAATTCTTCACCAGCTTGAGCAATAGTAAAAATTGTACTATTTTCTATTAGTTCGAAACTGTTATTTTCAGCAAAGATAGAAAAAGCTTCATCGGCATAGGAATTGTGTGTAAACATGGTAAAAAGATTTTCTTGATAGGTAGAATTAATTTTTACATTATTTTTCTTAAAAAATACATCTTTAGCTTTTCCATAAAGAAGAAGATAGTTTGCTGCATACATATTGATATAGTTGTTGGTAAAAGTGATGTTTTCTACAGGAGATAATTGATAACCAACAGTTAAACCAACAACTCTAGGGCCTAAGTTTTCGTCTGGTTTATCTCCGATTATAATATTATTTTTAAATAGAACATCCTTTATATAGCCACCACCTGTTTCATTAGGATATAAAGATGTATCTCCTCCACTAAAAACTGCTATAACTTCATCTTTGCAATTACAATAGAGGTAATTGTTTTCAAAAGTGGCACCACTGCAACCTTTTTTATAAATATCTCGAACACCAATACCACCACCGGCAGCAGTAGAAGCATGGTTTTCTAGATGACAATTTTTAACTGTGACATTTTTCCAATTAGTGAATAAATCGATGATTCCAGAAGAAGAGTAGATTGAAGCTTCATGTGGAAGATAAAAAGAACAACTGTAAAGAGAAACATCTTCGGCATCTCTTAAATTCATAAGTCCAAGAAGAGGATCATCAAGTTTTTTATTAACTTTAATAGTTACATTAAAGCCACTGATTTTTATATTGTTGACATTGTTATAAATATAAAATAAACAACCATTGTTATAACCTTCAGTCGGATTATAAGAATCGTCAGAATATACTTTGGCATTATAGGCATAAATGTGTTTATTGGATTTATTTATTTCGATATTATCGATAACTCTATAGTTACCATTAGGAACATAGATTGTTGAATAGGAGTATTTATCCATGGACTCATTTATTGAAACATTTAAATCCTCAGCGATATAGCCTAATTGCTTAATATTGCAGCTATTATTAAAACTAATTAGATTTAAATATTTAGAAGAAGTCTCATCAAATAAATAAAATTGATCTTCAGAAATTTCAAGATTTTTTGAAACTTTCAAACAAGCATTACCACCATCATTTGCTTTTGAAAATCCTTTTGTATAGACCAAAGAACCATCAGGAAAAGAGAAAGCTTTCTCATAATTATCAACATAATTGAAACTTTGGTTGCTTTTTTCTTCTAATTTGTTATTTTGATAAACAAAAGATTTATTTTTATAATGAATTAAATAACTATTATCATCTAAAGAATATACTAATGATGAAGGTAGAATATCCTGAAGATAATAAGAAAACATATTGTTATCGATTTCATTATTATTTAAATAAATATTGGTTTTATCGATAGCATTTTTTATATTGTTATTAACATTGTTAGTTCCACACGAACATAAAGAACTAACAATAAGGAATGGAAGAATAATTTTAAAATATTTTTTCATATAACCTCACAAAAATCTTTGCAAAAAAATTTTATAAAATTAAAGGAACTTAATCAAGTTAAAAATATAGCTCAGCTTCCTTAATTATGAGTTTTAATTCACCTTCAAGATTCTTTTTTAAAGCTTTTAAATTTTCTTTTTTCTCAGAAATATTTTTTTCGTAAGCTGATGAAAGAAGTTTATTAAAAGTTTTTTCGAAATATATAAAAAGAAATAAGATAAAATCAACTAATAATAAGATAAAAGCTAAAAAGATAAAGAAAATTCCTATTTCTTTATAAGTCAAATTGAAATTAAATGTTTTCGAATAATAAGTAATATCTTTAAAATGGTAAATATTATTGTTAAAAATTATACCTGAAGAAAATAGATCATCTAATAAAGAAATATTGAAATTTAAAAGTAAACCAAAGATGATAAATAAAATACTTGAGATTAAAAAAGTAAAAAAACAAAAAGACAAACAGAAAAGAACAATTGACCTTATTAAATTTTTTGAAGTTCTATTTGATGGCGAATAGGAAAGATAATTTTGACAATAGATGAGAGCATTTTCAACTTCTTTATATTCATTTTCTAGAATTTGTAATTTTTGATTTTTTATTAGAGAATCATTTCTTTTGAATTCAATTTGAACTAACTTTTTTTCTTTTAAATAATTTTCAGTAAAGGTATAGCCGAAAATTGTATAAAAAGAGATATCTTCTAATTTTTTATTATTGTCGAGAGAATAATACTTGATAAAATGGCTCATAGATCAGAGGTGAATTCAATTCTATTTGCAGAAAAATTGCAATAAGAACAATAATCGCAGTGATAAAAATATATTTTTTTATCTTTAAAAGTTGATAATATTCTTTTTAGATCTTTTGATAAATAAATAGGTTCGTTTATTTTTCCATTTTTATTTTTTGATTTACTGTTTTTTATATAAATTATATATTTTTTGTCATGCTCAGAATAATTATATTCTTGTAGTTTAATGGCTCCAAATCTATGACAATTTGGGCAAATATATAGATTTTTAAAATACGATTTTATTCCATAAAAATAAAAAATAATTGTTGAAATCGAAAAAGGAAAAAATAAAGAAATAAGAAAACATTTGAAAAAGATACTTATAGTTAAATTTTTGTTTACAATCAAAATAAGAAAAATATTAAGAATAATTGCGAAGAGAAAAATGAAGAATAAAATTTTTAAAGAAAGGTTTATAGATCTTTTGAAACTTTCATTTTTGTGACCGACTTCTCCTCTATAAAATTTTATTATTTTTTTACTATCTTTTTTTCCTTTACTAAAGGTGAAAATACAAAAAAATAATAAAAGAGAATAGATAGTTATAATATTTAATTTGAAAGAAATAGAAAGAAATTCATTTAAAATAAAAAATATTAAAATCGAAAAAATAAAAGAAGGAAGAATATAAATTATGCCCTTAGATATAACTAATTTAATTAACTTCTTATAAGAAAATGTTTTGTTTTCTTGGAAGTTTTCTAAAGAGTCCAACCATCTATTTGTTCTTTCCATATTTTCACCAATATATAGATATATAATTTGGTAATTTTATTTTGTCGAAATATAAAATTTGTTTTAAAAATAATGTTGAAGTGGAAGCGCATTCAATCTAAAATAGACAAAGAAAGGATGGAAAAATGAAAACAAACAAATTATTGTTCCTTCTTGTCACATTGGGATTAACTTCTTGTCAAACACTTACTCCATCTTCTTCTTCAATTTCTAATAGCTCAGCAAGTAGTATTCCATCGTCAAGTATTATTTCTTCGAGCTCATCGTCTTCTAGTTCTTCTTCATCATCTTCATCGACAAGTTCTTCAAGCACAACCTCTTCTTCCTCTACTTCAACAAATCCGACAAATTATGTTGAACGTGGTGAATTCCAAGAGAAAAATGGAGAATACATTTCTCAAAAGTATAACTCATTATATGTTTTTAAAGATGGGTTAGATGATGGTACACTTATTGTCAAATTAAAAATTGAAAATAAATTGACCGATAATGGTATAGCAATTAATTATTCTAAAGAAAATAATGTAGAAAGTTATTACTTTGTCGGATTTGATTTAACAGGCAAGCTTTTTGTTAGAAAAGTTGAAGGGGATAAAAGTACTACTTTATCAACAACAGATGTTGAATGCGATACATTAAATGGTGTCACTTTAGGTATTTACAAAACAAAAAGCAAGGCGAGTATTTATGTCGATAATAAATATTGTACCGATTTTGATTTTGAAAATAATTCTGCAAATTTTGGATTATTAGCAGGTGGAAAAAATACATCCTACAAATTAAATTCAATAGTTGAAAATCAAAATTATTATTTGAATAGCTTAGAGAATTATTCATTTGCTAACGGCAGTTTTAAAGATAATTTAGTTTCTGTAGAAGGAAATAGTTTAGCTTTAAATAAAGCCCAAGAATTTACAAGTGGAACAATTCAATTGACTGTAAATTTAGCAGGAATTAAATCTGATAGTGGAATAGTTTTCGGACTTGAAGATAATGGTAGTAGTGAATTCTGGGAAAAAGGAGTTAGCTATTATTTCTATTTTGTCAGTATTGATGGGTTAGCATATCTTGGAAAAGTTGCTAATGGAGCATGGCAAATATGTTCAACTTCTACTCTTAAAGGATTTAATCCAAGCAAAGATTATGATTTAAAAGTCATTAAAAAAGAAAATGTAATGTATTGTTTCACCGATGGTGAACTTCAATTCAGTTATACAGATTCTCGACCGCTTAAAGGAACCAAATTTGGTATCCGTGCTGGAAGAAAAGATGTAACTTTTTCTTCAATCAGTATTAATAATCGTATAATTGATTCTAAACCAAGCGAAGATTTAATTGTTGGTCATGGTGAAATAGAAAATTTTGAAGGAATCATGACTACATCTTCGGAAAAAAATATAGCTCTAAAAAAGAACGGAAAATTGAAAGATGGAACAATTAAAACAACATTGCTTCCAGGTTCTTCTAATGATTCAGGAATAATCTTTAGAGCCAGTGCACCAGAAGGCGAGTTTTATTCTAATGAAGAAGGTCTTTCTTACTATTGGTTATACTATACATCAACTGGAACAATCGGTTTCTCAAGATTTGAAAATGGTAAAGAAGAAAGACTAGGTGGAAAATTCTTGCCGTATGGAAGTTTAGCAAATAAAACATATAGCGTAAAAATTGTTATGGATGGTAATGACTTTTATTGTTATTTCGATGGAAGACTATCATTCCATTATCATGATGAAACCCCACTTCAAGGTGAAGGATATGGCTTTAAATCTGAAGCCAGAAACTGCATGGTACTTGATTTTAATACTTCAGATGACCATCAAAAAGAAACAAATGAATATTTGATATTCGGACATTCTTATACGGAATATTGGTCGACATATAAAGATGATTTACCATATTTTGAAGACATAAATGATATTGGTATCGGTGCTTCAACAACTGCACATTGGGTCAATCAATACGCTGATGAAGTAATTGCTTATGAGCCACGATATGGTATTTATTGGAATGGTATCAATGATATTTCACAGGGTGTAGCACCAGCAAATATTGCAACAAATATTATTGATCTCTTGGTAAAAGTTAAAGAATCTCTTCCAGAATTTGAAGTAGTTCTTCTTGGAACCAACCGTTGTCCATTCGCCAAAAATAATAGAGATAAAATTTCTCAGTTAAATAGTTTATTAAAAGAAAAAACTGCAGAATATGAATTTATTCATTTTGTCGATACAGAATTTATTTATTGCGATGCATCGGGAAATGAATTATCAAGCTATTTCACCGATGGATTACATCCAAATCATGAAGGTTATTTATTAGCAGCAGGATTAATTGAAGCTGCGTTAGGGTTATAAGGTTTTAAAAGGAGAATTAATTATGAAAAAGAAATCATTAATCTTATTAAGTAGTTTATTTTTATTAGCAGGTTGTACAACAACTCCAACTACATCTAGTTCCAGTTCGCGTCCTTCCTCCTCATCTTCTATTTCTGCAAGCAATTGCACAACATCTTTACCATCATCCACTTCTTCAAGTACTTCCTCTTCAACAAGCTCATCCTCTTCTTCTAGTACTACTCCTTCAAGTAGTACAAGTACAAGTTCATCAACTTCTACCTCAACTTCTTCAACAACTAGCTCTGCTTCTACATCATCAATTGATCAAAACTTAGTTGCTAAAAAAGAAGAAGTATCTAATTACATTGCTTCTTTAAGTTATGATGCATATCGCGAAGCTGAACAAGAAACATTAAGAACATTAGTTTCATCAATGCAAGGTGTTTTAAATGATTCAAATGATGTTGATGAAATTGATGCCGTCTTTTCAGCATTTAAGACTCAAGTTTCTGAATTGAAAACAAAAGCTCAATATGAACAAGAAGAAGCAGAAGAATTAGCTAAACAATTAGAACAAAAGAAACAAGAAGTATTAGCAAAAATAGAAATTTCTTCTCCAACCCAATATCGTTCTAAGGAAATCAATGAATTGTTAGCTATTCAAGATACATTGAAAAATCAAATCAATGCTGCAACAAGTATCGAAGCATTAGAAGCAATTGATTTATCATCACTTTCTAATGCGATTGCAACTGCAAAGACAAATGCAATGTATACCATGGAAGAAATTCTTCCATTTGGTGAAGATGCTGGATGGGATTTAGTAAATGCTCATAGAGATCAGATGGTTTTAAACGAAGATAAGACCATAACAACTAAAGATGATGGTTATGCATTAGATTCGACAAAATATAGTGGAGATATGGAAGTAGTATTTTCAGTAAATGCCGACACATATCAAAGCTTATCTGGATTATTATTTGCAACTAAAACTTCAGTTTCTGGCGGTGATGGACTTGATGGTTTCACACTTAATATTGCCCGTGGCGCAGGATTTGAATATATTCAAGTTTACCATATCGATAATTTCTATGGTGCAACGACAGGATCTTATGAATATATTGGTGGATGGGTATTTACTGATGATTATCCTGGAGAAAAAGTTGTAAATACAGAATTACGCGCAAAAATTTCTGGTACAACTTTAAAAATCTTTAAAGAAGCTGACTATCAAAAGTATGGAGAGAACGCTAAAGTTTGTGCTGTTGATTTAAGTTTTGGTGGTAAATATACAGTTGCTACTGAAAGACAATTAGGTATTATAACTTGGGGGAATAATGGAGCTCCATTTACCTTAAAGTTATCAATGCTTGCTGGATCAACATACATTGATGGAAAAGAACATGCGATAGAATTAGCTACTAATTATTTTGCTAAAGTTGATACTGCAAAATATGACACTGAAACTGCTAGTAACATCAATGCTAAAAAAGCTAGTATTCTTGGATTAGCTGAAGATTTGGATGCAACATATGAAGATATAATTTCTGCTATTAATGAGCTAAAAGTAATGGTAAAAGAAGCCGATAATTATTTAGCAAATGGTGCAAAAATTAGAGCAACAGCTTTAATGGATGCTATCTTTAGTACAGATAATTCAACTATGAGTTCTTGGGATGTAGTAGTTGATCACACAATGAATCAATGGACTCATGAAAAAGGAACAAATTCTGTTACAACACCTACCACGGTAAGTGCAGGATGGCAACTTTCTAAAGATAGATATTCAGATATTGATTTAACTTTCAAGATTGATGGTGCACAAAAAGCTAATCCATATGCCGGTATTAATGCTAAAAGTGTTTTAATTGGAGCAGAAAGCTTAGGTATGTATCCAAAAGGCTATGCTGTAACAGTTTTCCAAATGGAAACAGAAGCCTGGGTTCAAGTACATTATATTAATAATAGTATTAACGCAAACTTTGTCTGTGGTATTTGTGAATGGGTTGATGGACAAAGTATTAGAGTTGTTATTGAAGGAAAGACATTATCTATTTATATCAATGGTATAAAAAGAGATATTACAATACAAGACTTTTCAACAAGATCTGAAGTAGAATTGCCAGATTATAATGGTGGTAGTATTGGTATCTTAAACTGGGATGATGCTCAGATTCAAACAACATTTACATTTGAAGAATTCACAGGTACTAAAATTTAAATAAAAAAATAAAAGGCGTTTCGGCGCCTTTTTGTGTGAAAAAATGAAATTATAATTAGAAAGCAAATTTAATATTGACATTATTTCACAAAAATTGTTTTCTGTGAAATAATGTGGACTTTTTTTAATTGTTATTTCATAAATTATTTATATTTTATAGTTTAATGTTAATTATACATTAGAAGTTAATTTAATAAGAATAATAAATTAATAAAATAAAATAAAGAAATAATATTGAAAAAATTTACCGGGGGGGGGGTATTATTAAGTTGCATAAATAAAAAGCGTGGTTAGTTAATTATTGTGCTAAGAGTTAATACTACACTCCAATAAAAAAAGTATACTTGGAAATTTTTCATAAAGAAGGGAGAAAAAATAATTTATGAAAAAATTTAGTAAGAAACTCAAAAAAGGTTTCACACTCGTCGAATTAGTCGTCGTAATTGCAATCATTGCTATTTTATCAGCAGCATCAGTTGCAACATACTTTGGTGTCACAACAAGTGCACGTAAGAGCACATCAAAATCTAATGCTCAACAAGTTGCTCAACTTATCTATGTTGAAGCTTTATCAGAATTAGATGATTCTCCAATTAACTTTGGAACAGCTGGTACAGATGGTTTAGTTTTAACATATGAGGTTGGTTCCGAAAACGGAAAATTTGCTGATGATGTCAAATTCTTAACATCTTATCTTCATGATAATGGTATTGAAATTGATGGTAATAAGAAAATTTTAACTGAAACAGAAGCTACTCCTACTGTAAAAACAGTTTCAAGTTTAACTTACACTGAAAGTGGATATTCTTATACAATTTCTTTTGCTAATCGTAATTACACTTTAACAGCAGCTAACTAAATTTTATTTGTATAAAGTTATATTATAATAACTCTTTTTGTTTGATTAAACTAATATTAATAATCTTATTGTTTTTTAATTAAATTTTTTAAACGAAAATATCTGTTGTTTTTATAAGAATAAAATATTGTGAAAAAATATCAAAATGTTAATAGTTTTTACGCTTCAGCGTAAAAACTTTATAATTTCGACAAGTTTTTACAAAAAATAATAGCAACATTTAGAAAATAAAAGAACTTAAATTTTATTTTTTTGAAAATTAGACAAATGGGAGGAAAATGTAGTAAAATGCAAAAGGTAGATAGTTATGGAAGAAATCGATAAATTAGACAAGGCAACAACGTTCATATATGCCATATTAATATTTATGAATACATTCTATATTTTTGGCTTTTTACTTTTTAATGCTAATATTAATTTGCGCTTTAATACTAATATGTTTTTTATCGTCATGCCGATAGTTATTTTTGTTGTTTCAATTCCTGGAATTGTTTTAGGTGTTTATTATTTAATTGATTGCATACGAAAAAGAAAGAAAACTATAATGGCAATAATTGATACATGTATGGTTTTTATTGCCTTTGTCTTAATTATTGGAACAGCGATTTTATATTTTAAAGTAATAGTTTAAAAAATGGAAGCGGTCAGCTTCCATTTTATTTTACTGTCAATAAATTTTGATTATTGGTGTAACTGAATTCATATGTTGATGCACCAAGATATGAAAGATTATAAATTAAACCGGGGTTGAATTTTGTTCCAATCAATAAATCCATAATTTTTGAACCAATGGTTAAATTTAATGATTCAGCGGTTCCAATTGATAATAAGGCATTTAATGTATTGATGAAATCTTCGGAATCGGCGGAGGTTAAGTAGTTGAGTTTGAGAGTATTGTGATTAACATTATATCCAAAGCTGTCATCAGTTTTTGTTACATCAAATATTGAATTGACATATAAATTTTCAGGAACTTTATTTCTTAACATATTGAGAGGGAAAGAGTTCATCTTTGCTATAAATGGATCAAGAGAAATCTTAACTAATACTGAGAAAGTAGTTATTGTTTCTCCACTGATTATGTTTGGTGAAAAAGAGAAGTCGATAAGTGAAATAGGAACAAGTGTATCGCCGATTTTTATACCATCTTTTGCTTGAGTTTTAAGCAATGTATCAGCTAAAGCCCCAAGTTCTTTATCGGTAATTTGATATGTTGCTACAAATCTTTTATCGATACTATAGTTGAATGAGTAGCCATTTTGTTCATCGTATGATACTAAATTTGGAACGGAATTATTAAGTGAAGTCATAGCGCCAGTCAGATCATTTTCATCGAATGGATCTGGTGCTAACTTTTTTTCATCGACTTTTTCATTTAATTGAGAAAGTTGATTGATTGTATTGATTGGATCGATACCATATTTTACTCTGACAAAAACATAAGTTCCGCCGCCAAGAAGAATAACTATGATAAGTAATCCGAGAATAAATTTGATTAAACCTTTTATAAATTTCATTGGGAATCTCCTTGATGCTATTATATTAAAAAGTTTATTAAATGAAAAGGACAATAAATATCTACTGCTGAAAAAATATGAAAAAATGAAATATTTTGAAAAATATATGAAAATGTCTATTTTTTAAAAATTTTCTTGTTATATCTTTTTTGATAATTTATACTTAATAAGGAAAAGAGGGGAACATGAAAAAAATAGGCAAGGTATTGAATAATTATTTTAAACTGCAGGAAAGAGGATCGACAGTTTTTAAAGAGATTCTCGGCGGAGTTTTAGTATTTTTTGCAATGCTTTATATTCTTCCAGTCAATACTTCGATTATTAGTTCAACTGGTATTTCTTCTGGAGCAGTTTTTGCTGCAACCGCAATTTGTTCTGGAATTTGTTGTCTTATTATGGGAATTGTAGGCAATTATCCTGTAGCGTTATCTGCTGGTATGGGAATGAATGCTTATTTGGCTTTTACAGTATGTGGACAACTTGGTTATACTTGGCAAGAAGGTCTAGCTGTTGTCATTCTTTCCGGAATAATATTTTTTATTTTTACAGTTACCCCAATTCGGAGAATAATAATTGATGCTATTCCACAATCTTTAAAATATACTATTTCGGCTGGGTTAGGCGCTTTCATCTGCTTTGTAGGACTTAAAATGGGCGGAATTATTCAAGCTAATGGTTCAACTTTTGTATCTTTAGGTAACTTAAATCCAGCGAATGGAAATGCCTATGTTTTATTGGCGTTATTTGGAATAATTTTAGCGTTTGCTTTGATGGTGGTAAAAAATAAATACATCAACACTTTCGCGATTTTGATATCGATGTTTGTTGTGGCTGCAATCGGTTTGATATTAGGGGCTTTTAATGTTCCCAATATGCCTAGTTTTTCAGGTGATACTGGATCTATTGGTGATATAAAAGATGTTTTTGGAAAGAGTATTTTAGCTATACCGACTATTTTAACAAAGCCGCAAACTTATGGTGTCGTATTTTCTTTTGTTATGGTTCATCTTTTTGATACTTCGGCAACACTTATTGCAATAAGTGAACCGATAGGTGCAATTGATAAAGAAACAGGAAAAGTTAAAGTTGGTACTAGAGTAATGATGGCTGATGCAACAGGGGGAATTATTTCTGGTATCTTTGGTACTTCGCCTGTCACATCATTTGCTGAATCAACAGTTGGTGTTGAAAGTGGTGCCAGAACTGGTATCGCTGCAATAACTACAGGTTTATTATTCTTTTTAAGTTTAGCTATATTTCCAGTTTTTAATGTTTTTGCCGGAATCAACGTCAATGGAACAGTGTATACTCCATGTACATCGATGGCTTTAGTTTCAGTTGGGGCATTGATGTTTTCTAATCTACGCAAGATAAATTGGAATGAAAAAATTGATATCATGGCTTGTTTTATAACATTTATCATGATTTTATTAACTTATTCAATTACCAATGGTATCGCCTTGGGATTGATATTTTATGCAGTGATGCGCTTAGTATCTGGAAAAGGAAAAGAAACTTCGCCAGTTATTTGGATATTAGCAGTTTTATTTACAGCGATGTTTGTTGTCGATATATTTGTTACTTCTTCAAGTAGTTTAAGTGTATTGAACTGTTTTCTAAATTTGCGAAGAAATTAAAAATGACCAGTTTTTACTGGTCATATAAAGAAAGCATTTCCATCAATTCTTCGTATTCTTTATTGTAATTATCAAGCTCCTCTTGTAAGGCGTTGAGCTTTGATTGATCCCAATAGTATTCTGGGTCATCTAGCTTAACTTCATCTTCTCCGATAAGCCTTTCAAGTCGAGCCATTTTTTCTTCGATTTTATTTTTTGCTAGTTTTGGACGAGGTTTTAACGGTTTATCCTCTTTGAATTTAACACGAGCTTTTTCAAGTTCGAGATGATATAAGGTATCTTGTTTTCTTTCTTCTTCCAAACGAGCTTTTTCGATATCGAGCTTTTCTTGGAGGATATCATCGAGCATTACAACTTTGAAATGCGAATAATCGCCTTGATAATAATAAGCTTTATTGTTTTCAAAATAAAGCAGACAATTACAGAGGTTATCGACAAATGAACGATCGTGAGAAATGATTATGATGGACCCTTTATATTTTCCAATGGCTTCAATCAGTTCTTCTTTAGTCATCATATCGAGATGGTTTGTCGGTTCATCGAGAACTAAAATGTCATATTTTTGTTCAACCAGTGTCGATAATACTAGACGCATTTTTTCACCACCGGAAAGATTATCAACTATTTTTTCATCATCTTCGCGAGAGAAATCAAATGCGCCTAAAGTATTGTAGACCTCTTGAAGGCTCAAAAGAGGGAAAAGATCACGGAAATAATCAAGGACAGTTTTATTGCTGCGGATTAAAAGTCCATCTTGAGGTAAGTAACCGATATTGAAATTATCGTAGAAACAAATTTTTCCGGAGTAAGGTTTTATCTTTCCTAAAAGTGTTTTGATAAAAGTAGTTTTTCCTGAGCCATTATCGCCCATAATTGCAAGTTTATCACCACCGAAAAATGAAAATTCGATATCAGAAATAAGAGGTTTATCATAGCCGACAGCGAGTTCTTTTGTTTCAAATACTCTTTTTCCTACTCTGAGCTTTCCTTGAAAATCGATATGAACTTTATTTTTAACTTCTGTAGGTTTTTCAACTCTTGTTTTTTCTAATCTGGCAAGTTTTTTTTCACGGTCATGAGCACGAGAAACAAAGCGTGGTTTTGGCATATAAAATTTAATGAACCATTCAAGTTTTTGTTTTTGTTTTTCTTCTTTTAGGTATAGCTTTAATTGTGATTCATACCTAACTTTTTTTTCAGCAGCATATTTATCATAGTTACCTGAATAAGATTCTAATTTACCTTTTTCAATTTCGAGAACTCTTGTGGCTAAAGAATTGATGAAGTAACGATCGTGAGAGACAAAAAGAATGGCTCCTTTATAGCTTTTTAAATATTCTTCTAGCCATTCGATGGTCGAAATATCCAAATGGTTTGTCGGTTCATCGAGAATTAAAAGAGAAGGATTCAATAAAAGCAGTTTAGCAAAAGCTATTTTCATTCTTTCTCCGCCGGAAAAAGAAGTGATAGGTCGATTATAATCTTCTTCTTTGAATTTAAAATAGTTTAAAATCAAGCGAATTTTATAGCGGAAGTTATAACCATCTTTTTCTCTGAAAAGCGGTTCGCGGTGAGAGTAAGTATCAAGAAGTTCGGTATTTGAAGGATCTTCGGCAATTTTTTCACAGAGATCTTCTAGAAATTTTTCTTCTTCCATTAAAGGCTTAAAAACTTCTTCCGCTTCTTCATATAAAGTATGGGATAAATCGGATATGACGCTTTGAGAAAGGTAACCGATAGTGCAGTTTTTGCTTAAAGTTACGTGACCTTTATCAGGTTCTAATTCTCCGATAAGCATTTTAATAAGCGTGGATTTTCCACATCCATTGCTGCCGATGAGGGCAATTTTTTCATTTTCGTCAATATTAAAAGTTAGAGGAGAAGTCAATGGTTCACCTTGAAATTCTTTTAATATACCAGTTGCTGATAGTAAATACATATTTAATAATTATTTCTTTGAATTGATAAGCTCAATAGCTTTTTCTTGTAAATTGCTTGGAGTGATGATAAGGATTTTATCATTGGGGTAGATAGTTGTTTGACCATTAGGGACTATTACATCATTGCCACGCATGATAGCTCCTAAAGAAATACCATTAGGAAGTTTAATTTGACTAAGAGTTCTTCCTGCCATCATACTATTCTCTTGAATGATGATTGAAGTGATAGCTAAACTATCGTATTCTGATACGATGGTTCTGGTCATATTTTCTAATATCGAAGCTTTTTCGATATATTTGGAAATTAAATAAGTAGCGCTGATTGTTGTATCTACTCCTAACTTTGTGAAGGCATCAACGTTTTTGGGGTCGTTGACTGCCGCTACAGTCTTTTTGATATGGAGCATTTTTTTAGAAAGCTGACAAATGGCAAGATTTGCTGCATCGCTTGGAGTTACAGCGACCATAATATCGAAATTTTCAATATTGGCTTGTTTTAAAACAATTCCTGAGGAAGCATCGGCAACAATGACATTGATATGATGTTTTTTACTCAAAAAATCAGCGTAATCCTCATCATCGTTGATGACAACAAGGTTATGCTTTCCTTTTTTAAACATTGAAATGAGGAAGTCAGCTTTAGTTTGACCTCCAGCAATAACTATATTCATTTTGTTTTGCTCTCCTTAATTTTTTTATCTTCTTCCTCTTTAACCAAAGTGAAAAATTCATTGGAAACGAGAATAGAAGGATAGATTATTCTTACTCCGGTTCCTTCTAAAACAATGGTTTTATCGATATCGTAGATACGAGTTATAACAATTGGGACATTGTAGATGACCTTGACAATTTGCGCGATGCAAGAATTTGTATTATCATCTTCCGTTGCTACTAGAACAATATCGGCTTGGTCTACATGATTTTTTACTAAAAAATCACGATCCATGCCATTTCCTTCGAGTTTAAATCCGGTATATGATTCATCTAAAATTCTGAAAGAATTTTTATTTTTATCGATGATTGTGACATTATTTCCTAATTCTGATAGGCGGCTAGCGATATAAGCTCCCATGTTGGAGCAACCGATAACAACGATATTTTTCTTTTTTAACATGATTTATTTCCTCCGTGAGAGCAATAATTTGATTTTGTTGAAAGGAATAGAGAATATATAAATTATACCATAAATGACCATGAATAATTCGAAACGACCGAAGATCATCAAGCTAGCACCGACATAATAATAGTAAGTTGGAGAACTTAAATTGACCATTCCCGTTGAAAAACCAATGGTTGATATCATGCTGGCAGCTTCAAATAAAGATTGATTAAGACTGCTGCCACCGAGAGTAAATAAGAAAGCACCAGCTAAATATATTCCTAAATAAGTAAGAATAAAAATATTGTTGTCATGAAGCAAGGCTTCATCTAAAAACATATCTTTGCCGTAGACATTGACATAATCAGCACGCTTGATATTAAGATTATTTGCCGAATTTCTAAGCTTGATGACCAAGGAGTGATAAAGCAGAGAAATCCTTCCAACTTTGATACCGCCACAAGTAGAACTCGATTGACAACCGATCAACATAATAAGGATAAAAATAAAGCAAATAGCTGGATTTAAAGTATTTATATCGATCGACATAATTTGGAAACCAGTTGTAGACATTGCAGAAATTGTGAAAAATACTGAATACATCAAAGCATTGTTGCTTGTAACAGTATTTGAAGTTATTGATAGAATTAAAATGAGTGGAATAACGATGACAAGAATGACAAGTTCAGCGTGATTTTCAAAGTTTTTAAAAAAAGTTTTAAAGTCTCCCCTTAAAAGAAAAGCGAAGGAGATGAAAGAAATAGAACCGGAAAACATCAAGATAATACTGGTAACTTGTATTCCACATACTTGAATGATGTTATAGCCATTTTCTATGGAAAAATGAGCGATAGAATCATTGTAATTAGAGAATCCTCCAGTAGCTACAGCGGTAATTGAATGGACAAAAGCATCAAAAAATGACATGCCGAAAATCATATAGGAAATAATTCCAACTGTGATCAATCCGATGTATATTGCAAACATTAATCTAGCTGATCTCAATAGATTAGGAAGAAAACTATCACCATGACCTTCGGCTGAATATAATCTTAAACCATATCTATCAGAGAATACTGAAATCATGACGAGAATAATACCTATTCCACCAAAAAGCATACAGAGAGCTCTTAGAGTCAAAAAAGAATAGATATTCCCTTGTTCAACATCGAGAACTGACATTCCTGTTGTTGTCCATCCAGAACTGACTTCAAAAATGGATTGATGAAAATTTAAAAGTCCTGAAGACCAAAATGGAACAGCGGTACCAAGTATAGAAATAATCCACGAAGTCAAGACAATAAATGAGGATTGTCTATTGGATAATTGCCCATGTTCTTTTTTATAAAGAAGCCCCAAGAAAGTAGAAAATCCACAGATTATCATTATTATTGCTGGCGCAAAAAAATTCCACCAATATTTTCTTTCAAGAGGAAGAGAAATACTGACAAATAAAGGAATTAATAAAACTATCCCGATAATTCCTGTTAATAATCCGATATATCCTAGGGCGAGTTTGCCACCGGAAATAACCATTTCTTTTTTTATTTCACGATTCATAAAAAATATTATAGCATTAAATTTTCTTAGAAGTAATTTTAATATTAAAGCTTGTTGACTGATTTATTGAGGTTTTCTTTTCTTTTTTTAGCACGTGCGATATCATTTATACCATTTTTAACTAAGGCATAAAAAGAAAGAATAAAAATTATTGTGAAGATAATTGAACAAAGGAAAAAGATAATATTGACGGCATTCCAAGAGAAATTAAAAAAAGCATTGGAAAATAAGTAGATATATAAAGCAGAAGAAATAAAGACTGATGTAAAACAAAAAAGCAGATTAGGTTCTAAAAAATGAACATCAGTAAATGTTAAAGCATCTGTGACTAAGACATAACCACCGGTTAAAAAAGCCAAAGCATAAAGAATATAACTAATATTAGATTTTGAAGAAGTCAGGGCCATAAAGATGAAAATTCCGATGAGAAATAGTTCTAACAAATTAAATAATATCGATATGGATATTGATTTGGAAAAACCATATTTATTGACTATTTTGAAAAAATAGCGACCGGAAGGAATGATATCTGTTGCTCCACCTTCAATGAGCAACTCTTCATTTTGATAGCCATAAAGACAACCTATTCGATAAGGAATATTACATTTTTTTGCTACCAACATATCATAATTGGAATCCCCAAAATAAATGACATCTTGAGGATCTATTTCGTATTCTTTTAAAGTTTCAAGAAGACCAGTTGGATCAGGTTTGGGTGGAAACTTTTTTTCTCCTTGGCCAATTACTGCTTTAAATTTTACATTTTTAAAAAAATATTTCATCAAATTTTCGGCTGCTTTTTGCGGTTTATTGGTAAAAACAAATAATTCATATCCTGATATTGAAAATTTTTCTAAAGCTGAAGCGATATATGGATAGCTATTTGTTCTATTATAAAGATTATCCAAAAGATTAGCTAAATATTCTTTATAGAGGATTTTGATTTTCTCTTCGTCTTTTTCGCCACTAGCTTTTCTTATAAGATACATAGAACCTTGACCGATGAAATTGACATATTCAGAAAGTTCATGAGTAGGATAATTATATTTTTCCAAGATTGTATTAACAGCTGCACCAAGATCAGCAACAGTATCTAATAGTGTTCCATCAAGATCAAAAAATAAAACGTGAGCTTTTTTCATGTTTATCTCCCTATTTAATTATTGCGAAATTGTAGATTATAGAGTTTAGCGTATTCGCCATTTTGAGAAAGAAGAACTGAGTGAGTTCCTTCTTCTATTATTTTACCACCTTCAACTACAAGTATTCTATCAGCATTTTTTATGGTAGAAAGACGATGAGCAACAACAAGTGTGGTGCGGCCATAAGATAATTTGTTCAAAGCTTGTTGAATCAATATTTCAGTTGCATTATCTAAGGCAGAAGTTGCTTCATCTAAAATTAGAATAGAAGGATTCTTTAGAAAAACTCTAGCGATAGAAATTCTTTGTTTTTGACCACCTGAAAGTTTGACACCTCTTTCGCCGATTTGTGTATCGAATTTGTTTGGAAGTGACATGATGAAATCATAGATATTGGCTTTTTTACTGGCGGAAATAATATCTTTATCGGTGGCATCAGGTTTACCATATTGAATGTTATCTTTAATTGATCCAGTGAATAAAAATACATCTTGCTGAACAAAACCGATATTTTTTCGAAGAGCATTTAAAGAAATATCTGAAATATTTATTCCATCGATTTTTATTGTGCCTGAAGTCGGTTGATAAAAATTAGGTATAAGATGGCAAATGGTTGTTTTTCCTCCACCAGATGCTCCAACAAGGGCGATGGTCTCACCTTTTTTAATAGAAAATGAAACATCATTTAAAATATGGTCTTTTGTTTCATAATTGAAGAATACATGATTAAAATCAATGTTTCCAGCTAATGTAATATTTTTTATAGCATTAGGTTTTTCATATTCTACTTTTTCATCCATGACATCGAGGAATCTTTTAAATCCGGTAACACCATCTTGATATTGCTCAACAAAATTGATTAAAGTTGTCAAAGGAGAAATAAACAAAGAGACGGAAACAACAAAAGCAGTGTAATCAGCGGTAGAAAAAGCTTCAGTAGTAATAACGATTATACCACCTCCAACAATACAAGCAACGTTGAATAAATCCATGACAAAATTGGTAGAAGAAGAAAATATTCCCATCGCTTTATATGCTATAGATCTATTTTTTACATATTCTTTATTGCTTATATCAAATTTTTTATCCTCAATATCTTGATTTGCAAAAGCTTTTGTAATGCGGATACCAGATATACTAGACTCTAAAGATGCATTGATACCAGCGATACTTTTGCGTGTTTCAGTAAAAGCATTGCGCATTCTTTTTCTAGTGAACAAAGAGATTGCAACCATAAAAGGAACACAGGCAAAGATGATCAAAGCTAAAATCCAATTGATAGTCAATAAATAGGCAAAAGAACCGATGATCATGACACCGCATATAAAGAAGTTTTCAGGGCCATGATGAGCGAGCTCACTGACATTTTGCAAATCATTTGTCATCCTTGACATTATTTTTCCAGTTTCATGTTCATCGTAATATGAATAGGGAAGTTTCTCCAGATGAGTAAACATATCCTTTCGCATTTGAGCTTGCATTTTAACACCAATAACATGTCCATAATACTGAACGAAATATTTTAAAAACATTCTGATTATATATAGGCCAACTAAAATAGCTGCAAAAATTATTATCATATTAATATCTTTTTCAGGAACATAAGTAGAAAAAACTTTTCTAGTTAAAATTGGATAGCACATTGCAATTAAAGATATTAAAAGAGAAGCTAACATATCAAGAGTGAACATCTTGAGATGTGGTTTATAATAAGAGACGAAACGTTTAAGCATATTTACCTCCATCAATATTTGAATATTCTACTATAAAACAAGCTTTTTTTCATCTCGCAACATTATTATTAGTATATTTTAAAATTGCATAATTTTTTGACAAGTAGTAACCGCTTTCATCTCGACTAATTTTTAATTGTAAATTTTAAAAAAATAATAAATTTTTAAATATATAAAAAAACAAACAAATAATTATAGAAAAATAGTTATTTTTAAATAAAAAAGATAAGAAAAAAATTGTTGACAAGAAAAAACTACATCACTATAATACAAACAAAAAACAGGAGAAACATTAAAATGAAAAAACAAAGTAAACGTTGTTTGTTACTTTCTACTCTTTTGCTTATAGGATTAGTTAGTTGTCAAACAAACCCTACATCATCTTCTACTCCATCTTCTTCTTTAACACCATCTACTTCTTCAAGTTCATCTACTTCTTCAAGTTCTAGTACTAATTCTACTAACTCTTCTAGCAGTAGTAGTTCTTCAAGTACTACTTCTTCCTCATCTTCGAGTTCTAGTTCTTCATCAAGCTCTAGTTCATCCTCTTCTTCTACACCTTCTACTCCATCTTCAAGTTCTTCTACTTCAATTATTGTTAAACAACCTCATGCTGTAAATTTCGCAGCTGAAGCTGGATCAGTTATCCATGCTGATAAAGTTAGTGCAGTTGAAGGTGAAGTTGTCACATTTACTATTGAAGTTACAAATGAAAAGAAAGAATTAGTTTCTGTAACAGTTTTAGCTGGAGAAACTTCCGTCGAAGTTGGCGAAAACGAAGGAACATATACATTTGTTATGCCTGATGGTGAAGTCAGTATTCAAACTGTTCTTGCTGATAAGATAGTTCCATATGCTATTAACGTAGCTAAAGATGATCATGTAGCAGCTGTTTCATTGAAAGTTGAAGGAAACGAAGTAACAGAAGCTGTTGCTGGTCAAACTGTTGTCGTTGAATTAAGCTTCGAAGAAAAATATATATTATTAGATATAGTAGCTAATGATGGTGCTTTAAGCTTAACTCCAATCACTGAAGGCTTATCCTATTCATTCGTGATGCCAGAAGGTGTTGTTAGCTTAAATGTTACAAGTGAGAAAGTTGTTGAAACTCATAGAGTAAATAAGGTCACTTTATCATCGTCTTTAATTGAATCCTTTACGGGTGTTGCTGAAGGTGCTGAAGTTCTTGCTGGTGAAACAGTCAATGTTGAACTTAAGTTCAAGAGCCAAAGCAGCTATAAGATTGATGGTGCTATTTATGTCAATGGAGAATTGATTAAATTAACTGCTGATGAAAATACAGCTAATTTATATAAAGGCAGTTTCGTCATGCCTGATGAAGATGCTGAAATTGTCGCAACACACCTTATGAAACAAGTTGGTGTTGATGCTGAAAATTCAGTACAAATATTATTTGAACAATCCGATTTATATACTATTTATGGTATTGAAAATGGTGGTTATTACGATCCACAGAACTATTCTCAAGCTGGTTTTGCCCTTATTAAGAAAAAAGGTGTTTTAGTAAATAAAATCAGTATAAATGAACAGGGTAGCAGCAGCGCAATGTCAATTTATTCATCCTATAGTTACGAAGATATTTATAATGTTTCTTGCTATATGTTCTCTAATAAGGGTAAAGTCGTTGTTGAACTTAAAGTTGAAGCTGAAGAAGTCGGCGTAAAGAATGTCACTTTTGTCAATGGTGAAAATGCTGTTATTACCGGCAATACTGAAGTCACCCCAGGAGATAAGGCAACATTTACTATTAAAGGTGCTGAAGGTTATGTCTTCGATGGTGTTAAAAGTGTTGAAACTGAAAGTGGAAAGACTTTGGATACATGGAGTGATGATGGTTATACTTATTCAAGTGGTGTTTTAACTTTGAAGAAGATGCCAAAAGAAAACATTATCGTCACATTGAACCTCTACAAGGCTATTCCAGTTGAAGTTGAAGAAAATGAATTTGTTGAATCTTGTTCATTAGCTTTAAAATCTACTTCATATTGGGGAAGTGATACACCTACTGAATCTGTTCTTCCTGGCAGAACATTAGTTGTTACACCAGTTGCTATAACCGGTTATGCTATTAAGTCAGTATTAGTCAATGGTGTTGCAGCAACAAAAGGTAGCAGTGGAAAATTTGAATTTGCCGTACCTGAAGATACCGATGCTACATCATTTAAAGTAACATTTGAAATTCAACAATATCATTCTGTAACCTATACCGAAGGTGAAGGCTTTGTCCTTTCTAAACTTTATACAACAAGTGCTCTTGAAGGTACATTGATTTCCTTTGATGTCAAAGAAAATGCTGGATATAAAGTTACTGCTGTTAAAATTTCTTCTTCCGATGAAGCTTTAGTTGTAAGTGGAGCTTCTTCCTATTCATTCACAATGCCAAATGCTGATGTTGTCATCACAGTTGAAACCACTACTGTTCCAACTCATGCTTTAACATTGGATCTTGATGAAAAGATTACTTATAAATCTGTCACTGATAAATATGGTACTGAAGTTACAGATTTTTCCAATTTAAATGAAGGTGGAGAATATACTCTTATAGTTAGACTTCCTAATGGTCATGCAATCGATAAAGGAACTTTAGCCGGTGCTGATCTTGAATTTGAACTTACTTCATCTTATTGGAGAGAATATAAGACAACATTTGTTGTTGGAAGTGCAGATAGTACATTAAAACTTACTTTAGTTGAACAAGCCCATAATGAAGTTGAAGTAAAACTTTCTGAATCTTCTTTATTTACTAGCGATATGGTAATTAAAGATAAAGATTCCGGCGATAAAATTACCGATTTAACAAAGTGCTATGTCGGTCATAATATTACTGTTGATTTAACATTAACTGCCGATGCTAAGAGTACTTATAAGCTTGATTCAAATAGCTTTAAAGTTACCAATGCGGATGGGGAAGATGTCGCCTTCACAGTAACAGCTAGTGGATTATTACAATTCACAATGGTTGATAGCAAAGTTACAGTTACTGTTACACCTACACCTATTCCATTATTTGGAGTACATTTAGGTGAAGGTTGTGAATATGTTGTTCTTGTAGGTAACTATAGTGGTTGGGGCTATCCAAGCGATACAGATACTTCAATATTTAAAGAAGATAAATCATTTGCTGAAGGTGTCAAGATCACTGCATACTTAAGATGGCTCTAAAACTTATACATTTAAAGCTGTTGCTGCTGATGGTACAGTTTTAAAAGAAGATGCATTTAGTTATAAAGGTGACTACTGGTCGTTCTCTATGCCAGCTCAAGCCGTTACAATTACAGTTACAGTTTTATAAAAATACAAAATAAAGTGAGGCTAAAATAATGAATAAAAAAAGTTTAGTTTCTCTTTTAGCCCTAGTTTCAATACTAGGGCTTACTTCGTGTAATAAAGAGAATTCAAATACAAGTTCTTCAAGTCCTTCATCTTCTTCCAATTTAGTAATTTCTAGTACCTCATCCAGTTCTTCTTCAAATACAAGTCCTTCATCTTCTTCTAGCTCTTCTACAACTCCGGTTGTGGAAGTTGAGAATATCACTGTTACAACTGATACATTGAGTCTTGAAGTTGGTGAAAGTGTCAGTTTTGGCTATGAAGTTTTGCCAAATAATGCCACAGATAAAAGTGTAAGTTTTTCCTATGATGATAAGATTATTTCTTTGGATGAACAAACTCTTAATGTTGTCGGTTTAAAAGAAGGAAAAACAACAATTGTTATTACTTCGACTAATGGCAAAAGCGCTTCTATCGCTGTTGAAGTTAAAGAAGCGACAACCGAAGTTGCACCAACTGCTATTTCTACCGATTTTGCTAGAACTGTCATTGGTGAAAACGAAACATTGAAAGTTGATGTTACTTTCTATCCTGCTGAAACAACTTTAAAGAATTTGAAATTTAGAAGCTCTGATCCATCCTGTATTAAAGTAGATAGCGCAAATCAAACCATTACTGGTGTTGCTGCTACCTATAAAAGCATTACTATTACTATTTCTTCTACGGATAATACTTTGGTCAATCCAATTCGTTTATCATTGAAAGTTACCAGCGATGAAAATGAAGTAAAAAATGATAAAGCGACCGCCAGTTTAAATTCTGCTAGAAAAAATGAACAATATGCAGTAAAAAGTGGCTCAATAAAAGTTAGTACTAAGTACACTACAACTGAACCTGTCACATTCCGCAATGATTATGATGTCTATGATGACCATATTTATAATGAAATAACTACATTTACTGGTGAAACTTATAAAGAATATCATGGAATGGATTCCAGCCGTTATTATGAAGTTAAATACGATAAAGATGGCAAGGTAACAAATAGCTCTTATAACAATTTAGTTGAAGAAGGCGGCACGACTTTTACTTCCGATATTGTATATTCTGATGCTTTATATCAATCAACTCTTCCTGCATTTTACGCTCATACTTATTCTTCAAAATATACTTATGGAATAACTGAATATTTGGATTCAGCTTTCTTTGATACTATCTATGCTAATTATAAAGTTGATGTTGAAGTTGGTGACGATTATGTTTATTTCAACTATACTACAAGCAATTATACGACAAAAACTTATTATCGTTTAACTATCAACTTCGATGGCGATAATTATAAGAGTGTAGTTTATGATAATTCAACTTATAACTATGATGATCTTGATGAAAATTATCAACCGGTAAATGATCAAGTTCAGGCTGTTTCCTTTAATAGATTTGAAGCTAATGTCAATAATGCTGCTAGACTTGAAGATACTAGAGAAGATAAAGTTGATCCAGCTAAATTCTATTTCAAGGATTTCACTTTATCTTTCTATAAATCCACAGATACTGAAAGAAAAAATCCTCTTACAACATTTGATAGAGGCGATACAATAGTTTATGTTGTTGAATCTTCTAATCCAAGTCAAGCTAATTTATTTATTGATCCAATCTACGCGATGACCTCTTCAAATGAAGAAGTACTTTCTGTTTCTGAAAACCATTTTGCTTTAAATGCTGTTGGTGAAGGTGAAGCAGAAATTTATTTCCGCAGTATTTTCGCTGAACTTAAAGTTACTTTAAAAGTTAATATTCCTGCTGCAAATGATATTGTTGTCAGCACATTACCATCTTCAATGAAGAATACTGATTCACAATCTATCTTTATTTCTGCAGATCCTTATGGTGCTCTTGAAGATTTCGATGTCACTTTAAAAGAAGGCGATGAAAAATATGCTCGTCTTGTTCAAAGAACTTCTTCCTATTATGTTCTTTATGGAATGGAAGATATGGATGTCAAAGAAAAAGATGTCACAATCATCATTCAATCAAGATCTAATCCTGAACTTCGAAAAGAGATAACTATCAAGATAATGAAGGCATTATCCGCTAAAGAAATTCAACAAATACTTATTGATGGCGATTATGTTGGTGCTATAAATGAAGATTATTATAACTATACTGTCAGATGTCAATTTACTTCTGATTATGTTGAAGGAAAAGGTTATGCTGGTGTTTATACAATTTATAAACCAAATAGCCGTGTTTTCTCTAAATTTGATTTCTATTATACAATAGCTAATGGTAAACTCACCATTGTCAGCACTGAACCAAGTACAAGTTACGTCAATAAATTAGTTATTGAAATATATACACCTGATTGTTTAACTTTATATTCATCATTTAATGATCTAACAGATGATGATGGTGAATATACAGTCACTTACCGTTTGACTAAAGAGGTTTTATAAGATGAAAAAAAGTATTTTACCAATTCTTGCTTTTGCCTTAGTTCTTACGGCATGTAATTCAAATCTTACTAGCAGTAGTTCTTCTGCTAGTTCGACTCCTGTTTCTACTGCTAGCTCAACTAGTTCAAGTTCAACTACTTCTGGTTCTAGCAGTAGTTCTTCTTCATCTTCCACAACACCAATTCCAGTTACGGAATCAGCTCTTGATTTATTTAAAACCGCTGCCGAAGTAAAAAATTATACATTCAATGTTGTTGATTACGGTGGTAATAGCCAACAATTCTTTTTGGAAGATGCTTTCTATTATCAATTTATCGGTGATTTAAAAATTAATGGATTTATTAAAGATGATTATGGTGTTTATACAGTGACAGTATCTTCTACTGGTAATGTCAGTGGTGGATATTATTATATCGATGATGAAACAGACGAACCATTACAAGATATCTATCCATCTTTAACCAGTTTAGCAAGTGTCTCTTTTGATGAAGATTTATATACTGAAAATAATGGTATTTATATTCTTAAAGATCTAGTTGGCTATGAGGCTAGAAAGATTTTTGAAGTTATTGGATATGATCCAGATAGTACTTATTCGGGAATGAATTTGACCGATGTTGATGAAATCAATCTTCAAGTTAATGAAAATGGAAGACCAGAAATACATATTGTCTTCAATGAAAAAACAAGTGGACGAGGCACAACTATTGCTGAATTATTTGATGTTGGAACAACAAAATTAGCTTTAGAGATTCAACAGGCATTGGATGATGGAACATTATACGGCAAACATAGAATTGATGCTAATGATGTTTTTTACGATTATCTTGGAGAAATAAAAAGAGCTAAAAACTATACACTTCATGTAAGAAGCGAATACACCAAGGATAGTTGGAGCAATTATACAACTGATTCATATTTTACAAATAATGCTTTCTACAGCACTTCAAGTAGAGATGAATCAGATCTAGGCTTTGTCAATCAAAGCGATGGTGTTCACACTTTAGCTTATGATGAACTGCGTGAAGAATATCTTGTTGGCGATAAATATACTTATCAATCAGAAACTTATAAAGATATTTATGAAATAGTTTCTTCATTTAGCGATACTTCTTGGGATCCATATACATTCGAAGTTCGCAAAGATGGTGATAAATATATCATCGATGATACAGAGTTTATGTATACTGTTTTCAATATGCTCAATGAAACAATGTTGAGATTTATGCTCTTAAATATTGAGTTTTATAAAGAAGGAGATGAATATAATTTCACTTTGAATCTTCGTGAAGATCAAAAGATTCATTTCGTTGTTACTGATGTTGGTACAACAACTATTGGAAATTTTTAACAATTCATTTTAATGCTTAGAAGCTAAGTTCTCTTAGCTTCTTTTTTTGAGAAAAATAAATTAATAAAATAAAATAATATTGGTTTAAATTTTACTCCTAATTTTTCTAAAGAATATTAGGAGTTTTTATGTGCCTGGATAGTCATGAAAAAATAATCATTAAAGATTAGTTAATTCATTGAACTATTATCTAAGTAGTTTTTATTCAATATATATGTATACAAAATATGCATTTACAGCGTAATATATTGATATTCATATTTTTTTCATTATAAACAAAAATCTGCTATACCATAAGGCATAGCAGAGAAATTAAAGGTCAAATTTGACATCGATCCAAGCTTCTTCAAGCTTGGTTTTTAATTCTGTATCGTAGCGATAGAATCTATCTTTATCGGTAGCGACGATACGATATGTATCAGCTACATCATAGAAAGAACCAGGTCCTTCTTCGTATTCACTATATTCTGAAGTTATTTCATCATAGATAGTTTGAATAGGAGATGTATAACCTGTATAGATGGAATTATCATATAAGACATCATGTTCGTTCATGAAGTTTAAAAATTCATAGGCTAATTCTTCGTTCTTACTATTCTTTGCCATGCACATAGCATCGACATAGATATCGCTTCTTGTTGGACCGATTGATTCTGGAATATAGAAAGCATAATGCTCATAATCATTTTCGCCTTCATCATCTAAAACACTTGTCATAGAATAGATAGCATCACCGATATATGTAAAGCAAATATCATATTTTTTATTTGGCATATCATCGAGGATTTCTTCTGTCTTATATGCTAGTGTATTGATTGTTTTAGTTTGTCCTTTTAACCAGTTAACACCAAGTTCTAGATCTTCATCAGATACTTCAACAAAATCTTTTCCTTGAGCAACAAGAGCAACAGATAAAACATCTCTTGCTGTGTCGTACATGACAACTTTACGGTCGGTTCCATCGGCATTTTTTGTTTTTCTAAGAGCTTCCCAACCATCAGCTTCAATTTCTTCAGGAGAAATTTTTGTAGTATCGTATAATAACCCGATTAATCCCCATGTATAAGGAATTGCGTATTTTAATAGATCGAATCCTTCTTTTCCTAAGGTGTCCTGTTTTAAATTATCAAGAGCACTTTTTAAAGAAGGAACTAAATCTTCTTCGATGTTGAGATTTGGAATACGAGAATAATCGATAGGACGAATCATATCTTTTTTTGCTAATTCTTCAATTGCATATTCAGAAGGAAAGCAAATATCAAAATATGTTGTATCTAATTTGGATAATAGATTTTCATTGGAATCAGCGGTTATATAATTGATACGGCAATTGTGTTCATCTTCAAATTGACGAACTCTATCCATGTCGATATATTCCCCCCAGTTGAAGACAACAAGGCTATATGTAGCACAACTTGTTGTTGGAAGTAAGCTCAAAATAGGTAGAGATAAAAACAATAAATTTCTTTTTTTCATATTGTTGCCTTCTTTGTAATTTTTTTGTCGTTGTGCTTTTCGCTTCTAAAACGTAAAGTGACAGAGATGAAGACAAGAACCGCTAGTACTAAGAAGATAATTGTCATCAAAGCATTTACCATTGGATTTGGTTTGCGGAAAGCAGCATAAATATATGTAGAAATATTTAATGTGTTTCCCCCGACAAAGTAAGAGATGATGAAATCATCGAAACTCATGGTGAAAGCCATAATGGCACCACTTAAAATAGATGGTAATAACTCAGGGATGATGACTTTTGTAAGTGCCGTCCAATGAGTTGCTCCTAAGTCCATTGCTGCCTCAATTGTATTTTTATCCATATGAATAAAGCGGGGATAAACAGAAATGATGACATAAGGAGTACAGAAAGCTATATGGGCAAGAAGCATTGTTCCATATCCTAATGGTAATTGAATACCGGAGAATAAAACTGAGAGGGAGATGGCAGTGACAATATCTGGGGTAACAAGAGGAAGATTATTGATGCTTAGTATTGTGTTTATTGTTCTTTTCTTTTTAAAATTTGCAATACCAATTGCGCCAAGAGTACCGATAATTGTCGAGATGATAGTGGCTAATATTGCGACGGTAAGTGTGGTTTGAACGGCATCCATAATCATTCTGTTTTGGAAAAGTTCTTTATACCATACTAAGGAAAAATTAGTCCAACGTGTTAAACTTGTTTCTTCATTGAAAGAAAATATGATGATAATAATAATTGGAGCATAAAAGAATAAAAGAATTAGAGGAATGTAGAAATAATAGAATAAAGGGAAACGTTTTTTAGTTCTTCTTTTCATAAGCGGCCCTTTCTTCATCGGTAGCGATAGGATTGACAGTTTTTGCTGGTTTAGGCAAACGATCTTTAACAACTGTTCTATCAGCTTTATTGATGATATATGTGGAGACGACGATGACGATGGCTAAAATAACAGCGATGGCACTTCCTGCATAGCGATTATTGGCATTGATGAAGAAACTTTCAATCATCGGACCGATGAAAGTGAAAGAAGGATCACCATTTGACATATATCGAGGCACGATTAATGAAGTGGCGGCTGGTAAGAAAACCATGGTGAAACCGGAGATTACACCAGGCATGGAAAGTGGAAATATGATTTTAAAAAATGTTTTAAAAGAACTGGCGCCTAAGTCCATACTGGCTTCTTTTAAGTTTTTATGAATTTTTAAAAGTTGATTATAGATAGGCAAGATCATGAAAGGCAAATAAACATAGACCATGACAAGAATTACTGCAAAGTCTGTACCGAGCAGTGTATGTTCTCCAAAGCCTAGCAAATTTAAAATTGTTGAAAATAATCCACCTTCATCAAGGATTTGTTTCCAAGCGACAACTCTTAAAAGCAAGTTGGTCCACATAGGTAAGGTGATGAGCATATTCATAACATTGCGCATTCTATCACCGCATTTTGACATAAAATAAGCAAAAGGATAGGCGAGGATTATGCAGATAACTGTACAGATAACTGCATACCATAAGCTGCGTCCAAGAACCTTATAAAAGCCAGGTGTAGATAAAAACCTAGCAAAGTTATCGATTGTTAAATAGATGTTATCGTTTCTAACATTGACAAAAGAATAGAAAGCGATAAAAAAGAAAGGAAGGACAACCAAGAAGAACAAAATGAGCAAGAACGGAAAAGAAAGAGAAGAGAAAAAGGAAAATTTAACTTTGAATTGAACCTTATCGCGTCGGATATTCGAATTGCGGAAGGCCATTTTTACATAATCTCCATGACATGGATATCTTCGTTTTCAAAAGAGATACCTACATGTTTTTGCGGCGGAATATAATCGGTTGTATGAATTGTAATCAAACGACCAGTTTCATCTTGGATGACATCAACTTCATAGAAAACACCCTTGAAGAATATTTCATTGACGACACCAGTAAGTTTGCCTTTTTCTGGTTCGACGATATCTAAATCTTCTGGACGCAAGAGAAGGTCAACTTGAGTATTAGGTTCAATAAGTGTCTCATCGCATGAAAATTCTTTCCCATCGAGCAAGACATGATTTCTATCGACAACAACACCGGAGAACAAATTACTATCTCCGATAAAATTGGCAACATATCTATCGATAGGATCATTATATATTTCATCGGCGGTACCGATTTGTTCGATTTCACCATTTTTCATAACGACAATTTTATCAGCCATTGTCAAAGCTTCTTCTTGGTCATGAGTGACAAAGATAAAAGTGATACCAGTATTTCTTTGAAGTTCTTTTAATTCATATTGCATATCTTTGCGGAGCTTTAAATCCAAAGCGGATAAAGACTCATCGAGAAGTAAGACTTTAGGTCTATTGATGATAGCTCTGGCAATAGCTACTCTTTGTCTTTGACCACCGGAAAGGTGTTCGACATTGCGGTATTCATAACCTTCGAGATTAACGAGTTTAATAACTTCTTTAACTCGGCGATCAATTTCTTCTTTGCTGACTTTGGTGACAACTCTTTTATAAGGGAAGACTTTATCTAAAAATCTTCTGAAGAAATTTGACTTGGTAGAATTACCGCTACCATTTTGGGATAAGTCAGAAGAATCATCAGCTTTTTGCAAAGTTGATTTTTTCACCCAACTTACTTTTTTGATCCGAAGACCAAATGCGATGTTATCGTAAACATCAAGGTGAGGAAATAAAGCATAATTTTGAAAGACAGTATTTGTCTCTCTTTTGTGTGGTGGAAGTGACGTTACGTCGACTCCATCGAATAGAACTTTACCTTCCGATGGACTTTCAAAGCCCCCGATGATACGTAAAGTTGTGGTTTTACCGCAACCCGAAGGTCCCAAGAGACACACGAATTCGTTTCTGTTGATAGTCAAGTCAACGTTGTGTAAAACTTGGGTGGTGTCGAAACTTTTCGAAACACCGCGCAGTTCAATAAGCGGACTAGTTTTTTCCATTTTATTGGACCCCCTTTAAACAAGATAAAATATTATAGGAAAAGTTCTCAAAAATCAATGGTTTTTTCAACAATTTTTTTCGTCGAAAAAATCAGGTGAAAAAATGCGATAGAAAATCTCAAAAAAACCTCGATTATATATAGGTTTTTTGTAGATTTAAAATTTTGAAAAAATGCAGCGAAAAATTCGCTTAAAAATGAACGGAAAATTCAAAGAAAAAATCGATTGGAAAATTTGATGAAAAAATAAGAGAAAAAATAGCAGAAAAATCAAAGCAAAAAAACATCAAAAAAGTTTATAAAAAATTATATTAAATTGACTTTCACTTGTAAAAAGTATAAATTATAAGAATGTTCAAGGAGGAAAAATTATGCCTTATAATCCACATGAAATAGAAGCAAAATGGCAAAAGATTTGGGAAGAAGAAAATACATTCTTCTGTGACACCCATGATTTTTCTAAGCCAAAATATTATGTATTAGATATGTTTCCATATCCATCAGCTCAAGGTCTTCATGTCGGCCATGTTGAAGGATATACAGCGAGCGATGTTATGGCTCGTTATAAAAGAAGTTGTGGATTTAATGTCTTGCATCCGATCGGATTTGATTCATTCGGTCTTCCCGCTGAACAATTTGCAATAAAGAATAATAAGCACCCAGGTGAATTTACTGATAATAATATTGCAAATTTCCGTCGCCAATTAAAAAAATGTGGCTTTTCTTATGACTGGAGCAAAGAAATAAAAACCAGTGATCCAGAATTTTATAAATGGACACAATGGATTTTTGTTCAACTTTTTAAAAATGGCTTAGCTTATAAAGCCAATAAACCAGTCAACTATTGTCCAGAACTTGGAACAGTTTTAGCCAATGAAGAAGTTATCGATGGTAAAAGTGAAAGAGGTGGCTTTCCAGTTGTCCGCATGAATATGGAACAATGGAACTTAAAGATTACCGCTTATGCTGATAAACTTTTGAAAGGATTAGACACTATCAATTGGCCAGCTTCAACTTTGGAAATGCAGAGAAACTGGATTGGTGAATCCCATGGTGTTGAAGTTACATTTAAAATGGTTGGAGCTCAAAATCAAAAATTTGTTGTATATACAACAAGAGTTGATACCTTATTTGGGTGCTCATATTGCGTTTTAGCTCCTGAACATCCACTTGTAAAAGAGATTACTACTTTCGAATATAGAAAAGATGTTGAAGATTATATTTCTTCTTGCGCTTCCAAAAGCGATCTTGAACGTACAGAATTAAATAAAGAAAAAACTGGTGTATTTATAGGAAGTTATGCTATTAATCCTATTAATGGTGAACATATTCCTGTCTATATTGGGGATTATGTTCTAGCAAATTACGGCACTGGTGCAGTTATGGCTGTTCCGGCCCATGATCAAAGAGATTATGATTTTGCTAAAAAACATAACTTACCTATTAAAAAAATCATCGATTGTGATGTCAGTGAAAAAGCCTATGAAGATGATGGAAAACACATTAATTCTGAATATGCTGATGGCTTGAATATCGCTGAAGCTAAAAAAGTAATAACCGAACGTTTAGAAGAACTTCATCTCGGCCACGAAAAAGTTAATTATAAACTTCGTGACTGGTTGTTTTCAAGACAAAGATATTGGGGTGAACCTATTCCAATTATCAAATTGGAAGATGGAACATTGGTTCCAGAAGAAAATTTACCACTGGTTTTGCCAGAGCTTGATGACTATAAACCGCAAAAAGGAATCACCACACCATTATCAAAGAGTAAAGAATTTGTCTATGTTACATATAATGGAAAAAAAGGTGAAAGAGAAACAAATACAATGCCACAATGGGCTGGTTCATCATGGTATTATATTCGTTATATTGACCCACATAATAGTGAGGCATTGGGCGATAAGAAATTATTAGATCACTGGTTACCAGTAGATTTATATATCGGTGGAGCTGAACATGCAGTTTTGCATTTGCTCTACGCTCGTTTCTGGCATAAGTTCTTAAAAGATATCGGTGTTTTATCAAGCGATGAACCATTCCAAGCTTTAAAACATCAAGGTATGATTTTAGGAAGCGATGGAGAAAAGATGTCAAAGAGTCGTGGAAACGTCGTCAATCCTGATGATACCATTGCTCAATATGGCGCTGATGCTCTTCGTTTATATGAAATGTTTAAAGGACCAATCGACCAGAGTTTACCTTGGTCTGATGAAGGCGTTAACGGCGCTAGAAGATTTATCGAAAGAATTTATCGCCTTTACACAGAAGAATTATATCTTTCAAAATATACCGATGAAGATGTTCCTGAATTGAACGGAATATATCATAAAACAGTAAAGAAAGTTACTGATGATATTGAAACTTTGCATTTCAATACAGCGATAAGTCAAATGATGATTTTTATCAATGCTATATATAAAGCAGAAAAAATCAATCGAAAAATGATGGAAAATTTCTTGGTTATGTTATCTCCATTTTGTCCTCATGTTGCTAATGAACTTTATGAATTATTAGGACATAAAGAAAGATTAGACTTTGTCAAATGGCCAGAATATGAAGAAAAACATCTTGCACAAGATACAATTACAGTTGCTGTTCAAGTCAATGGTAAGCTAAAGGGAACTCTTACTCTCGATGCTAATGTCGATAAAGAACAGGCTTTAAGCGCTGCTTTAGAATTGGATAATGTCAAGAAAAATATCGAAGGAAAAAATATTGTTAAAACAATTGTTGTCCTTCCAAAAATTATCAATATCGTTGCAAAATAAGACAAAAAAATGCTTAGCACCTTAGTAAAATAAGGTGCTTTTTATGTACTACCAAATTGAAATTTTTTATGAATATTCTAAAGAAGACATGCAAGAAGAATTAAATAAATTCCTCCTTCTTTTGACTGCTGATAGAATAAAAGATATTCGTTTTGAGACAAAAAGCTTAAAAACATTGAGCGGAGAATACGAAATTATTTATATAGCGTATATTATTTACACTTATAGTAAATGAAAATAGTATAATAAGTTCGTGAAGAATTAAAAAAATATAAATTATTTTAATATCTTTTGCAACTTTAAAACAGAATGAAAAAGTAGTAATATTTAAATATATGAAAACAAATACGATCAAAGATAAATCTTTAAGAAAATATCGTCGCCGCAAATATTCTTTAACAATGATGGCTTCTTTTGTAATTCTATATATAGTTCTTATTCTTGCCTATTTTATTTCTCCTTTATCTACTGTTAAAAGTGTGACGATAAAAGGTGAACATTATTATGACAATGCCTATATGACTGAACATTTAAATTTGCGTTTGCCAAGTGGAAAAGCTTACTTGCCTTTTTTTGATGAAAATGAATATGAAATGTTGATTGAAAAAAGTAAGGGAAATAATGTATATTCCCTCATCAGTGATTTTCATTGCCGAGCAAAAATGTTTTCTTTAGAAGTTAATTATAAAGATATTTTACCTGTATTGAAAAGAAATGATATTGTTTATTTAGCTAATGGCGATAGAATGCCTTCAAATATACCTGATAAGATAGGCTCATACTCAAAAGAAGATTATCTATATAATATTCCAACATTTATTGAAGATAATTATACTTTTAGTGCTGAAAAGGATCCGCAATTATTTTTAAATATAACCCCAAATATTATTGTTTCTTTAACATATGTTAAAAGATTTTCAGAAAATACTTTAGGAATATATGTTACAAATGATAAGATTAGAGATAGTTTTGGACAAGATTCTTATATTTTATTTAAGCTTAGTACTGATAAGATTGATAACTTTTTAAAAGAAAGAGAATTCAACGGGGCAATTGATGCTGTTATAAATAATGCAAATTCATTAATAAGCACTATGATTGAAGAGCAAATTAATGATAAAATAATAAAGATAGTACCAATTTATCGAAATACTGATGGAGAATAATTATGGATACAAATACCATGGATATAATTGAGATGACAGAAAGCGGAGTGAAATTGATAGTCGGTTACGTTCATAAAAATATTGTCTATGTTTTACATGCTTTAGAATCTACCTATTCTCATTTGAATAAAGGGCAGATAGCAGATAAAGAGCAGATGAGCGAAGCTATCAAAGAGGTTATCAATTCAGCTTCTCATAGTCTAAATAGAAAAATACAAGATTTAGTTTTAGTGATTCCTCCTCTAGAACTAAAAATTGCTAGTGAAGAAGGACATACCAACACTGTTTCAAAAGATGGAAGCGTAAAAAAATTCGATGTTTCAAACGCTATATCTATTTTACTTAAAAAATTAGATATGGGAAAAGATGAAAAAATGATAGATGTTGTTCCGTATAGATATGCTTATGATAACAATGTTCAGACAAGATTTTTTAAAGATGATATTTATTCAAATACTATAAATATCAGCGCTAATGTCTATTATTGTGAACAAAAATACTATGAAACAATGGTTGGAGCAATAAAAGATGCAGGTTTCAACGTTTCAAGAACTTTATTTGCTCCTGTATGCTTAGTATCTTTGCTTTCTTCTTATAATATTCCTGATAAATTTCTTTTCTTAGATTTTGGTGCAGGACTAACAACATTTGGCTTAGCAAGTGGCGGAAGACTTGTAAAAAGCCAAGTATTAAATTATGGCAGTGAAGATTTAACTCATGCCTTGATGAATAAATTCCACCTCAGCTATGATAGAGCTGATTATCTAAAAAAAGTCTATGGACTTTCTGATAATCCTGATATCGAATTTACTTTTGAAGAAGGATTTAAAGTTCAAGATATTAAAGATACATTGATTGAATCCTTAAATACTCTCATAGATTTTATGCGTAAATACGTTTTAGAATTTGATATTCCAGAATTTTATCCGATATTCTTAACCGGTGGGGGCTCTAATTTATTTGGAATTGAGACTTATATTTCTTCGGCTTTCCAAATTGGTGTTAGCCTATATACCCCTGAATTTTTTGGAGCGAGGAATAAGGCTTACAGCAACTTAGTCGCTGCCTTGATGCATTTAAGTATTTATTCTGAAAATTATATAAAAGAAAATAAAAAAGATTTTACTATGACCAGAGTTGGTGAAAAAATTGATTTGAAAAAAAATAATGACGATGAATTATAATGAGGGACTTATATGAATGATTTTGAATTTGATCCATTTGAAAGCTATGCCAAGATAGTTGTAATTGGCGTTGGTGGAGCCGGCAGCAATGCTGTTAATAAAATGCTTGAAGACAAAAGTGAGAGCATCAGTTATTGGGTATTTAATACCGATGCTCAAGCTTTATCAACTTCTCCTTGTGAACATCGCTTAGTTCTTGGAAAGAATACCACTCGAGGTCTTGGTGCTGGTGGAAATCCATCGGTAGGCAAAGAAGCCGCTTTGGATTCTATCGATGATATTAAAGAAATTGTCTCAGGTGCCAATATGGTTTTTATCGCCGCAGGAATGGGTGGTGGAACAGGAACAGGTGCTGCACCAATTGTAGCTAAAGTTGCTCGCGAAGCTGGTGCTTTAACACTAGCAATTGTTACAAGACCATTTGATTTCGAAGGTCAAAGCCGTAAGGTTAAAGCCATTGAAGGAATTAATGACTTAAAACAAAATGCTGATTCTATCATCATAATTTCGAATAACTCTTTGATGAACTCTAATGGTGATCGTCCTTTTAGCGATGCCTTCTCAGAAAGTGATCGCGTCCTCGGTCAATGTGTTAAAACCATTACTGATCTCATCATTTTACCTGGTATTATCAATCTTGACTTCGCTGATATAAAAAACACCTTAGCAAATAAAGGAATGGCTATGATAGGTTTCGGTATGGGTGAAGGGGAAAAGAAATCTATTGAGGCAGCAACAAATGCTTTTTCATCCCCGTTATTAGAAGCTTCAATCCGCGGGGCTCATACTGCAATAATCAATATTTCAGGTGGCCCTGGTGTAACATTAAATGATGCTAGTGAAGCTGTAGAATATATTCGTGAAGCAGCCGGCAATAATATCAATATTATTTTCGGAGTTCAACAAAATCCTCAGTTGAAAGATTCAATGCTTGTTTCGGTCATCGCCACAGATTTCGATGCTGAATATGATGAAACTAAACCAAGCTTAGTCACAACAAGATCGCAGTTAGATAATAGTAAGACAGTCGAAAAGAAGACTAATACACCTGTTATAAATCCACATGTTGATGACGAAAAAAATATTCTTCCGGATTTCTTGGAAAATTTAAGAAAAAAGCAAAATTCTCAGCAAAATAATATATCTTCAGCAGAAGATAAGGAAGAATCTGATTCTGAAGAAGAGTCGGTTGAAACTGATATCGAGCATTTATAAAAATTCGACAAAAGTATCCTTTTACTAGATATAAACTTTTAACCATGAAAGCTTATATCGATTTGATGATTTTAAACCAAATTCTTCAGGGTATTGGATACTTTTTTCTTTTGGAAAATATTTTTTTAGAAAAAGAAAATTTAAAGAAAAAGATCATACTTACCATTATTTTAAGTCTTAGAGTTTTAGCGATATACTTAAATACTTGGATCGGCATAATTTTAGTAATTCTTTACGATGTAATAATGTTTTTTATCTTTTTTAAGAAAAAGATGATAAGCAGAATAGCAATATACTATGCTTATATTGGTTTAGAAATTTCTCTTGAACTACTATTTTTTAAATCATTTTTAAGCTTTCGAAATTTAAATATTGTCATTATTGATATGAAAGGAGGAATAATTGTTTTGTTGCAACCGATATTTTATGCTTTTATTAAAATTAGTTCCTTGATTGCAGATAAACTTTATCTACTTAGAGATTATAAAATTGATGTCCTTATTTCTTCAGGTGCAGAAGACCGAGTGGTAAAGGCTTATTTCGATTCTGGTAACACATTATGCATTAAGAAAAATCCAGTAATTTTTATAAAAAAAGGAACGATGAAATTTTCTGAAAAAGATGAAATACAGGTGAATGTAGATATGGCTTTACCCTATTTTCCAGAAAAAGTATATAGGGTTATGGTGACAAGTGGAATAAAAAAACAAAGTTATTTTGCTTTGGCCTTTGTTGTAAAAAAAGAAGCTGATTTCTATGGATGCGATTGTTTATATAATGCCATGTTGAGGAGATAATATGAATTTAAGAATGTGGATTAGGCTTTTATATGCTAGAAGAAAGTTTAAAGGAAAATGCTATTATTTGAGTGGAAGCGAGAATCTTTTAGCTCCGCTATCAACTGAAGAGGAAGAGTACTGGGTAAAAAAATATGATGAAGAAAATAGCTTAGAAGCGCGAAATAAACTCATCGAACACAATATGAGACTTGTTATATACGTAGCTAAAAAATATGAAACTGAATATGCAACTTTAGAAGATCTTGTCTCAATAGGTTTATTAGGGCTTTTTAAAGCAATAAAAACATTTAGATATGATAAAAATATAAAATTAGCCACTTATGCTTCACGCTGTATTGATAATGAAATATTGATGTTTTTAAGAAAAAATCAAAAGAGAAAAAATGAAATATCATTTGATGTTCCACTGAATTCAGATAGTGAAGGAAATGAATTATTACTAGAAGATGTTATTGCTTCAAATGAAGATTCAATCACTGATAAAATTGAAAAAGATTATGAAAAAGAAATACTTTATGAAGCTATAGAGGATTTAAATGATAGAGAAAAAACGATAATTTATATGCGCTATGGTCTAAATGGTTATGAAGAACAAACACAAAAAGAGACAGCAGAAATTTTAGGAATTTCCCAAAGTTATATTTCAAGATTAGAAAAAAGAATTTTAAAGAAAATGCGCTTGAAATTTCAAGTTTGACACATACTGATTCCCGAGAGGGAAAAAGTGTCAGAATATAAAGTAAATATTACAGGATTAAATACTGGATCATTAAAAAGTTGGTCGAGCGAAAAGACTTTAAACGCAATAAAAGAATATAAAGAAGGAAAAATACCAATTGATGATATTGTAATCAATAATTTAAAATTAGTTTTATCATGCATACAAGAATTTAAAAACAATAAGGATAATATGGATGATATGTTTTCTAATGGAGTTTTAGGGTTGATAAAGGCAATCAATAATTTTGATCTAAATAGAACAGTTATGTTTTCAACTTACGCAGTTCCCATGATCAAAGGAGAAGTAAGAAGATATATAAGAGAATGTCAAAATATAGTTAAAGTCTCAAGAAAAATTAAAGATCTTGCCTATAATGTCATTGCAATACAAGATGATTATTTACAAAAAAATGGAACATTGCCATCGATAGAATATCTAGAAAAGACTCTAGATGCTAAAGGTTATGAAATAAAAGAAGCGCTAGATAGTCTTTCTCCAACACTCAGTTTAGATGATCCGATAAATAGCGATGAAGATATGATACTTTCAGATGTAATTCCAAGTGACAAAGATTATGTTGCCAATTATCGGGATATGATTTCTTTAAAAGAAGGAATAGAGAATTTAGATTGTCTAGAAAAAGAAATTATCGATAAAAGATATTATCAAGATATGACGCAGATGGAAGTAGCAAAAGATTTGGACATTTCTCAAGCCCAGGTTTCAAGAATTGAAAAAAGTGCTCTAAAGAGTTTGAGAAAATATTTTACTTATGGAGGAAATGATGAAAAAAGAAATAGCAGTTGAAGAAGACTATAAATCACCGGTAGTCTTATTTCCACGTTCTTCCTCAGAAGTGAATAAAATGGCCAGAATACTTTTAGAAGGGCGGTCGATAATAGTCAATTTAACATCGTTAGAAATTGATTCACAGTTAAGAGTTATAGATTATTTATCCGGAGTTTCTTTTGTAATAGGAGCGAAAAGAGAAAGACTAGATAGGTCTGTTTATCTATTTCAAATCGGATAAAAATTTACCTGAAACAATGATTATCAAACATAAATTTTAGTCATAGTTTTTGGATGAAATAAAATAACATGAAAAAATAAATAACAAAAACTATATGAATTGAATTTAATTGTGATAGAATAAGATTGTTTAATGAAAGGTAAAGAATGAAAAGAGTATTCGAAATGGAATTTGAAGGCAGACACCTTCAAGTTGAAATCGGAGAGATTGCTAAACAAGCAGCTGGCGCTTGCTTGATTAGATATGATGATACAGTTGTGCTCTCCACAGTATGCGCCGCAAAAGATCCAAAGGAAGGGGTTGATTTCTTCCCACTTACCGTTGGTTATGAAGAAAAGCAATATGCGATTGGAAAAATACCTGGAAGCTTTTTACGCCGTGAAGGTCGCCCAGGTGAACATGCTACTTTGACAGCTCGTTTGATCGATCGTCCAATTAGACCTATGTTCCCAGAAGGTTTCCGCAATGAAGTACAAATTGTCAACACTGTTATGTCAGTAGATTTAGATGCTACTCCAGAAATGGCCGCAATGTTTGGCTCATCTTTAGCACTTGGAATTTCTGATATTCCATTTGATGGTCCAATTGCCGGTGTTTATGTCGGTCGTGTAAATGGTGAATATGTCATTAACCCTACACGTGATCAAAAAGCTGTTTCTGATATCAATTTAGCTGTTGCTGGTACAGAAATTGCTATTAACATGGTTGAAAGTGGTGCAGCAGAAGTCAGTGAAGAAGATATGCTTCAAGCAATTATGTTTGGACATAAAGCAATTAAAAAATTGATTGCTTTCCAAAAAGATATCATCGCTGCCTGCGGAAAACAAAAACGTGAAATTAAACTTTATAAAATTGATGAAGAGCTTGAAAAAGCTGTTAAAGAAGTCAGCGAACAACGTCTTATCACCGCAGTTTCTATTCATGATAAACTCGAAAGACAAAATACTATCGATGCAATAGAAGAAGAAATTGTTGCTACTTATGAAGAAAAAGAATATAAGGATGAAAAGACAAAGAAATTAGTTCTTTCTCAAGTTAAAGAAATTATGGAAAATGTCGTCCGTGATGAAGTTAGAAGACTCATCACTGTCGATAAGATTAGACCAGATGGCCGTAGAATCGATGAAATTAGACCTCTTGATGCTCAAACTCATTTGCTTCCAAGAGTACATGGTTCTGCAATGTTTACCCGTGGTCAAACTCAAGTTATTTCCACTTGTACTTTAGGTGCTTTATCCGATTCTCAAATTATTGATAATTTAACAGATGAAGAAAGCAAGAGATTTATGCATCACTATAACTTCCCACCATTTTCTGTTGGTGAAGTTGGCCGTATGGGTACTCCAGGTAGAAGAGAAATCGGTCATGGTGCTTTAGGTGAAAGAGCCTTAAGTTATGTCATCCCTTCTGAAGAAGAATTCCCATATACAATTCGTCTTGTTGCTGAAGTTGTTGAATCCAATGGTTCATCTTCCCAAGCTTCTATCTGCGCATCTTGTATGGCACTTATGGATGCTGGTGTCCCAATCAAAGCTCCAGTTTCTGGTATCGCTATGGGTCTTATTACTTCAGGTCCTATCGATGGAGAACATCCATATACAATTTTAACTGATATTCAAGGTATGGAAGACCATCTTGGTGATATGGACTTTAAAGTTGCTGGTACATCAAAAGGTGTTACAGCTTTACAAATGGATATCAAGATTAAAGGAATTACTGAAGAAGTTTTACGTGAAGCTTTGACAAGAGCTCATAAAGCCCGTGCTGAAATTCTTGATGTCATGTTAAAAGCTATTCCAGAACCACGTCATACACTTTCTGATTATGCTTTAAAGATGAAGACATTCAATATTCCTGTTGATAAAATCAGAGAAGTTATCGGTTCTCAAGGTAAAGTCATCAATAACATCATAGAAGAATGCGATCAATGCAAGATCGATATTAATGATGATGGTCGTGTAATTGTCTACCACACAAATCAAGATATGATCGATAAAGCTTGTGGAATGATTGAAAGCATTGCTAAAGTTGCTAGAGTTGGTGAAATCTACGATGGTAAAGTTGTTCGCATTGAATCATATGGTTGCTTTGTTAATTTATTTGGCAACACCGATGGTATGTGCCACATTTCCCGTTTAGCTTGGAATAGAGTTGAAAAGACTGAAGATGTTGTTAAATTAGGTCAAACATTAAAGGTCATAGTCACTAAAGTTGATGAAAATGGTAGAGTAGACTTATCTCACCGTGAATTTGAAGAAAAACCAGCTGATTATGTTGAACCAGCTCCTCGTCCAGCAAAGAAAAATTTCCGCAATGATCATCATAAAGGAAATAAAGAAAACAAAGAATCTAAAGAAGTAAAAGAAACTAAAGATTCTGAAAAAGCTGAATAAAACAATTTAATTGAGATGTTTAGATATTTAAATTATCTAAGCATCTTTTTTTATAAATGCTATTAATTAGAAAATATTGAAAAAAGAATGTTACAATAATAGGGTAAAATTGAGGTAAATATGAAAAAATTGTTAATTATATCTGATATACACGGTTCTAGTAAATATTTAAAGATGGCATTGAAAAGAGAGAAAGATTATGAAAAAATCCTGATTTTAGGTGATTTATATTATCATGGCCCACGCAATAATTTGCCAGAAGAATATAATCCTAAAGAATGCGCTAGTATTTTAAACTCCTTAAAGGAAAAAATTATTGTCGTCCGCGGCAATTGTGATGCTGAAGTTGATCAGATGATTTCTGATTTTCCAATAAATGATTTTATAGATTTTAAATTCGGAAAATATTTTATACATGCTGATCATGGTCATCATTATGGTCCAGATAATATTCCTTCAGGAAATTATGATCTTTATCTTTATGGTCATTATCATAAAGTAAATTTATCTTTAGTTGATGGCAAAATTATCGCAAGTCCGGGATCGATATCTTTACCAAAAGATGAATATCATGCTTATATAGAATTATATGAAGATGGAAAAATTGAATTAAGAAATTTACTCGATGATTCTCTGATCAAGGAATTTAAATGATTATCTAATACAATCTATTAAATTATCTACAAATTTTTGTTACAATATAAGAATGAAAAACATCGAAGAAAATGATACTTTTTTGCTATGGAGACACTATACTCTATCTAATACGGATAGAAAAGTTTTAGCAATGTTATATCTTCCATTAATTGGATTTGAATCTTTTGGAATGTATTCTTATTTTGATAGTCTATTAGGTGAAAAAGAATATTATCAAGGTCCCTTAAATAATTTGAAAAAAAACTTAAATATAGATGGTTTTCATTTTATTTTAGCTAGAGAAAAATTAGAAGCTATTGGACTATTAAAAACTTATAAAAAAAATATCAATGATAAGGATGAATATGTTTTTGATTTGCAACAACCAAAAGATCCTAAACAATTCTTTTCTGATGTCCTTTTAGTTGGAAATTTAGAAAAAGCTTGTGGTGAATTAGAGCTTCGAAAATTGAAAATGATTTTTGGTCTCACAAAAAAAATTGATTCTTCTTTTCAAAACGTATCAGCAAAATTTGAGGATTATTTTTCTGTACAAGATGAGCTATTCTTTAAAGAAACTGAAAATAAGTCATATCAAACACGTGAAAATATGAAAGATTCATATTTTTCTTTAGAAGAATTTAAAAGAATATTTGCTGAAAAAGAGCCTTTTGGAAATGCTGATAATATCGATGAAAATACAATTAAAATTTTGGCCGAGACCGCTGATTTATATCATTTAAGCATGGATAATTTAGTGGATAAATATCTGGATTCAATATCATCCCGTGGTGTATTTGTTGAAAAAGCCTTCATAAAAAGCGTTCGTAGTTCGATAGATAAAACATTGAAAAAAGAAGTAAATCAAGAAGAAGATAAATATATAAAATATCTTGGCGATACGGTTGTTTCTAAAAAACTTGAAGCTTTTTCCCATTATTCACCGATAGAAGTTTTATTTCATTTAACTCATGTTAAACCACAATTAGATGATTATGATTTAATTGAAGAATTGGAGAAGGATTATGAATTAATTCCTTCGGTTATCAGTGTTGTAATTGATTTTACTTTAGCTTCAACAAATGGTGTATTTGCTAAAAATTACGCCAAAAAAATTGCACGAACATTGGTTTATAATCAGGCAGGTAAGGATAGTTATTTAGCTTATATGGTCTTGTTTAAACAAGTTCAAAATATGAAGAACAAACAAAATGATAAGACTGTTCCTTTACAAAATATAGATACTTCTTTAAAGCAAAAAGAGAAAAATATATTTGCTGAAAATAATCAAGAAGAAACATCGCTTCCGGAAATAAGTGAAGATGATTTAGTATTTTAGGTGAAATATGGACTTACAAAAATTTAAAAATAAAATAGATGACAATGAAAGCGCTAATGATATTTTAGATGAAAAAATAGCAAATTTATTTGAAGAATACCCAGAGTTTAAAGAAAAATATAGTTATTTATTAAAAAATGATTCATTTTCTTCATTGCGACCTTGGATATATAGAGCTTTAATTGATCAAAAACCATGTATTAATTGCCAAAACTTCTATTCTTGTCCTAAAGGGAAAAGAAGAGGATATTATTATGACATCGATTTAAAAAATGCTGATTTAATCAATAGAGTTTGTTCGAAAAAAGAAGATGTTATAAAATATCTTCCTTATTTACAATATGGTCAAAATAAATACGAAGAAGCTTTTAGTATCTTTTTTAAAATGGCAAAATTTAATAAAGAAATCACAAATCCAAAGACTGAATTTTTAAAAGCAGCAAAACTTTTAATCCAAAATATTAAAGAAGTTGATAACTATACTTCCTCTCATATTTTCTATTTACAAACAACAAATGATAATAGAAAGATATTAAGTGATTTTGCCATTGCATTTGCTTTAAAAAATTTAAAAACAACAGTTGTCATTGATCCGACATGGAATCTTAATTATTTTCGTCTTGATAAAAATGAAGAAGATGTTAAAGATTTATTAGAATTACAAAAAAAGATTGAAAATTCAAAAGTTATAATAATAGAAAATTTCGACTGCTTTAATAAATACATATCCATTTTCGATAATATTTTATTACCGATTTTGAAAAGTGCTACTCAAGATGGAAAAATTGTTATAATGTCTGGAGAAGAAGACTTATTAAGTTCCGTATCTTTATCAAGTGGTAATTATGCAAAACCACATCAAGCAATTGTCAGAAGAATTAAAACAACTAAAGTTATCAGTTTTGATGAACCGGTTTTATTTTCTCTAAAATCATAAAAATATTTTTATAAGTAAACTTTTTTAGCGATTAAATAAAAAAATATAGCTACTAAATGTAGCTTTTTTTGTACGTTTTATTTAGTATTTGACTTTAAAATTAATATTTTTTAATATATAGATGTATAAGAGAAATGAATATTCTCATATAGCATAAGGAGCTGTTTTATGGAAATTTTTACTTTATTTATCAAGACTACTATAAGCAAAACAATTTTTTAACTTAAAGAGTATTTAAATGAAAAGAGTAATTTGTTTATTAAATTTATTATGTATTGCATCCTTAGGATGTTGTTCATTAAATCGGAGAATTAATATTATAGTGCCAGGACACTATTTTGGTGTTGATGCATTGAATGAATCATGAACATGCGATTTAATTATTAATCAAATTTCTGAAGAGGAATATTTAAAGGCTGATGGAAAAAATGTAATTCAAGATGCAATCAATGGAAATTACTTCAGTATTGATTTCAGTATTATCTATTCAGAGGATAATATAGAAAAAGTAGTATTCACTAATTTTAAAGATGCATATAATGGAGCTACTGGAACACCAATTTGTTATAACGATGAGAAAAAATGTTGTTGGTTTAGTCCTTATACTACATTTAATCGTGAAGTGCTTCCAGCATCGGAATGTTATTATTCAATTCATATATCGCATGCAAAACATGTAATTCAAAAAGACTTTGAGTTATATACATATTTATATTTTGTTAAGGAGTAAAGCATTTATTTTGAAACAATTTTATTTTTAAAAATCTTATTTTCTTTCAAAGCATAAAAAATAAACGCTGTCATATTTTTTAATGTGACAGAAAAAATATTATTTGAAAAAAATTCTTTAACAATTCTTGGATTTAAAGATATTTCAAAAATATCTCCAAAATTTATTGAAGTAATTATGAACAACTATATTTTAGAAATATTTGGTGATAATTTGTTATGTACTTATTTTTCTAAGAATGAAATTTCTGTTGAAGGAATTTTTATGATGGTGAAAAGAAATGAAAAAATTTAAATCTGTTTATGAAGTCAAATCTTATTCTCCTATATTGATATTAAATAGGATTAGAGAAAACGATTTAGTTGTTGAAGATTTTAAAGAAATCAGCCCATATTTATTTCAGTTTAAAGCATATAAAAAAGATGAAAAAAAATTAAAGAAAATTATGCCGGATTTAAATTGTATAAAAGATCCTTTTTTTATTCATTTTTTTAAAAGAATAGGGAAACATAAAAGTGAACTATTAGCTATTATTGTCATACTTCCTCTTTTTTATTTTATGATGACAAGAATTTATAAATTAAATATCACAGGTAATGATAATACAATAAAAGAAGAGATAAAAACTGTTTTATATGAACAGGAAATAAAACCTTTTGCCAAAATTCCAACTAAGGAAAAACTGAAAGAAGTTAATGATTATATTTTAGAAAAATTTGACAAAAGATTAGAAAGCTTTGAATTATTGATAAAGGGGGGAGATATAAATGTTAGTTTTAATAAATATCGACCGCCTATTATTCTGCCAGACCTTGAAAAAAATTATTACGCCAAAGAAGATGGAGTAATTACACGTTTAGAGCTTTCCTATGGTATTCCTCTAGTAAAAGAGGGAGATTATGTAAAAAAAGGACAATTACTCATCGCTGGTAATATAGATGAGAATGATAAAAAAGCCCAGGCATATGGTAAGGTATTTGCCAAATGTTGGAAAGAAATAGTTGTACAATGTCAAAATATTGATATTGCAACTAATTATCAAACTTTGCTTTCTCTTGCTGATCAAATGATTTTAGATAAAAATTCAGTCTTGATTGATCGGCTAGTTTTAAAATATGAAGAAAAAAATACTATAGCTATGATGAAACTTCATTATACAATTGAAAAAAATATAGCTATATCGCAATAAAAAAATCATTTCACCTTTTATATTAGTGAGGTGATAAAAATGAATTATCAAAACACTGATAAAGATTGTGGTCGAGCAAGTTCACGTACTCTATTAAGATTGTTGTACAAAAGTCGTAAATATGAAGCAGCCTATTTTGAAAAAGAAAAAATGAACAATTTCTTATCTATACAAAATGGTTTGAAAAAATATGGCGTAGACATTAAAGGATATGAAGTAGATCAAAAAGGGTTAGATGAAATAAAAAGACCTTTTATTTGTCAATTAAAAAGGGAAGAATCTTATCATTTTGTAGTTGCAAGCGGCAATAAAAGAAAACTTAAAATTTATGATTCATCTTGTGGTATTTATAAAATAAATAAGAAAAAATTTTTAAACGAATTTACAGGTAAAGTATTAGAAGTACAAAATAAAATAGAAAAAGATATTAATGATCTTGAAGTAAAATTGTTTTCATTTAAAGAGATATTACTATATACAATTTTATCAATTTTTGAAATGATTATTTTCATTTTAGGAATATGTTTAACAACAAATTTTGGTGATATAACTTATTTATTTTTAGGGACGATCTGTTCTATTGTAATATCTTTTCTAAAAAGACAAAATATTATACTTCTTAATAGAAAAATTGATTCACGATTACTTCTACCATATTTAGCGAGTTATAAAAATGAAAAAAATTATGAAGACCTAATCAATATTAAAAACGAATATTTTTCTAATTTAACCACACTTATAAATCATTTAGAAGTTATTTTTATATTGTCGCTTTTAGCTTCTTTTGAAAATTTTCTTCTTTTTTGTGGTATATGTTTGATACTTGTATTCACATATTTCTTTTTAAACTTTGTCAATCAAAAATTAAATTGTTTAAAAATTAGTGCAGATATAAAAGAAAAGAAATTAAGACATTACCTGATTAAAGAATATGATAAAGAAAAAGCGTTAAAAATCTATGGACAACAGGCAAAGGTAGGAGGAAAATATATGTGGTACTATTATCTATTGCGTTTAGTTCCATTTGCTATAGCATTAATTTATGTCTTAGTTATGCTTTATCAAACTCAAAAATTATCTTTTGAAACATTGATTTTTAATGGAGGATACTTGATAGCTTTAATTTTATCTTTGATTAAGATTGATGAAATAAGTTCCAAAGGTGACTTTTCTTTATCGAAAATTGTTGATTTTAAAGATTATGAAAAGTTATCTTTTGATAAAGACAAAGTAGTTTATTGTACTTACCTTGACAAAAAAAATATAAACCAATAGAATAAAGACCCACGGAGGTCACTTATGGAATTTGAATTTGATTTTGAAGACAAAATAGGAAAATTTCCAGAATATGAAGAAATTTTCAAGAAAGTATATGAATTCTTATTAAAAAAATTATGCAAACCTATTTATCATATACTTTCATTGAGTTTAATCGACGAAGAAGAAAGTTTATATACCAATAAAACATACCGTGGTAAAGATTATGTTGCTGATGTTATAACATTTGCTTATCTTGATGATAAAACTGAAGAAGAAAATGAATTCTTTGTTGACTTAGGTGATATCATGATTTGTCCTGCCCAAGTGAAAAAAAGAGCAGATGAAATAGGAAATGACTTTCAAGAAGAAATGATTTATTTATTTATTCATGGTTTTCTGCACATACTAGGCTATGATCATGTTAATGATGAAGAAGAAGCTAGAATTATGTTTAATAAGCAAGATGAATTATTTAATGAATATATAAAGGAGTACTACAATGACTGATCAAGAAATATTAAAAGAATTATTGGATGCTCGTAGCAAAAGTTACTCTCCATATTCAAAATTTGCCGTTGGAGCAATAATTTTGACAAAAGATGGAAGAATAATTAAAGGAGCAAATTTAGAAAATTCAGCCTATGGATGTTCAATTTGTGCCGAAAGAACAGCTATGTTTCAATTTAAGCTTTTAGGTTACAAAAAAGAAGATGCTGAATTTTTGGCATGCATTGCTGATACTGATGAACCTGTTTCTCCTTGTGGCAGTTGTCGACAAGTAATGGCTGAGCTTCTAGCTTATCATACTCCAGTATATTTGTATAATTTAAAGGGAAAAAATAAAAAAACCACAGTTGAAAAACTTTTACCATTTGCATTCTCCGGAGAAGATTTAAAATGAAAAAAGTAGGATTTGTAGCTTTAATAGGTGAAGCTAACGCTGGAAAATCGACTTTTGTTAATGGTCTTATGGGAATTAAAATACTTGCTGTAAGCGATAAACCACAAACAACAAGGGAAAATATTAGAGCAATTTATAACGATGAAGAATCACAGATCATTTTTGTTGATACTCCGGGACTTCATAAGCCACATGGTGAACTTGGAAAAATTTATATAAAGGATGCTAAGGAAGCTTTATCCGATGCTGATGCAGTAATTTATGTTATTGACATTTCGCATAAACCTGATGAACATACTATAAATAATTTAGTGAAATCAGGAAAGCCTCTTTTTGTTGTATTGAATAAAATAGATAAATTACCATCTATTTCTGTCTTTGAAGAAAGAAAGAATTTATATAAATCTTATTTTAAAAATGTTCCAGATGAAAGAATAATTACAATTGTCGCAACAGAAAAAGATATTCCTTCAACTTTTATTCCAGCTATAAAAAGTGTCCTTCCAGAAGAAGAACCATATTTTCCGGAAGATTATCTACTAGATAGACCTGTTGAATTTGTTTATAGTGAATTTATTAAAGAAAAATGCATGCGTTTATTAAGACAAGAAGTTCCACACGCAATACATATTAATATTTTACACGTTGATAAATCTGAAGATTTAGATGAAATTACTGCAGATATCATTGTTGAAAAGGCTTCCGAACGTGCAATTGTTGTCGGAAAAAATGGACAAATGATTACCAAAATTAGAAAATATGCAGAAAATTCTATTAAAGGATTTACTGGAAGAGGGTGTTTATTGCATTTATTTGTCAAAGTAGTTCCTGAATGGCGCAACGATGAACGCAGATTGAAAGAGTATGGCTATAAAGAATGATAAAGCCTGTCGAATTAACAAATATTGAAGGAACAGTAATTACCGCTAATGCTTATAAAGATGCAGATGCAATAATAACCATACTTTCCGAAGGGAGAAAATTGACATTTAAAGCTTGTGGTGCAATGAAACCAACAAGTAAATTACATCTTGCAACTTATATATATTCAGATGTTGTGCTTGAGATTGGCGGATATAAAGATCACCCGGAAATTAAAGGTGTCAAATTAAAGAAAAATAGAACCGATATCTATGAAGACTTGAAATTTATGACAGCTTTAGGTATTGTTCAAGAAATTATTACCAATCTTGTCACCGAAGAAGATTTTATCGATGATAAGTTCATTGAAGCTCTTTTGAGTTTTCCAAAAAATACTACAACAGCAAATTTTGTTTTTGCCGATTTTGTTGTACTTCTTGAAATACTTCAAAATATCGGTGTTTTTAACAAAGGATTTGTCTGCGCATGCTGTGGAAATCCTTTAAAAGATACTAAATATTATGACATGGAGCAAGGTGGTTTAATTTGCAATGATTGTGCTGACAATTTATATATTGCCCCTTCTGACAATATGAAAATGTTGATTTTAAAAACTGCCATGAAAATAAAACCAGAACAGTTATATAATAGACAACCGCCACTTGGAAAAATGTTAGAACTTTTCGATGAAGTAATTGATTATTTATATACATCGATGGGAATTAAATTAAAAAGTTATAATAACTTTAAAAATTGGTTTTTAAAATTTTAAACTTTTATAGTTGATTATGCTATAATTTAGTAGTTATGAGGTATTAATATGGGAAAGTTTTCATTTACAAAAATTACATCGCACTTACAATCACAAGGATTCATGATTCCTGGATCTGAAATCTATGGTGGTCTTGCAAATTCTTGGGATTATGGCGTATTAGGAACAGCCGTTAAAAATCATTTAAAAACTGTCTGGAGAGAACATTATGTTCGCGAAAATCCATATAATGTTGAAATTGATCCAGCAATTATTATGAATCCAAAAGTATGGCAAGCAACAGGACATGTCGATAATTTCCATGATCCATTAATTGATTGCAAATATTGCCATGCTCGTTTTAGAGCCGATGATTTAATTAAATCTCAAAAGCCAGAGCTCGATGTTGACGGAATGACAACTGAACAAATGAATGAAGTTATTGCCAGTGGAGAAATTACATGCCCAACATGTGGTAAGAGTACATTTACTCCAATTCGTCAATTCCAAATGATGTTTAAAACATTTATCGGTGTAACCGAAGAAAAAACATCAACGGTTTATCTTAGACCAGAAACAGCTCAAGGTTTATTTGTCAACTTTAAAAATGTAATGCGCACTACTAGAAGTAAATTGCCTATAGGTATTTGTGATATAGGTAAGGCTTTTAGAAACGAAATTACTCCAGGAAATTTCACTTATAGAATGCGTGAATTTGAACAGATGGAAATTGAATTTTTCTTTAAACCTGGTGAAGATGAAAAATGGTTTGAATACTATAAAAACGACTGCATGAATTTCGTCAAATCATTAGGAATCAAAGAAGAGAATTTACGTTACCGCGATCATGAAAAAGAAGAATTAGCTTTCTATTCTAAAGCAACAACAGATATTGAATATGCTTTCCCTTGGGGCTGGGGCGAGCTTATGGGTATTTCTTCTCGTACCAATTATGATTTATCACGTCACCAAGAAGCATCACAACAAGATTTAACATATCTCGATCCAGAAACTAATGAAAGATATCTTCCACATGTTGTAGAACCTTCATTTGGTGTTGATCGTTTAATTCTTGTTATGCTTACAGATGCTTATGATGAAGAACAACTCGATAAAGACACTCGTATTGTTATGCATTTAGCACCAAGAATTGCTCCTTATTCATTAGCTGTTTTGCCTTTATCAAAGCAATTGAATGATGAAGCGTATAAAGTATATTTAGATTTACTTAAAAAGTATGATGCAACCTATGATTTGACAGGTTCAATTGGTAAGAGATATCGTCGTCAAGATGCAATCGGCACACCATTATGCATAACTTTTGATTTTGATTCTTTGGAAGATAAAATGGTTACTGTCCGTGATCGTGATACAATGGAACAAACAAGAATTTCAATTTCTGAACTTCATGAATATTTAGAGAAAAAATTAGGTTTTTAAAATGGCGAAATATGACTTTGAAGCATTAAAGGCAAAAGTCGATATTGTTAAGGTTATAAGTCATTATATTGATGTTACAAAAAAGGGCAACGGCTACGCTGCCCTTTGTCCTTTTCATAACGATTCTAATCCTTCGCTATCCATTTCACCAAGCAAGCAAATTTTTAATTGTTTTGTTTGTCATACTGGAGGTGATGCTTTTTCGTTTGTTTCCAAATATAAAAAAATACCATATTTAAATGCTGTAAAGGAAGCCTGCGATATCTGTGGTGTACCAACAGATATTAAAATTGGCGATAATTTTTCTTCCGATAGCAAAAATACTCCAATTTATAATGCGCTAGAAGATTTGGCTAAATACTATGAAGTATATTTAACATCAGCTAATGCAATAGATGGAAAAAGATATATTCAAGAAAGACATTTACCAGAAGATATTGTTAAAAAATTTCGTATTGGTTTTGCTCCTATAGATCCTGAATTATCAATTAAAATGATGCGTGAAAAGAAGAATCATTCTATAGAAACATTACAAAAAAGTGGGGTTTTATTAGGCGGTGGTCAATTTAAGGATCGCTTTTTTGGAAGAATTATTTTTCCTATTACAAATAGTTATGGAAAAGTTGTTGGATTTTCTGGACGAAGAATTAAAAAAAGTGATGAAAGCAAATATGTCAATTCTCCCGAATCTGTAGTTTTTCATAAGGGAAATTTGCTATATAATTACTACGAAAGTAAAGAACTTGCACAAAAATTAAATAAAATCTATGTTGTAGAAGGATTTATGGATGTTATAGCTTTAACTAGATGCAATCTTCCAGCTGTTGGAACTATGGGTACAGCTTTGACTGAAAATCAAATCAATCTTTTGAATAATTTAAAGGTCACTATTTGCTTAAGCTTAGACTCTGATAATCCTGGGCAACAAGCTATGATTAAAATCAGCAGTGAACTTGCCAAAAGAAAAATTAAACATCAGATTGTCGGAGTATTAAAAGATGGAAAAGATCCTGATGAAATTTTAAATACCTTAGGTGAAAATACTTTGATTGAAAAAATGAATAATCTAGAAGAACCAGTTATTCATTTTGCTAAATTCTATAAAGATAATAATCTTTTAGATACTTATGATCAAAAATTAAGTTTTGTTCAAACATTTAAACAACATTTGCTGAATATTGACCAAATGATATTGCCAAGTATTTTAAAAGATTTATCTCCTTTATTAGAACTTAAAGAAGAAGCTGTTTTAGAATATTTAAAGGAAAATAAAGAAACAATTTCAGAAGATAACTTTGTTCCAGAATACGATAATGCCGTATATACCGAGGCTGACTATATTCCACCTGATGAAAACTATTTGCCATCAGAAGAAGAGTATTATCCTGAAATACCAAAATATTCTCCTAAAAATAATACGAATAAAAGTACATATTTCAATTATAAATCAAAAAATTTGAATTGTGCGGATGTCATATATAGTATCCTTACAAAATATGATACAAGAAAAAGTATTATTAAGAATAATATTTTACAAAAAAAAGAATCATTTTTGATTAATTATATCAGATCTAGCCGCGATGCCTGCAATTATATTGTCAAAAATTTAAATGACACTTCATTTTATTATGAATTTGTAAATCGTTTTGTTAATATTGCTTTTTCATTTTATGATAAACATCCTAATTCCACATACATAGAATTGACATCTTTGGATGAATTTCAAAATAAATATAAGACTATTTATAAAAATGATAGCGCAATAGATGAAATTATACAAGTTTTCAAAGATTATTCTAATAAAAATGATTATCAAGAACCAGATGTTAACCAATTGAAGAAATTTGTTAATGAATATATACAAATTAAAACACAATTTAATCAATTGACTAAATTGTTGCAAGAAAAAGAAAAAAAGTAGTACTTTTTTGAAAAAAAGTTACCATTATTTGACAAAATATGTTACAATTTTATAAGACCTCAAGAGGCGCTTTTTTGTATTCTTTAAGAATCAGATCGGATGATCATCTGCTTTAAATGAGGCTGTTCAATTTTTTCGACAATAAAAAGAAAAGAGGTAGGAATGGCAGATTCAAAAAAGAAAACCAAGCTTACAGTTGGCGATATCGTATCTAGTGATGTAACTCTCGCTAATCTAGAAGATATTAAACACCGGTTTTATGAAATTGGAAAAAAAGAAGGAAAAGTTTCTTTAGCAGACATTGAAAAAGCGTGTTCAACATTGGATTTATCCGAAAGTGAATTTGATGAATTATATCGCTTTTTTGCTGATAACAACATAGCTATCGATGAATATAAAGAATCTGGTCTTTCTGATGAATCAGAAATTTTAGAAAATTCAATGTTGGATAATTGCTCAGAAAGCGATGAAGAAGATGATTTTGATGAAGATTTAATAGAGAATTACTTTGATCCAAATATTAAAACTTCAGATCCAGTTAAACAATATCTTCATGATATTGGAGCGTATAAAGTTTTAAATAGCAAGGAAGATGAAGGTGAACTTGCAAAAAGGATTTTAGCTGGTGATGAAACAGCTCGCGATGAGCTAACTTGCTATAATTTAAAACTAGTTGTTTCTATCGCTAAAAAATTTGTTAATCACGGATTACCATTATTGGACTTAATACAAGAAGGAAATATCGGTTTGATGAAAGCCGTTGAAAAATTCGATTATACTAGAGGATATAAATTTTCTACTTATGCAACATGGTGGATTCGTCAAGCAATAACTCGAGCTCTAGCCGATCAATCACGTACAATTCGTATACCTGTTCACATGGTCGAAAACATTAATCGTATGCTTAAGGCTCAGCGCACTTTAATTCAAAAATTAAATCGTGACCCAACTCCGGAAGAAATAGCTAAAGAAATGGGAAGCGACATGGATGCTAAAAAAGTTTGTGAAATGCAACAAATGTCTTTGGATCCGCTTTCTTTAGAAAAGCCTGTAGGTGAAGAAGAAGACTCACGTGTTGGTGATTTCATCGAAGACAAAGATAATCTTTCGCCGGAAGATTATGCTTCTAAAATGCTTTTAAAAGAAAGAATTAACGAAGTATTATCGGAATTAACACCGCGTGAAGAAAAAGTAATACGCTTAAGATATGGTCTTGATGATGGCAGAAGCCATACTCTTGAAGAAGTTGGTAAAGAATTTAATGTCACCAGAGAAAGAATACGTCAAATCGAGGCTAAAGCCATTAAAAAAATGCGTCATCCTTCTAGAGCTAAATTATTGAAGGACTTCCGCGATTTGTGATGAAACTATCTATTAGACTTCAAACTGTCGCAGATAATATCGGTGAATTTAAAAAATTAGTAGATATCGGCTCTGATCATGGACAATTGCCTATATATTTAAAAGAAAAGTTTCCTGAACAAGTAATCTGCGCTTCAGAAGCGCAAACTATGCCTTTTGAAAATTTAAAAAAAGAAATATATAATTCTCAAAAAGATATCGAAATATACTATTCGGATGGATTAAAAAATATACCTGAGGCTGATGTAATTACAATTTGTGGAATGGGCGGACTGCTTATAACAAAAATTATTACTGATACAGATTATATAAATAAATTCAAACCGAAATTGATTGTTGAACCACAATCAAATTATAAAGATGTTAGACTCTCTTTGGCAAAATTGAATTATAAAATTATCAAAGAGATATACATAGAAGAAAAGAAAAAATACTATCCGATTATAATAGCTATTCCAGGTGAAGAAAAACAATATACCGAAGAAGAATTGCTATATGGACGTTATGGATTAAATAATGCCGATTCTTGCTTGCGTCAAATGTTAGAACATAAATATGAAGTATTAAAAAATGTTCTTTCAAAAAATGTGGAAGCAAAAGACATTTTAAAGATTATTGAAAGGTATTATAAATAACCTGAAATTAGAAAGAAGGCAATATGAGCACCAATAAAAACAAAAAAGAAGTTATAACTGCTGATGAATTAAGCAAAGATAATATGGAGATTAGATCTCTTGAGAGCATTAAGCATAAATATTTTGAAATTGGAAAAAAAGAGGGCAAAATTAAATTAGCCGATGTTGAAAAAGATTGTTCTCACTTAAAGCTTGACGAAAATGAAATCGATGAATTATATAGTTTTTTTGCTGATAATAATATCATTATCGATGAATATAAAGAAGCAGAAATACTTGAAAGCGAAGATATTCTCGATGAAGATAGTTATGAAGATTTAAAAGAAGGTGATATAGATTCTGATTTCGATGAAGATGAGATTGACTATAATTTAGCTACTGATGTTAAAACAAGTGATTCAGTTAAGCAATATATGCATGATTTTGGATTTTATGATGTTATTAAATCCAAAGAAGATGAAGCAGAATTAGCTAAAAGAATTCTTGATGGTGATGAAAAAGCTCGTGAAGAACTTATTGTTAGAAACCTGAAATTGGTTGTATCAATTGCTAAGCATTTCACAAATAGAGGCATGCCTCTTCTCGACTTGATTCAAGAAGGAAATTTAGGTTTGATGAAAGCAGTCGAAAAATTCGATTATACAAGAGGTTATAAATTTTCTACCTATTCAACTTGGTGGATTCGTCAAGCTATAACTCGTGCTTTGGCTGATCAAGCTAGAACTATCCGTATTCCTGTCCATATGGTTGAAAGTATCAATCGCATGAATAAAGCTAAAAGATTATTGATTCAAAAGCTAAATCGTGATCCAACCCCTGAAGAAATTGCTGAAGAGATGGGAGATGGAATGACCGCAGATAAAATTCGCGAGATGCAACAGATTCATTTAGATCCATTATCTCTTGAAAAACCTGTCGGTGAAGAAGAGGATTCTCACATCGGTGATTTCATTGAAGATAAAGATAATTTATCTCCAGAAGAATACGCGAATAGAGTATTATTAAAAGAAAGAATTAATGAAGTATTAGCAACATTAACTCCAAGAGAGGAACGTGTAATCCGCTTAAGATATGGTCTTGATGATGGCAGAAGCCATACTCTCGAAGAAGTTGGTAAAGAATTTAATATCACCCGTGAAAGAATTCGTCAAATTGAAGCAAAGGCTATCAAAAAAATGCGTCATCCTTCAAGGGCCAAATATTTAAAAGATTTTAGAAACGATTAAACAAATCTGGAAAAACAGATTTGTTTTTTTATAGCAGAAAAATTATAAATCTTTTATAAAATTATATATATCGTCTATGGTATCTTTGAGTGCAGAAGTGCCAGAACAAATCAAAATTGGCTCTTTTAATTCTTTTATAGAAATTTCTTCTTTGGAATTGATAAGATAGTAACGACTATCAGGATAAAGATGCTTAATTAAATTATATAAGGATTTTGTATTAGAAGAAGCCTTACTTCCAACAACTATATATGTATTGAAATCTTTCATTGTTTTAATCAATTCAAGTCTTTTATAAACAAAAGGACAGGCACCAATAATTTGAAGATTTTTGTCATTAAATTCTATTTGTTCTTTATAAGTTGATTGAACAATTAACAGTGTTGGGGTAAGAAAATTGTTTCTTGCAATACTAAAAAAATCATCTTTATCTTTTAAAATTTGAACTTTATAAGAAAGTTTTTTCTCTATATATGAAATTGTAGAAATAGATTCTGGATGATTTATTTCACCTAAGTAATATATTTTTTTCCTTTCTTCAACAGCTTTTTTTATCACTATAAATCTATTTTGAAGTAAAGAACAAAATGCTGATTCAATTTGCGGATTTCCTAATTTATCATCCAAAAAATAATTATGTCCGTGGGCAGAAATTAAAAAGATGTCATCACTTTTTAAAGTTTCATCATTATAAATTTTATAATTGCCATATTTAGACAAAAGTTCATCAACAGCTTCATTATGGACTAATTGATGTTCAAAATAGATATTTTTTTGATTATTTTTAGCTACTTTAACTTGTTCACAGGCTATTTTTATAGCTTTTTCGACGCCGGGACAAAAGCCATAGGGATTAAGAAGAAAAGTTTTCATGCTTTTAGTATAGCAAAAAATTAATTAAAAAAAGGAGAATTAGGCTTTGTTTGGTTTTCAAAAGTTGCAGTTTGTTCTTTTGTTTCAGTTTTATAATTTTCATCGGAAACAATTTCTGCATCGACAACTTCTTTTTCTTTTTTGACAGTTTTAACTTCTGGTTTCTTTTTATTTAAAAACTTTTTTACACCATCGACAACATTTTTTCCATTTTCAATCATCGGTTTAACTTCATGATAAAGTGGAACAAAAGAATTAAAAGCATTGATTGCTTTATTTGAAGTGTCAATAAGAGAAGACAAGGAAAACTTTTTAGCAGCACCGAGATTTTGTTTTGTCAAAAGCCTCGTTGATGTTTTTATTTTTGGTGGAGTAAAAATAGGGAACCCATTAGGATTAAAATTATAAGGATACATGATTTATCACCCATTTATCATATGTACCTATATATAGATTTGTGCCTATTATTTAATTAGAGGTAATTCAGTCATTCTAAGAGTTGTAGAACCATAGGGTTGTAGTTCAACATCTTCGTCTTCGTCAATTCGTGTTGAAGAAGGAGAATCGCTTGGAATAAATGGTGAAGATTCAATCCAAGATATTTGTGCAAGTTTAGTTTTAATCTTTAATGGTGGATTTTTTCGATCGAATGGTAAATCATAATCACATTCAACGACATCAAAATCAGATTTTTTGATAAAGGAGAAATTCCATGATGAAGTTGGAAGTATCTCATAATCGCAATAAGGATATTTTCTTTCTATTCCATCTTTAGTATATTCGAGCATATTCTCTTTAAAATTTATCGGTAAAGAAAATAAGAGTAATCCATAATTTAAACAATAGAGATTAGAAGGTCTCTTCTCAAGTTTAATTAAAGGAACAAGTTGAAATTCAACAGAGAAATCAAAATCGATATCAATTGATAAAAAGTGATTTTTTTCTTTTAAATCAGAAATCAATTTATAATTTTTTGGAATGCGAATTTTTAAAGTTCTTGTAGTTAAAGTTTTTCCTTTTATAATAACCTTTTGACGGAAAGGATATTCAGAAATGACATCTAATTCCAAATCATTTGTTTTAATAGAAAAAGGAACAGGAGAACAAATATAGATATTATTATCATCAAAAGTAGCAACACTTCTTGCATATTTAGGCCAAGCTTGATGAAAATTAGCCGTACAGCAACCAAAATTAGGTTCTAATCCAAAAATATTAGACTCATTGGAATTTGTACCAAAAGGATTTTCTGAAAATTTAGTACAAGCGATTTGATTGACCATTTGATCATATTGATGAGTCCACATAGAAGAAGAGATGGTAGCTGGTAAACCATTAAAAGCAAGCTTATCTAATCTATTTAGGTAAAAGGTATCACCGGTTATCAAAAATAAAAGTTCATAACTATACATAGCTTCAGCAATTCCACATAATTCCGATCCTCTAGTTGGAGAGTTACCACCTAAGCATTCGTCACCAGTAAAATGACCATAGGCAGTTGAATTATATTTATCTAAAACTTTTAATAATTTTTTTGCATCACCTTTTTGTTTAGATTTAGTCAGTTTCGAAAATAAAGCTTCAGCTTTTAAAGCCATAGAAATATTGACTACATGAGTTTCATATGACCATACTTTTTTTGATTCTTTCCAAAGATTAGAACAGGTTAAATAATCTAAACCCTGGGCTTTTAATTTAAAAGCGAGTTCTATTAACCATGGTTCTGGCTTTCTTTCATAAAGCCAAGCTATTGAAATAAGGCATTCAAACCAACGGCTGCTAGCCCAATTACTAAGAGTTTTCTGATTTAAAAGAGTATATAAATTATTTAAAGCTTTATAAACAGCATTTTCAATTCTTGAATCTTCAGTATATTCATAATAAACAACTAAAACTTTTAAAACCAAAAATAATGCCCATAAATCATAATCTTTTCTTTCATCTTCTCCAGTAGGACAAATCCATCCATCAGATTTTTGATTTTTTAAAATTGTATCAATATAACTTTTGATGATTTTCTTTTCCCGATTTTTATCTAAGATATAGACAAGAGGAATGAATCCATCAAGATAATAAGGTAGTCTTTCCCAACCTTCTTTAGTTCCACCAATCCATTTGGAATCATAAATATCAGGCCACATTTTATATAAATATCCTGATAAGCCTTGATATTGTGCTTCTAATTGTTTTTCTAACCAACCAGTTGGTTTTAAATTTTTATAGCTATAGTACTTCATATTCCACCTTATTTAATTGTAATACATATTCAGTTGTTTTTTAAATAACCTTTTTTTATTCGAAGAAAAAAGTGATAATGTTTATTTATTTATAAGTGAGTGAATTTATTTTTAATATATGCTAAAATAATAAGGCGTTTTTGTTGCGTGTAGAAATAGAGGTATAACATGAATTTAAAAGATTATATTGCTGTTGTTGAAGGTTTCCCAAAAGAAGGAATTTCTTTTAAAGATGTCAGTCCACTTTTAGCTGATAAGGATGCTTTTAAATATACTGTTAAAGAATTGGCCAAAGCTGCTAAAAAATATGAACCTGATGTTATAATTGGCCCAGAATCTCGTGGTTTTCTTTTCGGTACACCAGTTGCTTATGAATTAAACAAAGGTTTTGTCATGGCCAGAAAGGAAGGGAAGCTTCCTGGAAAAGTCTTGCAGATAAAATTTGATATCGAATATGGTCAAGAAGTTTTATGCATTCCTTATGATGCTATAAAAAAAGATATGCGCGTTCTCATTGTCGATGATTTAATAGCCACCGGTGGAACAATTGAAGCTCTTGCAAAAATGTGCCGCGATATAGGCGCTATTCCTGTTGGTGCATTAGCAGTAATTGAACTTACTGATATTGTAAACAACGAAGAAAAAACCATTCCTTACGAAAGCTTGATAAAATATAATTTCTAATTTTTTAATAGATTAAGTTGGTTGTGTATGGAAATAAAGAATACTATTTATACTTTTGATGACGTGAAAAACGTTTATTCAAAATACATTCATAATCCAGAAGAACTTGATAAAATTTATCAAGCGTATCTTTTTGCTAGTGAAAAACACAAGAATCAGGTCCGGAAATCTGGTGATCCATACATTGTCCATCTATTAGGTGTTGCCAGAATTCTTTCTGAATTGAATACTGGTCCAACGACAATTATCGCTGGATTACTTCATGACACTATTGAAGATACTGATACAACCGAAGAAGAAATTACAGAAAAATTTGGGAAAGAAGTCTGTTACCTTGTTCAAGGTGTCACCAAAGTGACAAGATTATCTGATTATCACAATGTTGATTTTGAAGCTGAAAGCCACAGGAAAATTTTCATTGCAATGGCTAAAGACATTCGCGTAATTATTATTAAATTAGCAGATCGTCTTCACAATATGCGTACTCTTCAATTTCAACCTCCAGAAAAGCAGAAAAAAATAGCTAAAGAAACCCGTGATGTCTATGCGCCTATCGCCCATAGATTAGGTTTATCCCAAGTAAAAACAGAACTGGAAGATTTATCTTTATTTTATCTTGAAAGAGAAAAATTTGAAGAAATTGAAAATTTACTTTCAAGACAAAGTACAAACATGAAGAATGCCATCGATGTTTTAAAGAATAAGATTGTCGAAATTTTAACTCCAACTAATATTTTGTTTGAAATCACTTCACGTGTAAAATCTATTTATTCAATCTATAAAAAAATGTATGTCAAAGGGAAAGCCTTTGATGATATTTACGACATTATGGCCTTGAGAATAATTACAGAAACCGAAATGAATTGCTATGAATTACTCGGTTATATCCATGCTAATTTCAAGCCGATTCCAGGACGTTTTAAAGATTATATTGCAATGCCGAAACCAAACATGTACCAATCGCTCCATACGACAATTGTTACTGGTGATGGTCATACTTTTGAAATACAAATCCGTACTAAAAAGATGGATGAAATCGCCGAAGAAGGTGTTGCTGCTCATTGGCGCTATAAAGAAAACAAAAAATATGATGCTAAAACAGAGCAACAAGAAATCGAAGAGCAATTGCATTGGTTCCGTGATTTTGTTTCTGTCACCAATGAAATTCAAGATGGAAATGCCAAAGAATATGTTGAAGCCCTACAACATGATATCTTTGATGCCAATGTCTATGTTTTTACCCCAAAAGGAAAAGTAGTGACTCTGCCAAATGGTTCAACGCCGATTGATTTCGCCTATAAGATCCATACTGATGTTGGAAATACTTTAGCTGGTGCTAAAGTAAATAATCAGATGGTACCTATTTCTCGAGTATTGCAGACAGGAGATGTAGTTGAAATTATCACCAATAAAAATGCTACACCGAATTCAGAATGGTTGAATATGGCTACATCTAGCATTGCTAAAAGTCATATCCGTAAATTCTTGATGAAGCAAAATTCTGATTTTATTCGCCAAGACAATATTCAAAAAGGAAGAAATTCACTAGCTGTCAGCTTCCGCGAAAGAAAAATTAAGGCGAACATCGATAAGATTATGACTAAAAAGCTTTTCGAACATTTCAATGTTGAAAACGCTGATGAACTATATTTACTTTTAAACAGCAAAACAATAATGCCACTCAATATTATTGAATATCTTGGATTAGAACGCTCACAAGAAGAAACACTTGATGATTTAAAAAACAATGTTAATAAGCGCAATGTCAATCGCAATATTCAAGATGCAGTAACATTAGAAAATGGTGATCGAAGTCTAATTTCTCTAGCTAGTTGTTGTACTCCTATTCCCGGTGATGATATCATCGGTTATATTACTAAAGGAAATGGGATAAAAGTTCATCGAGTATCTTGTCCAAATGTCTGTCAAGAACATAATAGATTAATTCCTGTAATCTGGAATCCAAATGCTGAGAAAAAAGATTATCCAGTCGATATTTCAATCGAATGCTATGATCGAAATAATCTTTTAATCGATGTTTTAAATTGCTTTTCACAGATTAAGGTTCAAGTTTATAAAGTTAATGCAAAATATCATGCCAGCAATAATACAACAACAATATCAGTAACAGTAATGGTTAAGGATGTTGCGTATTTAAATACTTTGACACAGCAATTACTTAATATTAATAGCGTCTATGATATAAGACGTGTTATACATTAAAGAAAGGAAGAAAATATGAGCAATATATTTACAAAACCACGTGGTACACAAGATATGCTTTATGATAAAGCTCGCTCTTATAATAAAATTGTCGATATCTTAAATAGTGTTGCCACAAATTATGGTGCTTCTCCAATACAAATTCCAATGTATGAAGAAAGCCGATTATTTAAAAGAGGAGTTGGTAATAGCACCGATATTGTCATGAAAGAAACTTTTGATTTAGCCAATAAAGGCGATCATGATTATTCATTAAGACCAGAATTTACAGCTGGAATCATGCGTGCTATTATTGAAAATAAACTCTATGCTAGCCCAGATCTTCCTTTAAAACTTTATTACTCAGGTTCAATTTTCCGCTATGAAAGACCTCAGCAAGGAAGATATAGAGAACCACATCAATGGGGAATTGAATTTACGGATTTGAATTTAGATGATTCGACTGTTGCCGAAGCAATATTAGTGATGGTCGATGGATTGAAAGCCTTGGGAATTGATCCAATCATTAAATTAAATAATTTAGGTGGCGATATTTCAAGAAGCAATTACAGAAAAGCATTAGTAGATTACTTCACACCTTTAAAAGATAAATTATGTACGGATTGCCAGAAGCGTTTAGAATTAAATCCACTAAGAATTTTAGATTGCAAGGTTCCTGAAGACCATGAACTAGTTTTAAAAGCTCCACTTTTAAAAGATTATCTCATCGATGAAGATAAGAAAAAATTTGCAAAATTATTAGAACTCTTAGATAGTTGCAATGTTAAATATACACTAGATGATAAATTAGTCCGCGGATTAGATTATTATACAGGACCAGTTTTTGAAGCCTATGAAGCAAACCATTTAGAATTAGGAGCTTTAGGAGGCGGTGGACGGTATGATAAATTGATGGAAACTCTTGGTGGTCCCGCTTTTAATGGAGTCGGTTTTTCCTTTGGACTTGATCGTCTATTATTGACTCTTGGCGATACATATAAATTTGAAGGTCCAAATTTAATGGTTGTAGTATCTGAAGAAGATAAAAAAGAATTATTTAATTTAAAACATGAACTTCGCAATTTAGGAATCAGTGTTCTGAGTCCAACCGAAGGAAAAAAGCTCAATGGCGCTTTGAAAATGGCTGATCGTTTAAAAGTTAAAAACATTCTTTTTAAAACACCTGAAGGTTACCAATTAAAAAATTTAGTTACTAGAGAACAAAAGGCAATTGATATAAATAATACTCAAGAAATTGCTGAGCTTGTTAAATAGAATAGAGGTAAATATGTTAAGAACAAAAACATGTGGCGAATTAACAGAAGCTAATGTTGGTGAAAAAGTTACATTATGTGGTTGGGTTTCCAAAGTAAGAAATCTCGGTTTTTTAGTCTTTGTTGATTTGCGCGATAGATATGGCATCACACAAATTTCTATCGATGCTAAAGAATTTGAAAAAGAACCATTAAAATCCGAATATTGTGTTCAAATTGAAGGAGAAGTTATTCTTCGTTCCTCCCCTAATAAAAATATTCCTACTGGCTTAATTGAAATAAAAGCTGAAAAAATCAAAGTATTTTCTGAAAGTCTTCTCCCACCATTTATTATCGCCGATAAAACCGATGCACTTGAAGATACCAGATTAAAATCTCGCTATCTAGATTTGAGAAGACCTACTTTGCAAAAAAATTTGGTCTTACGTGCTAAAATGATTCAAAGTTTCCATCACTATTTTGATGAAAATGGTTTTCTTGAAGTTGAAACTCCAACACTTATTAAGTCGACACCTGAAGGCGCCCGCGATTACTTGGTTCCTTCTAGAACAAAACCCGGTTGTTTTTATGCCTTGCCACAATCTCCGCAAATTTATAAGCAATTATTAATGGTCGGTAATATCGATAGATATTATCAAGTTGCAAGATGCTATCGCGATGAAGATTTAAGAGCTGATAGACAACCAGAATTTACTCAGCTTGATGTTGAAATGAGTTTCGTTGAAAGACAAGACGTCTTGAATATCATTCAGGGCAGTTTGAAAAAAGTCTTTAAAGATACCATCGATGTCGATCTTGAAGATTTTGCTGTTTTACCATATTTAGAATGTATATCTAAATATGGTTCTGATAAACCAGATTTACGCTATGAATTATTCCTTCATGATATCGATAACATTTTTGAAAACACCAATTTTGCACCTTTCAAAAATACTCATATAAAAGGATTAAAAGTACCTGGTTATGGACCAAGTTGTACAAGAAAAATGCAAGACAATGATAACCTTTTATTGAAGAATTATCATATTCGTTCCGCAATTTTCTTAAAATATAATGCCGGACAATTAACTGGTTCAGCAGTTAAAAATTTCTCACAAGAAGAAATAGATAAATTGAATAAAGAATTTGACCTACAAGAAAATGATCTTTTAATTCTCGTTGAAAACAATGAAGATTATACAAATTTATCAATGGCTTTAGGTGCTATTAGAAAAGAATATGCCGAAAGATTAAATCTTGTAGACGATAATGTATATAAACCATTATTTGTCATAGACTGGCCGATTTTTGGAAGAGAAAATGGAGAAATAGTATCTTTATCAAATCCATTTACCAGACCAAGAGATGAAGATTTGCATTATCTTGATACTGATCCAACAAAAGCTTTATCCTATGCTTACGATACTGTTATCAATGGTATTGAATTATCATCAGGATCTTTAAGAATTTATGATTCAAAAGTTCAGCAAAAGATTTTTGAAATCTTAGGTTTTACTGATGAAGATATTGAAAAGAAATTCGGATTCTTCATCGATGCATTGAAATTTGGTACCCCTCCTCATGGTGGTTTTGCCTTTGGTCTTGATCGTCTTTCAATGATTTTATGCCATACTGATAATATTCATGATGTCATCGCTTTCCCAAAAAATCTGCAAGCTTGCTGTCCAATGTCCAGCGCACCTTCTACCGTTCCTGAAGAAGCATTAAAAATTCTTCATATTAAAGTAGAGGACGAAAATGAGTAGTTTTGCTGCATATAATATTCCAACTCCGCTTGTTAAAATATTGAAGGAACTTGGTTTTGTCGACATGTCTCCTGTTCAAGAAAAAAGTATTCCAAGTTTTTTGAACAATAAATCTTTAGTTTGCAAAGCTCCAACAGGAAGTGGTAAAACCTTAGCTTACTTAGTGCCGATGCTTTCTGATTTAAGCGATATTAATGGTGTTCAAGGCCTTATCATTGTTCCGACAAAAGTGCTTGTCAACCAAGTTAAAGATGTTTTAGCTAAAATAAAAAAAGCGGGGTATAATTTCACTTATCAAACAATAATCGATGGCGAAAGTTTTGAGAAAAAAATACAATCCGATATAGTTATAGCTACACCAAAAATGGCTTTACTATTACCGCAAAGCGCTAATTTGAAACCACTGAAAAGAATAGTTTTTGATGAGGGAGATATGTTGATCTTCGGTGGTTTTGCCGCAGAGGTTGAAGAGATTTTATCTTGGCAAACTTCAGCAAGTAAATCTATATTTACCGCATCTATTGATGAACATGTCCTTACGCTTGTAAAAAAATATATCAAAGCCTGTGATGTCATTGATGTTTCTGATAATTCAATCAATGCCAGCAGAGTAAAACATCACCTTGTCAATATTAGAAATATGAGTAAAGGTGAAGCAGTTTATAGTTTCATCCACGCTCATAATCCATATAAGACAATCGTCTTTGTTTCCAAAAAAGAAGATATCGATGAAGTTAAAAATCATTTGATTAAACTAGGTAAACCATTTTCTGTCATTCATGGAGATCTTCCAAAACGCGATCAAAAAAGAGCTTATAATGAATTTAATCGCGATGAAACACATATTCTTCTCGCTTCAGATTTAGCTGCAAGAGGAGTTGATATTCCCGATGTAACCGATGTAATCTCCGTCGATTTACCAAAAGATTTGGTCTACTACTTCCATCGTGCTGGAAGAACAGGACGCTTTGATAAAGAAGGTAATTCATATGTTTTCTATGTCCCAGGAGATGTACAAAAAGTCAAAGAACTTATAAAAAAAGGTGTAATGTTTGATTACTTCACATTGAAAAATGATGAATTAAAAGCTGATAGAAACCTTTTGGAGAACAAGAAAACAACTAAGGGAAATAATGAAGTTTTAGAAAAGCAAATTCGTGCAGCAGTCAATAAAGTAAGAACTAATAAAGTTAAACCTAATTACAAGAAAAAAATGAAAGTAGCTGCTGAAAGAGCTAAAGAAAGACATAAAAGAAAAATTATCCGCACAAATTTGAGAAAAAAAGATGTGCAAAAATCTAATTAAAAAAAGCTTCAGGGTCTAACCATTAGACTTTGAAGCTCTTTTATTACGCATATTTTTTTACCAATATTGCAATTTTGTTATAAGTTGATGGCGGGAATTTGCCTTTCGCAAGAACAAGTAATTTATCTTTATTTTCTTTTTTTAATTCATTTTTATGAAGTCGAAGAAAAGGTAGGATAATCTTTGCCTCATCGACAGTGAAATCAGCACCATATCTTTTAGCCAAGCGACAAGCATTTTCCGGAGAAATATTTAATAAAGCATTCGATATAAAGTCGTTCATCAATACTATTATATGCAACGTTTTTTAAAACTTGACAATTTATCTTTCATCCATTGATAAGCTTCTTCTTCTTTGAGAATTGTCCCTTTTTTTCCTCTTTCAAAAGTCAAATAAGCATTTTTTGTGCCCGCTAGGCCAAAATCAGCATCTTTAGCTTCGCCAGGGCCATTGACAGGACAACCCATAATAGCAACTTTGATATCAGCTTCAATCGGCAATAACAATTCCGATATTCTTTTAGCTAAATTTGAAACATCGCACTGTGTTCTTCCGCATGTAGGGCAAGTTATAAGTATTGGAACATCATTTTTTAATCCTAACCCTTTTAAAAGTGCATTGACAGTTTCTACCTCAGTAATAGGAGAATCAGAAAGAGAAATTCTAATTGTATTACCTATACCAAGCTGCAGGAGAGGAACAAGACAGATTGAAGATCTAATCGCACCAACAGGACCAAATCCACTTTCGGTAAGACCGATATGAAGAGGGTAAGGATAAAGTTCTGCAGCAGCACGATATAATTTAAACGTCAAATTAGGATCAGTAGATTTCAAAGCTAAAACCAAATTCTTGTCATAATCATATTTTTTAAAAATATCGATTGTAGAATCAAGCAATGAAAAATATTCATTGATCGAAGAAGTATCTTTAGTGTGATTTAAAGATAAAGAACCAGAATTAATACCTATTCTTATAGGAATATTAAAATATTTAGCTCTTTCAATGATTTCCTTCAGATCGTCTTGATGAAAATTACCTGGATTAATTCGAATTTTATCAGCGCCATTATCAATAGCTTTTAGTGCTAAATCTTTGTTGAAATGAAGATCAGCAATTATAGGCAAAGGAGAATTATCAACGATGGTTTTTAGACTTTTAGCATCATGCTCATCCAAAATTGAAACACGGAGAAGATCAGCTCCAGCTATATATAAATCATTTGCTAGTTTAATGATAGCTTCAGTGTTGCTAGTTTTAGTCTTCGCCATGGTTTGGACTAAAATTTTATTTTTACCGCCTAATAATTTATTTCTGATTCGTACAACGTTAGTATTATCTCTTAACATATTTTTCACCATAAATATTATACAAGATATCTTGATAATTAAAAAGAAGAGTAAAATCTCAAAAATTTAAAAATAAAGTAGAAAAAATCTATAAATATCAAAGTAATGCTTTATAAAAAGAAAAATAAATGATATCATTTAAATGTAAGCGGTTTTATAAATGTTATGAATAAAAAAATAATTATACCTATAATACTTATTGCACTAACTTCTTGCTCAAATGAAAATTTTATTTCATCTAGTTCGTCATCTTCTTCATTTGTTTCTTCTTCAAGTTCTGTTTATTCAATTTCAAGTGAAATAAAAGATGAGTATAAAATTGTCTTAGATGAGATTGCTGGAGAAGTTAATATCCATCAACCGATTCAAGATGAATTTCTTGAGTCTCCTGATATAGATTTAAAATCTTTAGGAATAAATGGCTCCAAAGAGTTGTCTCTGCCAGAAGCAATAAATTTATCATGGAAAAGTACTTTACCTAAAGATAAAAATTTTGATTATTTCTTAGTAAGAATAGATGAAAATAATAATTTTACTTCACCATTGGAATATAAGGTGCCAATAGAAGAAAATAATATCGATATTTACAATTTAAAAGTAGGAACAAAATATTATTGGAATGTTGAAGCTATAGCAAACGAGGAATCGATTACAAGTGAAATTGAAACATTTACTACATTTTTTAATTATCCTCGCAATATCTTTGTTGAAGGAGTTACAAATTTTCGCGACGTCGGTGGTTGGATAATTGATGAAAATACCCGAGTTCGCCAAGGTTTAGCCTATCGCTGTGGAAGGTTAAACACTTCATCATCCAGTACATTAAATATTGAAATAACCGATAATGGCATAAATACTATGCGAAATTATCTTAATATAAAGTCGGAAATCGACCTGCGATTAATTGAAAATAACGAGGTTGGTTCTTATGAAGAATCTGCCTTAGGTAGCGGTATAAATTACTACCAATGTCCGATGAGCTACGATGGCAATATTTTGGTAAACAATAAAAACATGGTCAAGAATATTTTTGATCTTCTCAGCGATAAAACAAATTATCCTTTAATTTATCATTGCAATATCGGCACTGATAGAACAGGGTTAATCACATATTTATTAAATGGATTATTAGGAGTTAATCAGGAAGATTTGTTTATAGATTACGAATTTTCTAACTTTGGACTAATCAATGGAACTAGATCAAAGGAAAGCATTAAAAAAACATATGTAAAAACCATCGATGAAACTGAAGGAGAAACGCTTTCCGAAAAAATATCTAATTATCTTCAAGAAATAGGAATTACGTCAAATCAAATAGAAACAATTAAAGAAATATTTATTGAAAAATATTAATAAAAAATTAAGCTATAACATAAATTGAATTATTAAAAATGAAGAAAAGTATTATAAGCATTATTAACACAATCACTATAGGAATTCTTTTAATCCTAGTATCGATCATCTTAGTTTTAACCAATAAACTTCAAGGCGTATCACGAGTTATAAATTATGCTGGATTAGTTCGCGGTGCAACACAAAGAGTAGTAAAACTCGAAATATCTGGTCTTGAAAGCAATATTTTAATCCATGAATTAGATACCTATTTAGATGAATTAAAAAATGGCGGCACAAGTGACAATATCATCTATATCGATGATAAAAATTTTCAGGATAAGCTAAAAACGCAGACAGAATATTGGGAAATTTTAAAAGAAGAAATATTATTTGTTCGTAAAAATGGCGCTGAAAATTCAAATATAATCAAAATAAGTGAGGAGTATTTTGATCTTGCTGACCAAACAGTTGCAGCGGTAGAAACTTATTCCAATAATACATTGAAAATAGTTAATATTTTAGAAATATTGACCCCAGTAGACATATGCTTAGTCATTTCGTTTTTTATAATTCAAGTCATATTGAATAGAAGAATAGAAAAAGATAAAAAAATACTTGAAAAGCAAGCTTTTTATGACTACCAAACTGGACTTCCAAATAAATATCGTTGTGAAGTATTTATTAATGATTCTCAATTTTTAGGTGAACCAACGGCTTGTTTTATGTTTGATTTAAATGATTTGAAACTGACAAATGATACATATGGACATGTAATGGGTGATAAGCTAATAATTACATTTGCTAACGTTCTCAAAGAAACCATAGGAGATTTTAACTTTGTTGGTCGTTTTGGTGGTGATGAATTTATCGCTGTCATGTATAACACATCCAAAAATGATGTAAGAAAATTTTTAAATGGCCTCGATGAAAAAATATTTGAATTTAATCAGCAATCCGAAACAATAAAGCTCAGCTATGCATGTGGTTGGGCTATATCAACTGATTATTTTCGCAGCACATATAAAACATTATTCGAAAGAGCAGATGAATTTATGTATGATAATAAAAGACTTAAAAAAAGTCGTGGATATACACCAAATATAAAAATATAAATTATGTTTTTTTACGAGTAAGAAAAGTGCTTTTAATTTATTTTCATATATAATAATTATTTGAAATATAATTGAATAAATATAGATTTCTTAGTTTTATTAGTAATAATTTTTGTTTATAATATTTTTTTAATTTTAACTTCTAAATTAAACTTTAATATTATAAGTGATTCTTATATTGTCTATATAAAATAAAAATAAACATTTTATTTTATATAAATACGAGTTGTAAAAATTTAATAATTACAATAAAATGAAATTAAAGGTAAAGGAAAATGAAAAAATCTATTCCGTTTTTCCTTTGTTCACTATTGCTTACAAGTTTTGTAACAGTTGGTTGTGACAATGGAAATTCGACAAATAGCAGTAGCAATTCTAAAGGGTTAAATCCTGGAGAAAATAGAACGGCATGGTTTGAATGGTTTGATAATATTAATGATGCGCTAATTTTATTGTAAATTTAAAAAATGCTCAACAAAACGATGATTTTAATTTTGGTATTACCGAGTTTGATTTACTAGGTACATATGAAAAATTATCCATTAATTTTTTCGGATTTATTAGTGCTGAATCTTCTAGTACAGATGATATTCTAAATACTAAATATGTTTATTTTTCAATAAGATGTATTTATATAGAAAAAAATAATTTTTCACAATCTTATAATTATGATGTTGAAATAAGTTTTTACCCTTTTATGTGTGATAAAAAAGAGTTTAGCAACAAAAATATTAAATACAATATTACTGGATATGAAAATTCTTTATCAGATATTACATTTATATATGATGATACAACAATTATGCAAATTAATTTATCATACGAAAGTACTAAAAAAATAAATAAAGAAAAATTAATTAATGAGCTGATAGAAAATTATAAGATTATAGTTTAGGGTGGAATTTTATGAATAAAATATCCCACTATTTATTAGATTAAAGATATATCACTAACAAATATTTATATAAATAAATTTTCTATTTTTTTGCAACTGAACAGGGAAAAATGCTTTTTTATGGTAGAATAGAAATGAGGTTTTTATATGATCAGCAATTTAAGAATTAAAAATTTTGTATTGATAGATGATTTAGATATAGATTTTTCTAAAGGTTTCAACGTATTATTCGGAGAAACTGGAGCAGGGAAAAGTATATTAGTCAACGCTTTATCTCTATTAAGCGGTGCTAGAAGTCAATTCGATAAACTCAACGATGAGAAAAAGAAAGCGATTATTGAAGCAACTTTCATCCTCGATGATGATTTCATTTCTGATCATGAATATTTAAAAGAATATCTTGATGATAATGTCTTAGTACTAACAAGAATATTATCCCCTAACAAAGTTTCAACGTTGAGAATAAATGGGGAAACAGTCACATTAAATGTTTTAAAGCGTGTTGCAAACGATGTGTTTTCAATTACTTCTCAAGGTGAACAAATCTCTTTGATGAATGAAAAAGAGCAATTGAATATAGTTGATAAATATGTATATGAAACATATGGATCTGAAATTTTTAGTGAGTATGACGAAAAGTATAATTCCTACAAAAAATGTCTTAAAGATAAAGAAGAATTCTTAGAAAATGCTAAAAATAATGATATCGATATCATCAGATTTAAACTTGAAGAAATAGAAAAATATAACATTAAAGAAAATGAAATCGAATATTTAGAAAACTATTTAAATGAATCAAATGCCGCTCAAGAAATGATTGAAAGTGGTAAAGCACTCATAAATCTTTATAATGGAAATATTTATGAAAATTTTGCTGATGAATTAACTCATAGTTTAAATATGCTGAACAAAACATCTTTTGCTGATAAAGCGGAAAATATCTTGGAAAAATGGAATGAATTATCCGATTTGATCTATGATCTAACTTCAAAATTTGACGAGGATGAATATGATGAAGAGCAAATTGAAAAAGCCAATGAAAGAATTTATGAACTTAATCCACTCATAAAAAAATATGGTCATGTTACACAAAAAATCTTCGATGCTAAAAAACTTCTCGAGGATAAAATCGGCGAAGCTGATAATTTTGATGCGAGTTTAAAAGAGAAAGAAGAGAAAGTATCAAAAGCAAAAGATGAACTAGTAAAATGTGCTGAAAAATTATCAAAAATGCGCCAAGATTGCAAAAAAAATATCGTTGAATCTGTAAATAATGAGCTATCATCTCTCGGATTACTTAATGATGGTTTTGATATACAGTTCAATAAAAAAGAGTTATCTAATGATGGTATAGATGTAGTGAAATTTGTAGTAAGACTTAATAAAGGTAAGGCTTTTGAATCATTAAGTGTCGCCGCATCTGGTGGAGAAAAAAGTCGTTTGATGATAGCTCTCATCGCTTCTTTCAACAAAATCAAAAAATTCGATACATTGATATTCGATGAGGTTGATACAGGAATTAGTGGAAATATCGCCTTAGTTGTAGGAAAAAAGATTAGGGAAATTGCTAAAAATAGTTCTGTAATTGCCATTAGCCATTTACCTAGTGTAGTTGCGGCAGCTTCGAATTTTTATTTAGTATATAAAAATGAGATAAATGGCCGTACTATCAGTCATATTAAAGAAATCGGCGAAGAAGAAAAAATTAAAGAACTAAGCAAAATGCTTGGCGGAGAAGATAATATTGAAGAAGGCAAACAATTAGCTTTAAAATTGATAAGAACTCAAACTAACTAATTATATACTAATTTAATACTAATTATATACTAAAGCCCAAAAATGGGCTTTTTTTAATGAAAATCAAAAAAATGGACATAGTAAAAGTGGAGGTATCTATGAATGCTATGTTTGCAAGTTTGCTTTTGACAAACGTAATTATCGGTGGTGAAAACATTGGTTTTGGTTTAAAACCAGCCGGTTTATTAATAAGTGGTACTTATGATGTTAAAGTTGGTGCAGAATCATTTAATCCGAAGAAAAATGATATCAATAAAGGTGATTTAATAATTGAAGCAGATAATATTAAAATTTCATCTTTAGACGATTTAAACAGAGCAATATTACGCGATGAAGACAATGTATTAAATCTAAAAATTGTTAGAGATGATCTTATTTTATCTCGTGACTTACCTCTGATTTCTACTGGTGAAAAAATAAAAACTGGGCTATATGTCAAAGATGAATTGCTTGGCGTTGGTACTGTAACTTTTTATAAAGAAGAAACTGGAACATATTTCGCCTTAGGACATCAGGCTCGAGGTGGTGAAGATACTTGTTATCAAAACGGTACTTTATATGAATCTTCAGTGCAGGGAATTTCACCTTCATCACCTGGTAAAGCAGGGCAAAAAAATGCCACTTTAAATCAAGATGAAATCATCGGTAATATTAAGAAAAATACGGATTATGGTATTTTTGGAAGTTATTATGATATCGATACTTCTGGATTGAAATACGAAATTGCTGAAGTTGATGAAATTGCATTAGGAAAAGCTCAATTTATCACTGTCTTAGATGGTGATAAAAAAGAAACTTTTGATATAGAAATCACTTCTATAAATAAAAATCAAAAGGAAAAAACCAAAACATTATCATTAAAAGTAATCGATGATAAATTGATTAATAAAACAGGCGGAATTGTTGCTGGAATGAGTGGATCACCAATTATTCAAAATGGAAAAATAATTGGTGCTGTAACTCATGTTATAACAAAAGATCCTTTAAGAGGATACGGAATATTTGCCAAAACTATGCTAGATGAACTCGACGATTGTTAAAATTGTCGAGACATTTTTTATATAAAGACTGGACAAGAGGTACTTTAAAGCTTTTTTCCGTAAAATCTTGATAATCATTTATTTTAATCATTTCAAGAAAACAATTATAAAATTCATCGATTAATAATGGTTTTTCGCTCGAGAAATCCAGATTATCTTTTATATCTTCTATACGAACTTTTTTATAAATAAGATTTGATAAATTAATCATCTCTGTTCCTAACAAAAATTCATTAGCAATAGTATTATCAAGATTTTCCGAAAGAGAGAAAAATTCATTAGCGATAATATTATAATTATCAACATCATTTAAACATATGTAATAAAGTCTATAGGCACAATAGTAAAGATAGAGCATTCGCGATGTTTTCATCGAGTGTCTCGAAGTTGAATCTAAAAAAATCTTTGCGCTTTTTGAATCATTTTTTAAACTATAAACCATACTCATATAAAGATATAATTCATTTATATCATCCTTTGAAAAAAGAATTTTTGATAGAAATTTATAGGATTTAATAATTGGTTCAACATCATAGTTTTGCAGATAAAAATTACACTTTCTCAGCTTTAAAACACCATAGAGAATAATTAAAGATAAAATTAAAAATATAGTGGCAATGACTGCCATTGCTATATAAAGTCCTATACCTTTAAATAAGATTGCTAGGATAAGAAATAAGAAAATTACTACTGTACCAGTAATCAAGAAAATACAAAATCTTTTCATGGTTGAATTATAACAAAAAATACGATGAATAAAATCAAATATGTTAAAATTTGATTATGAAAAGTATTGTTCATATTGATTTAAACGCTTTTTTTGCTCAGGTTGAAGAACTTTGTGATCCAACTCTTGTGGGAAAACCTGTTGCCATCGGTTCTTCAATTGGTCGTTCAGTTGTTTCTACAGCAAATTACGAAGCACGCAAATATGGCATCGGTTCTAGTATGCCTATTCAAACCGCAAGAAAACTATGTCCAAATTTGATTTTAATCAATGATCATTACAAAGAATATGCAATTTATTCTGAACGTTTTATGTCATATTTAAGAAAAAAATATTCATTATTTGAACAAGCTTCAATAGATGAATGCTATATCGATATGAGTGAATTTTTTGAGCCGATAAATGCTAGAGATTATTTAGTAGACTTACAAATTGAACTTTTTAAAGTAACTAATTTAAAGTGCTCAATCGGCGTGGGTAATAATAAATTTTTAGCTAAAATGGCTTCTGATTATAAAAAACCACTAGGAGTAACAGTACTATATAAAGAAAATATTGAACAAATTCTTTGGCCGATTTCAATCGAAAAAATGTTTGGAATAGGGAAAAAAACTTATCCACGATTAATTGCACTAGGAATTAATACGATAGGGGATTTAGCCAAAACTGAAGATGAAAGAGTAAAAAGTTTGTTAGGAAATACTTATCTTTATCATAAAAGTCATGCTTTAGGAGAAGGAGATGATATCGTTCAGCCTTATGAAAACGATCCAAAAAGCATTTCTTCTGCTCGAACATTCGACCATGATACCACAGATTATGAAGAACTAAAAAACCTTATCATCAGACGTTCAAAATCGATTTCTGAACAATTAAAAAACTATAAAAAATTATCGGATACTGTTGTAATAACTTTTCGAAATGCCAATTTCATAACAAATAGTAAAAGAGAAAAGTTCGATACATATACTAATGATGAAGCATTAATATGTTCCAGAGCATTAAGAGTTTTTGATAAGTATTATAATGGAGAACCTTTGCGTCTATTAGGAGTTGGTGTAACAGATATAAAAGGGGAAAGTGAAATCGTTTCACCTGTCAAACTTTTTGATTCAAAAAATTTCAATGAAAAAAATGTCGATAATATAATCAATGATCTCAATGAAAAGTTAAAAAATAAATCACTTGTTAAAGCAAGCGACTTAGTAAAACCACAAAAAAGAACCCATAATTTTCATAAACCGGAGAAAGCAAATGAGAATATCTGAAAGCTTTGAAGATTATATAACCTATCTAGTAGTAGAAAAAGGAGATTTAAAAAGTACCATCGATACCTATCTTGATGATTTAAAATCATTTATTGAAGCTGTTGGAGATAAAGAAGTTCGTGAATTAAAGCTAGATGATATATCTTTTTTCATGAGATATTTATCATCTAAAAATTTAAAAACATCATCAATTATTCGAAAAACTACCACCATACGAGGTTTTTATCTATTCTTAAATAGGGAAAACGTAATAGACGTTCCTCTTACAGGATTAAAGCTTCCTAAGAAAGAAATGCATCTTCCAAATGTTTTAACCTTAGAAGAGGTAGATTCATTGCTAGATGGCTTTAATTTGGATAATAACAAAGAATTTCGCGATAAGACAATGCTAGAAGTAATGTATGCAAGTGGTCTTAGAGTTTCAGAACTTTTATCATTGGAATTAGGAAATATCAACTTTGAAGCTGGATACTTAAAAATTAAAGGGAAAGGAAATAAGGAAAGAATTATTCCCATCGGTGAATATGCACTATATTATTTAAAAAATTATATACAACATATTCGTAAATTCAATCCAGGATTCAAAACAAAAATAGTTTTCCTTAATAGAGAAGGGAATCCGTTATCTCGTCAGTATTTTTTTAAATCTATCAAGCAATATGCAACTAGAGCTGGAATAACTATCGATATTTCACCTCATACTCTTCGTCATAGTTTTGCAACTCATCTACTAGAAAATGGAGCTAATTTAAAAGAAGTGCAAGAAATGCTCGGACACTCAAAAATTGAAACAACACAAATATATACCCATGTTTCGACAAAAAGAATTCTTTCAGCTTATGATGCATTTATGAAAAGATAAGTAAAAAAATTAAAAAAATGTGATTTTGTAAAATATTTCGTTTTTATTGATAATTTTAAAAGACTTTTATATAATTTAATCAGGAGAAAGATTATGAAATTTAAAAGAATATTTGTTATTGTCTGTGATTCCATGGGGGCAGGTTATGAACCAGATGCTGCTTTATTTGGAGATGAAGGAGCAAATACCTTACTCCATATTTCAGATAAATGTAATGGTTTAAATATACCTAATCTCAATAAGCTAGGAATAAATGATTTAGTTCCAATAAAAAATACGAATAAAGTTGACCATCCACAATCTTATGTCATGTTATGCAGAGAAAAGTCAAACGGAAAAGACACCATGACAGGTCATTGGGAAATGATGGGAATCGATACACAAAAGCCTTTTAAAACATTTACCGATACTGGTTTTCCTCAAGAATTAATCGATGAATTAGAAGAGAAGACAGGTAGAAAAATAATCGGAAATAAAGCAGCAAGTGGAACAGAAATCTTAGTAGAATTAGGCGAAGAACAAAAACGTGATGGAAGTCTAATTGTTTATACCTCTTCCGATTCTGTTTTACAGATTGCTGCTCATGAAGAAACTATACCTGTTCCTGAACTATATAGATACTGTGAAATTGCAAGGGAAATATGCAATAGACCTGAATATCGTTTAGGCAGAATTATCGCTAGACCTTTTATAGGAGAAGATAAAACATGCTTTAAAAGAACACCTAACCGCCATGACTTAGCCTTATCTCCAACCGGAAGAACAGCGATGGATGATTTAAAAGATGCTGGATATACAGTTAGCTGTGTCGGTAAAATCGCTGATATTTTCAATAATGTCGGAGTGACAAAAACTCAAAAAACTGTCTCAAATACCGATGGAATGAATAAAACAACAGAACAGGCAAAAGACCATTCATGGACAGGTTTCCTATTCTGCAATTTAGTCGAATTTGATTCAGAATATGGACATAGAAGAAATCCAATTGGATATGGCAGAGCAATAGAGCAATTTGATTCAGAACTTCCAGCATTGATGGAACAGCTTGATGAAAATGATTTTTTGATGATCACAGCTGATCACGGAAATGATCCAACCTGGAAGGGAACCGACCATACACGTGAATATATTCCTCTCCTTTGTTATAGCAAAAGTTTCAAAAATGGAGCTCATCTTCCAATAAGAAAAACCTTCGGTGATATTGGAAAGACCATTTTAAAGAATTTTGATATAACTCCAAGCGAAAACGAAATAGGGCAACCTATCGAAGAATTATTGAAATAATAATATAAACCAGGTTAAATCCTGGTTTTTTTGTGAAAAAGGACTAAAAGTATATATTTAGTATATAATTAGTATTTATTCAGTTGATATTTTTCGACTAAATTCATTAAGTTTTTAAATACTACATTTTTTATTATGTTTTTAAAAATAAGCAATAACTAGTTATTTTATAATTTAGTTTACATAATAGAGATTATACGAAGTTAATTTTTATCGATAAAATGAAGCATTTTATATTATTTTCATTATAATTTAGACATTTTGAAGTAATTAATTACTATTTTCTTATTTTTTTACTATATTCAGTGCTTTTTAAGCTTATTTTATATTAAAAGATAAATGCTTCTAACAAGGTGCCTCGTGTAGCGCAAAATAAGCTAGTTTTTAGCTTGATTTTATATACGAATGATTAAATACTCAAAATCTACAAATTCGTCTTAAAACTGTCTTAAAATAAAAGATAGTTAGATATTCATTTTTTACAAATATGCTAACTATCTACTAATTATCTACTAAATTAGTACTTTATACTAATTTGTCTGATTATTTAAAAGATGAAGGGCAATTTTAGCACCATTTTTAGCTGACATTAGAGCAAAATTTTCATGAGCATGAACTGTTCCATCTTGATGAACTACATCAGAGATTGAACGTATGATAATAAATGGTACTCCTAATCTATATGCTACTTGTCCTACAGCTGCACCTTCCATATCGATGCATAATGGATTATCAAAGTTTGATAATATTTCTTGGTTTACATTGTTTTGAGTCATAAATGAATCTGCAGTTAAAATCAGACCACGATGAATGCGAATAGGTAATTTCAATGAATCCAAAGGCTTTAAAAAAGATGGATCAGCTCTAAAATATGGTGGGCATCCTGACATTTGTCCATATGTATAATCAAAGGCTGTCAAGTCGACATCATAATAAGCAACATTATTAGCGATGACAACATCAAACGAATGAACATTATCTGATAAAGAGCCAGCTGTTCCAAGATTGATAATTCTTTTAACGTTGAGTCGACGGGAGATTATTCCTAAATCAAAAGCTGTATTTGTGCGACCGACTTTTGATATAAAAGCAAAGACATTACCTGATTTACTTGGAAATGTAATACCTGGAATACCTTCGATGACACGGCGACGAAATTCAACATCCAAATTGTCTAGTAAAGCTTTGAATTCAATTTCCATCGGGATTGATAACAAAGTGAATTCCTCTCCCTTTTCGCGGATGATCGGACGAGTTTCCATCAATTTTTTTACTTTTGCAAGTGGAATATCATGACGATCTTCAAGTTCGTCAATGGTACCTAGATCTAAAGTATTTTTATCTTTCATTTTTACCTCCATGTTTCAATTTCTTTTGGTGATGAATAGATATTTTTATCTTCAAAAACGTCATTATCTTCTTCGCCGAATTTTGTGACTGGACAATTTTTATATGTGTCCTCAAATTTTATACGATTTCTCTCTCCTGGAGCGAAAATATGAACTATAAAATGTGTGCAATCCATCAAGCACCATAAGGAGCCTTGGCGATATTCAATATGGTCAATTGGATAATTATTCTCTTTAAGAACTTGACTTACCGCTTGAGAAGTTCCATTGATTGTTGACTCAGTTCTTGCTGTAGCAACAATATAGTATTCTGTCAAAGGTGTTTTATTTTGTACATCGACAAGTTCTACACCACTGCAGCGAATTCCAACTAATTTATCGATGATTAATTCAAGTATTTTTTCCATTATTTCCCTCTTTATTTAAGATAATATTTAAAACATTCTAATTGTAAAGGCGTATTGACAAAGAAATTTTTTTCATTGTAATATTTCCTATTTTCTTTTAAAACTTCAATAAAGCCTTCATCGACATCTTTTTCCATCATATCTATCATCGTGCTAGAATCATAACCTCTAGTGGGTTCAATTTTATCCGCTGCATAGATAATCTTTCCAAGAGTTGTCATCTCATTTTTTCCTGTCGTATGATATTTGATAGCTTCAAGTGTATCTTTATCAGTGATCAAAAATAAGTTTTTTACCAAATATTCCCCTAAAAACTGGTGGTAGCAGACCTCTGGATAATCGCAATATTCTTTATAAAATCGCAACATCATATTTTTTTCTAAGTCTTTATTAAGATCTTTAGCAATATCATGCAAATACCCTGCTCTAAAGGCTATCCAGGGATTAAAACCATTATTCAAGGCGATATCATAAGCTAAAAAACCAGTTGAACAACTATGTTTATAACGTTTTTCATTCATCATATTTTTTACTGTGCCAGTGAAATATAAATCATGATTAATAATGTATTTTATTACACATAAAGGAGTATCAAGACTTTGAAGAGATCTTATGTCAGTAGATGAAATATCTTTTTCTTCGATATCGAGCAATTCGACATCATATTTTTTAATATTCTCTTCAGCTTTCGAATATCCATTCCTATTGACAGCAACAATTTTTACTAAATCTTTCAACTCATCAATCTTATACCAAAGATGAAGTTTTTCTAATTGATCATAACCGATGAGAAAATAAATTTTATCAACGGGATAAATGTTGCGGAAATATTTAGCTAAATCTATAGAATAATTGACTTTTTCAGATGAATTGATTTCAAATTTTGAAATTTCAAAGTCTTTATAATCTTTAATAGCTAATTCTAGCATTTCTAGCCTAGAAGAAGTGGCAGAAGGATCCTTCCATCGAGGATTTTTTGCTGGAACAAATATCACCTTATCAGCATTTAGTCGACTTTTAACCATCGAAGCTATATGCAAATGACCGTTATGAATAGGGTCAAATGTTCCACCAAAAAGAATGATTGAAGACATTATTAAAATTTTCCTTCTAAGAATTTAACTTCAACATTTTTTGGGGCATAAACATCAAATTTTTGGCCATTAGCTTCAAAAAAAACGCAGCAAAGTCCATTGATTAAAAGCATTGTCTTTCCCTGTTTTGGAGCAATTAAAGTTGTAAGGTATAAATCTTTGGTATCCTTGATCAATTTTGAAGCTGGTTGAGCTGATTGAGTTATGCAGCGAGAATCAAAAGTCTTTTCTGCATTCTTTAATTTTGTCCGTGTTATTTCACACCTTTCAGAAATAAAGAATTTTAAATTGGTTTTATCGCCGGATATAAAATCAATTCGAGCTATTGACCCAATTATATATGATTGTTCTGCATTAGATTGATATGTAATAGGTTTAATTTCAGTTTTTGGAATAATATATTTTAAAATATTTCTTTCAACGTTATTGATGATGCTCTGCGAATTAAAAATACCCGGAGTATCATAAAAATATGAATCATTATCAACTGGAATTTGAATAACATCAATTGTTGTTCCAGGATAGATTGAAGTTGTAATAAATTTATCGGTTTTATTTTGATAATTTTTTAAAAATGCATTGATAATCGAAGATTTACCAACTTGACTTACACCGATAAAATAGACATCTTTTCCCTCTCTCAATCTATTTAAAGTTTCATTAAATTTATCAAATTTATAATTATTCAATGTCGAAAGTAAGAGTACTTCTTCTGGATGAATGTCTTCTTCATCTAATCTTTCTTTGACTAATTTCAATAATTTTTCATCATCATAACTTTTAGGAAGTACATCTCTCTTATTGACGACTAATAAAAGTTTTTTCCCTAAATATTGTTTTATTCCAGGAATAAGAGAAGCTTCAAAAGAAAAAGCATCTGTAACAAGAACAATAAGAGCTTGATCTTCTTGAGCCTTTTTTAAAATTGTAGCATAGTCTTCATTGAAATGAGGTACTCCATCATCTTCGCTATAATGTCTTAACTTGAAACATCTTTCGCAAAGTTGATCTTCATTAGAATCAAGTTTGGATTTTAAAATATAGCCAGATTGCCCTTTATGATCGCTTTGAAGTATGGCTCCACAGCCATAACATCTTTTGATTTTGATTTCTTTGGTTAATCCGCTTGTTTTTGTTCTGCTCATATTGTACCTCTACTTTCTATTTGCCGCACGGCCAAGCATATTTAGTTTAGCATAATGATGACGAAGTGGCCTATCGATAAGTCTTGTAAATTTCGCTGACCAATGCTCCTTTTTTGTGAGCGGTTCGGTCAAAATCATCATTGCACCCAGATTGCGAGCTAGTTTTGCATCAGTTAATAATTGATCACCGATAACAAGAACTTCTTCACCCTTCTCTACCCCTATAGACTTAAGATAATTTACTATCTTTTTCTTGGATGGTTTTTTAGAAGAATAAATATAATATTTGGCACGAAGGTGATCGCAATAAGGTTTTACTCTCTTTTTTTTATTATTCGACATAATGATTGGAATCATGAAACGAGAAGAAATCTCTTGCAATAATTCATAAGTTCTTTTCGCCGGGACCAAAACATTATAGGCATCTAAAGTATTATCGAGGTCAATCAAGATATATTTTCTTTCTAAAGATTGAAGAAAATCTAAATCTAAGTTATAAATATTATCAATATGAAAATTAACTTTTTGTAATCTTACCATTTTCTAACCTCGCAATTATTTTAGCGTTATCAATAATAAATTTCAATTTTTTGTAAAAAATTGATTAAAAAACTTTTGTTTTTTTAAAAATTTAACTTTATTTTAAAATTTTATAACTATTTATATATTTTAAAAAAATAAATTATGATGAAAAGGATTTGTTAATATAGTTTTACATCTACTATTTTAGTTTTACATCTACTATTTTTTTGATATACTATTTTTATGAGTGAATTAAAAATTAGTGTAGTTGTTCCAATTCATGGCGTAGAAAATTATCTAAATAAATGTCTTAGTTCCTTAGCTGATCAAGATTTTGAATATGCTTATGAAGTTTTATGCATCAATGATAATTGCAATGATAATTGTGAAAAAATAATCGATAGTTTTGTCGAGTTATATCCCCATATTTTTAAAAAGATCAATGCCAATAACGGAAACGTTTCTCTCTCTAGAAATACAGGAATAGAAAATGCTTCCGGCGATTATTTAACTTTTGTCGATGGTGATGACTATGTCTCCAATGATTTTTTGAAAGTTTTATTCGATACTGTAAAAAAAGGTAAACTTAATCTAGGCGTGTGCAATTTCATCATGGCATATGAAGATGGTAAATTTAAAAAAGATTTTTCTAGCTATATAGCACTAAATGGATTTTTTAATCACAAAGTTGCTCTGAATTTCTTGATGGGTGATCTTAAAATCCGTGGGTTTGCTTGGAACAAAATATATAAACGTTCCTTTATCTTAGAACATAATATGCGATTTTGCGATGCTAGAGTTATCGTTGAAGATATGTGGTTTAATGCCTTTGCTTTCTTTTATAACGATCTTGAAGTAGGATGTAGCAAAAAAAGATGTTATTACTATGTTCAAAGACAAGGCTCTTTGTTACATCAAGGCTATAAACCACTGCATTTAGCTGATATTATGGTTAACCTTTTAAAAGCTATCAGAGTTGTCGAATTAAAAAATATGACTAAATTCCCTACAAAATTATTAACATTTACACGGAAATATATTATTCATTACTCTATTTTTGCTAATAGAAAATACATACCTAATTATAAAAAAACAATAAAAAAATATAGCAAAGATATAAGGGCTATCAAAAAAATAAAATCAATTGATGAATTCGATAAAGATTTCTTAAAAATTATAGGCTTTTAATAATAAAGCGGCAAATTTTGCATATAGTTTATTGAGGTATATATGCAATTCTTGTCGCTTTTTTTTAATATTAAAATTTTTATCGGTTTTATCAATAATGGAATATTTCCCTCCCCTTTATCTAAAGAAGAAGAGAGTTATTACTTAGATTTGCTTTCAGTTCCTGAAGAAAAAGAAAATGCTAGAAATAAACTTATTGAACATAATTTACGTCTTGTTGCCCATATTGTAAAAAAATATGATAATACTAGTGAATCTAATGATGATTTGATTAGCATTGGTATAATAGGATTAATCAAGGCTATCGATTCATTTAAGAATGATAAAAAAACTAAACTTGCTACCTACGCTTCAAAATGTATTGAAAATGAAATTTTAATGACATTGAGAAAAAATAAACATCGAGATAAAGAAGCAAGTCTAGAAGACACTATTGCTTATGACAAAGATGGAGAAGATCTCTTGCTTTTAGATATTATTGAAAGCGACGAAAAAAGTATTGATGAGATTTTATTGAAAAGAGATCGTTTGAATAAACTAGAGAAATACTTTGAAAAACTTGAGCCGCGAGAAAAAGAAATACTAACATATCGTTTCGGATTATTTGATACACCTGAACTCACCCAGGTTGAAATAGCTAAAAAGCTCGACATTTCCCGTTCTTATGTATCAAGAATAGAAAAGCGAGCTTTATATAAACTTTTACAAGAATTTAAGAAAAATAATGAAATTTAATTTTCTTCATCGAACATATCAAATAAAGATACTTGAGTAGGAGATTTCTCTTTTGGTTTTGCTGGTTCAGAAATAATTTCTGGTGCTTTTTCAACTGGTGTATTTTCATCGATAATTTCACCATTTTCGCAAAGTCCCAATATTTTTGAATTTGTTTCAGGTAAATTAGCTTTCATTCCTGCACCAAGTTGTGATACTTCAAGCGAATTCAAATCAACTGGCAAGAGGCCATTTTCAGTAGCTAACGGCACAATGCAAGGCACATCTTTTTTGCGATAAATTTTATCCATAGAAATAATTGTCATCGGAGAAGATTTAAAGATGCGACAAGCTGCCGTTTTTTGACCTAAACGAGCAAAACATGGGAAAACAGAACTATTTAATAAACGAGCTCCATTTTTATCATTGAGAATGAGAATTAATGAATGTTCATCGTTTTTATATGATAAAGTAGCAGTAATATATGATTTTTCATTTGAGCCAAAATTAATAGCTTTTACTCCACTTGCTTTAGTAGAGACAATTGGAACTTCATTCTCATTATATCGTGAAACTTGACCTTGATCTGTCATGACCATAATATCGGAATTACCATGAGTTAAAATAGCAGATACTAATTCATCACCATCGACAAGTGGCATAGCCCGGAGTCCTTTTGTAGTTATTTTTTGACATTCAAAGTCTATTATCTCAGTACGTTTTATTTTTCCAAGTTTACTTGTTAAGGCAAAATATAAGCCTTTTTTATAATCTTCAACTGCAAATGCAGAGACAATTTTTTCTTTTGGTTCTAAATTGACGAGATTATTGATATGTTTTCCCTCTTCTTTCCATTTTGCATCACTTATTAAATGACAAGGAATGGAATAATATAAGCCTTTATTTGTAAAGAAGATAATATTGGCATGGGTAGTTGTTTTTTGACAAAAGACTGTCTTATCAGAAACTTTAAGTTTTGGGAAAGGATCTGAACCTTTGGAAGATTGAATACTAGCTTCATAAGATCTTAATGCTGTCTTTTTAATATAGCCATCACGAGTCAATACTACCATAACATCTTCTTTGGCAATAAGAGAACGTTGATCAACATTCTCAGTCTTTATTTTTTCTTCTAAAATTTTAGTCTTTCGCGGTGTGGCATATTGTTTTTTTATAGCTTTTAAATCCGCAACTATAAGTCTAACTAATTTATCTTCATTTTCAATTGTTTGTTTTAAATCATCGAGTTCTTTAATCAATGTTTTCTCTTCTTCTTGAAGAATTGTGACATCAGTATTTGATAAACGATAAAGTTGCAAAGTAACAATAGCTTCAGCTTGTTCGGGAGTAAATTGGAATCTTTCTATCAATTTATTTTTAGAGTCTTCTTTTCCTGAACTATGACGGATGATATGAATTACTTCATCGAGAACTGAAACAGCTTTAATGAGACCTCTAACTATCGATAGTCTCCAACTTTTTTTATCAAAATCAAATTTAGAACGACGGAGAATTACTTCTTTTTGGTGATCGATATAAGCATCAATCATTTCCAAAAGATTCATAGTTTTCGGATGTCCTTTATCAATTGCTAACATATTTGCAGCAAAAGTAGAACGGAGTGCTCCTTTATTGCGATAGAAATTGATTACAGGTTCAGGATTGGCATCTTTTTTAAGTTCGATAACAATTCTAATATCTTCTGTTGATTCATCGCGAACTTCTACTACTGAATCAAGATGACTCTCAATTCTTCTTTTATCAAGATCAGCAACTAAAGTACTTTTTATTTCACCATATGGTATATCAGTGAGAATAATTTTTCCCTTTTCTGAAGTGCTATCTACTGTACAATGGATATAAAAAGATCCCTGTCCTGTTTCATAAAGATTATTCAAAGCATCAACGTCATCAATTATTCCACCTGTTGGAAAGTCAGGACCTAAAATAAATTGACGCATATCAGAGACTGTAGCTCTTTTGTGTTCAAGTCTATAAACCGTTGCATCGATAACTTCACCAAGATTATGTGTTGGAATATTGGTTGCAGCACCAACAGCAATACCTTGGCTACCATTGACCAAAAGATTAGGGAATCTCGATGGCAATACAATAGGTTCTTTGACAGTATCATCAAAGTTAAGCATCATGTCTACTGTATTTTTTTCAATATCTTGAACCATGAAATCTGCCATGGCAGAAAGGCGAGATTCAGTATAACGATAAGCAGCTGCAGGATCGTTATCGATTGAACCATTATTACCTTGGAATTCAAGAAGTGGAACATTCATCTTCCAATCTTGAGATAAACGAACCATAGCATCATAAACTGAAGAATCACCGTGAGGATGGAAATGTCCTAAAACATTACCAACGCTTCTTGCACATTTTACAGTAGGTTTATTGTGAGTATTTCCATCTCTCCACATCGAAAAAACAATACGGCGCTGAACAGGTTTTAAACCATCTCTAGCATCAGGAATAGCACGGTCGAGAATGACTTCTTTTGCATATCTATTAAAAGAGTCTATCAAGACATCTGGCATCGGTAATTTGTCAATTCTTTCAAGAATGGTTTCAGACTTTTTACTTTTCACTTTGTACCTCCATAAAATGATCCTCATTTGAAAAATCAATATGGTTATTTATCCAATCTTTTCGGCGATCAGAATCTCTTCCCATGAAAAGATCAACTTTATCAGAACATTCGTCTTCATCTTCAATATTTACTTGAATAAGACGGCGCAGTGTTTTATTCATTGTTGTATCACCAAGTTGCTTGGCGTTCATTTCACCTAATCCTTTATAACGATTGATCAAATAGCCACTGCCAAATTCTTTTCTCGCATCATCCAATTCTTCATCAGACCAACAGTAAATTTCTTTACCTTTTTTAGCAATGCGATATAAAGGAGGACAGGCAATATATATATGGCCCTCTCTGATTAAATCACGCATATGAGTATAAAAGAAAGACAATAAAAGATTTTGAATATGAGCACCATCAACATCAGCATCTGCCATGATTATTATCTTTCCATAATGGATATTTTTTATATTGAAATCATCATTGAAACCAGCACCAATTGTCGCAATTAATGTTGAAAGTTCTTTATTATCTAAAATATCATCATCGCTTGTTGACGAAGTAACATTTTTTGGTTTACCACGAAGAGGCAAAATAGCTTGATGCTCTCGGTCACGACATTTTTTAGCTGAGCCACCAGCAGAATCACCCTCAACAATAAATAATTCATTTTCAGCATAATTCTTGCTTGAAGCTTGTGCTAACTTTCCAGAAAGTTGAATTGATGATTTACTTCCAGATACCTTCTTTCTCTCTTGATCACGAACTTCTTTTGCCTTTTGACGAACGGCCATAGCATCCAAAGTCTTTTTTATGATTGCTTCAGCTATATTTGGATGTTCTTCCAAAAAGTATGGAAGTTGACTTTCAACAACATTATCGACAGCCGGTCCAGCTTCTTTAGTACCTAATTTACTCTTTGTTTGGCCTTCAAATTGCAAAACACTTTCAGGAACCCAACAGGAGATAATTCCAGTAATTCCCTCACGTAAATCTTCGCCTTCTAATTTCTGCTTACCTTTAATCAAATTATGATTTATTGCATAATTATTAAAACAAATCGATAAAGCTTTTTTAAGGCCAGTGACGTGAAAGCCTCCTTCAGGAGTTCTTACACCATTAGCAAAAGAAAAAATCTTTTCGTTATAATCATCTTTAAAATATTGAAAAGCAATTTCTACACCTATGCCAGAGTCTTTACCTGAAAATTGAATTACTTCAGTAAGTGGGGCCTTTCCCTCAGTATGTTTTTGGAAATATTCAACCAAACCATTTTCATAGAAAAAATCTTGTTTTCTCTTACTTCTTTCATCTTTTAAATGGAAAGTAGTTCCTTTGGTCAAACAAGCAGAATCATCCATATGACCAGCTATTCTATTATAGTCAAAAGCAATATCTGGGAATATCAATTTATCTGGATAAAAAGTAACTTTAGTTCCACGATGAACTTTGTCGCAAGATTCTACTTTCATTTCAGTAGCTTTTTTTCCACCTTGAGAATAACGGATATAATGATCATATCCATCACGATATGAGTGAACTTCAACCCATTCTGATAATGCTGTAACTACCGAAGCTCCAACACCATGAAGACCACCGGCTGTTTTATAAATTTTCTCATCAAATTTACCACCACTATGTAAAGTGCGATAAACCATATCAAAACCAGATTTCTTTTCTTTTTCGTTATAGTCACATGGTACGCCTCGTCCTTCATCTTGGACAGTTACCGAACCATCAATATTTAATGTAACATAAATATTTTTTCCATATCCAGCATTAGCTTCATCGACAGCGTTATCGATAAGCTCCCAAATTAAATGATGTAAACCAGTAACATCAGTAGATCCGATGTACATACCTGGGCGGGCGCGGACAGGTTCAAGACCTTTTAAACTAGTTAGGTCGTTTGCAGAATAACCTTGAGCCATAATTCCTCCTTGATGTAACTTAAATATTTTAACATTAATTATGAAAAATTTAAATAATATGAAAATAATAATTTAACGCATAAAAAAAGCGGATTAAATAATCCGCCATAATTTTTTTATTTATCGTTTTATTAATCGATAATATTTTTAAGTTGATCTGGAGTAACGTAGATAGTTGAATCTTTTACATCACTTGCAGAAGGAGCAGCAATAGATTTTGTATCACTGTTAATTTTGAAATTCAAAAGACCTTTAATAGTAAATTGCTTATTATCTTGTTTAAACGATGCTTCTAAATCTTTAAGATCAAAATTAATACTTGTGAATGCACCATTATCATCAAAAGTAGCAGCTGCAACTAATGAACCAGCAACCGTAAGATCTTGAACACTACCATTGGTGACTTTGTTGACTAATTCAGGTGTAATAGTACCAGTCATTTGAACTTTATTTTTATTACCGGTAAATGTGAAATATTCACCATATTGAACAGCAAAATCAGCAAAACCTTTTTGAATTTCATCTGGAGTAGTAGGAACAGTTATATCAGTGTCATTACCAACATTACCATCAGATATCATATCTTTTAAATAAGAAGAAATGTTATAGATAGCCAAGGAATAATCAAGTGTTTGAGATTGTTCACCAGCTGTAAAATTTGGAACATTACTAGATTTCTTAGCAGTCATATTTAAATTAGCAACAGCAAAATCTGATGTAATTTCATTTAATGTTGTTTTTCCATATTTAAGACTACCATTAACTGAAACATCATTTTTTGAAGTATAGGATTTATCTCCATATGACACTTCGGTAGAATTAGAATAACTGGCTGTTAATTCTGCAGATGCGGTAATCAAATTACTTAAATCAGCATCTTCGCCATTTTTAAGTTTATTCATTTCATCCTGATTGACAGATATACCAGCTTTAAGAGTATCTTTTAAAGCTATTGAAGATTTGCCAGCTACTGTAGAAACATCAACACTTAAATCGGCATTTTGTTCAAGATATGCGCCTTTCCAGTTGGTTGTTGTAGCAGCAACAGCTAATTTATTCATTGCTTCATTTGCTTGAATTGGTTCAACTTTTTCTTCGCAACTTGTAAGACCAAGAGCGACAATTGCTAGAGCGACAAAAATTTTTTTAGATTTCATTTTCAATTTCCCCTTTATTAAATTATATCAACTTAGTTTTAAAAGTAAAACAAATTAATATTTACAATTAGACAAAAACACTAAATTGTCTATAAAAGTATATTTTCAGTAATAAATTAGTAGTAAATAAGTTTTCATTACTGATTTACAAATTAATTATAATTTTGTATATTTAATAAGGTACTTTAAAGGAGGCAATTATGCCACAAATTTTAGTTTCAATTTTAACAATACTAGGAATACTTATCGTATCCTATTTTATCGGTTCCTTTCCTAGTGCAATTTTTATTGGAAAAGTATTTTATGGAGTTGATGTAAGAACTATGGGTTCACATAACGCTGGGGGCACAAACGTTGGACGTGTTATCGGCAAAAAAGCTGGCTTTATAACTATTGGTCTTGATGTTTTAAAAACAGTTATCTCAATTTGGGTTCCCTTTTTTATTCTTACTCTTTTTCCTCTCAGTACTTATTTATTGCCTACAACTATAATTCCTCTTGAAGTCTATTATTATCTTGGTGGTATCGGTGCTGCTATCGGCCATTGTTACCCAATATTTTCTGGTTTTAAAGGTGGCAAAGCTATGTCAGTTTTTTCTGGATTCGTCTTTGCAACTAATCCCGTCTTATCAGTACTTGGTCTTTCATGTTTTTTAGGTATTTTCTTTTGGAAAAAATATGTTTCATTAGCTAGTATTACCGCACCATTTATCGTATTTTTATTATCTTTACTAATTGCTGTTTTTCCTGTTTTAAATTGCACTGCTTATTTTTTCCATCCAGACATAAGAATGATTCAAAGTTCATATATTTATAGTATCTATTTGTTAGTTATCGCAATCTATGTCATCATTCGTCATATACCAAATATAAAAAGACTTTTAAACCATACCGAACCATATACTCATTTTAAAAAGACGCCTTCCATCAAGGAAAGCGCCTCAGAAAACAAATAGTTTATTATTTATTGGCATCGTTCATAGCTTTCATAACTTGGCGAATTTGAGCTTCAGAAGCTGTTCTTCCCATTTGCTTGAACATTGCTCTAATCATTTTCTCATTGACAGGTGGGTTCTTTTTAAGTTGTCTTTTAAAAATTTCTCTAGTAACAAAATAACCAACAACCAAACCAGCAATAAAGGTTCCAATAACAATACCTGCAATAGCACCACCAGATAAATTTGCTAAAATAAACATCGCATTTCTCCTCATTTCAATAAGTTATTTTAATTGATAAAATAATTTATGTCAATGAATTATAAGTAAACGAGTATCTTTTAATTTGTTTTAATAAATCATTTTAAGAATGAATGACAAGAGACACATCATAACTATTGTCATTTAATGTATTCAATGTCAGATAAAATATTTCAACTTTATCAATTTTTTGACCATTCGGATCTTGATAGATAATAATGCTGACACTTTTTTCAGTTTCTTTTATTTTAGTTATTGAATATAAATAACCAACTGTGGCTAAATTTCTATCAATAGTTAATTCTAAAGCATAAGTATTATTTTCTTTTTCTAAAGAGGATAAAGCTACTTCCTTTTCTTCTTTGCTATATGCTTCAGAAACAATTATTTCGTTATAATCTGAAACAATTTTGTCATGATTTTCTTTCCTTTGACTTATCAAAGCTGAAAAATATAATTCAGGTGAATAACTGACAGAACTTGGAGAAACCGAAGCTGCAACTTCTTGATTTTCACTATTATTCATTGGAATAATTGCATAGTAAATCGATAAAACAACGCCTAAAGAAAATACTGATAAAAAAGCAATTAAATGTTTATTCATAATCCCTCCTTGAATTATATGACAAAGATAAATTTATATAACTCTAGGAGAAAAAAATGTCAAAAAAAGAGTTAAGAATAAATCTTAACTCAAATCAGCAAAATTTAAGCACGACCGTCGTAAGCACCAGTATCGGTACGAACGGTAACAACTTCTCCATTTTTGATAAACATTGGGACTTTAATTTTAAATCCAGTTTCAAGTGTGGCTTCTTTTTGAGGATTATTAATTGTATCGCCTCTTGTTGCATCATCAGTTTCAACAATTTTTAAAGCAACTTTTACCGGTAAATCAATACCAATAATTTCGTTTTCATAGTATGTTATTGTAACATCAGAATCTTCTTTGATGAAATTTAATTCCCATGTTAATCTTTCAGCAGGAATAGAAATTTGATCAAAAGTTTCATTATCCATAAACCAAACATCTGTTCCATCATTATAAAGGAATTTCATAACTTTCTTAGCTAAGAAAATTAAAGCTTTTTTATCGCCACCAAAGAATTGTAATTCTTTAATAACACCAGAACGAAGGTTTCTAACTTTAACTTTAACCTTCATTTTTGCCATAGCTGTTTTATTATGAGATATATCAAGAACTGTATAAATATCTCCATTATCATCGATAAAGTTACGACCTGGGCCAAGATCGTTAACACTGACCATATCTGCCATATTTCATTTCTCCTTTTAAAATACCTTTTAAATTTTAACAAACTTCTTTTCTAAAAAAAAGGTATAAAATTAAAATTTTAGAAAAAAAGCAAAAAATCACTTAAAAAGAGGTCAAGTGACCTCCTTATAAATTATAAGTCGAATGACCTATTGAAAGTTTATTTCTTTTCAACGTGTAAAGTTGACTTATTGCAATGAGGGCAGTACTTTTTGACTTCGAAACGTTCAGCATGCTTTCTTTTGTTTTTTGTCGTAATGTAATTCTCGTTCTTGCATTCACTGCATCTAAGAGTAATACCGGCTCTTGGTTCCATATTACACCTCCAAATCCAAGCTATTGTATCTAAACTTGTTGAAACAACAATAAAAAGATTATCATAAAAATTAAATATTTACAAGTAGAAAATAATTTTTAGTCTAAATTTGTAAATCATCATAACTAAATTTATTTTAAGAAAACAAAATATCCTATGGAAATAGTCATATAAAAGATATTTTTTCGTTTTTATACGTTTCCCTTTTACTTCTTCTCCAACATATCTATAGATTAATCTATATTCTTTGATTATTAATTCTTTGATTCTTCCTTCTTTATCTTTTTCTATCTCTACTGAACTTTCTTCTTTTTCTACCTTCTCAGTTTCTCCATAACTATATTTGGTTTCTTTTCCTTCATTATCTATCTCTTTTATCAAGTTCCATGTTTCATCATCATATTCTCTTTCTTGCTCAAAGGTTTCTTTTCCTAATTTTGCTCTACTTTTTGTTACTTTCCAGTTTCCTTCTGTTCCTATTTGATATTCTTTGGGAACATGAGTATATTCATTTTCTTGAATATTACCTAAATAATCTTCTACTTTCTCTGGTAAATTATATTTATTATTCTTCTTATATGTTGTTATTCCACTTTCTTGTTGTCCATAACTATATATAGCTCTACCATTTTCATCATAAAAATTCTCTATCCTTTTCTCTCCATCGGATATGCTTTTTACTTTATCTTCTTCATATTCATATTTTATTGTTCCATAGTTTTTTAATAGTTGAATTTCTTTTATAAGTACTTTACTTGTTCCTATATTCTCTATCTTCACATTTATTCTGGTATTGCTTTTTTTTGCTATATATCCTAAACAGCTGAAAACATATGATGAAGAAGGAATATATTCATCTATCAGATAAGTTTCTTCTTTTTCTTCTCCATTTATTATTTGTAATCTTATCTTTGCTTCTTTTGTTTCTTCGAGCTTTTTTATAAACAATGTCGCTAGATATTTATTTTGTGATAATACCATAGTAGATGTTTCAAATACTATATTTTTTCCGCTTTCAAGAAGATAACTGGAACTATTGACCAAATTATTAAAAGCAAAATTTTTATCTTCAACAACATTGATATTTGTCGGAATATTTTTTAAAAGATTATCTTTAGAACAAGCATAAGGAAGATTATCAGCAGTTTCAATAATTCTTCCTTTTTCATCCAAATTAAAACAGCTCCCATAACCATTATTAGAATAACTTGAAGTTATATAATAATAAGAAATATCGCTGCTTTTTCTCAAGGTATAAATTTTACTCAAAGGATAATCAGTATATGTTTTATCCTCAAGTTTTATATAATCTAATCCTCTTTCTAAGTTATATCTATGTTCTTTAACCTGACCATAAAGTCTAATTTCAAGGTTATCACCTTCTTCATAGAAATTAATACTTTCAGTTCTTTTATCATCTTCTAGATATGCCAAAGAATTATAATCATCTTTTACTTGATATTCATATTTTCTTTTTATACATTTTTCAGAATCAGGATTTTGTACCAATTCTATTAAATACTTGCTATCTTCTTTAGTTATTGTTCCTTTAACTAAAGTTCCTTTTGCACTTCCAACATTTTGATATATTTTAAATGATGAAGTATTTTCCGCACTTCTATTATCAAATTCTGCTCTCCAACATGGTGTTTCTCCTTCATTCATTTCATATGATCTTAATACTATTAAATTATCAGTATCGACAAATATTTTAAAACCATCTTCAAATTCAATTCTTTTAGCATAGCTGAATTTTCCATCATTAGATTTTGATCTATCAAAATAATAACTTAAAGTTCCATCTTTTATTTTAAATTCATCGACATTATCAATAACTTCAGAAAATATTATTTCTCCTGTTTCTTTACAATAATAATTATTACCTTCTTTTACAAATTCAAATTCTGGTAATCCATTTCTATAAAGAATAATTTTATTTTCAAGAAGATCTATTTTCCATAAAAAAGAAAGATAGCCCGAAAATAAAAAATCAGTTTCATAAGAAACTGGAAGAAGCAAAGATATATTAAAATTTCTCAAAACAAAATTATTAAATAAAGGAATAACAAATTTAGACATTTCACCGCCGGAATTCATATCGACAGCAACAGAAAGATGTTCGGTATTGAAGTTTTCGAATTTCAACAACTTGGATAAATTACTCATATACTACCTCCATAATCATTCCAATATCGTCTCGTCTAAGTATCTTCATTATCAAAAAAAATAAATGATTGTCAAGAGGTTTTGAAAAAATTCTAATAAAAAAGGATGGAAGTTAGATTTCCATCCTTTAATTTATAAATAATACAAACTCTATTTAAGTGCTGGATCAGCTTCACCGGCTTTATATAACATATATTTAGTAAATAATGGGCCAAATAATTCAGTTAAGAAGCAAGCGGTGATAATTGTCATTGAAATTAAATTTGAGAAAGAGTTAAGCACTGGCAATTGACTTGCGATAAGTGCTAATCCTAAGGCAACACCACCTTGAGGCATTAAACCTAATGACATTAAATTTGTAATTTTCTTCGGCAATCTTGTAAGGTTACCAACAAGTAATACGCCAACATATTTTCCTAAAGAACGACCGATAACGTAGCACAATATAGATATAACTAAGACAATAAGAATATCCGAAGTAACTGTACTAAAGTCTAAATCAGCACCAGATAAAATGAAGAAAGTCATGACAAAAGGTGGGGTAAAACGATCGAATAATTCGACTGTTTTTGGTTCTTCTGGAGAGAAATTAGTATAGACAACACCTAGTGCCATAACAGCGAACAAATCGGAAATATTCATATTATTTCCGGCAAGGCCATGATTAGCAAATAAAGTATTAAAAGCCGTGTTCAATGCCCAGCAAGCACCAGCAGCACCTAAGACCATAGCAAGAATACTGCATAAGCGAGTTCCTCTACCATGGAAATAACGAACTAATAAAACTAATCCAAAACCAAATGCAATACCAATAATAACAGCTAAAATAATATCGATAAATGGTAAAGCAATACTTAAAGCAAGATTAGAATTACCTTGTCCAGGAGAAAGAATTTCAATTACTGCAATGGAAATTCCAAAGAAAATCAAAGCAGTGGCATCATCGACAGCAACAGTAGCAACAAGTGTATTTGTCATATCACCTTTGGCACGATACTGTTTAATAACCATAAGTGTGGCAGCAGGAGCTGTAGCAGCGCCGATGGCACCAAGAGCCAAACAATATGTGAATATCTCAAGATATGATTTATTTAAATATTTGACCATAATTGGAGAAAAACACATCGTTACCCCAGTAATGACAACAACTGCGAAAAAGCTTTCACCGAATGCTAAAGCAATTGGCTTTGCACCAACGCTTTTAAGGAAGCTGGTTTTAAATTCACATCCGATTGTAAATGCAATGAAAGCTAATTCAATTTTTACAATAATTTTTAATGCGTCTACAGTATTCATGGCAATAATGCCATCAAATCCAGGAATTAATCCAAATAATCCTGGGCCGAGAAGTAGACCGGTTAATAAGTAACCAGTAACATTTGGAACATGTAACAATTTTGTAAGCTTACTGGAAAGCAAACCACCTAAAAGGATGCAAGCTAAAGCAAGCATTAAGACCATCGGCGATTTGCCAGAGGCCTCATAATCGATTAAACTGAATAACAACATAGTTAATAACGCCTAAAATTTAACCTTTCATAATTATTCCAATGTGCAATTTTTAAAGGAAGTTCCTTCAACAGCTGGTATAACAGCAAAATATCCAGTATCACTTTCCTTAAAATTTCCAATTGTCTCTAAGATAGTGTTCTTAATCAATTTTACTTGATCTTCATCACCAACAAAGATAAGTGTTACTGACTCTTCCCTTTCTGGATGGAGAAGTTGACGTAAAATGCCAAAATGAGAAACTGCTTCATCGTTATGTGTAAGAGCATGTCTCATATTGGTGGAATCAAGAATAGTAGCGTTTTTTATTCCCTTTTCCATCAAGGCATAAAGTATTTTGTCGAGTTTGTCGACAACATTAATAGTAGCTAAAAGCATTAACATTTTTATCACCTCAAGCAAATTATAGTACTGAAAAAAATAAAGTCAAGTCTTATATTTTTCGACAAAATATATTAATTTTCCAAAAAAATAAAATAAATATAAATAAATGCTTAAAAAATTAAATTATTTTATTAAAAACTTAGAAACACTATCAGCATCTAAATTATACTTTTTTAAAAGTTCACTTATCGTTCCAGAAGAAATAAATTCATCGGGAAGAGCATAAACTTTTATTTCTCCACTATATCCTAATTCATTGAGTTTTATTAAAACTTCTTCAGCAAAACCTGATTTTACTCCATAACAATCATAGATAATTATCATCTTTTTACTTAAAATTCTATCTTTATCAATATATAAAGGATGAATTTTTGAAGCCATATAGATATCATATTTGTTTTCTATTAATTTAGCTAATTTATTTCCCTCTTGTCCATAAGTAATCAATAATTTTTTGCTCTTATAATTTTCGATTACTTCAGGGAAGTCTTCCAATTTTTCATGACTGATTCTTATAAATGTAGGAAATTTATTTTCAAAAAAATTTTGATAGTTATCCAATAAATTTTTCATTTTACTAACGTTTTCTGGATGATAAATACAAGTATTTGGAATAGTTTTTAAAAAAGCATTATCATAAATTCCCTGATGTGATGAACCATCAGCTCCTACTAAACCTGCTCTTTCAACTAAAAAAAGAATTCCTAGTTTCTGTCTTGCAACATCGTGAAGAATTTCGTCATATCCTCTTTGCAAAAACGTTGAATAAATAGATACAATTGGATGATAGCCTTTTAAGGCTAATCCAGAAGCAAAAGTTATCGAATGTTCTTCTGCTATTCCAACATCAATTGTCCGCTCCTTAAAATCCTTAAAGCATTTGCTTAAATGAGCTCCCCAAACCATAGCAGAACATATGAGAACGGCCTTTTGGTCTTTTTTCAAAATTTCATAGACCTTTTCAGCTACAATATCTGTCATATGTGGTACATTGGGATTTATTTTTTCGCCTGTTTTAATATCAAATGGACCAATACCATGCCAATAGCCTTGTTCGTCTTCTTGTGCATAAGAGTAACCAAGTCCTTTTTTAGTTTTAAAGTGTAAAACAATTGGATTTTTTAAATTTTTAGCAAAGGTTAAAGCATTAGCAATACTTTTAAAAGAATTTCCATCAAAAGGCCCATTATAATCTATTCCTAATGAACTGAATAAATTTGGAGCGACAAAAATTTTCTTAAAAAAGTTTTTTGTCGATCTTAAGCATATATATATCCACCTTAAAGATTTATGTTCGTTAATCTTTTTAAAACTTACTACATTTTTTAAATAGAATCCACTTGTTCTAATTTTCGATAAAGTTTTGGCAAAAGATCCTGAATTTTTAGAAATACTCATTTCATTATCATTTAAAATGATTATTAATTTTAAATTTTTTTGTAAAGCAATTTGATTTAAAGCTTCAAAAGCTAAACCATTAGAAATCGATCCATCGCCAATAACAGCAATTGTATATGAATCATCCCCTTTAAGTTTTTTTGCTAAAGCCATACCTAAAGCTATCGATAATGAAGTTGAAGAATGACCATTATCGATTCTATCGGCAAGACATTCTTTCCTTGAAGAAAAAGGAGCTATACCATCTAATTTTCTTATCGATTCTATATTGCGCCCTGTTAAAATTTTAAATGCATACGTCTGATGACCAACATCAAAAATAATATCATCCTTAAAAGGATCAAAATATTTAATCAAACTAACAGTGAGCTCAATTATACCCAAGTTGCTGGATAAATGACCTCCGTTTTTGCTGACAACATCGATAATTTTATTGCGCAACAAAGAAGAGACTTCTTTAAGAGTCTTTTCATCAGCATTATTTAAAAAATTATGATCAATTTTTTGTCCTTTTAATTCCATGGCTATTTAGTTTCGCCTTCAACCATTACAGCAAGATCATTTAATGTCTTTTCCATTTTTTGTAAAATCTCTTGACCTTTTTTATAAAGATCAGCACTGACATTAAGATCTTGATTTGGTTCTTTCATCTTTTTTATTATTTCATTTAATTCTGCTTCTAATTCAGCATAAGTTTTTTCTTCCATTTTTTACCTCACCTTAACCTTTATTTCACCATCTTTAAAATGTATTAATAATTCATCATCTTTTTTTGTCTTTTTAGAAGAAGTTATCGTAGTTTTATCTCTGGTTACAAAAGCATATCCTTGTTCTAATATTTTCTGTGGTGATAAACCATCGAGAATAATCTTATATTGTTGAATTTGATTATTTTTACTATTTAATATATTTTTGAATAATAAATTTAATTCATCTTTATTTTTATCGAATAAAACCCTTTTTTCTTTTAAAGTGTTTGATAAACCTTGTTTCAAATTTTCTTCATACTGTTGAAGTTTACTTTTCAAATTATTAATTCTTGTACTCGGAGAAAGATTTTCAAGTTGTAAGACATAATTATGAAATTGTTGTAATTTATTTTCATAATTATATTTCAATAATGTTTTCAATTCATTTTTAGCATTGAATCTTCTTTCTGCCAGTTCAGTTAAAGAAAAAGAAATAAGATTAGCAGCATCAGTTGGAGTGATAGCTGTTTTATCTGCTACTAAATCGGTAATTGAAGTGTCAATCTGATGTCCAACAGCAGAAATAACTGGAATTTTAGAAGAATAAATTAATCTGGCAACTTTCTCATCGTTGAACGGAGCTAAATCAGCTTTACTTCCTCCTCCTCTTGTTATCAATATTACATCCACTTCTTCGTCATTCATTGCGTTATTTAGTTCTTTATACAAGCTTTTTGAAGCTTCTAATCCTTGGACGATGGCTGAAAACACTTTTATTTTAACTGGATATCTTTTTTTCAATGTACTTTTTACATCTTGAATCGCAGCACCGCTTGAAGAAGTTATTACTCCTACACACTTAGGATAAAGAGGAAGTTCTTTTTTATGCTCATGAGCAAAAAGTCCTTCTTTTTCTAATTTTTCTTTTAATTTTTTTAAACGAACTAATTCTTTTCCTTCGCCATCGATAATTAGATAATCAGCCCAAAAAGAAACAGTTCCTCTCTGTTTATAATAGGCAAGACTACCTTTTAATAAAACAGTATCTCCAACATCATATTCTTTTGATTGTACCCGAGAATATTCCGAAACTAAAACAGTCATCGAAGCTTGGACATTTCCATCATCCTCACTATCGATGAGCGTTAAATATGTATATTTACCTTTAACATTTTTTGATTGTATTTCTCCGCGCAAATAAATATTATGAAAAAGTGATCCGCGGATCACTTCGTCTAAAATTTGTGATAAATACTTGACTGAAAAAATTGTATTACTCAAATTAACACCTTATCTAAAACAGCATTGACAAATTTATAATCTAAATTATCTGCATATTTTTTAGCAAAATTAACTGCCTCATTAATTATAACTTTTTTATCGGCACCTTTTAAAATATTTCTTTCTGTATAAGAAGCGATAAGCATTGCCTGTATAACATAATTCAATCTATTAAATGTCCATCTATTAAGATTTGGTTCGATCTTTTTAATTATTTCATCTTTATTGATTAATGATTTAATAAATAATTCCCGGCAATACAAAGGAATTTCTTCATAATCTGCTTCGAATATACCACATATTGTAGTTTTAGGGTCTTTTTCTTGATGACTATCTCCGCCTAGAAGCATATCGTAGATAGCAAATATTACTTTTTCTCTAAGTTCTGTTTGTGTCATAATTTTAAATCCGTGTTTATTCTATCACTATTTTTATTCTATTAATAGTTATTTTTGCTCTTTGTCAGCGCTTTTATCGGAATCGAGAACAATTCCATCATCAGCAAAATCAACTTTTTCCGTACTATCTTTATCTTTCCGATAACTTAAAATAACTTTTTTACCTTTTTCTTCTTTAACTACCACCTTTGCTTTTTTCTTCTTAACAAGATTTACAATTTCTTGTCTTTTTATCAGTGCATAAATAAGAATAGCAATAATGGCAATATGAATAAAAATTGTTAAAAGATAATCCATCGGTAAAAAATCATAAAAAGAAATCAATGGTGTAAAAGAAAATATCAAAGCATCAATCCCATAAATTACAATTGTTAGTATTAAACAGCGTCTACTTCCTTTATAAGCTTTATAACCTAAATAAGAAAATAGTCCTCCTAAAAGTAGAGTGATTATTCCAGCGATAATTATAAATAAATAGCGTGGACCTTTAATAGCTTGAGTTATACTAAGGCCAACAATAACTGCAACATTATATACAGCTCCTAAAGCTAAAGCATCTTTTCCCTGAAGATAATTTGTCGCAAAAATAATCAAAGAAATCAATGATAAAAAGCCAGTCCATACACCATAGAGTGCATAGCGACGATATTTTCTTACAAGTTCGTCATGTACTTGTTGATAAGTTCCATATTTCGGCATATTTATTTTCCGGCCGAAACATGCAATTCAATATTTTCAATATCTAAAGTATAAGCTATAATATTGCGAACTTCTTCATCGACTTCATGGCATTTATTAGAACGATCTATATTTTCATCAACCTTAATAACTAAATTGATTTTAATTTTTTCACCATAAAGACGGCAATAAGATAATTTTTCATCGGCAGTAACACCAGTTACTGAATTGGCAGCATCAATTGCAATTTGACCGATTGATTTATAAGATAATCCTATTTTTCCAAGGCTATTTTTATTAACTAAATATTCTCCCATTTTTCTTTCCTCACTATTTATATAATAAAATAAATTAAAATTACTTTCTACAAAGTTTTATCAACTTGTTTCAATGACAAGGAAATTCTTTCTTTACCGATATCAACTCCAATGATTTTAACCAAAACTTTTTCACCAATTTTCACATATTGATGAATATGTTCCTTATCGACAAAATCCTTTGAAATTTCTGAAATATGAATAAGTCCTGATACATGGACTCCTAAGTCAACAAAAACTCCAAAATCTGTAATATTTCTAACTACACCTTCAATATTAGTTCCAACAACTAAATCTTTGATATCGCGTATTTTCGCATCTCTTTTCCAAACCATCGCCTCGCCACGTGGGTCGCGCGAAGGAGAAGAAAGATCATCGATAATATCTTTAATTTTAATTGTGTCAACCTTATATTTGCTTGCTAATTCAAGAAGATTTTTTTCAGACACATTTTCCAATTTTTCTTTTTCTTTTGGGTAATTAACATTTAAATCTTTCAAAATATTTGCTGCTAATTCATAGCTTTCAGGGTGAACAGAAGTTTTATCAAATGGATTTTTTCCATCAACCCTTAAAAAGCCAGCAGCATTTTCAAAGGCTTTTGGTCCAAAACCTTTAATTTTCAAAAATTCTTTTCTATCAGTTATCTTGCCATTTTCTTTAATATAATCAACAATATTTTGTGCAAGAGTTTTGCTTAAACCAGAAATATAAGATAATAAAGAAATTGAAGCAGTATTGACATCAACACCAACTTTATTAACAGCATTGATGACAACATTTTCAAGATGTTCTTCTAATAATTTTTTAGTTATATCGTGTTGATATTGTCCTACACCAAGACCTGATGGTTCTATTTTAACAAGTTCAGAAAGCGGATCTAAAAGACGTCTAGCAATAGAAACCGCTGATCTTAAATTAGGATCAAAATTTGGGAATTCTTTCTTTGCGAGTTCAGTTACCGAATAAATAGAAGCCCCATCTTCACTTATAACTTCATATCCACAATTTGGAACTTGTTCCAAAGCCATATTGATAAAATCTTCGCTCTCTCTTGTTGCTGTCCCGTTACCTAAAGCTATCATTTCTACATGATATTTTTTTAATAGATCAACAAAAGGTTTTATTGAAGATAATTTTGCTTTTTCCGTAATTGTTGGATATATAACTGCTGTATCAAGAACTTTACCTGTTCCATCGATTACCGCTAATTTGCAACCATGATGGAATCCAGGATCAAAACCTAAAATGCGATTAGCATGATAAGGCGGTCTCATCAAAATTTCATATAAAGATTTTTCAAAAGTTTTTAAAGACAATTGTTCAGCATTAGAAAACAATTCATTATCTATATCAGTTGTAACAGATTTTTTTATCAATCTTTCATAACTATCGATTATAGTTTCTTTTAAAATCTCAGAATTCTTATTCTCTTTTTTATAGGTTTTAAAAGCGATAAAATCTGCTATTTCATCATCTGGAAAAATATATTTAACTTTGAGAATTTCTTCATTTCTACCGCGATTTAATGCTAAAAAACTATGTGGCTTAATTTTTCCAATTTCAAATGTTTTATTATAATAATTAGAAAACTTTTCTTTCGGATCTTTGGTTTTATCGGCTAAAGTTGATTCGATTTTGCCAATTTTGTACATTCTTTTTTTAATATAAGCGCGGAAGGAAGGTTCATCAGATATATTTTCAGCAATAATGTCCAAAGCACCTTGTAAAATTTTCTTATCAGTATCGTATCCTGCTTCAACATTAGCAAATGAAGAAAGTACGCTTTCAAATTCTTCACCATTTAAAATTATTTCAGCAAGAGGTTCTAATCCAGCTTTTTTTGCTTTCGAGCCCCTGGTAACCTTCTTTGGTTTATATGGACGATATAAATCTTCAAGAGTCGATAAAGAATCAGCACTCATTATTTGATTTTTTAAATCTTCAGTTAATTTTCCTTGAGATTCAATCTCTTTCAAAATGGTATTGCGGCGTGAAATAAAATTTTCTAAAGAATGATATTCATCGATGACATGATTTAAGTCAACATCGCTTATTCCCCCGGTAACTTCTTTTCTGTATCGGGCGACAAATGGAACGGTTGCACCTTGGTCGATAAGCATTAAACTGTCGTAGACATTTTTAACCTTAAATCCAAGTTTTTGAGCGACTATTTCACAAATATTAAGTTCTATCATAATTTCTCCTAAATTTTTATATATCCTTCGAAATTCTTTTGGTCATATGTATATGATAAATAAATTTCAAAGTCAACTTTTTTATCACTTACATAGGCAAAGTTATATGCTTTTAAAGTTTTATAACCGCTATGACTTTCAATTCCAAAGGCCATTTTTTCTGAATATCCAGCATTTAAGTATTGTTCTTTTTCATAATCAAAATCAGGAATTAATATAATTTTAAAATCGAGCAGTTCAACTTTTGGCGAATGAAATTTAATAAGCCATAAATCATCGTTTTTTTTATCGTAATCAATGGAAAAATATAAATCTGTTAAAGCCTCTATACTTTTTTCTTTTACTTTTTTTATGTCTTCGGCAAAAGCATTATTTTCAATATCACCAGTGCACCCTGTTAAGATCAGTATCACAAAAAAACTTAAATACCAATTTTTTCTCATGGCTATATTCTATACTAAGTTTTCCCTTTTAGAAAGATTTTCTTTTTTATAAATTACTAAAATTCATAAAAGCGCTTTTATGAATTTTTGAACGCTGACTAACTTCGATTTTATTGTAAAAAAAAGTTTTCTTGCTACAATAATAATGTAATTTTTTTGGAGGTAATTATGATTAAAAAAATTGGTGTTTTAACAAGTGGTGGCGATGCTCCAGGAATGAACGCTTGCTTGAGAGCAATAGTGAGATCAGGTCTTGTTCAAGGACTTGAAATCTACGCTATTAAAGATGGCTACCGCGGTTTAATCGATGATGATATAGAAAAAATGACAAGACATTCTGTCTCTGATATTCTCAATAGAGGTGGAACTTGCATCGGTACTGCTCGTCTCCCTGAATTTAAAAATCCCGAAGTACAAAAAAAGGGTGTTGAAATTTTAAAGAGTCACGGAATTGATGCTCTTGTTGCTATCGGTGGCGATGGAACATATCAAGGTGCACAAGCTCTCCATAAATGGGGAATTCATACAATCGGTATTCCAGGTACAATTGATAACGATGTCGCTTCAAGTGATTTCACTATCGGATTTGATACTGCATTAAATACAATTGTTGAATGTGTCGATAGATTAAGAGATACTTCAACTTCTCATCAGCGTTGTTCTGTCATTGAAGTAATGGGTCATTTCTGCGGTGATTTATCTGCTTATGCTGGCATTGCTTGTGGTTCTGAGCTCACTATCATCAATGAACAAAATATCAGTGAAGATGAAATAATCGAAAATTTAAAAGTTGAAAAAGCTAAAGGAAAACGCCATGCTATGGTCATCATTTCTGAAAAGGTATTGGATGTATTCGCCCTTGCAAAAAGAATTGAAAATGAAGTTGGCTTTGAAACTAGAGCAGAAGTCTTAGGTCATATGCAACGTGGTGGCTCTCCAACCGCTTTTGATCGTGTACTCGCTTCCCGTTTAGGTGACTATGCTGTTGAATTATTACTAAAAGACATTTCTGGCATTGCTGTCGGCATAAAAAATGGTCAATTAACTTATACACCGATAGAAAATGCTCTTTCTTTACCACGTGAAAGTTTACTTCCATTAATCGAACTTGGTGCAAGATTAAAATAAACTTAGTATAATACTAATAAATAGAGGAACCTCTTTTTAAAAGGAGCATTATGATTGAACAATTAATTAAAAAAACAAAAATAGTTTGTACCATTGGACCAGCTAGTGAAAAAAAAGAAATGCTTTTAAAGCTTGTTAAAGCTGGCATGAATGTCGCTAGACTGAATTTTTCACATGGAACATACGAAGAACATTTGAAAAAGATAATCGCTATTCGTGAAATTGAAAAAGAAAATAATATCATCATTCCTATAATGTTAGATACCAAAGGCCCAGAAATTCGCACGCATAATTTCGAAGGTGGATTAGCTAAAATTACAACCGGAATGGTCATCAGAATTTCAATGAAAGAAATTCTTGGTACTGCTACACATTTCTCCGTTACTTTCCCAGGTTTATATGATGATGTTGCAATCGGAGACCGCATCAAACTTGATGATGGCAATTTAACATTGAAAGTTACCGATAAAGATGAAAAAGAACATGAAATAATCTGTGTAGCTTTAAACCACAATGATATACGTGATAAACGTGGAGTCAATTGTCCAGATACTCATTTAACTTTACCTTTTGTTTCTGAACAAGATAGAAATGATTTAATTTGGGGATGCAAACAACATGTTAACTATGTTGCAGCTTCATTTATACGCTCTGCAAGCGATATCCGTGAAATACGTGAAATTCTCGATGCTAATGGTGGAGAAAACATTCAAATTATCTCCAAAGTAGAAAGTACAGAAGCGGTAAAAAATCTCGATGAAATTATTGAAAACTCTGATGGATTAATGGTTGCTCGTGGTGACTTAGGTGTTGAGATTGCTCCAGAAGAAGTTCCTGTTGTTCAAAGAACAATGATTGAAAAATGTAAAATTCTCGGAAAGCCGGTCATCACCGCTACCCAAATGCTCGACTCAATGAAACATAATCCTAATCCAACTCGTGCCGAAGTCAGCGATGTCGCTAATGCTGTTTTAGAAGGTACTGATGCTGTTATGCTTTCAGCTGAATCAGCTTCAGGTGAATATCCTGAAGAGTCTGTTACAATGCAGCAAAAAATTTCAGCTAAAATGGAAACATTACTAAATTATGAACAATTAGCCGAATTTGCCTTTAATTCTTCTTCCCGTAATGTCTCAGCAGCTATCGCAAATTCTGTTGCTGATACCGCTCTGCTTTTAAAAGCAAAATTAATTGTCTGTTTCTCAGAAACTGGAGCAACATCAAGACGTATTTCCCGTGCTCGTCCAATCTGCCCAGTAATTGAAGTTAGTAATAATGTTAATGCTTGTTATAATGGTGTTTTAAATTGGGGGGTCTATCCCAAACTCGTTAAAAAAGTTCCACAATTTATTGAAGAAATGGAAGTTTTGGCCATTCATTTAGCACGAATTCATAATATTCCAGCCGGTTCTACAATTATTATTACTGGTGGAACTCCAGTAGGCGCTGGCAAGACTAACTTTATGAAAGTTATCACCCTTGATGATAATGTTGATGAGGTCGACTTATAATGAAAACAGTAGTCTCAATAGATATCGGTGGCACCAATTTAAGAGTTGGTGTCGTCGATGAAAAATTAAATATTATTAATGTTTTAAGAGAACCAACTACAAAAGATGATAATTCTCTTTTATATAATCAAATTAAAAGGATGCTAAGCGAAGTATTAAATACTTTACCAGAAGGCACTTCTCTCCCAAAAACATGTGGAGTATCTGCATGTGGTTTAGTTAGCAATAATCATATTGATAATCTTGTCAATTTGCATATCCTCGATTTTGATCTTAAAGGACTTCTTGAAAATGATTTTCCTTTTCTTAAAGTTTATATAGCAAATGATGCTAATTGTGCTGCTTTTTCCGAAGCCACACTAGGATCAGCAAAAAATTATAGCACATCATTTTTTATGACAGTTTCAACCGGAATTGGCGGATGCTTAGTATATAATCAAGAACTTATAGATCTACCATTTGAAATCGGTCATATGACAATTTCTTATAAAGGAAAATTTCATGAAGTTGAACGGTTGCTCTCTGGCAACGGAATTGTTAATCTTTGCTCAATCAATGGCTTAAAAATCTCCAATGCTGGTGAATTCTTTAAAAAAGTAAAAGAAAAAGATAATGAAGTTTTAAAAGTTTATGATGAATGGATTAAACAATTAGGACTACTCATCGCAAATCTACAAATGATGTTCGCAACTGATTGTTTTGTGCTTTCAGGTGGTGTAATGAAAAGCGCTGATATTTTTACCGCTGATCTAAAAGAAATTGTCAATGCTTTTTTAGCTCCCTACTCAATAAAAAAGATCAATTTTGTCCAAGCAGAATTTGGTCAAGATGCTGGATTGATGGGCGGTGCCAGTATCGCTCTTGCCAGCAAGGATTAAAATGCATTTAAGTAAACTTTATTTAAATATGGTAAATCGTCGACAAGACTATTTACCATATTTATTTTATAAAGATGTTTCTGATTTTCCTGGTCTTTTCGTTGAAAAATATTTTTTCAATTCTTTTTCAGGTGATAAAATATCCGGATTTTGCTATTACTATAAAAATCCCAAAAAAATAATAGTATTTACTCATGGAATGGGAGCAGGACATAAAGCCTATCTCAATGAAATAGAACTTTTTTGTAAAAAAGGATATAAAGTCTATACTTTTGATATAAAAGGTTGTGGGGAATCTGTAGGAAATAGTATCGGCAGTCTTTATGAATCATTAGCCGATCTTGATGCTTTTTTAAAATATTATAAAACTATAAATAAAGAAAAAGTAATTGTTGTAGGACATTCTTGGGGCGCTTTTGCCAGTTTAAATATTCTTCCTCTACATGAAGAAATAATTGAAAAATCAATAATTATCTCCGGTTTTATAAATTTAAAACAGCTGATTAAATCATATACTAAATTCTTATATCCAATATTCTATCCAGCAATTTTCAGTTACGAAAATCATCTTTTCCCTCAATATTCCAAAATAGATATCATCAAATATTTAAATAATTCTAAAATTCCACTGCTTTTCATTCATAGCAAAAATGATAATACGGTACTATTTTCTTATTCAATAAAATTTCTTCAAAAAAAAGTTAAAAGAACAAATCTTTCATTTATCATTTTAAATAATAGGAAACATAATCCATACTTAACTGATAGAGCTTTTGAATACTATGATAAAATCTTTACTTGTTATCGAAAAAACAAGAAAAAATTCACTTCATTAGATTCAAAAAAGAATTATTTTTCAAAAGTTGATTTCCATTTAATGATGGAAGATGATTTAAAATTATTTGATAACATCTTTTCTTTTTTAGATAAAAATTAGGAATTTTAAATTTATCTACTTTATTCGACAATAAATTTCTATAAGATATTCTTGTCTCTTCTGGAGAGAGAAAGGGTGAAGTATGCATTATAATTTTTTTAATTTGCAAAATAAAGATTGCACATGTGAATTTAGTGCTGATTTTACTAGTCAAAAAGTTTATTTATTTCGTCTTTTTAATGAAAATATCAATATTGTAGTTTCAAATTTTGGTGGAAGCCTAAATAGTGTTTTTGTTAAAGATAAAAATGGACAATATCATGATGTTGTCCTATGTTACGATAATCCTGATGACTGCAACAATGATGATCGCCATTTTTTAGGTTTACAGCTTGGGAGATGTGCAAACTTAATAAGCAAGGGTCAATTTTTCTTTAAAAACTCAGTATATGATTTAGACAAAAACTACAAAGGAAATTTTTATAATGGCGGTTTTTTTCCTTTCGGCCATCGTTTTTTTGCAGTTGAAAAATTTACTTTAGATGAAGTTACTTTTTCTTTATTGAGCCCTGATGGTGACCAAGGTTTTCCTGGCAATCTCGATATCGAGATTACTTACCATCTGCTAGAAAATGGATTTGAAATAATCTATAGCGCTATAAGTGATACTGATACAATTTGCAACTTATCAACTAGAAATTTTTTCAATTTAAATGGTGAAGGTAAAAGTAACATTTTAAACCATAAATTAAAAATAAATGCTGATTATTATTTACCGATAAATGAAACATTACTTCCAAAAGAATATATAGCAAGTGTCAAAAATACTCCAATGGATTTCACCAACTTTAAAAGAATTGGAAAAGATATTTATTCTGATTTTGAAACAATTAAAAATGGTAATGGATTTACCTGCTATTATCCAACAGATTCTCGATATTCTTCTTCTGATTTAAACGAAATCATCGAATTACAAGGCGATATATCCGGGATTACAATGAAAATTTATACCGATTACCCCGGTGTTTTTGTATATACAGCCAGCTATGTTAATAATCTTGCAGGAAAAAATAATCATGTATATAATAAATATGATGGTGTAGCTTTTATACCTCAATTTTTTCCTAACGCAATAAATGTTCCTTATTTTGAACAACCAGTGATTGAAAAAAATAAAAGATACATCAAAAAAGTACGCTATTTATTTAGCTAATTTTGGAGGGATTATGAAAAATCTAAAAGGTAAGGTTACCTATGTAATCAATCAAAGAATAATGGTTCTTGTCGATGGAAAATATTATGTTATTTTAAATTTTAACGGAAAAGTTAAACCTGGAGATGATATAGAATTTGATGTCGATTCTTCTTTGCCTATGCCTTCTTATTTATTTGCTGTTGCAACAATCAACGAACCTGAACTTCCAACTGCTCTAGAAGAAATTCATGACCATTGGTTTGGCAACTGGAAAAAGTAAAAAAATTTTAAATTTTTCTTGCATTCAACAATTCAAGTGTTAGAATAATATTGTGCTAAAGCACAAGCATTGAAGAAGACACGATTTCTTCTAAATTTTAGAGAGGTTGGTTAGGTGAAAGCAACCATTGAAGAAATTACCACTTCGGAGCTTCCTTAGTAATAAGGTATCGCCCAGGAAAGGGGCATTAGAGTTCGATTTAATTTCGAAAAAGTCAGGTGGGACCGCGAGACATTCGCCCTGTTTCCACCTTTTTATTTTTGTAAAGGAGAAAATATGAAATTAGAACTTAAAGATGGTACAATCATCGAAAAAGAAATTGGAATTACAGGCTTAGAATTAGCTAATAGTCTCTCAAAATCATTAGCTAAAGAAGCTATTGCTCTCAAGGTCAATGGGGAACTTAAAGATTTATCTCTTCCTCTTGAAAATGATGCAAAAGTTGAAATCATCACCAAAAATGATTCTGAAGCTTTAGACATTTTAAATCATTCAACTGCTCATTTATTAGCCCATGCAGTAATGGAGCTTTATCCAGATTCTCAATTAGCTTTTGGTCCATCAATTGAAGAAGGTTTTTATTACGACATTATGTTCAAAGAACCAATTTCTGAAAATGATTTTCCAAAAATCGAAAAGAAAATGCATGAATTAGCAAATAAAGCAATAAAAATCGAAAGAGTTTTGTTGACAAAAGATGAAGCAAAACAGATGTTCAAAGATCAAAAATTCAAACTTGATCACTTAAATGATATCGAAGATCCAATAACTGCCTATAAACAAGATAATTTTGCTGATTTATGCCGTGGTCCTCATGTCAAACATACCGGATTAATTAAACATTTCAAGCTTTTAAGTTTAGCTGGAGCATATTATAAAGGTGACCAAAAAAATGAACAATTAACTAGAATTTATGGTACTTCTTTCTTCAGTGAAGAAGATTTGAAAAAACACTTGCAAGATCTTGAAGATCGTAAGCTTTCCGACCATAGGAGACTTGGCAAAGAACTTGGATTGTTCATGCTCTCTGATTATGGTCCAGGTTTCCCTTTCTTCCTTCCTAATGGTATGATTTTACGCCGTGAACTTGAAAATTTCTGGTACGATATTTGTGAAAAACGTGGCTATGTCTTTGTTAAAACTCCAATTATTTTATCTCGTGAACTTTGGGAGACTTCTGGTCACTGGGCAAATTACAAAGATAATATGTATACTACTAAAATTGATGACAAAGATTATGCCATTAAACCAATGAATTGTCCAGGTGGCATGCTTGTTTATGCAAATAGTATTCATTCTTATCGTGATCTTCCATTAAGAGTAGGTGAACTTGGCCTTGTTCATCGTCATGAAGCCAGCGGTGCTTTAAATGGTTTATTCCGTGTGCGTTCATTCACTCAAGATGATGCTCACATCTTCCTTAGACCTGATCAACTTGAAGATGAAATCAAAGAATTGCTCCGTCTATATGATGATGTTTATAAAGTCTTTGGTCTTTCTTATTACATTGTCTTATCTACTCGTCCAGAAAATAAATATATCGGTGATATTGAAACATGGAATCGTTCTGAAGCAATTTTAGCCAATTGCTTAAAAGAAAGCGGAATCGATTTTAAAATCAACGAAGGTGATGGTGCTTTCTATGGTCCAAAACTTGATTTCAAGCTCCGCGATTCTATGAATCGTATCTGGCAATGTGGCACTATCCAACTCGATATGAATTTACCTGAAAGATTTGATTTATATTATATCGATTCTGATGGTCAAAAGAAACGTCCAGTAATGCTCCATCGTGCAATTTTAGGATCTATCGAAAGATTCATCGGTATTATTACAGAAAACTTCAAAGGTGCTTTCCCAACTTGGTTATCACCAGTTCAAGTACGCGTTCTTCCAGTAAATGATGAAGCACATGGTGAATATGCTAATAAAATTTTAAAGACATTAAAAGATGCTGGTATCAGAGTTGATCTTGATGAATCTAATGAAAAACTTGGTTTCCGTATCCGTGAAAGTCAAACTAAAAAGATTCCTTACACATTAGTTATCGGTAATAAAGAAGTAGAATCTAATACCGTTACTTATCGTCTTTATGGAAAAGAACAAACTGTCAATATGGGTATTGATGAATTTGTCAATCATGTTCTTGAAGATATCAAAGACAAGAAACTTGTTAGAGATTAATTACAACTAATAAAAACAGCTAAGATTTACTCTATTAATTTGAGTTCTTAGCTTTTTTTATTTACTTTTAATAAATTATAACGTTAAGACCAAATAATAGACCTAATATTATCGCTTGAATAATTAATAAAACTAGTAAAACTTTTAAACTACGATAATTTATTTTCTTTTCTTCTTCTCTAAATATATTGCTAAACAACATGAAAAAAGCTAAAGCGGGAGTACCAAAAAAGAATGCTGCTACATAAACATCAATCAATTTATTTGCCGCTAATGTGTTCTCAGATTTTAAAAGATTAATATATTTAATACTGCGGAATATTGTATAAACATTTCCGAAAAGTAATATAGCTAATAAAATTGTAAAATGCATAATTTCTCCATTAATAATAATTTAAATCAAAGTCTTATTTGATTAGATTTATTTTAAAATATTTATGCTAAAATAGAAATAGAAAGTTGAGGTAAAATTATGAGTATTCTAGTTTTAGGTGGTGCTGGATATATCGGTTCCCACACAGTCAAAAGACTTATCGAACATGGTGAAGATGTTGTTGTTGCCGATTCTTTATTAACCGGACATATTGAAGCTGTCGATAAAAAAGCTCGTTTTTATAAAGGTGATATTCGTGATGGTGAATTTCTCGATATGTTATTTACCAAAGAAAAAATTGATGGTGTAATTCATTTTGCTGCTTCTAGTCAAGTTGGTGAAAGTATGATTAAGCCATTAAAATACTACGATAATAACTTATACGGAACAATGAAATTGCTCGAAAAAATGGTAGAACACAATATAAAAAATATTGTTTTCTCTTCTACTGCTGCAACATATGGTGAACCAAAAAATATTCCAATATTAGAAAGTGATCCAACAATTCCAACTAACACTTATGGTGAAACTAAATTAAGTATGGAAAAAATGATGAATTGGGTTGGTAAAGCTCATGATCTTCATTATGTTGCACTTCGTTACTTCAATGCAGCTGGTGCTAGCTTAGATTCAACAATTGGTGAAGCTCATTTCCCTGAAACTCATTTAATTCCAATCATCTTACAAGTTGCTTTAGGTCAAAGAGATGCTATTTCTATTTTCGGCGATGACTATCCAACAAAAGATGGAACTTGCGTCCGTGACTACATTCATGTCACCGATCTTGCCGATGCTCATATTCTCGCTCTCAAATATTTGATGAATGGTGGAAAGAACGATGTCTTCAATCTTGGAAATGGTGTTGGTTTCACAGTTAAAGAAATTATTGAAGCCACACGTGAAGTTACTGGAAAAGAAATTCCTGAAGTTATTGCACCTAGAAGAAGTGGTGATCCTTCCACATTAATCGCTTCAAGTGAAAAAGCTAAAACTGTCCTTGGATGGAAGCCTGAATTATATGATATTAAAACTATTATCTCTTCCGCATGGAAATGGCATTTATCCCATCCACATGGCTACGATAAAGAATAATTAAAAAATATTTAATAAAAGCTCCTGTTTTCGCAGGAGTTTTTTTGTGTTTGTTTAACTATTTTTTATCTCTATAATTTGCGGATATCTTATCGTTTTATATTTTTTATTTTGAATTATAACATTTTCAAAGCCAAGAAGGTTTTGATATTCACCATCAGATAAAAAATCTATATCAAGATTTTTTTCTATACCTTTAAGATTTAAAAAAGCATATAAATCTTTTTCTTCATTAGACCATTTAATAAGAATAAAATCATCATCGAGATTGATTACATTAAATATTCCTGTTTGATAAGTATTATCCTTTTTTAATAAAGACAATTTCGATATAAACGAAACAACATCTTCTTCTTTTTTTTCCCATTCAATATCATCTTTATCAAACAAAGAAATTTGATGATCAGATAATGTTTCTATGCCATTATAAAGAAATGTCATACCCCGAAGCATATATATTAAAGCAATACCACAAAAAGATGCTTCTTTATTTTTAAAATAGGACATAATTCTCGGCATATCATGGTTTTCAATATAGCGAAGTTTGACATAACCCATTGGTAGTTTTTGCTCTTGCTCTATAATTTTATCCATATAATTTGATAGAGTTATTTCTCCATGCATAGCTTTTTGAAAAGCTGGAAATACATCATAATCATAAAGAATATCAAAATAATTATATAGGGAAGCTTCATCTAGAACATCATAGCCTAAATCTAAAATATGTTTTCTAAAATCTGGATGAACAGACTCACCTATCATTATGATATTTTTATTTAACTTTTTTAAAATTGGTAAGCAATATTCGTAAAATTTTTCTGGCAAAACAGAACAGACATCAAATCTAAATCCATCGATACCTAATTTTAGATAATAGCAAAGAACATCAGTCAAATATTTTATAATTTCATCGTTAGCATATGTAAAATCAGTAATATCACTCCAATCACCAAATCTGTTGGTAAAATTGCCCAATTCATTATGAACAAACCATTCAGGATGTTTTTTTGTCAATACCGAATCTCTAGAAGTATGATTAAATACTATATCTATAATAATTTTCATCTTTTGATCATGGGTTGCAGAAATTAATCTTTTTAAATCTTCTAAATCACCATATTCTTTATTGATTTCATAATAATCTTTTATTGAATATGGAGAACCTAAAACACCTTTTCGACAAATAACTCCTATTTCATTAATAGGCATTAAATATAAAATATCTGTTCCTAATTTCTTAATGTCTGGCAATTTTTTTATAATTTCCGAAAAAGTTCCTTCCTTAGAAAAATTTCGTGGAAAAACTTGATAAATTATTTGATTTCTATATTTTAAATTATTTTTTTTCATTGACATTCATTATCCAATCCATAGCATTTACAAAAGCTAAACGCCAAGCTATTTCATTATGGCGAAAACTCTCATTTATATAACTTTCAATTTTTTCTTGAGGATATCCCGCTTGTATTAAATTATTTACAAAATTTAAATTTCCTTTATACAATAAACTTTCTACTGAGCCTGTTCCTCCTTGATAATAATAAATATACGGAACATTTTTATTTTTAAATTCCATCGTTTTATATAATTTAATAAATGTTTCATCGCTAAATACACCATTAGCAGGTGAAAATACAAAAGAAAATTTAAAAATATTTGGATAAACTAGAGACAAATAAAAACTTGCTAAACCTCCAGAAGATGCTCCTGCAATGCCTATATAATTCAAATCTATTGGAAATTTTTCAATTAAAATAGGAATAACAGATTCAGTTATAAAACGTCCTATATTATCTAATCTTCCATTATAAAAGCTATCAGAAATTTCATTTTTAGCTTCTTTTCTTATCTCTTGATATGAAAGATTAAATGTCAGTTCTTGATCGCGATATCCATCTTTTGACGAAATTCCTACAACAATAAAATCTTTATTATATTTTCTTTTAACTAACTCCAAAGTTCTATTTACTTCCCAGCTTCCATAATCATCTGGAGAATCAGTATACTTTGTTAAATCTTCAATGGAATAAAGGTTATCTGAATCAAACATAATAATTAAGCCAAAATCTTTTGAAATATTATTCGGAACGTAAACTTGTATAACCTTTTCAAAATTTTCCTTTTTATATGTAATGTTTTTATAATCTGTTAATGAAACTACCTTAATAGTACCATATGTTGGTCGATCTATTTCAATATGATAATTTAAAAATTTTTTGTCTTTACTAGGTTCAATAAAAATACCTTCGTATAAAGAACAATCTTTGATTTTTTCAACATTTTTATCATGATATTGTATTTGATAAAAGTCATCAACTTGCTCTATTTTTATCTTTTTATTATTTTTTAAATCAAACTTCATTTGTTGCGCCCTCTAATTTCAAGAATAAGTCATTTATTTTAATTATTTTCTTTTTTGATTTCAATATTCAAGTATTTTAAAATTCCATCTATTTTAATATGTATATAAATTATTTATTTTTTTGCTTTAGATATTCAGCCATAATATTTCCCATCCATAAATAACCATCATTATTAGGATGAATGTCATCAGCCATATATTTTTTTAAAGTATCATCATCTAACTTTTCCATGTTTTCAAAATTATAAAAGTCTATAATTTCAATGTTCCATTTTCTTTTTATCTCATATAATTTATCAATCAAAAAATCATATTTTTTATTATTAAAATTAGGATTAGTATAAAAAATTACAGAGCAATTCCAAATTTCTTTGCAATAAGCAATTATATATTCAATTGCTCCTAAAACTGTCTTCTTATCAAATGCATCCTTTTCTAATGAAGAAGAAACTTCTCCTAAGGGTTTGTTTTTTGAAATATCATTAGTAGAAAGTTGAACTATAATGCCTTCTATTTTTTCTTTTTTATCTAATTTATTTTCCAAGCGTTCAACATAAGAAGTTGAATCATCATCGGTCAAAGTAGTACCATTTTCCGCTTCTTTAACACAATGGCATTTTAAAATTTTTTCGATAACTTCAACAAAAGATTTTCCATTATTAGCAAAACCATATGTTACCGACGATCCTAAAAAATAATATATTTTCTTTTTCATTTAATTTCACCTTTGTCACTATTTTATTTTATCATCTAAGTAAATATTTTTAAAATAAAAAGCAAAATAAAAGACCTTTTTACAGGTCTTAAGGTTATTAAAAAGGCGAATTAATTTTCTGAGATTATTTCTTCAATTCTATTTTGATTATTCTTTTTAATAATTTCTGTTTGCTTATTAGCATCTTCAATTTGTGCTGTTAAAGCTTCATTTGTCTGATTCATAGAATTGATTAAAGGAATAAAAAGGGCTGTAGAGCTAGAGACAAGTAAAACTGAAGCAGTCATAGCTACTTTGAAAAATTGGCTTTTTTTCTTTTTACCTTGTTTTGTCAACTTATTGTATTTCATTTGCCTATCCTTTCTATCACTCTTAATTTCGCAGGCTTACTGCGATTATTTCTTTCAATTTCTTCTATTGTTGGAGAAATTGGCTTTCGCGTAACTAATTTATAATTGATTGGCTTATCTATTGGAGGAAGATATTTATCAACTACTTCATTGGTTGTTGCTTTCTTGAAGATTGTCTTAACCAGGCCATCTTCATAAGAATTAAATGTTAATACACCGAGCCTTCCGCCAACCTTAAGTAAATCTAAGGCGGCAGGAATCCCGGTATTTATTGCACCTTTCTCTGAATTAACTAGATATCTTATTGCTAAAAAGGTTTTCTTTGCTGGATGGCCATCTTTATGCAATTCTTTAGGAGGAAGGGATTTTTTTACGATATCTACTAATTCAAATGTGGTTTCAATCGTTTTTTGTTCACGAGATTTTATGATGTTGCGTACAATACTTTTTGCAAATTTCTCATCAGCAAATTCATATAATGCTTTCATCAATGTTTCAGCATCATATTTATTAACAACATATTTTGCTGTTGGAATAGATGAGTCATTTTGATCCATTCTCATATCTAAAGGAGCATTAAAACGATATGAAAATCCTCTTTTTGGATCATCAAATTGAGGAGATGAAACCCCCAAATCAAAGAAAATAAAATCAAAATCTTGAATATTTTGCTCTTTCAATAATTCTGGAACTTCTGCAAAATTAGAATCAATTGTTTTAAAATTCGTTCCAATTTTACTTAATCTTTCTTCGGAAAATGTCAAAGCCTCTTTATCTTGATCAACTCCATATAAGAATCCTTCTGGGATTCTTTTTAAAAATTCTGAACTATGTCCTGCTCTTCCTAAAGTCATATCTAAAACTTTAGAATTCTTTTTTAAATTGGCATATTCGATAACTTCATCAAGCATTACCGAAACATGATGGTTGTAAGCTTGCTCCATATTATTTAGCCGCTAACCTTTCTGCCAATGCCTCATAACATTTTTCATCATCAGATGAATTATTCTTTTCGTTATATGTCTCTAGATCCCATAGTTCTAAATGATCATAGACACCGACAAGAATTACTTCTTTATCCAATTTAATATGAGCTTTATCAAGTATTGTTTGTGGAATTAATACTCTGCCAACTTTATCAATTTTTAATTCGCATGAATTTCCGAAAAATAATCTTTTCAACAATCTATTATCGCTAGAAAAGTTATCCAAAGAATCAATGCTTTCTGCTCTTTTTTGATACAAAGAAGAAGGATATAAGGATATACAATGGTCGAAATCAACAAGTCCATAAAACTCCTCACCAAGTTCATTGCGATATTTGGCGGGAAGAACTAATCTTTTCTTGCTTTCAAAGCTTGGATATGACTGGCCTATGAACATATTTACCACTTTCTACCATTTCCATCCATAATTTACCACTTATATATTATTTTGACAAGATTTTTTATATATTTTTTTGAAATATTGTAAAAACCACAATAACATGATTTTTTTTAAAAAATAAAAATAAGTTAAATAAAAAAAGAATATAAAAAAGAAATTGTATGATATATAATTAATTTATACGCAAGTGAGGTACTATTATGAAGACCATATCAAGAAAATTTATCTTGCCTTTATATTTATTTTTAACTTTTTTTGCTTTTCTTTGCAGTATCTTTTCTTTATATGTTTCAAACAATTACAATAAAATTTATAATATACCAAAAATAAACAATTGCGTTTTAAACTTAAACGATTATGATATCAATACAAGAAAAGTTGATTATCTATTAAATGGATCTTGGGAATTTTATTATAACCAATGGATAGTTTCTGATAATGAGGAAAATAAGTGTCTTGGAACTATTTCTCTACCTTCTCATTGGAATGATTGCTTTGATATCAGTCCTAATGGTTATGCCTCATATAAACTTAAAATAACAAACGTCTCAAATGCTAACCTTTCAATAGTTTTAAATAACTTTCGATATTCTTATCGTGCCTTTATTAATGGTGAACTGGTGGTTTCTTCTGGCAATATGTCAAAAGATAAAGTTGCTCCAACTACTGGAAAAATAGATATTAAAAGACCTTATGAAATTAAAAATGATAAAAAAGATATAGATCTTATACTAGAAAATTCCTATAACACAGTTGGTGGTTTTTATAGTGCCCCATGGTTAACCACTTCATCGTTTTCTGACAATACTAATATTTTAAGCAACACAATAACAACAATTATTATTTTGATGAGCGGTGCTTTAATTTGCTTAACTTTAATTCTATTTGGTTTATATAAAGGAATAAAAAAATATGGTTATTCATGTTTAAGTGATTTTATTATTTGTCTCTTTTTAATGTTTAATCAATTAACTTCAAAAGATGGTGCATTAATATTTAATAAATTAGGAATATTCAATTACCAAATTTTAGCTTCTTTTTGCTTTCTATTTTTGTTATTGGTCTTTATCTTTTCTTTTAAAAAAATAAAAGTTAATAAGATTCATTATTTCTTTTTAGTTATATCTTTTTTATTAATTGCCTTATTCTCTTTCACAAAATGGAATATAATTTTTATAAGTTTTTTCTTTATCGATATTCTATTTATTACAATATATTATTGCTTTAAAGGAAAGATTTACTTTCCATTTCCTTTCATATGTCTTCTAACATTTTTTGAATTTTTTGATTATCTCGGATTTTTTGTATTCGGAAGTGAATGTTTAATTTCACTTGTTTTATTTTTAATATTGTTGTTAAATACTTTTGAAATATTAAACAACATTAATTATTTAGCAAAAAATAATCCAGAAATTAAAAAAGCTCAAAATAAAATGCTTGTCAATCAAATTCAACCGCATTTTATTTTTAACACTTTAACTTCAATACAAAATTTATATGACGAAAAAAATGAAAATGCATCTTTAGCTATGAATGAATTTGCTAAGCATCTACGCTGGCAAATAGATTCTATAAATAATGAATTAGTTACATTTGAAGAAGAATTAGATAATATTTTTAATTTCATCAATCTTTATAGTCTGAGTAAAAATTTTAATGTTGATGTTCTATATGATATTGATTATATTGATTTTTCCATTCCTTCTTTTTCTCTTAAACCTTTTATTGAAAACTGTTTGAAACATGCTGGTTTAAATGAGAAAGATAATGGCCAAATAATCATATCCACAAAAAAAGAAAACAAACAAATTATCATTAGTATCAATGATAATGGATGTGGATTTGATATTTCTAAAATATCAGATAAGTCAAATGGAATAAGAAATTGTATTGAAAGACTTAAATACACATTAAATGCATCTGTTGACATTGATTCATTTATTTCGAAAGGAACAAATATAACAATAAAATTTATGGATAAAAGAAATGAAAAAAATAATACTAGTAGATGATGAATTATCTTCAATTCAAAAAATGATATCTATGCTGATTGATCAATATGATTTATCTTTTTGCATGCTTAAAGAAGATCCTTTAAAAGCTATCGAATACATCAGAAATTTTGATGTTAGCGCTGCATTTTTAGACATAAATATGCCTTTGATAAACGAAATTAATTTAGCTGAAAAATTAATTCATATAAATTCTAATATTAAAATAATTTTTATAACTGGATATTATTACGATAAAAAATATTTGGAGCAGAAATTCAAAAATAATTTATTGTCTATTATTGAAAAACCTTTTACAAAAGAAGAATTTAAAAAAATATTAGATGCAATTAATGGTGATCTTAGCAATTATTTTTTACACACTTTCGGAAACTTCGATTTATTAAACAATAATTCTCCTTTGAATTTCTATTCAAAAAAAAGCAAAGAATTGCTTGCACTTCTTGTCGATAGAAATGGTATAAATGTTACAATGGACGAAGCTATTTGTGCATTATGGCCAGATTTAGATATTGATAAAAGTAAAATTCTCTATCGCGATGCAGTCTGGAAACTAAGAAAAGCTTTAAAAGAAAATAATCTTGAAAATCTAGTTACTTTCCAAAGGGCTCTTTTACATATCAACAAAATCATTCCATGTGATTATTGGGATTTTTTAAAAGGAAATAGAAAAAAATTCAATGGTTTCTATTTATCTAGTTATGATTGGTCGTTAGATACTCAAAATTATTTAAATAGCCTAATTGAATATTAGCACTTCTTTAGCACTTAGGCTGTTATTATTAATATAACTTTGGAGGTATATTAATATGAACACAAGAGATGAGCATTTAGTTAAAACAAAGGCAGAACTTGTAAAAAATTTAGACATTTATTTAGAAGGCGTAAATAATGAACAAGTCATGGTAGTAAAGAGTTATTTTTCTTTAGATACAGCAAAAACCGATATTGAAAAATTTATCCAAAAGGGTGAAATGAAAGATTCTATCTATGGAAAAAAATTAAAACAACAAATGAAAAATTTAATCAAAAAAGCTGAAATACATCAAGAATATTACACTGTTCTTGGAAGTTTATTTCACATTTCTTCCGTTGAATTTTCTTATAATTATTATTTAAACGCAAAATCATATCAAATTTCACCTCAGATTTACAATACCAACATAGATATAAATGTTTTCAATAAGCTATTTGATGGTGATTATTCTTTTGACACAATTGCAAACAAAACTACAAACACTAACTATTCAAACATTCAAACTTCTGAAATCATCGATGCTTTCGAAGATGGTTTTTCCGCTCATAAAATTTCCAATTACGAATTTAATTATGATCAAAAAATGAGTATAAAAATGATGAAAAGTCAGTTGCATAGTAAATTAAAAGATTTAAAGCAAGAAGAATTAGGGGTCTCACGTCATATTGACAATTTAAATTTAGTAGATTATAAATACACATATTCAACATGCATATTTATTATGCCTTTTTATGTTTTCAATTATGATACAGGGAAAGAAATAGTTACAATTCTTTATAACGCTTATAATGGTTCAATAAGTACTCCTATTTTAAATAATCCTTTAGCACTTCTTGAAAATAGTTCTGAAAAAATAGGAATTAAACCACAATTTAGTGTTTTATTTTTCATATTATCTTTTGTTATCATTATTTTAGGACCTGTGTGTTATATTTTGAATTACTTATTAAAATCCTTTAAGTACAAAAAGAAAATATCCTCTTCTCTTCCTTATTCTGAACAATTGAAATTAAAATAATGTTTTAAATTTCTTTTAATAAATAGATTTAATTCTCCTTTTTTTAAAGGAGATTTTATTTTACTAAAAAAAGCAATCCTTTCGGATTGCTTTTTTAATTTTCAAAATCTTTTTCGTCTAAAGTTACAAAAGGTGAATTTTCCTTTTCTCTAGCCTTTCTTTTTTCGTTATATTCTTTTTCTGAAAGAATTTCAACGCCATTATAAGTTTGATCTTTAAAGCCACTTGTTTTGGTATATGAATATGGAACTAAAGAATAAAGAATGGCTAAAAATGTAGGGCGTAAATTATAATATTTATTAATTCTTTCGATTTCCTCTTCTTCATCTTCACTAGTTATAACAACATCATCAGTATCAAAGAATACTTCATGTTCTTTTTTAAATGTTACATTGTCAATAATATCACATTCAAGATAAACAGTCATTTTTATAACTGGAGGAAGTCTATCATCTAAAAAATCTGAATCTAAAGAAAATGAGCAAGAAATAAACTTATCTAAGCCTGTCAAAGGTTTTAACTCTTCTTCTGATAACTCAACCTTTAATTCTTTACCATTATAGATCAAACGTTTTATTTCATCTTCGGTTAAAAGAGTAAATGGCCTTGTTCTCATAATATTTCTCCCTTTAACTCATGTTGAATCAATGTCATCGTATAGCGCATATCTTTATGTGCTGCTTTATCTAAACGTAATTCGTAGATATGATTCCATTCATCTTCACTGGCCGTTACCGCAATAGAAGTTTTAATTCCATTCGGTAAAACTGCACGGGCAATATCAGGAGTTGCTCCATTTTCTAAAAAAGCAAAATAATTATCTTCTGCTTCTTGATAAGCCTTATCATAAATTTCATGATATTTATCATAATCTAATGGTTTAATAAAAGAAACTGAATGTCCAAATTTATTTTTGGAATAATTACAATATCTTGTTGATTCTTGTGCAAAAGAACATGGACGATGACGAACTAATTCATGGGTTACACCACGATCAGTAACAACCATAACTGAAAGAAAATGATGTTTACCTCTAACTTTAAAATAAGTTTCAAGTGGAAGATCTTTCAAATCAATTAATTTTGCTTTTTTTGATTCACTGACAGGAAATATATTTTTGATATTTTCAGGCAAAGAATTAATTAATGGATAAAAGATGTTAGGATATTCTTGATAATTTTCAATCATCGGTCTTATTGAACAAGTCAATAAATAACAATTTTCAAGTTTTGTTAATACAATATAAGGATTATTTAAATAAATGAACTCTTTTGCCAATTCATCATCGATTAAATAATGAAAATGATAATGCTCACACATAGCAAGATGCTTATTTTTTATCAAGTTTTTTATAAATATTTCATCTGGAGTTTTGCTAATAGCTTGATAGCAATTATGTGCAATAAGGGCTAATTTAGTATAAAAATCCTCTATTTTTAAATATTTTGCAGAATAACCAACATAGTTCATCGTAAACTACCACCCAATTTATCAACAACACTATTTATAACTTTTTCTTGAAGGATATTTAATTCCTCTTCTTTAAATGTATGATCCATTGATGTAAATAATAATTTAACAGCAAGTGATTTCTTTTCTTTATCTATTTGATAAATATCAAAAATTTCAGCAGATTTTAAAGTAGATCCTACAGCTTTTTTAATTGTTGAAATAAGATCTCCAGAAGATACAGAATTATCTAAAACAAAAGCATAGTCTCTTTCAACATCTGGATAAATTGAAAATGGAACAAATTTTGTAACACCAGTTTTAATATTGATTAATGCGCTAATGTCTATTTCTAATACATATGTTTCTTCTTTTTCTAATCGTGGATTAATTTGTCCGAAACTAGCAACTTTCTCTTTTCCGACAAACACATCTGCACTTCTTCCAGGATGGAAGAAATCTTGGCTAGCTCTTCTTAATTGATATCTATTTGGAAGAATACCAGTTAATCCAAATATTCCTTCAAAATATCCTTTTATATCAAAGAAGTCATATTTTCTTGAAATTAAACTTCCCTGTTCTTTTACTTTTCCAGTTAAACAAATAGTTAAATAAGTTTTATAGGTATCTTTATAATGAACTTCACCAACTTCAAACATACCAAAATTATTTTTTTGACGAGCTCTATTGTAATTTACTGTTTTTACCAAAGATGAAGTAAGATCACTTCTAACATATTCATGATCAGCAGTCATAGGATTACCTATACGAATAGAAGGTTCTTTTTCATTAAAAATACGATATGAACGATCGAGTTTCTCATCGATTAAAGTATACGACACCACTTCATATAAGCCATTAGCAATAAGGTATTCACGTACTTTTCTAACAAGTTCTTGTTTAGCAGTTCTTCTACCAGATGTAAGTGGCAATTTATCTAAAGTATTGTCTAAACAAGATGGATCTGAATAACGGAAGATTTCTTCTTCTAAGTCAGCTTGTTCTTTAATATCTGGTCGATCAACAGGAATCAAAACTTTATCATCTTCCCAAACAAATCTTAAATCTTTGAAAATTTTAGCAACTTCATCATGAGTAAATTTACCACCCAAACGATGATTAGCACTTTCTAAAGAGAATGGAAGCAATCTATTTGGAGTTTCTTGTTCATCATATAATGAATAAGATTTCACCGTAAATGATGGATCAATTGATTTATAAACTGTAGCTAGCATCAATAGAGAATCTTCTATTAATTGAGGATTGACTTTTTTGATAAAACGTTGAGCGGAATCAGATACTAATCCAGTTCTTTTAACAGTATGACGAACTTGAACATATGAAAAATTAGCAGCTTCAATAGCAAAGTGAGTACTTGTAAGTTCAGTTTCAACATTTTTTAACCCCATAACTCCACCTAAACACATTGGAGTTATGCCATCGGTAACAACTATATCGCCTTTTTCTACTTTGACATTTTTATCAGCTAATGTTTCAAGTTCACCTTCAAAATCATCTTTTACAACAAATTCATTATGGCCATTTAAACTTTTAACTTTATCTAAATCATAAAAATGATATGGTTGACCTGTTATTGCCATCATAAAGTTTCCTAAATCAACTGCTAATGATATAGGTCTATATCCTAAAGCGATAAGATATTGCTTAAGTTTAGCAGGAGATTCAACAATTTTACCATCAGTTTCAACTTCTAATAAACCAAAACTCAAGCATTTTGGTGTAAGTGAAGTTACCTTAATTTTATTGTCTTTTTCAACTTGAATATTTTCTATTTTTTTATAACTACAAGAATAAATAGCAGATAATTCCCTAGCTATTCCTAAAACTGAGGATAAGTCAGGTCGATTAGCTAAAATATTCAAATTTAAAATTGTATCATCTAAACCTAATAAGCCTAAAACATCATCGTTTCCTAATTCGGTATCTTCAGGCAATTCTTCAATGCCATTTTTCTGAGCTTCAGAAAGAAGTTCTTCATTAACACCTAATTCAGAAAGTGAGCAACACATTCCATTGCTTTCATATCCAGCAATTTTTGTTGGTTTTATAACTAAGCCTTTAGCTTTAAGATCTGCTCCTGGTAATGCCACAATAACTTTTAAATCTTTGCGGGCATTAGGAGCACCACAAACAATATTATAAATTCCATGTTCACCGCAATCTACTTCAAGAAGATGAAGATGATCACTATCCGGATGCTTTTCACAGCTAATTATTTTTCCTGTTGTAAGATTCGTCGCTTGAGCTAAAGGAATTACTTCTTCAACTTCAACACCATGAAAGGTTAATTTATCTGCAATATCAAAAGGTGTTACATCATTAGGAAAATCAACTATTTCTTTGAGTAATTTATAAGATACTAACATTTTTTACTCCTTTCTGAATTGTTTGATGAAATCAATATCGTTTTGATAAAAACGATGTATATCATCGACACCATATTTAAGCATGGCAAATCTATCAATACCTATACCAAAGGCAAAGCCTTGATATTTTTTATCATCAAAACCATTAAGTCTTAAAACATTTGGATGAACCATACCAGCACCTAAAACTTCAATCCAACCGGTATGTTTGCAGAGTTTGCAACCTTTTCCATCACATTCAAAACAAGATACATCTACTTCAACAGAAGGTTCAGTGAACGGGAAGAAACTCGGTCTAAATCTTACCTTACGTTTTTCGCCAAAAAAGTGATGAATCATCTGTGTCAACGTTTCTTGTAAAGTTCCCATATTAACATTTTCATCAATAACTAGAGCTTCTATTTGTCCAAATTGATGAGAATGAGTTAAATCCTCATCTCTTCTGAATACTTTTCCTGGGCAGATAATTTTAATTGGGCCTTTTCCGCCAGACTGTTGCATAATATGTGCTTGAACAGGTGAAGTATGTGATCTCATTAAAGTATTTTCATCAATGAAGAAACTATCTTGAGCATCACGAGCTGGATGATCTTTAGGAATATTCAAAAGTTCAAAATTATAGTGGTCTGATTCAACTTCTGGACCCTCAGCAATTTGATATCCTAAATTTAAAAAATACTCAGTAAAATCATCTACTATTGCTTGCCATGGATGACGCGATCCACTTTGATGATTTCTTGCAGGCAAAGTAATATCAATCTCTTCATCTTTTATTTGCTTTTCAAATTTAGCATTTTCTAATTCTTTTTGTTTTTCTTGTAAATATTCAGTTATTTTTACTTTAACTTGGTTTACTTTTTCACCAAATTTTTTCTTTTCTTCTATTGGTAAATCCTTCATCATAGAAAAAACTGAGGAGAGTTTACTCTTTTTTCCTAAAAGTTTACCTTTTAATTCATTAAGTGCCGGCACATTTTCAACCTTATTGATTTCTTCAATCGCACTTTGTTCAATATCTTCGATATTCATTGTTGACGATTCTCCTTCAAACAAAATTTATTATAGTAAATTGTAACATATTTTTAAAGAATAATCCTTTATATATTATCTTTACTATTTTTAAAATTCATATTATAATATCTTATAGAATATAGGTAAATATAATGGAAAACATGGTTGAATTTAAAAATGTTGATAAGGAATATGTTGTTGGAGATGAAACAATTTTCGCTAATCATAATCTTAACTTCTCGATAAAAAGAGGTGAATTTGTTGTTATAGTTGGTCCTTCTGGTGCTGGTAAAACAACTTTATTAAATCTTTTAGGAGGAATGGATAAAGTTACACGTGGCGAAATAATAGTCGATGGAAAAGACATCGCTAAGTTTTCCAATAAACAATTGACTTCTTTCCGCCGTTCTTCAATCGGTTTTGTTTTTCAATTCTATAACCTTGTCCAAAATATGACTGCTTATGATAATATCGAAGTATCATCAGAACTCGTAAAAAATGCCATGGATACTGATGAAGTATTAAAAATGGTAGGATTATATGATCGAAAAGATAATTTTCCTTCACAACTTTCAGGTGGAGAACAGCAAAGAGTATCTATCGCCCGAGCATTAGCTAAAAAGCCAAAGCTTTTGCTTTGCGATGAACCAACAGGGGCATTAGATTACGAAACTGGAAAAATGATTCTTGGATTATTAAAAGATATTTCAAAAAAGGAGAACCAAACAACAATCATTATTACTCATAACGCTGCCTTAAAAGCGATGGCGGATCACGTTATGCATGTAAAAAATGGAACAATTATCGCTGAAGAATACAATTCCTCCCCTACTCCAATTTCGGAGGTTGAATGGTAATGAAACATTTAAAATACATTTTTTCATCTTTAAAAAACGATTTTTCTAAACTTTTTGCTATTGTTTTGATAGTCCTTTTAGGAATTGGTTTTATGTCTGGATTACTACAAGCTGGAGAAGACTTAAAAGGTGGTCAAAATCTTTTTTATAAACAAAATTTAAATTCAGATATACGTATGAGTTTTTCTGGTGGCATTTCAAAAGATTCATATAATCTAATTAAAGATAATATTAGACCTTATGCCATTTCTCCGGAATTCAGCAAAGAAACAAATGTTAAAAGTTCTGCTACCACTTCTTATTCTCTTGTTTATTATCGGAATTTAAGACTTTCATCTCCAGATAATTTAGTTCTTGTTGAAGGAAAATTACCTGAAGAAAAAAACGAATGTGTAATATTAACAGGTAATTCCAATTTTTCTAATTTCAATATAGGGGATAATTTCTCTATTGAAAATGATGATATTCTTTATACCATTGTTGGAAAAGTTCAAAGCTCTGAATATTTAACAAAACAAATTGTCACCTCTTTAACAAGTGGCAGACGTTTACAATCTATCATTTATTTTGATATCCAACAGCATGATGAAATTAAATATTATACTTCAATAAATTTCTGTTTTAATATTGGGGCATCTAGATTTTCTGAAAGATATTTTCAAAAAGTTAAAGAATATCAGGATAAAATTAATAATTTCATCGATGAAAATGATTTAATCAATATAAGTTTTAAAGAAATTATCAAAGAAGAAGTGATAAAAACAACCGATGAATATTTAAAAAATTTTTTAGGAACTAATGCTTTTTTAGAATTTAAAGATACAGCAGACTATCAGAAAATGATTGAAGAAAATATCGATAAAGCTTTTTATTCCTATATTAAAGAAAATGGAGATTTAACTTCTTTTTATATTACATTAAATGAGAATTATTCCTACATAATGTTGAAACAAGATATTGATAAAGTTACTGCTGTCGCTAAAATTTTTCCTGCTTTCTTTTTCTTAATTGCCATGCTTGTTGCTTCTAGTTCTATTTCACGTATCATCGCTAAAGACCGATTAGTAATGGGAACTTTTAAAGGGCTAGGAATGAAAGAAGAAAAAATAAGTTCCAAATATTTTATCTATGGACTAATAGCTATTTTAATTGGATCAATTATCGGATTAATTTTAGGCCTTCGTGTTTTAACATGGGTTATATATTATTGCTATATATCAATCTATTATCTTCCTATAATGATTTATTGGATTGATGTGCCGATGGTTTTATTTATTATTTTACTTATGACTATTTTCATTTTCGGTGTGATTTTCTTTTATTGCTGGTATACTTTAAAAGAAAAACCTGTCGATTTAATGAAAGAAAAAGCACCAAAACCTGGTAAGAAAATTCTTCTTGAAAGAATCAGACCGATATGGAAAATTCTTCCTTTCAGTATAAAAAACATGTTTAGAAACGTTTTTAGATATAAAAAGAACTTATTCATGATGTTAATTGGTGTTGGTGGAAGTGTAGCTTTATTTTTAGCCGCTTTTGGTATGAAAGACTCAATAACTGTATTAACAAAGGAGCAATACACAGATATTTTCCATTATAACTATATAATTGAAACTACAAATTATCAAAAAATTGAAAATAATTTTGATAATAAAATTGAAATTGGTTATTATTCTGGTGCCAAAATCGATGATCAGACATCTTATAATTTTAATATCTTATGTGGAGATAATCTCGACAAATTCATTTCTTTTAATAATGATTTTTTAAATAGTTCTGTAATTGTAACTACTGATCTCGCATCGCACTATAACTTAGAAATCGGAAAAGATTTTACATTTAAACTTAATAACAATGAATATTCTTTAACTTTGTCTGATATTACCAATAACTATGTTGGAAATTATCTTTACCTCGGCTCAGATTATTCTGAAACATTTAAAAACAATGCTTTACTTGGATATAAGGAAATAGAAAATTCTGAAGTTGATGCTTTTACTGAAATGCTTTTTAAAAATGGTGATGTCCAAAATATTATCTATACAGGTGATAGTCTTTCTGTTTATGATTCTCTTTTAAATAACTTTAATATGATTGTTTTAATTATTATTATACTTAGTGGTCTTTTAATGATTACTGTAATTTATAACTTAGTAGATATAAATATATCGGGTCGAAAAAAAGAAATAGCTACATTAAAAGTATTGGGATATCATCGATTAGAATTAATTATGTATATTTTCCGTGAAATTTTATTGATGACTATTTTATCAATAATACTTGGATTAGTTGCCGGATATTATCTTCACAGTTTTATCATAATGGCTATATGTTCTCCTGGTTTAATATTCGGACGAAAAATTTTCTTTAATTCATATATTTACGCAATTTTATTAACATGTTTATTCTCTTTAATTGTCACCGCAATGCTCTCACCAAAAATCTTAAAAATAGATATGGTCGAAAGCTTAAAATCAGTTGATTAATTTTACTTTTCCATAATTTTTAATCTGGTATTCAAATACAAATTATCTTCAACTTTTTCATCAATTTTATAAGCGATATGATGATCATAAAGTTTAAATATAAAACCAAAAATTAAATTTATCAAAAAAAATATTGCGACAATTATAAGTGCTATAGGTGTAATATACTTAGCACCTATTGTTATAAAAGTGATAAAAGCACCAAAAATTAAAGCAAAAAATTGTAAAGTATAAAAACTATAAATATAACTTGCATATGAAGGCGAGCCCCCATTTTTCTTCAAATCTTTTAATGCTAATATGACATTTATAGAAAAACCTAACAATGATGATAAAGAAGATGTTACAAAACTACTCATAGTTGCAACAATGCTTGCAGTCTGTGAAAAAATAGTAGTAACTGCCTGTTTTGCCGAAATAGATACCCCTTTTAAAATATAAGTATCTAAACTTGTTGGAGTAACAGAGACAATTTTCTTATCTTTAGAAAGATTAAATAGTTCAGTATCAATCTCATTTATATTATCATTGATTCTCAAATTATCAATTGTTTTAGCAATACTTTCTTTTCTATTTAAACAAGATGAATATAGAGAGCTTATGCTTTTTTTATCTGTATGAGATTTATAATAAGTTGCTCTTCTACCGAGAAATTGCCGCTCAGCTTTTTTATTTACTTTAACATCGTCGCCAATTTTTCTCTTGCGTTCTAATTCTACAATAAAGCTCATATTTTTTTTGTTTTCAATGCAATGTCAGTAAAAAGATATTTATAATCAGCATCAATTCGCATGAATATATAGTTATAGGTATACGAATAAAATTCCTGTGTTTCTTTATAAAGCTTGTTTATATCATAAATAAAGAAATGTTCTTCCAATAGCTTTTTAAATTCATTGTTATTTTTTAATAATTTTCGTTTGTTCTTTTTAAAAGTATCAAGTGTCAATTTAAAATCATCTAAAGCCTTTAAATTATATTCTCTTAAATCAATATTAGAAAAATAATTAGTAAAAGATGTTATTTTTGAAGCATAAAGATCAATTAATTTATTGTAAAATAACTCTTCAGATTCATCAAATTTAGTAGGATTTAATTTACTTTCAATTGTTTTAACTTCAATTAATAATTTATCAAAACTATCTTTGTCTTCAACTTTATCTATTTCCAGTAATTTACCTTCCAATTGCTTTAAAATAGCAGAATTTCCAGATTTTATAGCTTTGATTTGTTCATCGTTTTGTTTGCACAAATTGGATTTTATTTCTTCTTGAATTTCATTGAACTTTTGACCTAAAAGTTCAATATTATTTTTAGAAATATTAAAAACTTTAAACGAAATAGAAATTTGTAAATATTTTCTTTCGAATAATTTTAATTCATTTTTTTTCTCTTCTAAAGTCTCAATATTATTTTCTTTTATCCAATCCAAATACCCATCATAAATAGCGTAATGTGGATATACTGATTCTTCAAATAAATCTTTTATAAGAATACCGGCTTTATGATATTCTTTTTCATCCATTAAATTCAAAAATTTCGTATACTTACTCATACTTTTACCAACTTATTTCAAATTATACCATGTTTAAAAGCTATTAAAAAGGATGAACAAAATTGTTCATCCTTAATTTATATATTGATTATAAATATTGACTCTCATCTTTAGTAAACCCCAAAATATATTTTTGAGTTTTTTTAGAGCCATAAACTTGAGTATTATCTAATTTCACTTTCGAATTATTTTTAATATAAATATCATTCATTATAATAGAATCTTTAAATGTTCCTTCAGATCTATTAATTTCGACATAGCCTGAAATTCTAGTATTACTTATATCAATTTTTTGTTTACTTATAGGACTATTTTCAAATCTAAATTCACCATTCAATACTGAGTTAGATAATAATAAACTTGTATCGTTATATTTCGTATTACCAAATAATGTCGAATTATTTATTTCAATTTTAGAATCATCTGCTTCAATTCCAGAGTTAACAATAGTTTCATTATTTAATTTTAAAGTACCATTATTAGAAGTAATACCACCATTAATACTTGATTTATTAAAGAATGCCGATCCTTTGCTTTTTAATACTACTTTATTAAATTTAGAATTATTATCAATAATAGCTGAACTATTAACTGTTAATGTCCCATTAATAGTTATGTTCTTGCTAATAACAGAAGAACTTTTAGCAAAATTTGCATCACCACTAATTAAAGTATTATTAATATTAAAATTAGTAGTATTGGATAATTCCATATTCTTTACTGTGGAATCAGAAACAAACATATTTGCATATTCGTTGCAATTTGAAATAGTTAATTTCCCTCCAACATTAATTTGATTAAGCTTAACATTTTTGGAGTTTTTAATTGTTAAATCACCAGAATTTTCAACATTTTCGATTTGAATAGCACAATCTTTATTACTGCTATTATCAATTTCAATATCACCTTTATTTATACAATTATTAAAGATAACTTTTTCTTTTCCTTCAACTTTTATATCAGAATCAAATTGGCTATCATTTGCTTCAAAATAACAATCATCGGTAACTTTAATTGTTGCATAAATAGTTGAATTTTCAATGATACAACGGCTATTATTATTTACTGATAAACTATTTTTATTTAGGCCAGATTCAGAAGTAATTATACTATTTATAATTTTTACTTCAGAATTCTTTTCTGCTTTAACACATGTACCTATTACATTAGCATTTCTAATAAGTTTTACATTATCAAATTTTAACTTGCTATTTTTTGCGTGAATAATAGAAGGGGAAACATAACTTGCTAAAGTACCATTTAAAAAGACAATTTCCTCTGAGCAATTTTCAAAATAGAAAGAAGTATTTTCTCCAGCATTAATTCTTTTTATTGTATGACCATTTAAATTTATAACTTTAGCTGTTTTAAATTCCATTCTCTTCGTTGAATTGAATTCAATATCAGAAGTTAATTTTAAATATTTTCCTTTATTGAATAAGGCATTAACATCTTCTATTTTACTAGTTTTAGAAGGAAGTTCTATTTCAATCCAGTCAATATCTAAATATTCTTTTTGACATACTTTACAAATTCCGTGTTCATCTTTATTTTCTATGACTTCATGGTCTTGTTCGATGTACCCACAATTTTTGCAATATATCTTATCGGTTGTTCCATTATGTTCACAGGTTATTTCTTCACCTTTTTCTACAACAATTTCATGATCTTTTTTAGCTATTTGTTGTTTTTCAACATATTTACAAATTTCACAAGTCTTTTGAATATATCCTTCTTCAGTACATGAAGAATCTTTAGTAAATGTTACAAATTCATGACCATGAGCTTCAATAATATTCTGTTTTACAAGAATTTCATTACATCTTTTGCAAATCTGTCCATCTGATAATCCATCTTCTAAACATGTTGCCTCATATCCTTTGATAATTTCAACATCATGACCTAGTGCCGGAATTACTTCAGGATTTTCTGTAATCCGACTACAAATTAAACATCTTTTTCCTTCTGTAGAACCTGAATTTAAACAAGTTGGATCAATACTATGTATTACTACTTCATCATGACCATGGGCTTTAATAAGTACATTTGTTTCTTGTGATTTAAAAACTTTGTTTTCAAAATCTACTTTTAATTTGACATATCCATCTTCAGTACATGAATTGTTTTTAGAATCTACTATGTATGATTCTTTTGTTTCTTTTTCTATAATTTGTGGATGATTAACATCATATCTACTCGCAGTAACAAACTTATTATTTTCATCCCAAGTATAAATTGGAGTGCTCCATTTAGTACAATTTTTTGTATCAATAGTAACTTTACTATCATCAGCAATAATAAGATTATCTGAAATAATTTCAGAGCCATTTTCGGTAACAAATCGACCTGATTTAATTATATAATTCCCAGAAATTCTTCCATATTCATGATACGAATTATCTGCGATTGACGTTACAACTAAATCTTTTATATATCCATAATGTTTAACTGTATCTTTCGGCGCATCTATATTTAAATCTGTCTCAGCATCAATAGAATTTGAACGAATTCTAACATCATTTTGCGCATCAGAATAATTTAAATAATTTATTGTTTTTATTTTGTTTTTACCAGTATCTAATCCAGCATTAATGTCAACTTCATCAATTTCATTTTCACCATAAAGATAAATTGAATAAGAAGAACTTTCAACCTCATTTAAAAACTTCCAATAGTGATAAGAAACATTATCTTTTTCACCATAAACAACATCATCTTTTTTAAATAATGCAAAACTATTATTTTCTTGATTCCAAGCTAATGTTAAATCTTCATTTGAAGTTTTTAAAGAATCATCTTCAATTCCATACTCATTTAAAAAATCAAAAATTTCACTAGGAGTATTTGGCACAACTCCATCCGATTCTTCTAATTTTAAAACTTTATTTAATTGTGATACCAATAATTCATCATTTGATGTTTTTGCACTTTTTGTAACACCGACATATGTAACAACAGCTGTTGCTGATAAAATCGAAATTATAGAAATAACTATGACTAATTCAAGAAGTGTAAAAGCTTTGTTAATTTTATTTTTTTTCATAGTTTTAGCTCTTTTTTATTTTTTTACGCGAACATTTTACCATTCCAAGATTTTTTTGTCAATTTTTTATAAAATAATTAATTTTTTCAGCTTTTTTAAATAATTTGTTACAAAAATAGTTTATTAAGCAAATTATTTTCTTTCTTATCTTCCATAAAAAATAATTAATATACTCTAATTTTTTGTATAAATTTCTTTAAAACAAAAAGAATAACTATATAGAGGTAAATATGACAAACGAAATCAAAACTATGAATAAATATCTCTCATATGTGATTATGGGCAGTAAATTATTTAAAATTTTTATGAAGAACAGTGAAGATACTAAATTAATTAATATTTTTGCTGAAAACTTAAATAAATTTCATGAACATGAAACAATATTAGTAGATAAAATTGAAGAAGTTGGAGAAGCAAATACCGATTTAAACTTTATGCAAAAAAGAGTTTTATCTTATTACAAAATCAAAATTTGTTCAGAAACAGATGATTTTATGATAGCATACGAAGCTTTAAAGAGCATGACAAATGGAATGACTAAAAGTTTAGAATTTGTCTATCGCTTTGATAAAATTTTACCTGATGATTTCATTTCATTAGGTATAAAAATTATCGATTTTTATATAAAAACTATTGAACAATTGCAGGAATACTTGCTTTTAAAATTAGACAAAAATAAAAATTGCTGAAATGAATCAGCAATTTTTATTTTATTCACCAGTTACTACAAAATCATCATCAACGACAGTGATATTTGCCTTATGTGTAATTTGACTAGCAATTATTTTTTGAGCAATAGGTGTCTCTATATACTTTTGTATGTATCTTTTAATTGGACGTGCTCCATAAATTGGATCGTATGCATCTTTTTTAACTTTATCTACAACACTTTTATCATAGGTAAATGTTATCTCTTTACTTTGTAAAGTGTTTTGCAAATTTGTAAGGAATTTCTCGATGATAGCGTTTATAGAATCAGGGCTTAAAGAATTGAACATTACAATTTCATCTATTCTATTCAAGAATTCAGGTTTAAAAGTCTGTTTTAATAAAGCATTAACTTTATCTTGCTCCTGTTTGGTATTTCCTTGAAGCAAATATTCAGATCCTAAGTTACTTGTCATAATAAGAATTGTATTTTTGAAATCAACAGTTCTTCCCTTTCCATCTGTTAAACGTCCTTCATCAAGAACTTGAAGGAGGATATTGAATACATCAGGATGTGCTTTTTCAATTTCATCTAACAAAACAATAGCATATGGTTTTCTACGAACAGCTTCTGTAAGTTGACCACCTTCTTCATAGCCAACATAACCTGGAGCAGCACCTATAAGACGTGATACTGAATATTTTTCCATATATTCTGACATATCTATACGGATAATTTGTTGATCAGAATCAAATAATTGTTCAGCTAAAGCTTTGCAAACTTCAGTTTTACCAACACCAGTTGGGCCTAAGAATAAGAAGGAACCTAATGGTCTATTTGGATCATTGATACCTGCACGTGCCCTAACAATAGCATCTGATACTTTTTGTAAAGCATCATCTTGACCGATGACTCTTTTCCTCAATTCAGCATCAAGATTCAAAACTTTTTTAGATTCACTTGTTGATAATTTACTCACTGGAATTCCAGTCCATGATGAAACAACTTGAGCAATATTATCTTCAGTAACTACTTCATCAAGCAATCTTCCTTGGTCTTGACTTTTTGATTTTAAATCAGCAATTTGTTTCTTCAATAATGGAATGTCATTATTTTGAATTTTTGCAGCAAGATTATAATCAGCATTAGATATGGCTTTATCTAATTCCAACTTCAACATATCCAATTTATTTTTCAATGTTTTGCTGCCTTCAACTTCTTGTTTTTCTTTTTGCCATTTAGCTGTGAGTTCATTTTGTCTTACTTTAAGATTGGCAATATCTGCATCCATTTCTTGCAAACGTTTTTGTGCTGAAGAAGAATCATCTTTTTTCAAAGATACTCTTTCAATTTCCATCTGCATTAATTTTCTATTGATTTCATCAAGTGCTTCTGGCATCGAATCTAAATTCATTCTAACCTTTGCTGATGCTTCATCAACCAGATCTAGAGCCTTATCTGGTAAAAATCTATCTGCAATATATCTTTTGGACATTGTTACAGCTGCAATTAAAGCATCATCTGTAATTGATACACCATGATGGGCTTCATATTTTGCTACCAAACCTCTTAAAATTGCAATTGTATCTTCGACACTTGGCTCATCGATCATAACCTTTTGCATACGTCTTTCAAACGCCGCATCTTTTTCAATATATTTACGATATTCATCCAAAGTAGTTGCACCAATACAATGTAAATCACCTCTAGCTAACATTGGTTTCAATAAGTTAGCAGCATCCATAGCACCATCTGTTCTACCAGCACCTATCAATTGGTGAATTTCATCAATGAACAAAATTACTTTACCATTGCTCTTTTTAATATCATTTAAAACTGCTTTTAAACGATCCTCAAATTCACCACGATATTTAGCACCAGCAATAAGTGCTCCTAAATCCAATTCAAAAATTGTTTTATCTTTCAAAGAAAAAGGAACATCTCCTTTGAAAATTCTCCAAGCTAATCCTTCGACAACAGCTGTTTTACCAACACCTGGATCACCGATTAATATTGGATTATTTTTTGTTTTACGAGAAAGAATTTGGACAACATGTCTAATTTCTTCATCACGACCGATGATTGGATCAATTTTACCTTTTGCAACTTCTTCTACCAAGTTACGTCCATATTTTTTCAAAACTTCATAAGTTTCTTCGGGACTATCACTAGTAACATGATTTCCACCTCTTATTTTATCTATTGTTTTAGAAAATTCTTCAGCATTATAGTGCTCAATTTCTTTAAGTTTTTTTACAATAGAATTATTATTATCAAATTGAGCAAGAAGAAGATGTTCAATAGATAAGAAATCATCCTTCATCTCTTTTTGATATCGTGAAGCATCATTAAATAATTTTGATAAATCAGAAGACATATGAGCTTCTTCCATATCACTTCTAACCTGTGATGCAACACTATTATCTATTATTTCACTGACATTATTTACATTAATTCCAAGTTGTGAGAGGATTGAAACATATAAAGAATCTTCCTGTGAAATAATTGCTTTTAAAATATGTGGAACATCAATTATTCCTTGTTTATTTTCTTCAGCAATCTCCTTAGCATTATTGATTGCTTCAATTACTTTTCTAGTATACATTTGTTCTGCCATACTGCATTACCTCCTAACACTTAAGATTATATTCCATAAATTAGCAAAGTAAATACGAGAGTGCTAAATCATCTTTACACTTTTTTAAATATGTAAAAAAGCTACCAAGATTGTTCTTGGTAGCCTAAATAAATGATAGTTATTATTTTAATTTAAATGCAAAACTGCATAATTTTTCTTACCGCGTTTAATAAAGAAAAATTCATTTTCTAATGCGTTATCTTTTGATAAAAGATAATGTTCATCGTTAATAATATTGCCATTAACTCTGATACTATTAGCCTTTAAAAATTCACGTGCTTCGCGACGACTAGAAGCTAATTTTGTATCAACTAAAGCTTGAATTAATTCAACACTTTCATCAGATTCCACTTTATTTAATGATTTTGAAATTTCATTCAATGCTTCCTTTGAAAGTCCAACAAATTCATCTTTAAATAATGCAGAAGTCATTTTTTCACATTCTGCTGCTTTTTCAGCACCATGCAAAGTAGTGACCATAACTCTGGCTAATTCTTTTTGACCAGCTCTTAAACCAGGGTTTTCCATATGTTTCTCATAAATTTGATGAATTTCATCTAAACTTCTCAAATCAAAAATTCTTAAGAACTTTTCAACTGAAGCATCATCAACGTTCATAAAATATTGATAAATTTGATATGGAGAAGTCATATTTCCATCAAGATATAATGCACCATTTTCCGACTTTCCAAATTTTTTACCTTGACTATCTGTAATTAATTTCAATGTGAAAACTCCAGCATCTTCTTCATCACCAACATACTTTCTCAAAAAATCTAAAGAAGATGTTAAATTTCCCCATTGATCACCACCACCACATTGAATACGGCAGCCATATTGTTTAAATAAATTATAAAAATCACCTGATTGAAGAATCATATATGAAAATTCGGAATAGCTGATACCAACTTCCAAACGAGACTTTACAATATCTTTTCCTAACATATAATTTATTTGGAATAATTTACCATAGTCTCTTAAAAATTCAATAACTGATATTTTACTCCACCAGTCATAGTTATCAACAATAATTCCCTTATCGGGACTTGAAAAATCTAAAAAATAAGATAATTGTTTTTTGATGCATTCAACATTATGTTTAACTTGTTCAGCCTTAAGGAAACTTCTTTCAGCTTTTTTTCCAGAAGGATCACCGATCATACCGGTTCCACCACCGATAACAGCTATAATTTTATGTCCAGCTAATTGCAATCTTTTAAGCATTGTAATCATAACGAAATTACCGAGTTGCAAACTGGTAGCCGAAGGATCAAAGCCACAATAGATTGTTTGCTTTGTCTCTAACATCTTTCTCAATAATTCCTCATTTGAGCATTGGTCTAGCAATCCACGGGATCTTAAATCATCTAAAATATTCATACGTTCCTCCGTTAATCTTATTTATCATATCACTTTTTTCTATATATCTCTAGTTTTTGAATTGTTTTTATAATTTAATTAGATTATAAGGAAGGAATGTGGCATAATATTTTCGTATTCGAGGCAAATATGAAAAGTTTTGATATTTTAAAAATTTCTGAAAGAGCTCGTAGCAGTAAACTAAATTTACCTTTATATAATGCAACGGCTGGTATGTTTTTTGCGGATGATGGCAATCTTATGACTTATGATAGCGTCCGAAAAACTCTTGAAAAAATTAGTACAACAACCAATTTTGCTTATCCTCCTTCTATCGGAAATGGTAAATTTTTAGATGGATTAAAATCTTTTGTTTTTGGATTTGATGAAAATTTAAAAGATGAATTTGCTAGTGTTCTTACTTTAGGTGGAACCGGTGCTTTATCTTTGATTTCTGATCATGTAAAAAGCAAAAATATTATTCTTCCAAGACTTCTTTGGACTAATTATTTTTCTATATTCCATATTGAAAAACAAGATGCATCCTTCTATGAATTATTTTCTAAAGAGTCTTTAAAAAATGCTCTAAGCTCTTCTTTACATAAAAATGACGAACCAATTTTAGTAATAAATGATCCAGCTCAAAATCCTACTGGTTATTCAATGAGTGAAAAAGAATATGAAGATCTTGTTGATGTCGTTAATAACTTTTCAAAAGATAAAAAAATAACATTAATTTTTGATGTGGCCTATAATGATTTTGGTGAAGATCCATCTCGTCCTTATCGTTTTGCTGATAAATTCAACGAAAATGTTCAAATCTACTATACTTTCTCAGCTTCTAAAACATTTGGAATTTATTCTTTAAGAACTGGCTGTTTATTATTTAAGAAAAATGAAAATTTACTTAAATCTTTCAATAAAATCGCCCGTTCTACTTACTCTTGTCCTCCGACAATTGGAAATGAAATCATCTATGAAATCTCTTCAAATCATGAATTATTGAATAAATTTAAGCAAGAATTAAAAAATAGTCGTTCAATTCTTGTAAAAAGAGGTGAGATTGCCATAAAAACTCTAGATGAATTAAAGATTTCTCATCTTCCTTATCATTTTGGTTTTTACATAAGCTTATATATAGAAAAAAATGCTTATGATGTGTGCGATGAATTAGAGAGCAAAAACTGTTTCCTTGTACCGATGGATGAGCATCATATACGTGTTGCAATCTGCTCTTTACCTACAAATAAAATCGAACCAGCTTTAAAACTTTTGAAAGAGGTCTTAAATGAAAAATAAGTTTCATATCTACAACGCTGAAAATATTTTATTAATTGAAAAAGATAACCTAATTCAACATTCTCATTTTAAAATGTTGATTAAAGATTTCATTCAAGATTTAGATAAAGATTCTTTATTTGGTCTTGAACTGAATGATCTTTGTTTAAAATATCATAAAGAATCATTTGATCTTATCTATTCTATATTTTTGAATTTATACTATTATCCTTACGAAAAATTAAATAAAGTTTTTCCGGGAATCGATGAGCATAAAGAATTTTTATTAAATTTAACCGATACATTCTATGATTATTATCGTACATCAATTCGTTTCATGTTAGCGGATAAAAAAATATTTTCACCAAATAGAACTGTAACAGTTTTAAATCATTTTTCAAATATAGTCATAAGTTTCTATAGACAAATATATGAAAATATAATCTCCAGCGATCAAAGAATTTATCGTCAATTAGCCTCAGGTTTAAATGGTGCTTTTATTTTTGAGCACATAAAAATTAAAAATTTACCTGAAGAATTATCTTTTTTATCTAATATAAGACCAATAACTTCAATTATCGTTCAACCACCTTTCCTCGTCAATACGACATCTAACAAAAGAGAAGGTACTTTTTTTGAAGATAATACCCCTATCACTAAAAAGGATATGGACTTAAAACATTTCTATTTACTTCCTTTAAAAATTAGAGATGTTTTAGCTTATGCTTATGTACATGAAAAATTCATCAGTTCTATTCCTGGTCTTGGTACCTTGTTCAGAATTGCTGATGGCAGTTTTCTAAAAAATAATAAACCAAAAATTATCTTTTTGGCCGGTGTTAATAATGCAACAAAACCATATTATTACCAAACAAATGACAAAACTTTTATTGGTGTTTTACCTGCTCTTGATAAATACGATTATTTCGGCTATTTCAAAAAGATGCTTTTAACATTATTCAATTTAACGATGATCAACAACAATGTCCTCCCAATTCATGGTGCTGGACTAAGCATCCACCTCAGAAATGGCATTACAAAAAACGTTGTTATACTCGGTGACTCTGGGGCAGGAAAAAGCGAAACTATTGAAGCAATGAAACATTTAAATGATCATCTTATTGCCGATATAACAACAATATATGATGATATGGGATCTTTTATAAAAGAAAATGGAAATATTTATACCAAAGGTACAGAAATTGGTGCTTTTGTTAGACTTGATGATCTTGATAAAGCCTATTCACTTTTATCTGTTGATCGTGCCATTTTTTACAACCCTGAAAAAACTAACTCTCGTGTTGTCGTTCCAATTTCAAGCTTTACAACTACAATAACTCCTTTTAAAGTCGATCTTTTTCTCTATGCTAACAATTATGAAACTTCCCCTACAGGTATAAAAATTATTTCTGATAAAGATGAAGCTAAAAAAGTCTTTATTTCAGGCCAAAGATATGCGATGAAAACCACATCGGAAAAAGGATTAGTTCAAACCTTTTTTGCTAATCCTTTTGGTCCAATGCAAGAAAAAGAAAAAACTCAAAAGATTATCGATGATGTTTTCGATACATTATATGAAAACAAAATTCCTGTCGGTGTACTTTATACCAATCTTTCAAACGATAACGACGAAAGTATTATTAAAGCCGCTAAAGGATTATTGAGCTTAATTGAAAACTAATTTATTAATCCATAAAAAGCATTAACAACTCTATGTCTGGAACGATAATAATTTGACCTTGTATAATATTGTTTCCACCAATCTGATTCATTAGGTCTAATGAACACTTCTTTCAATAATCTTCTATCTTCAACCGATAAAATACTGACAGAATATATAGCGTTGAGAACATTAAGTCTTGCTATCGATGGAAACGTATTCTTTTTAAGTAAATTAATTTCATCTGGTTTTAAATCTTTTAAAAAATCATGAAACAATAAACTATTAGCATCTTCACCGGATAGTATCAATTCTCTAATCGATTGATTATATTCATAAAAATATTGCTTTATCCTTTCCTCTTTTTTCTTATAATTTTCTAAATTTTCTGACATTTTTTATTCCTCCTACTTTATATAAGCATTATTTTTTCTTTATTTCACTTATTTTTTTCATTTCTTTAACTAAATTAAAAAAATATTTCCTTTTTTCACATTTATTAAATTAAATCAAATATAAATTGCATATTATTATAAAAGAATATAAAATTTAATCAGGAGGTAAAAATGGGATTAAGAGAAATATTCATAACATGTTATGCAGTTATTTTTATAATCGCTTTATTAATTGAACTCTTTACTAATGAGATGGTTAGTATATGGTTCGCTATCGGTGCTGTTTTCGCTATAATCTTTGCGTGCATCATGCCGATTCCAGTTTGGATTTCTATTATAGCTTTTGTTTTTTTCAGCGGTATTACTCTTTTAGTCTTTTGCTTATTCTTTCGAAAAAAATTTTTTCAAAAGAAAAAAATTCATACAAATGCTGATTCTTTAATAGGTAAAGAATTTGTTCTTCTAGAAAATACAATCAGCAAAAAAAGTACTATAAAAGTTAATGATGTTATTTGGAATTGCGAATGTGAAGAAGATTTACCTGCCGGAACTACTGTAATTATTTTAAAAATTGTCGGAAATCATTTTATTGTAAAAGAAAAGGAGAAAAAATAATGGATGGATTTTTAATTTTTATAATTGTCATTGTCTGTATAATTGCAATTGTTGCAATTATTGCCCTAATTACTTCTGTTAAAATTATCAATCAAAGTACCACTGCTATCGTTCAACGTTTAGGTCGTTATCATCGCACATTAGAAGCTGGACCACACATGATTGTTCCATTTATCGATCGTGTTTATAAAAAGATTAGCTTGAAAGAACAAGTTGCAGATTTTGATCCTCAGCCTGTTATTACTAAAGATAATGTTACAATGCAAATAGATACCGTTGTCTATTTTCAAATAACAGATCCTAAGTTATATGCTTATGGTGTTGCAAACCCAATCAATGCTATTGCAAATTTAACCGCCACTACTCTCCGTAACCTTATTGGTGAATTGGAGCTTGACCAAACATTAACTTCACGTGATACAATCAACCAACAAATGAGATTGATTCTTGATGAAGCTACTGATCCTTGGGGAATAAAAATAAATCGTGTCGAATTAAAGAACATTTTACCTCCACGCGATATCCAAGAAGCTATGGAAAAACAAATGCGTGCTGAACGCGAAAAACGTGAAGCTATTCTCCGTGCTGAAGGTGATAAGCAATCTCAAATTTTAACTGCCCAAGGTGAAAAGGAAAGTACTATTCTTCGTGCTGAAGCTAAAAAAGTTGCAATGATTAAAGAAGCTGAAGGGCGTGCTGAAGCATTATTAAAACAATATGAAGCTGAAGCTCAAAGCATTCGACTCATCAATGATGCTAAAGCTTCTAATGAATATCTTACCTTAAAAGCATTTGAAAGCTATACAAAATTAGCTGATGGTAAAAGCACTAAATTAGTTGTTCCAAGCGATTTAGGCAATTTAGTTTCAACTGTCGCTACAATTGCTGAAACAGCTAAAAAAACTGATACACAAGATAAATAATCTTAAAGGAAAATTTGCTTAAATTTTCCTTTTTTGTTTGCCAAATAATGTATATAATAACTCTATGCATAAAATTTTAATAATTATCAATAGTTTTTCTTATTCACAAAGTACAGATTATAAGGTTAGAAGAATTTCTTCAATATTATCAGAATATGGATTTAATGTTGATATCAAAGATAATATTTCTTTGCTTTCAATTTTTAATGAAGGAAGTCCAGCGCTAGAATTAAAAGATAAATATGAATTTGCTTTCTTTCTAGATAAAGACAAATACCTTTCTTCAATGCTTGAAACATATTTTCCAATAATAAACTCCAGTGAAAGTATCGAAAGTGCTGATGACAAAATGTTAACTTATCTTAAAATTATGAATAATGGAATTAAAACTCCACTCACTATTTCAGCTCCTTTAAATTACAATAATGATTACTCACAGGAAAAAGCTTTGAAATTTCTAAAAAAGGTTGAAAATAAAATTTCATTTCCTATTATTGTAAAAAAAGTATATGGTTCTTTAGGAAAACAAGTATATTTAGCAAAAAATCATGATGAATTATTGTCTCTTTATAAACAGCTAGCATATATTCCTCATATCTATCAAGAATATATCGGATATGAATATGGAACTGATTATCGGTTATTTACCATTGGACATAAAGTTGTCGCAGCTATGAAAAGAACAAATAATAATGATTTTCGTTCTAATATCGCTTTAGGCGGAAAAGGAACTAATTTTAATCCACCCCAATCATTTATTGATATGGCTGAAAAAGCTTCAAAAATTCTCGATTTAGATTATGCCGGAGTCGATTTAATTAAAGGAAAAAATGGAGAACCCATCTTCAATGAAATTAATTCAAATGCTTTTTTTACTGAAATAGAAAAAGCTAGCGGAATCGATATCACCCGCCAGCTTATCTTATATGTACTGAAAAAATTTAAGCTTCTTTAAAAATAACAGCTTGATGCTTCTTTAAAACCAATTTCCCTGCTGAAAATTCAACTTTTCCTACAGATAATAAAATTTCACCAGATTCAACTTCAAATTTTTGGTCTTCATCTTTTAAATTGATGAAGACTTTTATTTTTCCTCTAGAATATGCTAATGGTTTATCTAACAATTTAAAATCTTTACTGCGTAAATCATCTTCTGATTTTCTAATTTTTATCAATTCTTTTATGAAGTTCAAAAGACTATTTTTATCTTCTAATTGTTCCATAGCTGAAACAGTTTCATTATCTATTGGAAGATAGAGTTTACTAACATCTTTACATTTAGAAAATCCACGATTTTCTGTATTATCAAATACCATTGGAATTCTTGTTCCTGTTCTTTGATAACCTCCTTCTTTTGATGTTAAATTACGATTAGTCTTTTGTCCTAATTCATCACCTGCAAATAAATAAGGTACTCCTGGCATTGTATAGATAAATAAATAAGCTAATCTCAATTCCTCATCATTTAAAAAGTCTGCAATTCTAAATGAATCATGATTTCCAGAAATAAAAGATAATTCACCATCATATTTTTGCATGCTTTCAATATGCCACAATAAATTCTTAGTAAAATTCCTATAAAGTTTAGCATTGTATTGATGAAGCAAAGGTTCATAACCATCTTCTTTTTGTCGGAATAACATATGAGAACAATTATCTTGATGATCCAAAATAAAATCAGAACTAAATCCAGCTCTTAATGCTCTATCAGGATTACTCCATTCACTGGTTGTATAAAATTCTTTATGCGATTTTTTTACTTCATCAAACATCTTATTCCATAGTTTTATTGTGCTTTCTTTATCATCTTCGCCTTTAACTAAACTATCGGCCATGTCAACTCTAAATCCATCAACACCCATATCTAAATAGAAATTCATTATTTTAACTAAATAATCTTTTCCAGGACATTTTGGATCATCCCATTTCATCTGCCAATCATATTCTTTTTTGGCAAAGCCATAATTTATCGCAGGTTGATGAGCAAAGAAATTTACAATATAGCAGCCAAATCTATCATAAAATCCGCTTATTTGGCGATAATTATCATAAGTATGCCAAACATTATCTGTCCAAATAAATAAATCAGATTTATCATTTTTTGTTGCTTCAGCCGATTTTAAAAAATCAGGATTATAAATAGAAGCATGTCCAGGAACTAAATCTAAAAATAATAAAATATCTCTTTTATGACACTCTTCTATCAATTCTTTTAAGTCATCCATTGTTCCGAAACGTTCATCAATTTCAAAGAAATTAGAAATATCATATCCTCCATCTAGCATTGGCGATTTATAAAATGGATTAACCCATAAACCATCAAATCCCAAATTGGAAATATAATCAAGTTTCGAAATTATTCCTTGAATATCTCCTCTTCCATCTCCGTTTGAATCACAGAAAGAGGAAGGATATGTTTCATAGAATATACGATCTTTAAACAATTTTTTCATATTTACCTCATAATATTTAACTATATTTTTTACTAATTAAAGTATATATTAGATTTCTTTATCTGTCGAGAAAAAATAGTTTAAAATTATATAAATTGACAAACTTTACTGGATTATTGTTTTAATCTATACAAAAATTAAGAAAAATATCTTAAAAAAAGAATAAAATTAATTTTGATGACCTAGATTTACTTAAAAAATATTATTTAAAAACATTAATTTTAAAAATCAATATTAAACAAATTTTATTTCATTATTTTTTAAATTTTTTCTTACCCTTTTTCTGGGAAAAATATGTAGAAATACATTTATAAGACTTTCTTATTTTTTTTAATTCCTTTTTTTCTTTTTTAGTGAATTTAAACTCATTATAATCAACAATTTCCCACCAAATAACAATAACAAGAAAATATAGTATACTAATCCCTAAAATACATAGTGTTATAATTATAATCACTTCTTTTGTAATAATATTTGTAATAAATCCATTAGTAAAAATATCAACAAATAATAAAATTAAACTTAAAATTGCTAATAATAGAAATACGTAAACTGGAACAACTTTAAAATAATTGCAGGGATTGTTTTCTTCATCTTTAAATTTTATTATTTTTCTAAATATCGAATCATCTTTAACTCTATATTTATATTTCAATTTTGTTGACATTGGTCTTCTGGTGTCAAAACACATAGCAATTGTTATATTTAAAATTATCAATATGGTTATAAAAAAATATAATATATTCATATTTCTTCTCCTAAAATTCCCAATTAATTTTTCCTAACAAATAGCTAGTCCCATAAGTTGCTATACTTGTCCCCCAAATTGTTATCACACTTTTTGTAAAGTTCTTAGAAATGGATTTTGTAATAGATTTTGCAACTCTACTCCCCCATAAATTTAATACTTTTTTATAACTTACACTAGTGCCATATTTATCAAATGCAGTTAAAATCGCCTTAACACCTGTTCTTCCTGTATCATCAAGATTACTTCCAATAGACTTAAAATTTTGGGCTCCTCTTCCACTAGCTAATCCAATTGAAATTAATGCACCAGACCAACTAAAGTCATCGTGGAACACTGCCGAATCTAGCGTGTATTGCGCCAGCCCCATTCCGGCCCCAGCTACAATAGAACCTATTAAACCAATACCTGTATACGCCAATGCTGTTGAAGCAACTGCAAATAACCCATCGATTCCTGCTTGAATCCAATTTACATTTCCATATTGAACATACTGACTAATTATACTAGATAATGATCCAATAACAAATGAAACAGCTAGTCCTACTAATAATGAAATTGCAAAATGTCCTGTAGGATCAACCATATTTATA